>Ga0302291_10000306_pt1 | contig 14086 bp, 12 predicted proteins | sample III_Fen_N1_4_FD_194548 | JGI IMG/M metagenome (GOLD analysis project Ga0302291, IMG submission 194548) | Peat permafrost microbial communities from Stordalen Mire near Abisko, Sweden - III_Fen_N1_4 | ecosystem: Environmental > Terrestrial > Soil > Wetlands > Permafrost | place: Sweden: Abisko... | reverse complement strand
GTGCGCAGCGGCAAGCGCCCGGAGCTGGCCCAGCCGGCGGACGCCCCGGCCGAGCCCCGGCTGCAGGCCACGGTGCCCGAGCCCATGCCGGTCCCGGAGTACCTCGCCGAGCCCAGGCCGCTGCCGGCGCCGCTCCCGCCGCCGCTCCCGCCCAGGCCGGCCGGCCCCAACGATCCGGTCAAGCTGGCCAAGCTCACCCACTTCGCCCAGCGCATCATCCAGACGGCGAAGACCGTGCTGCCGCAGGAGCACCACGACATGCTGAACCGCCTGCTGGCCCGGACCAACGCCCAGCTGGTCGCCGGCGAAGGCCCGGAGGCGGTGAAGAACCTCGCCCTGGCCGTCTCCCGCGGCGCGGTGGACGCCGGCTGCGACGGGGACCTGGTCAAGTCCCTCAATTCCCACCTCAAGGCCCTTTTCGCCAAGTAGTCTCCGGAGTTCAACGTGGTCAGAACGCCAGCCCCGCCCGCCATCCTCCGATCGATCTGCCTGCCCGCGCTCCTGGTGCTCCTGGGTTCGCTGGCCTGCGTCGACCACAACCCGCCCGGCACGACCCTGTTCGTCTTCGACGGCACCAGCCCGAGTTCCGTGAAGGTCTGGAACGACGTGAACAAGGTCTACGATGCGTTCAATACCCCCGGCGCGGCGGTGCCGGCTCCGGACCGCACGGTCACGAGCCAGAACGTCATGGGCACGATCACCCTGGGCTGGGGCGGGATGGTCGAGGACAGCACCCGGAACCGGCTGTACCTGGTCTCCCAGGGCGGAACGGTCTACTCCATCGCCAAGGCCACCACCCAGAACGGCGACCTTTCGGCAATCCAGGACATCATCTCCTTCACGCTGGGCAGCGCCGGGGACCACTTCCCGTCGGGCGCGTTCGGCCAGGCGGCCCTGGATCCGGGGACCGACACCCTCTACGTGCAGGAGACGTCCCTGGACGGAGCCCAGACCCGCATCTGGTACGTCGCCGGAGTCAGCAACCAGTTCAACCAGTTTCCCACCCCCGTGAACACCTTCACCGCCACCGGGGACCAGTGGGGCTCCGGCCTGGCGGCCCAGGGCGGCGTGGTCTACAGCCTCTTCGGCGCCGGCAATTCGATCACCGACAACACCGGCCAGGCCTTCACCGGCCCGCGCCTGCGCATGGCCCAGAACCTGGCGTTCCCCTTCAACACCAATGTGCTGATCGGCTCCCTCACGCGCCTGCCGGGCCCGACCACCTGGGGTTCGCTGGCCTTCGACAGCCAGCGCAGCGCGCTCTATGTCTATGCCCAGTCCACCAGCCCGGCGGCGGTCCTGGTGTTCAACCAGAGCCAGCTCAGCCTGAACGGCCTCAACCAGGCGCCGGTGCGGACCCTGGCCGACGCCAGCCTGGGCAACCTGCGCATCATCGCCCATCCCCCGGATTCGGACTGGCTGCTGGGCGCCGACAGCGCGGCGGCCCCGGCCCTCACCGGCGCCGGCACCACCAACCTGCGGATCTGGAAGAACCCCAGCGGCGGAGGCGCCGCGGTCTCGGGAGCCCTGCCGGTGACCGAGATCCGCGCCGTCGCCCTCGGCGGGTCCAACTAGATGATTTTCCTGCGCCTTCTGGGCCTCCTCTGCAGGGACGTGGGCAAGGACCTGGTGCGCAACCGGGGCCAGCACCTCCTGGCCGTGCTCACCCTGGCGCTGGGCCTGTTCCTGGCCGGGGGCGGGCTGCTGCTGGTGCAGGGGCTGAACCGGTGGGTCTCGCGCATGGAGACCCTGGCCAAGGTCACCGTGTTCGCCCAGGAAACCGGCACCCTGGACGAGGCCGAGGCGATGCTGCAGCGGGATCCGCGCTTCGTCAAGGTGCGCCGGATCTCCTCCGCCGAGGCCACCCGGCGCTTCCTGGAATCCTCCCGGGAGGCCGGGCTGATGCTGAAGAGCCTGGGCGAGCCCATCCCGGAGACCCTGGAGCTGAGCCTGCGCCCGGATCTCCTGGCCGCCCACCGGGCCATGGAGGTGGGCGACAGCCTGCGCGCGCTGCCGGGGGTGGGGGACGTGGTGGTGGACCAGGAACGCCTGGCGGGCCTGCAGAAGACCGCGCGCCTGCTGCGCTCGGCGCTCGGCGCCCTGGGCATCCTGCTGCTGCTGGCGGCGGGCTTCTCCACCGGCAACGTCATCCGCATGAGCGTCCTGGCGCGGGAGGAGGAGATCGCCATCATGCGCCTGGTGGGCGCCACCGAGGGCTTCATCCGCACGCCCCTGCTGGCCGAGGGCGCGGCGCTGGGGTTCTTCGCCAGCATCCTCGCCGTCCTGGGCCTGCTCGGCCTCTGGCTGCCGCTGGACCGGGGCCTGGGCAACCTGCCGCCCCTGCTGGTGGAGCTGGCCCGGATGGGCTTCTTCTCCTTCGCCAACATGGCCGGCCTGGCCGGCATCGGCATGGCCACCGGCGCCCTGGGCGCCCTCTGGGGCTTCTGGAACACCCAGCGCTCCCTGCGCCAGATGGAGGCGATGATGCAGGATCGCGGGGCCTGACCGGGGGTCAGGAACCCAGCAGCCGGCGCGCCGCCTCCAGGGCTGCCGGGCCGCCATGCACGGCGAGCAGGTCGCCGTCCTGGAGGGTGAGCTCGGCGCTGAGCGAGACGGCCTGGCCCGCCCGCATCAGGCCGATGATGGTGGCCCCGGTGCGCTGCTCCAGGGCCACTTCTCCCAGCGGCCGGCCGAGGAACGGACACTGGGCGGTCAGGGGCAGGGACAGGAGCACCGGGGCGCCGTCGCCCGGGGACTCGGTCCAGGGCGAGCGCACGCGCCGCAGCAGCCATTCGGAGCCCCGCGTCTGGTCCCGGGGATACCGGCGGGAATGGGCCCAGAGCAGGCTCACCAGGCCGGCCAGGCCGGCCAGGAACAGCCCCAGCATGGGGCCCTCGGGCAGGATCGGCTGGAGCAGGGCCAGGGACGGCGCCCCGACCACGAGCAGCAGGGCGAGGCTGAGGGAGGCCCGCAGGTGGGTGCGGCCGGCGGGGGCGTCGGCGCTGGAGGCCGGGCCCAGGATGCGTCCGGCGATCTCGTTGGCCCGGCCGAACAGGGCCCAGGCCAGCAGGACCAGCAGGCAGGCCTGGGCGGCCAGCAGCCCCGCCGCGCCCCGGGGCGACTGGAACCAGGGCACCCGGCCCTTCAGCAGCGCGGCGCCGATGATGACGGCATTGACCATGGCCGCGTCCAGCACCAGGTAGATCAGCGGCCAGCGCAGCGGGGCCGGCCCGCGGCCCAGGGAGAAGCGTCCCAGCCTGGCCGCCCAGGATTGGTAGGTCTTGAGGTACCAGTTGATCCGGTCCGGGATCCGGCGCTCCAGGGCGGCCGCCAGGGCATCGCCGCGCCGGAACAGGGTGGGGCCGAGCAGGGCCAGGAGCAGGCAGGCCCCCACCGGCACCGCCAGGAAATCCGCCCCCAGGAACCCCGCCTTCACGCCGATGCCCACCAGCACGAAGGAGAACTCGCCGGGCTGGGCCAGGGCCAGGCCGGTGCGGAAGCCGGTGCGCAGGGGCAGCCCGGCCAGGGCCCCGCCCAGGGTGGCGCCCAGGGTGTCGCCCACCAGGACCACCGCGGTGAGCGCCAGGATGGGGCCTGCCTGGGCCGCCAGCGAGCGCGGCTCCAGCAGCATCCCCACGGCGACGAAGAAGATGGCCGCGAAGATGTCGCGCAGGGGGAACACCAGGTGCTCGATCTTCTGCACCCGGCCGCTGCCCGCGGCCAGGACCCCCGCCAGGAACGCCCCCAGGGCCAGGGAACACCCGGCCCGGTCGGCCAGCACCGCGGCCGTGAAGCAGACCCCGACCGAGGCGACCAGGAGGGTCTCGTCCCGGCCCCGGTCCGCGGCCCAGCGCAGCAGCCGGGGCACCGCCATGCCGCCGACGCCCAGCAGCCCGGCCAGGAGCAGGGCCACCTTGCCCAGGGTCCGGCCCACCTCGCCGGCCCCGAAGCCAGGGGCGGAGGTGGCGTCCAGCAGGGCCAGCAGCAGGATGGCGAACAGGTCCTGGACCACCAGCACCGTCAGCACCCGGTCGCGCAGGTGCCCCTTGGCGCCGTGCTCCTCGAACAGCTTGGCGATGATCATGGTGCTGGAGATGGACAGGGCCGCGCCCATGAACGCGCTTTGCAGGAAGCTCCAGCCCATGGCGCGCCCGGCCAGGAACCCGAGCCAGATGGCGCAGCCCAGCTGCACGGCGCCCAGCAGCATGGACGTGGGCCCCTTGTCCAGCAGCTTGCGGAAATCGAACTCCAGCCCCACCGAGAACATCAGCAGGATCACGCCCAGCTCGGCCATGGCATGGACGTTCTCCAGGTCCGCCACCAGGGGGATCGGCACGTGCGGCCCGACGATCATCCCGGCCAGCATGTAGCCCAGCACCGCCGGCTGCTTCAGGCGCCGGAACACCAGCGTGATGACGGCTGCCACGCCCAGGACCGTGGCGAGGTCGAGGATGAGTCGGGGCACATGGGTTTCCACACCCACAATGTACAGATCATCGGACGGAAGTTCCGCCCAAATGCGGGTAAATGAATTATAAATTTAATTCGGCCCCGGAGGCCTCTTCTTCCGGCGGCGTTTCCCGCGGATCGCTCATGGCCGCCAGCACCGCATGGGGATCCGTGGGCTGCTGGAAGGCGGAGGCCTCGGGGTCCGGGCGGTCCTTCACGTTGGGCAGGTCCCGGCGCAGCTCCTCCAGGAGGCTGATGAGCTTGGTGGTCTTCTGCTCGGCGAGCAGGTTCACCTGCAGGTCCAGGTGCGCCCTCTGCTCCTCGACCTTGCCCAGCCGGTTCTGGTTGATCAGGACGACGGTGCCGGTGAGCAGCGCCCCGAGGCTGATGATGCCCTGGAGCCAATAGTACGGGGGCGCGTCCCAGCACCGCAGGCCGAGCGCGCCGGCCAGCCCGTTGCCCAGGATCCAGGCGGGGACGAAGAGCAGGATGCAGACCAGATAGCGGGGCTGCCCGAGGAATCCGCTCACCCGTTCCAGCAGCCGCTGGGCGGGGGTCATCTTCCGCTCCTCCCTGGCGTAGAAGGCCAGCACCGCCTCCACGTTCTGGGCGATGAAGTCGGCCTTGAGCTCCGAGGGCCGGTCCGGGTGGTCCGGGTCGGAGGGCGGGGCGGCGGATTCGGGAGCGGGCATGGGCGCGGGAGGTTCCTTTCGGCCGGAGCCGAGCTTCGACCATAACAGCTCAGGGCTGATCCGGCTGGGCGGCTCCGGCCGGCGCCGGCTCGGCGCGCACCTTGATGGTGAAGTGGGCGGTGCACAGCCCGACGATCCGGTCGCCGCAGAGGATCTGGCATTCCAGGATGGCGCTGCGCAGGGAGGCCCGGAGCACCGAGGCCTGCACCAGAACCCGGGCGTCGGCCGGCTCCAGGTAGCGGATGTGCAGATCCGAGGTGGCGAAGGGCATCCGCCCGTCGAAATAGGTGCTCAGGGCCAGGGCGCAGCCGATGTCGGCCAGGGTGGCCAGGACCCCGCCGTTCAGCACGCCGCCGGGGCCGTTGACGGTGTGCACCCCGGGGACCAGGCTCAGCTCGGCCCTGCCGGGCCGGAGCGCGTCGATGCTCAGCTGCCAGTCCCGGGTGAGCGGGAAGTCGCGGAATCGGTTGCGCACCCGATCCAGGAGATCGGGGGCGATCGCATGGGGCGAGCGGGTTTTCACCATGGATCAATTGTAAGGTCATCTGGGGCATTCGGATTCCCGCCCTGGATGTGTGACATCTTGGATCAGAATGCCAAATGACAATTGACGGCGGCGTCCCCGGCACCGGATACTTGAAGGGACAAGCAGGTGATATTGGTCCAGAATAGGACACGCGGAGGGCAGGCGTGGGGTCCCGGGGCCACGTTCTTCCCGCCATCCCCGTCAGGAGGGTCGCACCATGATCTTGCGCGATGACGTGCTCACCTGGATCCGGGCCTACGTGTCCGCCATAGCCGAGCACAAGGACCAGCTCACCAGGCTGGACGCCGATATCGGCGACGGCGACCACGGCAGCAACATGGACCGGGGCTTCCAGGCGGTGCTGGCCAAGCTGCCGGATGTCGCGGACAAGGACATCGGCGCCATCTTCAAGACCGTGGGCATGACCCTGGTCTCCACCGTGGGCGGGGCCAGCGGCCCGCTCTACGGCACCTTCTTCCTGCAGCTGGGGACCGCCGCCAGCGGCAAGCTGGAACTGTCGCTGGAGGACTGGGTCGCGGCCCTGCGGGCGGGGGTCGACGGCGTGACCATGCGCGGCAAGGCCGGCCTGCGCGACAAGACCATGCTCGACACCCTGATCCCGGCCCTGCAGGCGCTGCAGGAGGCCGCCGCCCAGGGCGCCGGGTTCGCCGCCGCCCTGGACGCCTCGGCCCTGGCGGCGGAACAGGGCATGCTGGCGACCATCCCCATGGTGGCGCACAAGGGCCGGGCCAGCTACCTGGGCGAACGCAGCGCGGGCCACCAGGACCCCGGCGCCACCTCCGCGCGCCTGCTCATCCAGACCGCGGCGTCCGCCTGGGCGCGCCAGGGCGGCCATGCCTGATCTGCGCACGGGGAGCGTCCAGTGATCGGAATCGTCATCGTCTCCCATAGCGCCGGGCTGGCCGATGGGGTGCTGGAGCTCGCCCGGGAGATGGCCGGGAGCGACGTGCGGCTGGCCGCGGCCGGCGGCCTCGCCCTGCCGGGCCGGCCCCTGGGCACCGACCCGGTGCTGGTGGCCGACGCCATCCGCCGGGCGGACAGCGGGGACGGCGTGGTGGTGCTGATGGACCTGGGCAGCGCCGTGCTCAGCGCGGAGATGGCCCTGGACCTGCTGCCGGAGCAACTCCGGGCCCGGGTCGCCCTGTGCGAGGGCCCGCTGGTGGAGGGCGCCGTTTCCGCCGCGGTGCAGGCCCGGCTCGGCGGCGGGCTCGAGGAGGTGCTGCGCGAGGCGCGCGGGGCGCTGGCCGCCAAGGCCGGCCATCTGGGCGCCGAGGGTCCTGCCGGAGCCGTCGCGGCCGGCGCCGGCGGGCCGGACACCCTGAGCGCGCGCATCCTGGTGGCCAACCGGCTCGGCCTGCACGCGCGCCCGGCGGCGCGTTTCGTGCAGACCGCGGGCCGGTTCCCCGACGCCCACATCCTCGTGCGCAACCACACCAGCGGACGCGGCCCGGTGGAGGCCAAGAGCATCAACGCCGTGGCCACGCTCGGCCTGTCCCAGGGCCAGACCATGCTGCTCGAGGCATCGGGGCCCCAGGCCGGCGCGGCCCTGGCGGCCCTGCGCGCCCTGGCCGAGGACCACTTCGGCGACGCCCCGGGCGCATCGGCCCCGGCGGCGGCGCGGCCGGGAGTGCGCGGCGCCGGTTCCGGGCTGGAGGGGCTCGGCGCCTCCAGCGGCATGGCGATGGGCCCGGCGCGCCATCTCCGGTTCAGCGCACCGGCCATTCCCCGGCACACCGCCGGCGATCCGCGGGAGGAGTGGGGGCGCCTGCTGGAAGCGCTGGAAAAGACCCGCACCCAGATCCGGGCCACGCTCGCCGAGGTGGCCCGGCGCGCCGACCGCGATACCGCCGACATGTTCGAGGCCCACCTGCTCTACCTCGATGATCCGGCGCTGCGCAATCCGGCCCTGCACCTGGTGTTCGACGAGCACCTGAACGCCGCGGCCGCCTGGTTCGGCGCCTCGGAGGCCATCGCCGGCGCCTACCGGGAGCTGGAGGACGACTACCTGCGCGGCCGGGCCGCGGATGTCATGTCGGTGGCGGCGCAGGTGGCCTGCAACCTCATGGGCGGGGCTCCGGGCGCGCCCCGGCTCGGCTCGCCCGGCATCCTCATCACCGGGGACCTGACCCCGGACGACGTCGCCCGGCTGGATCCGGCCATGGTCATGGCCATCTGCACCGCCCACGGCGCCCCCACCTCGCACAGCGCCATCCTGGCCCGGACCTACGGCATTCCCGCCATCGTCGGGATGGGCGAAGAGCTGCTCGCCATCCCCGAGGACACCCTCCTGCTGGTGGACGCCGAGCGCGGCCGGATCGTCCGCGATCCGGACGAGGCCGCGGTGGCCGAGTTCCTGGAGCGCCAGGAGGCGCTCCGCGCCGGCGCCGTCCGGGCCTCGGCCGAAAGCGGCGCCGCCGCCGTCACCCGCGACGGCAGGCGGGTGGAGATCGGCGCCAACATCGGTTCCCTGGCCGACGCCCGGGCCGCGGTGGAGGCGGGCGCGGAGGGCGTGGGCCTGCTGCGCACCGAGTTCCTCTTCACCGGCCGCGCCAGCGCGCCCGGGGAAGGGGAGCAGTTCTCGGTCCTGTGCGACCTGGCCAAGGTCCTGGACGGCCGCCCCATGATCGTGCGCACCCTGGACGTGGGCGGCGACAAGCCCCTGCCGTTCCTGGACACCGGCTGCGACGCCAACCCCTTCCTGGGCTGGAGGGCCATCCGCATCTCGCTGGGCCAGCCGGAGTTCTTCAAGGTGCAGCTGCGCGCCATCGTGCGCGCCGCCGCGCTCTTCCCGGTGAAGGTGATGTTCCCCATGGTCGCCACCCTGGACGAGCTGCGGGCCGCCAAGGCCCTGCTGGCCGAGGCGATGGAGGAGGTGCGCGGCGCGGGCCGGCCGGTGCCGGGGCGGATCGAGACCGGCATCATGGTGGAGATCCCCGCCGCCGCCATCCGCGCCCACCAGTTCGCTCCGGAGGTGGATTTCTTCTCCATCGGCACCAACGACCTGACCCAGTACACCATGGCCGCCGAGCGCGGCAACGCGCGGGTGGCGGCCCTGGCCGACCCGTTCCATCCCGCCGTGCTGGAGCTGGTGCGCAACGTGGTCTCGGCCGGGCGCGCCCACGGCAAGTGGGTCGGCATCTGCGGCGAGCTGGGCGGGGACCCCATGGCCATCCCCCTGCTGATCGGGCTGGGGGTGGACGAGCTCAGCATGAGCGGGCCCATGATCCCCAGGGCCAAGCAGCTGATCCGCGAACTGGACTACCAGGACCAGCGCGAGCTGGCGCTGCGGGCGCTGCGCCTGGAGACCCCCGGGCAGGTGCGCGCGGCGCTCGCGGGCGGGCTGTCCGCCGCGGCCGTGGAGGCCTGAATGCAGCCGTCGGCCCGGCCCATCGACGCCGCGGCGATGCTGGCCGCCTGGGAGCAGTTCATCGCCGGGGGCCGGCTGGCCGCCGAGCTGGATCCGCTCATCGCCGGCTCCTGGCGGCGCTGCGCGCCGCGCCTGGATCCGCGCGCCAGTCCGCAGTGGGCCTACTCCGGTTCCGCCCGGAGCGCGCTCAGCCTGGCGCAGCAGGGCTTCCTCGGCATGGTGGCCAGGCCGGTCCTGGAGGACATCTGCCAGTTCATCGAGGGCTCCGGGGCGCTGCTGGTGCTGGCCGACCCCGCCGCCTGCGTGGTCGAGATGCTGGGCGACCCGGACCTGGGCGCCGAGGCCCGGGCCCTGGGCCTGCGCCCGGGCGCGTTCCTGGACGAAGGCCGGATCGGCAGCAACGCCTTCTCCCTCGCCCTGCTGGAAGGCATCCCGGTCCAGGTGCTGGGGCCCGAGCACTACCTGCAGGCCTTCCACGGCCTGTACTCGGCCGCGGCGCCCATGCACGATCCGGGCGGCAGCCTCATGGGCATCGTCGGCCTGCTGCAGCGGCGCCCGGAGCGGATGCCGCAGTCCCTGGGGGTGGTGTTCGCGGCGGCCCGGGCCATCGAGAACCAGCTCCAGGCCGAGCACATCATCCGCGAGGCCAACGAGCAGGCCACGGCCTTCAACGCCACCCTGGACGCGGTTTCCGAAGGCATCCTGGCCTGGACCGCCCAGGGCGTCGTCACCCACCTGAACGGCCGGGGCGGACGCCTGCTGGGGATCAAGCCCTCGCTGGTGGTCGGGCGGCCGCTGCACGACCACATCGTCCTGGCCGAGGACCTCGCCCTGGCGGCGGCGCGAGGCGAGGAGCTGAGCGACGTGGAAGCGGCCTTCAAGGTGGACGGCGGCAAGCAGGAATGCTCGGTCAGCCTCCGGGTCATCCGCAACCGGGGCGGCGAGCCGGAGGTGTTCATCCTGACCCTGCGGCCCATCGCCCAGGTGCATCGGCTGGTGCACCGGCTGCTGGGCTCCCAGGCGCGCATGAACCTGGCCGACATCATCGGCCAGTCCCCGGCCGCCCAGCGCCTGCGCCGGCAGTCGCTGGCCGCCGTCGACGGTGCCGGCGCCGTCCTGCTGGTGGGCGAAGCGGGCGCGGGGCAGAGCATGCTCGCCCGCGCCATCCACAACAGCGGCGACCGGGCCGAAGGCCCCTTCCTCTCCATCAACTGCCGGGCCCTGCCCCGGGAACTGGTGGTGGAGGAGTTCCTGGGGTTCGAGGGCAGCGGCGCCGCGGCCGGGCAGCCCAGCAAGTTCGAACTGGCCGGCGGCGGCACCCTGTTCCTCGAGGAACTCGACGCCCTGCCCCTGGAGATGCAGTCGATCCTGGCGCGCATCCTGGCCTCGGGCGAAGTGGTGCGCCTGGGCGGCAGGCGCGCCATCCGCGTGGACGCGCGGGTGATCGCCTCCTGCGCGGACCGGCCGGAGCAGCGGCTCCGGGCCGGGTTCTTCCGGGCCGAGCTGTTCGAGCAGGTGAACCATTTCCTCATCCAGCTGCCGCCCCTGCGCGAGCGCGCCGAAGACATCCCGGCGCTGATCGGGCGCACCCTGGAGCGGCTGCGGCCGCAGTCCGGGCCGGCCCTCGCGGTCTCCGCGGCGGCCCAGGCGCTGCTCTGCGCCTACCCCTGGCCGGGCAACCTGGCCGAGCTGGATGCGCTCCTGGAACTGGCCGCGGTCAGGGCCGGGGGCGGGACGATCGAACCGGAGCACCTGCCCGGGGCCCTGCGGGAGCCGGGGCCGGCGCCGGCGGAGGGCCCCGGCGCCGTCCCGGTCCGGACCATCCGGGAACTGGAGAAGGCGGCCATCGCCAACGCCCTGCGCGCCGCCCGGGGCAACCACAGCAGGGCCGCGGCGTCGCTGAGCATCAGCCGCAACACCCTGTACCGGAAGATGAAGGCGATGGGACTGGGCAACCCGGAGCGGCCGGGGGGAGCCCATCGGGAGGATGGCGGCTCCTGACCCCGGTGCTCCGGATCAGTCCATGGGATGCCGGGCTACTTCTTCCGGGTGACCACCAGCTCGCAGCAGGCGTCGCCCCTGGCGATGAGGCTGTCGAACCCCAGCTCCAGCTCCGGGAAGCAGCTGATGACGCCGTAGTCGCCGCAGGAGGCCAGGTCGCAGAGGTGCGCGACCTCTTCAGGGGTGGCGCCCAGGTTCTTCCAGGCCTCGACCAGGGCGCAGTGGTGGAACTTGTAGGAGCCCTTCTCCGCGCCCACGCCGGCGTCCTCCATGTTGAAGGCGAGCCGGGCGTTGGTGGTGCCGATGCCGTCGAAGAACGCCTGCGGCGTGGTGGCGGTGCCGATCTTCCGGCCCTTCATCTGCCCGAACTTGAAGATCGCCTTCTTCACCGGCTCGTCGGTCTCGTAGCCGGCGGCCTTGAATTCCTGGATCAGGAGGTAGAACCAGGTGGCCCGGTCCTGGATCGCCAGGCGGATCGCCTCGGTCAGTTCGGCCTGGGTAAAGGTCTTTTCGGACATGGTGCTGCTCCTTGTGTGGGGGTGAACTTCAGGCCCTGGCGGTCTCCACCATGGCGGTGATGGCCGCGGGGTCCATCCAGGTGGGCACGCTGCAGCCGTTGGCCAGGATGAAACGGGAATCGCCGCCCAGGCGGATGCCCTCGCGCACGTTCTCCCGGCAGCGCGCCGGGGTGACCGAGATCACCTGGTCGATGTCGATGCCGCCCATGACCACGCCGGGCCAGCGCATCTTGACCTCGGCCAGGGAGGGGTTGCCGGACTTGCGGTCCTCCCAGCTGAGGATCTGCGCCGGGAAATCCAGCGCGTCGTCCAGGTAGATCCCGCCGCCGTGCAGATGGACGACGTTCATCCGGCCCAGATCCCTGATGGCGGCGAGCACCTTCATGGCCGCCGGCTTGACGAACTCCACGAACAGCTGGCGCTCGATCTGGTTCTCGGCCGCGAGCAGGGAGAGGAAGATCCCGCTGGCGCCCAGTTCCAGGGAGCGCCGGCTGTAGCGGATGAGGTTGTCCGCCACCACGTCCAGGGCCGCCTTGAGCGCATCCGGGGCGGTGATGGCCAGGTCCAGGAGGTGCTCCCCGGCCAGGCCCTTGAGCAGGCACTGCCAGGGATCGAACAGGGTGTCGATGAAATAGGCCTTGCCGTGCAGCGCCTCGCCGATCACCTTGACCGCCTTGAGCTGTTCCTTCCAGGCGCTCTTCTCCGGGTCGAACGGCTGGATCAGGGCCAGGTCCGCGGCGCTCTTGACCTCCTCCAGGCCTTCCGGCATGGGGTAGTAATAATCATTCATTAACTTGAGGAAGTCGAAGTCGTAGTGTTCGAACCATTCCAGGGTGATGGCGGCGAACTTCTTGCCCGAGGCGTGCTGGACGCCGAAGTGGTACCACAGGCAGACGGGCGCGCGGTCCGGGCGCTTGCCCTTGAGCACGGCGTCGAGGCGTTTGAGCTTGCTCATGACGGTCTCCTAGCTGACGCCGAGGTAGGCGCGGCGTATGGCGTCATCTTCGCGCAATTCGGAGCAGGGCGCTGCCCGGGTGATCCGTCCGGTCTCCAGGATGTAGCCGAAACGGGCGACCTGCAGCGCCAGGTTGGCGTTCTGCTCCACCAGCAGGATGCTCTTGCCCATGGCGTTGATCTGCACGATGAAGTCGAAGATCTTGTCCACCAGGATGGGCGCGATGCCCAGGCTCGGCTCGTCCAGCAGGAGGATCTCCGGGTCGGACATGAGGCCCCGGGCGATGGCCAGCATCTGCTGCTCGCCGCCGGACAGGGTGCCGCCCTCCTGCTTCCGGCGCTCCTTCAGCCGGGGGAACAGCTGGTAGTTGCGCTCCAGCAGGTCGCGCACCCGGCCCTTGTCCTTGATGATGTAGGCGCCGGCCTGCAGGTTCTCCTCCACGGTAAGCTCGGCGAAGATCTTGCGCCCCTCCGGCACGTGGGAGATGCCCTGGGCCACGATCTCGTCCGGGGTGCGGTTGAACACGCTCCCGCCCCGGAACGAAACCGCGCCCGAGGTGGCGTGCACCACCCCGGACAGGGCGCCCAGCAGGGTGGTCTTGCCGGCGCCGTTGGCGCCGATCAGGGCGACGAAATCGCCCTGCTCCAGCCGGAGCGAGACCCCCTTGAGGGCGTTGATCTTGCCGTAATGGACCACCAGGTCCTGCACATCCAGCAGCGCCACCTATGCCCTCCTCTTGCCCAGATAGGCCTCGATGACCCGTTCGTCGTTCTGGATCTCCAGCGCGCTGCCTTCGGCGATCTTGACCCCGTAGTCGAGCACGGTGATCCGGTCGGCCAGGCTCATGACCAGCTTCATGTCGTGTTCGATCAGCAGCACGGTGAGGCCGTCGGCCTTGAGCGCGCGGATGAAGCGGACCAGCTCCTCGGTCTCGGCGTTGTTCATCCCCGCCGCCGGTTCGTCCAGCAGCAGCAGCCTGGGCCCGCTGGCCAGGGCCCGGGCGATCTCCAGCTTGCGCTGCTCGCCGTAGGGCAGGTTGCGGGCGTACTCCGCGGCCTTGCCGTCCAGGCCCACCTTCTCCAGCAGGGTCATGGCCAGCTCCCGGCCCTGGCGCTCCTCGCGCCGGTAGCGGCCGTTGTGCGTGACCGCGCCCCAGACGAAGGAGCGGTACAGGTTGTGCGTGCCGGTGAGCACGTTGTCCAGCACCGACATGTAGGCGAACAGGCGGATGTTCTGGAAGGTGCGGGCGATCCCCCTGGCCGAGATCTTCTGCGGCGACAGCCGCTCGATGCGCTCGCCCTGCCAGAGGATCCGGCCCGAATCGGCCGGGACGATGGAGGTGATGTTGTTGAAAAAGGTGGTCTTGCCTGCGCCGTTGGGGCCGATGATGGCGTGGATGGCGCCTGCCTCGACGGCCAGGTCCACCTCGGACACCGCCACCAGTCCGCCGAACTGCTTGTGCAGCTTCTCGATTTCCAGGATCACTTGGCACCTGCCTTCCGGTGCAGCCAGGGGAACCGGGGGGCGCCCGAGGCCGGCGTGAACAGCCCCTTCACT
>Ga0302291_10000305_pt1 | contig 14136 bp, 11 predicted proteins | sample III_Fen_N1_4_FD_194548 | JGI IMG/M metagenome (GOLD analysis project Ga0302291, IMG submission 194548) | Peat permafrost microbial communities from Stordalen Mire near Abisko, Sweden - III_Fen_N1_4 | ecosystem: Environmental > Terrestrial > Soil > Wetlands > Permafrost | place: Sweden: Abisko... | reverse complement strand
GTGCGCAAGTGTTTGCGGCGGCCGGCGGCGCGGTGCATGGATTGCTGCATCTCACGCTGGCGCTGGGCGCGGGCTGGCTGGCGCTCGGCGGCTGGCTCGATCTGCTGCCGGCCTCGGTCGAGATGACGCTGGTGCGCGGCTCGGCCACGGCGCTGGCGCTTGGCGGCGCAATCGGCGCGCTGATCGCCGGCATCGGCGGCGCCACGCTGACCGGCGCCTGGATGGCGCTGACCAGCAGCGCCTTCGGCTGGCACGAGGAGGAAGTGTTCTCGTCGCAGGCGATCGAGGGCTTCAAGAGCTTTCTGCGCATTGAGATCGATGCCGAGCGCATCACGATTCATCCGCTCGGCCTGCGCCGCGTCTGCACGCGCTGGAAGCTGAACACCGACGGCGGCATGACCGAGCTTGCACGCGGCGGCTGGCTCGCCCGGCGGCTCGGCGGTGGCGATGTGACGCGGCTGCGCGCGGTCGATATCGGCGGCCGGCCGGCGCCGCGCTTCGTGCCCGACGCGCCGGGCGGCATGGCGGCGGCGCTGGCGCAGGTCGAGCCGCTGTGCGCGCCGATCGTCATCGAGCGTGCGCCGCCGCGCTGAATGCAGCGCTCGGCAGCGACGGCGCGTGAATGGCGCTCGTCAGCGCCGCAACCTCAGCGCCGCGCCGTCGTCACCTTGGTCTCGACCCAGCGGCCGATCAGCTTCAGCACCTCGGGTGCCAGCGTCTCGTCGATGAAGGCGTATTCCGACGGCAGTCCCTTGTCCGCCGTCTGGAACAGGTGATTCAGCCCCGGCAGCTCGGCAATCGTCGCGTCGTGGTTCGCCGCCAGCGCGGTGCGGATCGCGCCCAGGTTCAGCCGGCTCGGCACCTGCAAATCCTTGGTCCCGCCAAGCGCCAGCACCGGGCACTGCACCCGCGTCAGCGCCGGCGCCGGGTCATAGCTCAGGAAGTAGCGGAACCACGCCGAGTAGATGGTCGACGACTGGCGCCGCGCCGCGTCCTGCGGCAGGCCGACAGCGCTCAGCGTGCGGACCAGCTCGGCGCGCGCCCGCGCCAGATCGCTTGGCTGCGCGGCCGCGTCCTGCACCGCGCGTGCCACCGCCAGCGCCTCGTCGAGCTGGGCCGGCGTGGCGCCCGAGGCCTCGTTGATCGCGCGCACCTGCGCCAGCACATCCTCGCGCCCAGGCACGCCGACGCCGGCCATCAGCACGATGAAGGCAATCGCCGGATCGCGTGCCGCAACCATCGGCGCGATCAGCCCGCCCTCGCTGTGGCCGATCAGCCCGATGTGCGCCGGATCGATCTCCGAGCGGCTGCGCAGCCAGGCCACGCCGGCTTCCACGTCGGTCGCCAGATCGGCGGTGGTCGCCTCGCGCAGCGCCGGCTGCGAACCGCCGACGCCGCGATCGTCGACCCGCAGTACCGCAATGCCCTGACGACTCAGATGGTCGGCCAGCACCAGGAAGGGCTTGTGGCCGTAAAAGCTCTCGTCGCGGTCCTGCGGTCCCGAGCCGGAAATCAGCAGCACCGCCGGAAACGGTCCGGCGCCCTGGGGCACGGTCAGCGTGCCGGCCAACCGCAGATGCGATTGCGGATTGAAGTAGGTGACGTCCTCGCTGCGATAGGGAAACGGCGGAATCGGCGTCTGCAACCGTCGCGCCGCCGGCGGGTCGCCCTGCGGCACGCCGGTGCGTGGCAGTTCCTGCGCGGATGCGGCAGTGCACAAAAAAAGTGCCAGCAGCAGCGACAGACAAGGTGCGACGGTGAATGAAGGCATGACCCAGCTCCATTGGAGGGGATGATTCGGCAAGGTTTCCGGCGCTTCCCGGCGTAGCATTCGCGGATTTCCAGGAGGTTCACGTGTTCGGCTTCAACGAAGAACAGATCGCCAATTTCGGCCTTACCTGGGGCGTCGGCGGCTTCATCGTTCTCATGCTCGGCATCATCTGGAACCTCGCGCGCGAGTCGAAGGCAGGCAAGTTCGGCACCGTCGTGCTGTTCATCGTGCTGGCCTTCGGCATCCTTGGCTTCGTCGCCAAGAACGTGCTCCAGTGGGTCATGCACATCTGACAGCCTGAAAAACCGCGCAGTTCACCGACCTACAGTGCAAAAAACACTCCCGACTCCGGTTTCGCGCCTTCCGCTGCTGCTGTTGCAATGGCTCGCGATTGCAAGCGGCTACTACGTCACCGGTCGACTCGGGCTCGCCGTGCCCTATGTCGGCACCCACATCACGCTGATCTGGCCGCCGACCGGGATTGCGCTTGCCGGCTTGCTGCTGTGGGGGCCGCGCATGTGGCCGGCGGTGTTCGCGGGCGCACTCGCGGTGAACCTCGGCATCAGCGGCAGCCCCTGGCTGGCATTCGGCATTGCCTGCGGCAATTGCGCCGGCCCGGCACTTGGGGCATGGCTGCTGCGACGCAGCAAATTCGACCCGGCTTTCGAGCGCCGCAGCGATGTGCTGCGCTATCTGGCGCTCGGCGTGGCGCTTGGCATGCTGATCACGGCCAGCAATGGCGTGATCCAGCTCTGGCTCGCCGGCCTGGTAGATGCCGATACCGCGCCGCGCGCCTGGTTCTACTGGTGGTGCGGCGACGCGGTCGGCGGCCTGGTCTGCGGCGTGCCGCTGCTGAGCGCGGTGGCGCGGCCACCGTGGCGGCGCGGCGGCGGCCGGATCGTCGAGGGCATCGTCGGGCTGCTGCTGCTGGTGTGGATCGGCTGGCTGCTGTTCTTCGACGCGGCGCCCGGCCTGCAGGGCCTGACGCTGCCGCTCAGCTTCGCGCCCTTCCTCGTGCTGATCTGGATGGCGCTGCGCTCCGGCGTGGCGCTGGCCGCCAGCGGCGGGCTGGCGCTGTCGGCGCTGGCGGCGGTCGGCACCGCGCTCGGCCATGGCCCGTTCAATCGCGGCGATCCGCACACCAGCCTGCTCACGCTGTGGGCCTTCATCGCGACGCAGGCCATCGCCACGCTGATGATTACCGCGCTCACCGCCGAACTGGCGCGCAGCGAATCGCGGCTGCGGCTGATCGGCGCCGGGCTGCGCGACCTCGTCTGCCAGCATGACCTTGAGGGCCGCTACCTCGTCGTGCTCGACACCTCGATGCAGGTGATCGGCTACCGGCCCGAGGACATGGTCGGCCGCGTGCGCTACGACTTCATGCATCCCGACGATGTCGAGCGCGCGCGCGCGGCGGCCGACGCCATGCTGGTGTCGGGCGAGCCCGGACCGCCGGTCGAGTACCGCTTTCGCCATGCCGACGGGCGCTGGCTCTGGCTGCAGGGCCTGTCGACGCTGGTGACCGATCCCGCCGGCCGCGCCGTCGCGGTCCAGGTCACGGCGCGCGATGTCAGCGCCCGCCGCGCGACCGAGGCGGCGCTGACGCGCAGCGAGGCGATCTATCGCGGCGTGGTCGCGTCGCTGCACGAGGGCATCCTGCTGCTGCGCGCCGATGGCGGCCTCGTCACGTCCAATCCGCGCGCCGCCGCGCTGCTCGAATTCGACCCGGCCGCGCCGCCGCTCGGCCTTGCCGACCTGCTCGTCGGCCGCGAGCTGCTGCACGCCAATGGCAGCAGCTTCGACATCCATCCGCTGCGGCTGGCCCAGCTCGACGCCCTGCCCGCGTTCCAGCGCCAGGTGATCGGCACGCGGCTGGCCGGCGGCGCGCCGCGCTGGTTCGACGTCAACGGCGTGGCGATTCCGCTCGGCGTCGAGGGCGAACAGGGCTTCGTGCTGTCGTTCGCCGACATCACCGTGCAGCGCGAACACCAGCGCGCGATCGAGCAGCTCGCGTCGCGGCTGGCGCTGGCCTCGGCGGCCGCCGGGCTCGGGCTGTGGTCGGTCGATGCGCTCAGCGGCAAGGTCGAGTGGGACAGCGGCGTGCGCGAACAGCACGGCCTCGCCGCCGACGCGCCGACGCCCGACCTCGACCAGTGGCTCGCGCTGTTCCACGTCGATTCGGCAACCGGCGCGCGGCGCCTGCTGGTCGAGCGCGCGCCGCTGCGCGATCCGCTGGCGCTGCGCGTGCGCCTGCCCGACGGCGCCTGGGCCGAGATCGAGTTCAGCGCCCGCGTCGAGCATGGCGTCGATGGCCAGCCGCTGCGCGTGGTCGGCTTCTCGCGCGACGTGACCCAGCGCGAACTCGCCACCCGCATGCGCCACGAGCGCGATCTGGCCTATCGCGAGATGCGCACCCGCAATGAATTCCTCGCCAAGATGAGCCACGAGCTGCGCACGCCGCTGAACGCGGTGCTCGGCTTCGCCCAGCTGATTCCGGTGCAGGAAGGCGACGCGCTGACGCCGCGCGCGCGGCGCAACCTGCTGCACATCGTCGATGCCGGCAATCACCAGCTCCGGCTCATCAACGACCTGCTCGAACTGGCCCGCACCGCGCGCGAGGAATTTGCCGTCGAGCTGGCCGAGGTGGCGCTCGCGCCGCTGCTCGACCGCTTGCGCGCGCTGACCGACGCGGCGCTGGCCGAGCGCGCGAACCGGCTCGTCGTCGATTGCGAGCCCGGCCTCGTGGTGGTGGCCGACGAGCGCCGGCTGCTGCAGGTGCTGATCAATCTCGTCAACAACGCCGGCAAGTTCGGGCCGCACGGCAGCGTCATCGAGCTGGCCTGCGCGCGCGCCGGCGATCGGGTCGTCATCACCGTGGACGATCGCGGGCCGGGCGTGCCGCCGGGCGCGCTCGATCGCATCTTCGAGCCGTTTGTCGGCCGCAGCGCCGGCGCGCCGAGCGAAGGCGGCATGGGCCTGGGCCTGAGCCTGTCGCGCGGGCTGGCGACGGCGATGGGCGGCAGCCTCGTCGCGAGCAATCTGCCGCAGGGCGGCGCGCGCTTCACAGTGGAGCTGGCGGCGCCGAAGGCTTGACGGCGCGCCGGTGGCAATCGGCGGCGGTTCAGGCCCGGCGGTCGAGCGCGAGCGCATGACGTTCCACCCGCGCGAAGCGGCCGGTCGCCGCGTCGAAATCGAAGCGCCCGGCGATGCAGGCGCGAGGCGCATCCGGCCCGTCCTCCGCCCCGCCCGGTTCCAGCAGCCAGACCGAATTCGGCACGCCGTCGCGCACCCGCTCCGATACCGCCGTGCCGGCCTGCACCACCCACACGCCGCGCTCGATTTCCGGCACCGCCGCGCTCAGCGGCCGCACATAAGGCAGATGGATGTGCCCGCCGAGCACGACATCGGCGCCGGCGCGCGCCCACGCCAGCGCCGCCGCGCGCTGACCGCGCAGCAGATTCGCCTCGTCGCTGGCGCGGATCGCCAGCAGCGGCTGATGCGTGACGACGATGCGCAACTGCCCGGCGCGCGCCCGCGCCAGCCGCGCCGCCACGCGCGCCACCTGCGCTGCCGACACCTCGCCGTCCTTGCGCCGCGCCGGCCGCGTGGTGTTGACGCCGATGACGAGCCAGTCGGCATCCTCGAACTCCGGCTCCAGCGTCGGCCCGAAGGCGCGCAGATGGTTCTCGTAGGGCGCACGCAGGCGCCGCCACAAATCGAACAGCGGCAGGTCGTGATTGCCCGGAATCACCACGCGCGCCGCAATCCCGAGCCCATCGACGAAGCGGCGCGCGGCCTCGAACTGGCTGCGCCGCGCGCGCTGGGTGATGTCGCCCGACAGCACCAGCAGATCGGGCCGCATCTCGTGCGCGAAGGCAGTCAGCGCCGCGACGACGGCGGGGCGCTCGGTGCCGAAATGGGGATCGGACACGTGCAGCAACCGCGTCAAGCCGCGGCCTCCGAATCGAGCGCCGCATCGCGCAGCGTCGCCATCTCCGGCGGCACGACCAGTTGCAGCGGCGCCGGCGCGAGGCCGAACACCAGCGGCGGTTGCAGCCGCAGCAGTTCGCCGTCGATCGCCACCTTGATGCCGCGTCGCGACCGGCGCCGGCCGGCCTGCACCGTCATGCTGCTGAACGCGAAGCGCGTGATGGCGTCGCTGGCGGCAAGCCGGCCGAGCGCGCCGTCGAGCATCAGCCGCGTCAGGCCCAGCGGCCCGAGCGGCGGCAGCGCGAACGCCGCCAGCTCGCCATCGACCACCGCCTGCGCTTCCGGAAAACCCAGCTGCGCAAGTTGCAGCGCGTTGTTGCCGACGATCAGCGTCGAGGCGCGCAGCATCGCGCCGCCGCTGTCGCTTTCGATGCGCAGCGCATAGGGCCGGTGCTCGCGCCAGATCGTCGCCAGCGCCGCGACCGCCGCAATCGCGCGGCTGCGGCCGAAGCGCTGCTTCCACGCCTCGCGCTCCTGCAACAGGCGCGGATACAGGCCGATGCTGGCGTTGACCAGAAACACATGCTCGTTGACTCGCCCGACCTGCACCCGGCGCAGCGCCGGATGCGGCCGCGCCAGCGCCTCGATGGCGTCGGCCAGTTCGATCGGCACGCCCTGGCTGCGCCCGAAATAGTTGAAGGTGCCGCGCGGCAGCACGCCGAAGGCCACGCCCGCGCCGACCACTTCCTGCGCGCAGGCGTTGATGGTGCCGTCGCCACCTGCCGCCACGACCACGCCGCGCCGGTCGCGCGCGCGCCGCACCGCTTCGGCGGCAAGCCCGGGCAGATCGGCGCCAGTCTCGGCCAGCAGCAACTCGTGGCGCTGGCCCGGCGCGCCGAGCCGCGCGGCGAGCGCCTCGGTCAGCCCGCCGCAATCGCGCTTGCCCGAGCCGGCATTGGCGACGATGAACAGCGGCGGCAGCTCGCCGAGCGTGGCGGCGGAATCAGGCATGCGTGTCGGGCGGGCGCACGGCGTCGAAATCGATCCACTGGCCGTCGCGCCATTCGCCCTGGGCGCGCTCGACATCGCGTGCGCCGACGGTGCGCAGCAAGTCGACGACCTGATCCTGCGCGGCGCGGTCATCGACACGCGCCGCAAGCAGCACGCCCGGCTCGCGCACCGCCGGTTCCTCGGCCGTGGCGACGGCGGGCGCCGACGCCGGGCGCCGCGTGCGCAACATGGCGCCGCCGAGCGAGCCGGAGAAGCCGCCGATGAGCGCCGCGACGATGACGACCAGCGCGGTCGGAATCCCCGGCACCAGCCCGCCGCTGGCAATGCCGATGCCGATGCCGGCACCGATTGCCGCGCCGACGACGACGCCGGCCATCGAGCCGCCGGGCGCGGTCTTCGATGCCTGGTCGGACAGGTGATCGCCGCCGATCGGCGTGCGCGCATGGCGCCCGGGCGGGTTGACGTAGAACACGCACACGTCCTCGTGCCGCAGGCCGCGGCTGAGCAGCACGCCTTCGGCGCGTTGCGCGGCCGGATAGTCGGTAAAGCGCCCGGCGATGATCGATGCCATGACGAGGTCCTTCTTGAACGTTGTGAAGCGGAACAGCGCCCGCCGATGACCTCCACCATCACGGTGCGGCATGACGCCCCGCCATCAGCGATGCAATTTGAGGCGCTTCTTACAGCGCGTGGCGGCTGTGCGGCGCTTGCGAAACCTTGGCGCCCGTTGCCGCTGGCGTTGCCGCGTCGTCGGCGCGACCGAGCCGGCGCGCGAGCGCGTTGAAGTAGTCGCGCCCCGGCACCTCGATTTCGGCTTGCGTCCGCGCCGCCAGCCCGAGCAGCGCGGCGCCGTAGCCGGCCAGCGCCAGCGGCAGCAGCGCCGGCCGCGCCGCGCCCGCATGCGCCAGCGCGAACTCGACGCCGACCGCCAGCGGCGCATGCACGAGGTAGATCGAGTACGACAGCCGCCCGAGCGTCTGCGCCGCCGGCCGCTGCAAGCAGCGCGCAAGCACGCCGCGATCAGTCGCGAGCGTCAGCACGAGCAGGCCGAACAGCGGCGGCAGCGCGAACTCGGCGCCGGCATGCGTGCTCGCCAGCGCCAGCAGCCCGAGCAGCAGCGCCAGCAGCGGCAGTTGCGCCCGCGTCAGCAGCGCGTCGCGGCGCGGGTTGGGCCGCCGCGTCAGCAGCCAGAGCAGTCCGCCGTAGAAGAAGCCGGCGACACAGCGCAGGAAGCCCAGATCCTGATAGGCGTTCAGGCATTGCCCGGTCACGACGCAGCCCTGCCCGACGCGCAGCCACGCGAAGGCACCGGCCGCTGTCGCCGCGAGCAGTCCGGCCGCGAGCGCCAGCCCGCGTCGCGGCACGCGCACGCAGACCAGCGCGAACAGCAGATAGACGTAGAACTCGGTGCCGATGCTCCAGCTCGGCCAGTCGATCACGCGCGCGCCGGCCAGCGTCAGGAAGTGCGTCAGCGTGAGGTTGGACGACATCGGCGAGGCTCGGCAGATAGAAGCTGCCGGCGGCCGGTTCGAGTCCGGCGCCGGCGAGCGCGGCGCGGCCGGCGTCGGCCAGCGCGAACGCGAGGAAGGTGAGCAGCGTCGCGAACAGGTAGAGCGGCAGCAGCCGGCCGGCGCGACGCGTGACGAAGGGCGCCAGCGCTGCCGGGCGATCGAGCTTGTCGGCATAGGTGCGGAACAGGATGTAGCCGCTCAGCACGAAGAACAGATCGACCATCAGATAGCCGCCGGCGAGCGGGCCGGCGCGCATCAGATGCAGGTGGTAGAAGGCGACCAGCAGTGCCGCGACGCCGCGCAATCCTTCGAGTGCGTGGATCAAGGGAGAACTCCGGTGGGGTAAGTACCGGGGCACCCTAGGCGCTGGGCGGGCGCGGCGCTGTAGCAAGAATTTTCGTCACCACGCCGGCGGGCGCGGCATGCATCGAAGGGTTTGCGGGCCTTTGTAACGCCCGGAAATGGGCCGGAAACGGCTCCTAGACTCGGCGCCGATTGCACTGCCGGACGAGGAGACGACGATGGCGCACATCCCTGATTGGCGCGGCCGGCTCGGCGCGTGCGTGATGGCGGCGTTGCTGATGTCGTGCGGCGGTGGCGGTGGCGATGCCGGCCCGGCAGCCTCGACGACCCGGAGCGCGGCGGCCGAATCGTCCGACGCTGGCGGCGATGCCCGGATCGCCCGCGCGCTCGCGGCGGCCGTCGCCGTGCCGCAGCGCTATCTGCGGCCGTTTGCGGTGGCGACGCCTGATCCGTCCGTGTCGCGCGTGGCGCTGTTCGATCCGCGCGGCGCCGGCAGCATCGCGCGCGAGCTCGGGCTGCTCACAAAATGGGCCAGCTTCGACGCCACGCCCGTGCTGGCCGGTGGCGCGCGCGAACTGGCCGGACCGGCGCGGCTGTTCTATTTCGCGCCGGCAAGCGCCGGCGGCCCGGCCGGGATCTATCGCGTCAAGCTCGGGTTCGACGAATCGCAGCTACCCGAATTCCTGCTGCCGGCGTGCAGCCTCGAAGGCGTGACCACGACCGACGCCGATGGCAAGCACGGCCTCGTCGATGTCATCGATGCCGACTGCACGCGCCGCTTCACCTATTCGGTCAGCGATGCCGGCGCCACGCGGCTGCCCGGCGAAGGCGGCTTCCGCACGAAGCTGGCCGTGCTCGAAGACCCGCGCACCGGCAAGGCGGAAAAGCTTTTCTATCTCGCTGGAAACGTCAACGACCCCAATCCCGCGCAGACGGTGATGCGGGCCTCGGACCCTGACGGCAGCAACGAAACGCCGGTGCGCAACGCCCATCCCGACAACCCGATCTATCCGGGCCTCGACTTCCCGTTCCCGTCCTACGAGTACTACACGTTCGGCGCGCCCGACCAGACCCGGCGCCTCGTCTACACGACCGATTACCGCCGCATCTTCACGCTTACCTGGGACGCCACCGGCGTGCGCGAGGACGTTGCGCTGCCCACGCCCACGCTTGCCAACCTGACCATCGGCCCGACCAGCACCTCGGACGGCAGCGGCGCGTGGCTGCTCGATACCAACCAGGTCTACCGCCTGCACGGCAGCGATCTGCCCACGATCGAGGCGACGCTGCCGGTCGATGGCCGCGGCTTCGGCACCAGCGGCGCCTGGAACACGCCTGACCATGTGATCGCCAGCGCCATCTACGTCACCGGCCCGCCCGATGCCTCGACGGAGTTCGTCGGCGTGTTCTCGTTCGGCAAGACCGACCACGTCGTGCATCGGCTCGACGATCCGTCGGTTGCCGTGCCCAACGTCAACAACGCCGTCATCGGCGTGCGCGACGAGCGGGTCGCGATCGCGCACTCCCATCCCGGGCTGGAATTTCTGCTCGCCGATCTGTCGATGGCCAATGCCGATGGCGGACGCACCCAGCACGTGGTGTCGAGCGTCAACCTGATCGGCACCGTGACGCGGCCGGTCTGGCAGCCGGGCGATCCGCGCCAGGGCGGGCAGGCGTATTCCACGACGCCCGAGACCCGCTTCACGACCCAGCTCACCGGAATCATCTTCTGCCGGCCGCCAGTCGGGACGACCGACTGCGTGCACAGCGGCGGCACGATCTACGAGTTCTGCCTCGACGCGCCGGGCGGCAAGATGCTCCAGCTCGGGCATGTGCGGCCGCTGCCTGCCGGCATCGATCGCGCCGACTACCGCATGACCGTCGGCGCGCACAGCAACGGCCGCTACCTGATCGAGATCGCGGAGGCCAACACGGTCTACCGCGTCTACTCGGCCAGGTCGCATGCGAGCAATTCGCTGGTCCAGATCGCATCGGCGCGGTTGCGCTGAGCGGGCCGTGCGCTGATACCAAAGGCTGCAAGCAGTCGCCGCGCGCACATGCGGCGGCGGTAACCTCGGCGCATGTCAGCCGCCCCGCCCTACCTCGTCCAGTCCGGCATCTTTCTCGCTGCCGCCGTCGTCGCCGTCCCGTTGTTCAAGCGCCTGGGTTTCGGCGCGGTGCTCGGCTATCTGATCGCCGGCGTCGCGATCGGGCCATCGGCACTCGGGCTCGTGACCGATCCCGATCGCGTGCTCGATTTCGCCGAGTTCGGCGTCGTGCTGCTGCTGTTCCTGATCGGCCTTGAGCTCGAACCGGCGCGCGCCTGGGCGTTGCGGCGGCCGATCTTCGGATTGGGCGGCGTGCAGGTCATCGGCACGACGGCGCTCGGCTTCGGCGGCGCGATCGCGCTCGGCGTGCACTGGCGCGAGGCGCTGATCATCGGCATGGGCCTCGCCATGTCGTCGACGGCGCTCGGCCTCGCGTCGCTCGAAGAGCGCGGCCTGCGCGCCACGCCCGGCGGCGAGGCCTCGTTTGCGGTGCTGCTGTTCCAGGACCTGGCGGTGATTCCGGTGTTCCTGATCGCGGCGCTGGTCGCGCCCGGCCATCACGCCAAATTCACCGCCGGCGCAGCCCTGCCGGCGGTCGTGACCATCGTCGCCATCGTCGTGATCGGCCGCACCATCCTGCGGCCGGTGATGCGCGCGGTCGCCAAGACCGGGCTGCGCGAGCTGTTCGTGGCACTCGCGCTGCTCATCGTCGTCGGCGTGTCGATCGCGACGCAGGCGGTCGGGCTGTCGATGGCGCTCGGCACCTTCCTCGCCGGCGTGCTGCTGGCCGATTCCGAATACCGCTACGAGCTTCAGCTCGACATCGAGCCGTTCAAGGGCCTGCTGCTCGGGCTGTTCTTCATGGCCGTCGGCATGACGGTCGATCTGCGGCTGGTGGCGGCGCAGCCGGGGCTGGTATTCGGGCTGGCGGCGCTGATCGTCGCGATCAAGTTCGGCGCGCTGTATGGCCTCGCGCGCGTCGCGAAGCAGGCGCCGCGCGATGCCGGGCTGTTCGCGGTCGCGCTGTCGCAGGTCGGCGAATTTGCCTTCGTCATCTATGGCGTCGGCGAGGCGCAAAAGAACTTCTCGCCGCGCACGACCGATGTGCTGAACGCCGTCGTCGCCATCACCATGCTGGTGACGCCGCTGCTGTTCGTCATCACCGACCGCTTCCTGCGCAAGCGGCTCGGCGTGGCGCAGGGCGAGGCGGAGGAATTCGACGAGCGCAAGCCGGTCATCGTCGCCGGCTTCGGCCGCTTCGGGCAGGTGGTGGTGCGGGTGCTGCACGCGCGCGGCATCGAGACCACGGTGATCGACCACGACCCGGACCAGATCGAGCTGATGCGCGAGTTCGGCTGGCATTGCCATTACGGCGACGCAACCCGGCTCGACGTGCTGCGCCAGGCCGGCATCGACGAGGCGCGGCTGTTCATCCTCGCCATCGACGATCCGGTCGCGTCGATCCGCATCGCCAAGCTGCTGCGCGAGCGCTGGCCGGCGCTGCCGATCGTCGCGCGCGCGCGCAGCCGGACCGAGGCTTATGCGTTCCGCGAGCTCGGCATCGTCTCGGTGCGCGAGACCTTCCATTCCTCGCTCGAAGCCGCGCTCGAATCGCTCCAGCACCTCGGCATGGCGCGCGGCGCGGCGCAGCAGGTGGTGCGCGAGTTCGAGCGCTACGACCGCAAGGCGCTGGAGCGCACCTTCGCCGTGCGCAACGACCGCGCGGCGCTGGTCAACCTGAGCGATCAGGGCCGGCGCGACCTCGCCGACCTGCTGTCGAACGAGCGCCTCATGCGCGAGACGACCGCAACGCCTGATCCGCACCCGCCCGTATCAGCGCCACTGCCGGGTGCGTGATGCGGCGCTCGGCGGCAATCGCATAGAACTGCTCGCGCACCGAATCGCTGTGGCCGATCAGCTCCAGCGCGTGCTGCGCGGCGAGATCGTCGGCCACGACTGACGCGGCCGGGAACATCCCGAGCCCGCCGCGCGCGAAGGTGGCAAGCAGCGCGCTGTCCTCGAACTCGCCGGCCAGTCGCGGCCGGATGCCCAGGCTCTCGAACCATTGCTCAAGGCGCGGCCGCAGCACGCTGTGGCGCGTCGGCAGCAGCACCGGCGCGCGGTCGAGGCTCTGCGGAAAGCCATCGCGATGGCGCGCCGCCAGCTCGGCCGTGCCGAACCACGCGATGCCGGTCTCGCCGAGCGCGTGGTTGAACAGCTTCAAATTGGCGTGCGGCGCCACGGGACGATCGGCCAGCACCACGTCGAACTTGTGCAGCGCGAGGTCGGCGAGCAGATCTTCAAATTCGCCCTCGTTGCAGTTCAGGCGGATGCCCTCGCCGAGCGCAATCACCGGTTGCAGCAGCCGGAACGCGACGAGCTTGGGCAGCGAATCGGCAATGCCGACCGACAGTCGCAGCCCGGCCGCACCGCCCATGTGCGCCAGCGCCTCTTCCATCTGCTCGCCGATCAGGAAGATGCGATCGGCATGGTCGAGCGCGATGCGGCCGGCCTCGGTCAGCGCCAGTCCGCGCCCTTCCTGCGTGAACAGCGCGTGGCCGAGATCGCTTTCGAGCGTGCGCAGCTGCGCGCTCACCGTCTGCACCGCCAGCCCGAGCCGCGCCGCCGCGCGCGCAATGCCGCCCTCCTTCGCGATGACCCAGAAGTAGTGCAGATGGCGGTAATTGAAGCCGGGCATGACAGGTTTCCCCTGATGCAAACAGCCGCCAGCTTCGCAAAAAACTACGTGAAAGTCAGCCGAAAGCTGATTTTTCTTCCGACGCATCGCGCGCAGGCTACGGGTTCCCGATCGTCCGTCCCTCAAGGAGCCTTCATGGACTACCGCAACTCGAATGTGACCACCGTTGAAAGCCGTCCCTTCGGCGGCGCGGTGACTTCCGACAGCGCCCGCAAGGTGCTGCGCAATACCTACGGCCTGCTCGGCGCCAACCTCATGTGGAGCGCGGCGATTGCCGGCGCGGTGACCACGATGGGCATTCCCGGCCCGGGCCTGATCGTCACGCTGATCGGCTTCTACGGCCTGCTGTTCGCCATCACCAAGTTCCGCAACAGTGGCGCCGGCGTCGGGCTGACCTTCGCGCTGACCGGCTTCATGGGCTGGACGCTCGGACCGCTGCTGGCGCACACGCTGAAGCTGCCCGGCGGCACCGAAGTCGTCGCGATGTCGCTTGGCGCGACGGCGGCCATCTTCTTCGGCATGTCGTTCATCGGCCTGACCACGAAGCGCGACCTGTCGAACATGGGAAAGATGCTGTTCGCCGGCATGATCGTCGCGGTGCTTGCAAGCCTTGGCGCCATCTTCTTCAACATCCCGGCGCTGGCGCTGACCGTGTCGGCGGTGGTCGTGATGCTGATGGCCGGCATGATCGTGTTCGAGACCAACAACATCGTGAATGGTGGTGAGACCAACTACGTGATGGCGACCGTCAGCCTGTTCGTGTCGATCTTCAACCTGTTCACGAGCCTGTTGCACCTGCTGGGTTTTGCCAGCAATGACGACTGAGCGGCGCTGAAAGCGAACATCGGAACTCGATGATGGATG
>Ga0302291_10000303_pt1 | contig 14209 bp, 10 predicted proteins | sample III_Fen_N1_4_FD_194548 | JGI IMG/M metagenome (GOLD analysis project Ga0302291, IMG submission 194548) | Peat permafrost microbial communities from Stordalen Mire near Abisko, Sweden - III_Fen_N1_4 | ecosystem: Environmental > Terrestrial > Soil > Wetlands > Permafrost | place: Sweden: Abisko... | reverse complement strand
CCGGCGGCTGTTCCTCGGTGCCCTGGTCCTGTTCACGCTGGGCTCGCTGCTGGCCGGCGCGGCCCCAACCCTCGAGTGGCTCATCGTCGCGCGGCTGGTGCAGGCGGCGGGCGGCGGCGCCCTGGTGCCGGTCGCCACCTCCGCCGCATCCCACCTGTTCCCCGGCGCGAGCCGGTCGCGCGCGCTGGGCGTGATCGGCGCCCTCACGTTCCTCGGCATGGCGGCCGGTCCGTTCCTGGGCGCCGCGATCCTCGACGTCGTCCACCCGGAGGTGGCGCTCGCCCGCCTCGGCGTCCCGCCCGGCTCGCCGCTGGCCGACGCGCTCGCCCCGGCCTGGCGCTGGGTCTTCTACGTGAACGTGCCGATCGGCATCGCCGCCCTGGTCCTCGCATGGGCGGCGAGCAGCGGCTGGGAGACGCCGCGACGGCAGGGGCGGGTGGACATCGTGGGGGCCGTCCTGTTCTCGGTGTTCCTCGTTGGCTCTCTGGGGGCGCTGACGCTGCTCGGCAGCCACGGCTCGGGAGGCGAGGGTGCCGGGCAGGACCCGGTGACCATCGCGCTGGTCCTCGTTGGCCTGGCCGCGGTCGCGGGGCCGGTCTCGCTGGTCCGCGGGCTCCGTGTCCGGGACCCGTTCCTGGACCCCCGGCTCTTCCGGAACGCGGCGTTCGCCTCGGCCGCGGTGGTCTCGGCGCTGACCGGATACGGCCTGGCCACCGCGATCGTCGGCGCGGCGGTGTTCGTGGACCGCGTCCTCTACGGCGGCCCGGACGAGCAGCGGCTGGCGCTCGGGGCGCTGGCGGCTGCGACCGCGGCGGCGGCGCTCGTGTCGGGGTTCGCGGTGCGCGTGCTCTCGCTGCGGGTGGTGACGCTGGTCGGGCTGGGCGCGTCGATCGTCGGCCTGTTGCTGATGGCGGGCTGGACACCCGCCACGTCCGTCGGGAGCGCCGCGGCCGCGCTCGCGCTGTTCGGCGCCGGGTTCGGTCTCACGGTGACGCCTCGCTCCACGGCCGCAGTGGAGGCCGTGTCGCCCGAGGCCTACGGCATCGCCTCGTCCACCGTCACGGTCGCCAGGATGATCGGCATGGCGGTCGGGCTCGCGATCCTCACCGCGTACGGCTCGACGACGATCGACCGCCTCTACGACCAGGTCTACGCCACGCCGAACGCGTACCAGCAGTACGTCCCGGAGTCCCTCCAGGGTCGGCCGCTGAAGGATCCCCTCGTGGTGGGAGCCCTCGAGGCATGGGCGGCGAGCGAGGCGGCCCGGATCATGGTCGGGATCTTCCTCGTCGCCGCTGGTGTCACGGCCCTGGCCGTTCCGCCCGCCCTGCTGCTGGACCGGCGGCGGCGTATGCTCGGGACAGGGGCGCCGGCCCCGGTCCCCTCCGCAGCACCAGGAGCCGATGGAGCCGTCTGACCCGGGCTCGAACCCGCGTTCCAGGCCCGTTGACGCCGGACCTGAGCCGGCCGCCCACGCCGCGGTCGCTCCCGCGACCCCGGTCGTCGGCGATGCGCTCGTCCGTGGGTTCGCCCTGACCGACGGCGAGGTGCGGCAATTCGAGGGCAAGGCCGAGCTGGTCACGATCCTCGCGGATCCGGAGGCTCGCCTCTGGGTGGACGTCACGGCCCCGACCCATTCCGAGACGTCGGACATCGCCGAGCTCCTGCAGCTCCACCCCCTCATCGCGGAGGACATCAAGGAGCGCAACCAGCGGGCGAAGGTCGAGGAGATCGAAGGGACGATCCACATCGTCATGTTCTGGATCACGTTCTCCGGAGAGGTGACCGAGATCGAGGTGGACATCGTCCTCGGCCCGCGAACCCTCCTCACGGTCCACGCGCCCGGGTGGGACCCGTTCACTCTCGGCCAGCTGCGCGGGGATCCGGGAAGCCTGCTCCGGCGCGGCGCGGACTTCCTGCTCTACGCCCTCACGGACGGGATCGTCGACGGCTACTTCCCGGTGATGGACGCCATCGAGGACGAGATCGACACGCTCCAGGACGACGTCATCCGCAAGCCCACCCAGTGGACGCTGGAGCGTCTGTTCGCGCTCAAGCGGGAGCTGGTGGGCCTGCGCCGCGCGATCTCCCCGGCTCGCGAGATCTTCAACCAGCTGACGAACCGGGACCTCGCGCTGGTGGCGCCGGAGCACGTCATCTACTTCCGGGACGTGTACGACCACCTGATCCGGGTCACGGACGAGCTGGACAACGACCGTGAGCTGGTGGCCGGCACGCTCGAGGTCTACCTGTCCACGATCAACAACAACCTGTCCACGATCATGAAGCGGCTGACGGGCGTGACCGTGATCCTGGCGGGGATCGGGGCCGTCGCGGGCGTCTTCGGGATGAGCGAGGCGGGCACGGCGTTCGCGAACGGCGAGGCGGGCGGCTTCTGGATCATCTCCGCGATCATCTTCCTGGGCGCCGCGGTCACGGCGCTCTTCCTGCGAAGGATCGACTGGATCTAGGGCTCAGCCGCAGGCGACGGGCTTCGCATTGGGGTGCGCGTCCGCGTGGTCGGCTGCACCGACAGAGAGCGGGAACGCCCGGAGCTGGGTCTTGCCCGGGGTCCCCTTGGGCCCTTCCGACGTCTGGAGCCACAGCTCCTCGGAGGTTGCGGCCGCGGCCGCGTCCAGGTTGAGCGCGTGGAGGCGGTACTCCCGGATCTCGTACAGGTAGAGCTTGTCGTCGCTCGTGTAGACCTGGACGATCATCCCGAGCATCTTCCTGGCCTGGTGGAGCTGCATCGCCAGGTGGTAGATCGGGCCGAACATGCCGTCACGGGCATGGGCGTAGAGATAGGTCGCGCGGCCCTCCCCCGGCTGCCCGAGTTCCTTCCAGTACATCGCGACGTTGCACAGCGGGTAGGTGGTGTTGCCCATGACCACCGGCAGGTCGATCTTGAGCGCCGGGACCACCACGCGCGTGACCACGGCGCGGTCGGTGGGGCTCGCCGACGGACCAGCCGAGGCGCTGGGCTCCGCGGACGCCGACGGGGACGGGAGATCGATCGTGGCGGACGGACCGGCGGTGGGCGCCGCCGTCTCGATGACCGGCGGATCCACGACGGCCGTTCCCGCGGTGGCCGGGTCCGCGTACGAGAGCAACCCCGCGGTGATGATCACCACGCCCATCGCCGTGACGAGCGCAGGGAGCAGCCGCATCCGGACGAGGTCGAACAGCGTGGTCATGTCCGGGGAATCCTAGGGGACGACGGGAGAACCCGCCTTTCACCCATAAGTGCTGGTACGCTCGCCACCAATGGGTAGCAAGGTGGCGATCGCGGCAGGGCTGGTGACTGGGGTCATCGTCGGCGGGATGGTGGTGGGTGGGCTGGTGGCCTTCCTGCCGGCAACCGGCGCCGCGGCGCCCACACCGGCGCCGACCGCAGCCCCGACAATGCCTGTCGCCGCCTCGTCGAGCCCGGTGGCGTCGTCGGCGCCCGCTGATTCCCCTTCGGTCTCTGCCGGGGCCTCTCCCGGGACCTCTGCCGCGACCGCGGCCGCGGCATTCCACGTGGGTCAACCGGCGCCGCGTCTGGTCGTCCCGACGGTCGGTGGTGGCACCATCGACATCGCCTCGCTCAAGGGCCAGCCCGTCTGGGTCAACTTCATGGCCACCTGGTGCCCGTCGAGTGTCGACGAGCTGCCGCTGATGGCGGCATTCGCCGCGCGGTATGCCGACAAGGGCCTGGTCGTGATCCCCGTGGACGTGCGCGAGGACGAGGCCGCGGTCGCGGCGTTCACCGACGGCCTGGGCGTCTCGCTCCCGACGGGCCTCGACAAGGACGGCGCGGCGCAGTCCGCCTGGGGCGCCTCGGCGCTGCCTGTCCACTTCTGGATCGACAAGGACGGGATCGTCCGCGACGGTGCCCTGGGCGGCATCGGGCCGGACGTGATGGCGACCGGCCTCGGGTCGATCCTCCCCGGGGTGACCGTCACGCCCTGAGCGCCGTGGACGCCCTCCCGCTGCCCGGACCTACCCGATCGCGGCGGCGGCCTTCCCGACGATGTCCAGCAGCACGTTCGGGAAGAGGCCCAGCACGACCGTGACGGCGGCCGTGACCGCGAGACCGGCCCACACGAGCCGCCCGTGCCGCAGCACCGGGACGTCGCCCGCCTGGTCGCGCATGAACATGTACACCACGACGCGCAGGTAGTAGAACGCCGCCACGGCCGCGTTGAGCACGGCCAGGATCGCGAGGCCCGTCATCCAGCCGCCGGTGGCCGACGTCTGGCCGGCCTCGACGGCCGCGAGGATCACGTAGAACTTGCCGAAGAACCCGGCCGTCGGCGGGATGCCCGTGAGGCTCAGGAGGAACAGGGTCAGCAGCAGCGCCAGCTTCGGTTCGCGCCGGATGAGACCCGCGAAGGTGGACAGGTTGCTCGTGATGCCCGGGCGCTTCTGGAGAGCGGATACCACACCGAAGGCACCCAGGTTCATGAACGTGTAGGCGGCCATGTAGTACAGGAGGCCTTCCATGCCACGGATCTGGCCCGCGGCGAAGGCGGCGAACCCGACCAGCATGTAGCCGGTGTGGGCGATCGACGAGTACGCCAGCATCCGCTTGACGTTGTCCTGGGTCAGCGCGACCAGGTTGCCCAGCGTCATCGTGAGGGCGGCGAGGACCATGAACATGATGCTCCAGTCCGCGGCCAGCGGTCCCAGGGCACCAGCGAACAGGCGGATGATCAGCGCGAATGCCCCAACCTTCGGGCCCACGGACAGGTAGCCGGTGACGGGTGTCGGGGAGCCCTGGTACGCGTCCGGTGTCCAGTAGTGGAACGGCACGGCCGCGATCTTGAACGCCACGCCCGTGGTCAGGAATGCGAGGCCCATGCCCAGGCCCGGGGACAGCGCGGCACCGCCGGCCGCCATCGCCGCGAGCGACTGGGACACGCCCTCGATCCGGGTGGTTCCGGTCAGGCCCCACACGAACGCGAGGCCGAACAGGAAGATCGCGCTCGAGAACGACCCGAGCAGGAAGTACTTGATCGCGCCCTCGGTGGAGAACCCGTCCGACTTGTGGTAGCCCGCCAGCACATAGCCGGGCAGCACCATCAGCTCGAGGCCTAGGAACAGGACCAGGAGGTCCGCCGAGCCAGCCAGCAGCATCGCGCCCGACATGGCGAACACGAGGACCGCGTTGAACTCCGCCACGGGCAGGGTGCGCTGCTCGAGGTAGTCCGGGGCGAACGCCACGGTCAGCGCCACGATCGCCACGAACAGCATGTCCAGGAACGTGGTCAGCGGATCCACGACGTAGGCGCCGTTGAAGGCCGTGGAGCTGGTCTGGCCCGTGACGACGGTCAGCGCAGCGACCAGCGCCAGGCCGATGAACGTCACCGCGAGGGCGGGCACCTTGCGGCCGGGTGCGATGAAGTCGACAACGATGATCGCGGCCGCGACGAGGACCGCGGCGACGAACGGGGCCAGCGTGACGATGTCGGAGAAGCTCATCGGTGCTCTCCTACCGCCACAGGCCGAGCGCGATGGGGGCGGCCTGTTGGACCGCTGCCAGCGCATGGGTCACGGAGCCCGCGATCAGGTCCAGGATCAGGCCCGGGAACAGGCCGAAGACCACCACGAGGGCACCCAGCGGGACCAGCGTGAGGGCCTCGACGGGGCGCAGGTCGGTCAGGTGATCGCCGATGCCCTTGAGGAAGTCCGAGAGCTCGCCGAAGGCCACCCGCTGGAACATCCACAGCAGGTACCCGGCGGCGAGGATCATCACGAACGTCGCGACGGCTGCCGCGGCCGGGCTCGTGGTGAACGTGCCGACCAGGACCAGGAACTCGCCCACGAAGCCGGACAGGCCGGGCAGGCCGACGGAGGCGAAGACGAAGAAGCCGAACGCCGCTGCGTACACGGGCGTCTTCGCCCCGAGGCCGCCCATCTTCGCGATCGTGCGGTCGTGCGTGCGCTCGTAGATCACGCCCACGAGCAGGAACAGGGCGCCGGTGATGAGGCCGTGGTTGACCATCTGGAGGATGGCCCCCTGCATGCCCTGCTGCTGGAACACGAAGATGCCCAGCGTCACGAAGCCCATGTGGCTGACCGAGGAGTAGGCGACCAGCTTCTTGAGGTCGGGCTGGACGAGGGCCACGATCGCGCCGTAGATGATCGCGACCAGGGACAGCACGATGATCACCGGGGCCCAGGTCTGCGCCGCCTCCGGGAACAGTGGGACGGCGAGCCGGATGAACCCGTAACCGCCCAGCTTGAGCAGCACGGCGGCCAGGATCACGGAGCCCGCGGTGGGCGCCTCGACGTGGGCATCCGGCAGCCAGGTGTGGAACGGGAACATCGGGACCTTGATCGCGAACGCCAGCGCGAACGCGGCGAACGCGACGACGCCGAACGTCCCGGCGAGGTTGCCCTGCGCGGCGAACGCCGTGAGGGCCTGCATGTCGAACGCGCCCGTCCAGCTCCCGGTGACGGTCTCGTAGGTGAAGGCCGTCGCCAGGATGGCGACCAGCATCAGCAGCGAGCCGACCAGGGTGTAGAGCACGAACTTGATCGTGGCGTAGATCCGGTTCCTGCCACCCCAGATCCCGATGATCAGGTACATCGGGACGAGGACCAGCTCCCAGAAGATGTAGAACAGGAACAGGTCCATCGCCACGAACACGCCGATCATCCCCACCTCGAGGACGAGGAACGAGATCATGTACTCCTTCACCCGGTTCTGGATCGGGCTGAAGGAGGCGAGGATGCTGATCCAGGTCAGCGTCGTGGTCAGGACCACCAGCACGAGCGAGAGGCCGTCCACGCCCACCTTGTACTGGATGCCGAACATCGGGATCCACGATTGCGTCTCGACGAACTGGAAGTCCCCGTTGGTCGCCACGAAGCTGACCAGCAGCCCCAGCGAGACGACCCAGGTCAGGAGGGCGAACGCGAGCGCGGTGTAGCGGGCGACGTTCGGCCGGCCGGACGGCGTGAACGCGATGACGATCGCGCCCACCAGTGGCAGGAACGTGATGATCGAGACGAGCGGCAGCCCGGACAGGGCGGTCATCGCGGCTGCCCCACGATCAGGAGGAAGGAGCCCACCATGACGATCAGGCCGATCGCGATGCCCAGGGCGTAGTTCTGGACGCGACCCGTCTGGATCCGGCGCAGCCCGCCGCCCGCGTCGCGCGTGAGGCGGCCGATGCCGTTGACGGCGCCGTCAACGATGGTCCGGTCGAACCACCACAGGAAGGCCGCCAGCCGTCCGCCGATGCGGATGAACAGCAGGTCGTTGAGCTCGTCGAACCACCACTTGTTGAGCGATGCCCGGTAGAGGAACCTGGTCGCCGGACTGGAGGCGACGATCCCGTCCACGGTGGCCTGGCGGCCGCGGGCCCGGAAGGCGCCGAACAGCCAGATGCCGATCACCAGGCCCAGCGTGGCGCAGGCCACGCTGATCAGGATCAGCGCGCCGTCGATGCCGAACAGCTGGAACTCGGACGGCGTGCCGTGGAGGTACTCCTCGGACTCCCTGAAGATCGGATCGAGCCACTGCGAGATCCGCGAATCCCCGAACGGGAGGCCGAGGAACAGGCCGATGAAGACCGACGGGATGGCCAGCAGGATGAGCGGCAGCGTCATCGTCCAGGGCGACTCGTGGATCTTCGGCTCGACGTGCGGGTCCACGTGGGACTCGCCGTAGAACGTCTTGCCCATGAGCCGCCACATGTAGAACGCGGTCATGACGGCGACGACCAGGCCGATGGCCCAGACCCACGCGAAGCCGGACTTGAAGGCCTCGCTCAGGATCTCGTCCTTGGAGAAGAAGCCGGCCAGCGGCGGGATGCCGGCGATCGCGATCGTGCCGATCAGCATCGTCCAGTGGGTGATCGGGATCTTCCGCCACAGCCCGCCCATGCGGTTCATGTTCTGCTCGCCATCGACGGCGTGGATCACCGAGCCGGACCCGAGGAACAGCAGGCCCTTGAAGAAGCCGTGCGCCATGAGGTGGAAGATCGCGGCGATGTAGGCACCCACGCCCAGCGCCGCGAACATGTAGCCCAGCTGGGACAGCGTGGAGTACGCGAGCACCCGCTTGATGTCGGTCTGGGTGAATGCGATCGACGCCGCCAGGATCGCGGTGAAGATTCCGATCGCGGCGACGACGACCATCGTCTCCTGCGCATGGGAGAAGAGCGGGTTGGCGCGGGCGACGAGGTAGACACCGGCGTTGACCATGGTGGCGGCGTGGATGAGGGCGGAGACCGGCGTCGGGCCCTCCATCGCGTCCGGCAGCCAGACGTGGAGCGGGAACTGGGCGCTCTTGCCCGCCGCGCCGCAGAACACCAGCAGGGCCACGATCCCGAGCGGGATGACCAGCTCGGCCGCCGGCTTCTCGATGAGGATCCGCAGCGACTCCTGGATGTTCATCGTCCCGGTGTTGACCCAGATGGCCATGATCCCGAGCGCGAAGCCCACGTCGCCGACGCGGTTGACGATGAACGCCTTCTTGGCGGCCAGGGCCGCGGACCGTTTCGGGTACCAGAATCCGATCAGCGAGTAGGAGGACAGGCCCACCAGCTCCCAGCCCGCGAACACCAGCAGCCAGCTGTTGGCCAGGACGAGCACGAGCATCGAGAACATGAACAGGTTCAGGTAGGCGAAGAACCGCCATGTGCCCGGGTCGTGCGCCATGTACCCGATCGAGTAGATGTGCACGAGCATGCCGATCGTCGTCACGACGATCAGGAGTGCCGCGGTCAGGGCATCCACGTGGAACCCGAGGTCGACCGTGAAGTTCCCGGCCGGGATCCAGGTCCACAGCTTGACGTCCAGGCCGTGCTCCCCGAACGGCTCCGCGTGCTGGAGCGCCGGGACGACGACCATCATGGCGATCACCCAGACCGCCACCACGATGCCCACCGGCACGAGCTCCGCCGCCCAGCGGCCCCCCCTTGCCTGCAGCCGGCGCCCGAAGAGCGCGGTGAAGGCGAAGCCGAGGATCGGCAGCAGGGGGATGAGCGGGATCAGGGTCCCGTAGATGCCGGGGTCGGCGGCCGCGGTCGGCGCGGCCGTGCTCGTCGCGGCGAGGAGCGTGCCCAGGAGGAGGTGCATCTCGATCGCCGCCTAGTCCCGCATCGCGTCGTACTCGTCGACGAGCGGCGTCTTCTTGTTGCGGAAGATCGCGATGACGATCGCCAGGCCGATCGTCGCTTCCGCCGCCGCAGCCGCGATGACGATCAGCGCGATGACCGAGGCACTCTCCCGCAGCGAGGTGCTGAACGCCCCGAACGAGATGATCGCGAGGTTCACGGCGTTGAGCATCAGCTCGATCGACATCAGCATGCTGATCGCGTTGCGGCGGGCCAGGAAGCCGAAGGTGCCGATCGCGAACAGCAGGCCGGACAGGACGAGGTAGGCGTCCAGGCTCTGCGAGATCCCGTTGAGGAACGCGAGCATCAGTCGGTCCCTCCGGGCTCGCGCTTGGCCAGGTACACGCCGCCGATCACCGCGGCCAGCAGCAGCACGCTGACCACCTCGAACGGGAGGGTGTAGTCCGAGAACAGCGTCTCCGCGAGCTTGGTGGTGTCCGTCCAGATCCGCGCGCCGGCCGCGGGCCAGTCCGTGGACGCGACCGTCACGGCGATCAGCAGCGCCAGCACCGCCGACGCGATCGCGGCCGGGAAGGCCTGCGTCTGGAACACCAGCGCCGCGGGACCCGACTTCGTCTGGGTCAGCATGATCGCGAACAGCACGAGGACGCTGATGGCGCCGATGTAGACCAGGACCTGCGCACCGGCGACCACCGGCGCACCCGCGAGGACGTACAGCCCCGCTAGCGCGGCGAAGCAGATGATCATCGCCAGGCCGCAGCGGATGATGTCCTTCATGGTCACGACCAGCAGCGCCGACCCGACCATGACGGCGGCCAGGGTCATGAACAGCAGGTCATCCCACGTGAACCCGAGCAGCGGGATCGTCTCCGGCAGCGTCACGCGTCCCTCTCAGCGATCGTGGGCGTGGCCGGAGCCGTTCGCGGACCCGTTCCCGTGTCCGTTGCCGTTCGCGTGGCCGTTCCCATTCCCGTCACCGTTCGCGAGAGAGGCGGGGAGCACGGGCAGGAGACGGGACCGGTCGAGGAGTCGTCCCTCGGCCCTGGCCCGCTCCGCCCAGTCGCGCTCGCGGCGGATGTAGCTCATCTCCGTCTCGCGCTCGACCGCGGCCAGCGCGAGGAGGTCGATCATCGGCTCCTCGCGGGACGTGTGGCTGAGCTCGAACTGGTCGCTGTCGCGGACGGCGTCGTATGGACAGGCGTCGACGCAGATGCCGCACAGGATGCAGCGGCTCTCGTCGACCTCGTACTTCTGCAGGATCCGCGGCTTCGGCATCAGCGCCCCGGTGGGGCACGTCTCCGCGCAGCGGCCGCAGGACACGCACGGCGTGTCGTTGAGGCTCATGTCGAGCGGGGTCGTCACCAGGGTGTCGAAGCCGATCCGCATGAAGTCGTAGCAGGCGGCGCCCACGACCTCGGCGCACACGTTGGCGCACCGGCCGCAGTCGATGCACCGCGCGGGCTCCCGCAGGATGAACGCGTGGCTGTCGTCCCGGACGTAGTCGTGGTTGACGCCCGTGAACCGGTTCTCGGTGACCGACCGGTACCCGGCGCCCTGGTGGAACCCCTTGTCGAGGGTCTTGAGGGTCGTGCCGTACTCGATGCCCAGCCGGCGCAGGTCGCAGAACCCGATCGCCTCGCAGGTGCACTGCAGGCAGCGGGTGGACTCCGCGACGGCCTCGTCCCGCGTGTACGGGATCTCGTACTCGAGGTAGCTGGTGTTGCGTGCCTCGGCCTCAAGGGCCCTGAGACGGTAGCGCGGCTCCTTGACCTCGCCGGTGAACGGCACGATCGAGAGGAACTCCGGCTGCGGCTCCGCGAGGGTCTGGCGGGTCCGGATGGCGGCCAGGTCGTTGCCCTTGAGGTAGGCATCCACGGCATACGCGGAGCGGCGACCCTCGGCGATGGCCTGGACGACCGTCGCGGCCCCGATTCGGACGTCGCCTGCGGCGAACACGCCCGCCCGGTCCGTCTCGAACGTCACTGCGTCGGCCTTGAGCCGGCGCTGGCGGTTGGCCGTCACGCCCTCGTTGCCGGCGCCGAACCAGCGCAGGTCCGGGCCCTGGCCGATGGCGAGCAGCACGCGGTCGCAGGGGATCGTGAACTCGGTCCCGGGAGCGGGTTCCGGGCGGCGCCGGCCGGAGGCGTCTGGCTCGCCCAGCTGCATCCGGATGAACTCGATCCCTGTGGTCCTCCCCGTGGCCTCGTCCTTGATGACGCGCGTCGGCCCCGCCTGGAAGATGGTGGTGACGCCCTCCTCGATGGCCTCGTGGACCTCGGAGGAGGCGGGCATGTCCTTCATGTCGCGCCGGTAGACCAGCGTCACTTCCTTCGCGCCCTGGCGGACCGAGGTGCGCACGCAGTCCATCGCCGTGAACCCGCCGCCGACGACGACGACACGGCTGCCCTCGTGGCCGGGGTACGGCAGGCCGAGCGTCGCGGTCCGGAGGTACTCCAGGCCGTCGATGACGCCGTCGGCGTCCTCGTCCGGGATTCCCAGCTTGTTGGTGTCGTAGCAGCCGATGGCGACCAGGACCGAGTCGAAGCCCTGGTTCTGCAGGTCGTCGAGCGTGAAGTCCTTGCCCAGCTCCCGGTTGCAGACGATCTTCCCGCCCAGGCGGGTCACAGACTCGTACTCGGCCTCCAGGACCTCGACCTTGGGCAGGCGGTACTGCGGGATGCCGTACCGGAGCATGCCGCCGGGAGCGGGGTCCCGTTCGAAGACGGTCACGTCGTGGCCGGCGAGGAGCAGGTAGAACGCGGCGGCCATGCCCGCCGGACCGGAGCCGATCACGGCCGCGCGGCGCCCGGACGGGGCCTGCTTCTCGAACGGCAGCGGCGGGTCGACGCCCTCGTCCAGCATCGCCCGCAGGACCTGGTCCCCGGCGTACCGGTGGCTGTCGCGGATCGCGATCGCCTCGTCCACCTCGTCGCGCCGGCAATGCTCCTCGCACGGGGCGGGGCAGACGCGGCCGAGGACGCTGGGGAACGGGATCGTGCGCTTGAAGATGCGGACCGACTCGCGCCAGCTGGCCTCGGCGTTGGCCTTGAGGAAGCCCGGGATGTCGATGTGGCTCGGGCACTTGTTCTGGCAGGGCGGCAGGCAGTAGGCGTTGTGGTCCGAGAAGATCAGCTCGAGGTTCGTCCTGCGGATCCGCCGGAGCTCCTCGGTCTGCGTTCGCACGACCATGTCCGCCGCGGCCTCGCGCGAGCAGGAGATCGGCGGGGCGTCCTCGCCCTCGACCTCGACCACGCACATCCGGCATGCGCCGAAGCCCGGCAGCTTGGGCTCGTAGCAGAGCGTCGGGATCTCGATGCCGTTGTCGCGGCAGACCTCGAGGATCGTCTGGCCCTCGAAGCCCTCGATCACGCGGCCGTCCACCTCGAGGCGGATGCGGGCCGTGCTCTGTGGCCGCTGCGGAGCCTGGGTCGTGATCAGCCGCTCGGCGAGCGAGTCGTCCCGGGGCGTGACGGTATCGAGCGTGGCGGGGGTATCGGGCCGGGACTCGATGCGGGTCTGCACCGGGCTGTCGGGGCGCGTGATGAGGTCGGCCATCAGAGGGGTCCTGGTGTCGCCGCGCCCGCCGCCACCGCGAACGGCGTGCAGACGCCCGCGGGACAGGTGGAGCGAAGGAGGTGGTCGTCGATCTCGGAGCGGAAGTATCGCATTCCGCTGGTGAGGGGCAGGACCGCCGTGCGCTCGTGATCGCACAGGGCGCTGGCGGCGATGTCGTGGGCGAGGTCCGTGATGAGGGTCGCGTCGGTGGGCCTGGAGCGGCCCTCGGCGATCCGGTCCCCGATCTCCGAGAGGCGACGCAGGCCGATCCGGCAGGGGATCGTCTTGCCGCACGCCTGGTCGGCGGCGAAACGGGTCAGGAGCCGGGCGAGGTCCACGACACAGGCGCGGTCGTCCGCGATCACCACGGAGCCGGACCCGATCTGGGCCCCGGCGTCGCGGAGCGTCTCGAACGCGTACGGCGTGTCCAGCAGGTCCGCAGGGAGGATGCCGCCGGTGGGACCCCCGACGAGGATCGCCTTGAGCGGCCGGCTGCCGCTGCCGCCCGCGAGGTCCACGAGCGTGCGGAGGGGCGTGCCCATCGGGACCTCGGCGATGCCCGCGCCGGCGGGCCCCCGGAGCTGGACGAGGATGGTCCCCGCACCGGCCCCGCCATCGATCGCGGCGAACCGCTGCCCGCCCTCGCGGAGGATCCACGGTACCGCGGCCAGGGTCTGGACGTTGTTGACGACGGTGGGCCTGTCCCAGAGGCCGCGCTCGGTGGGGTACGGCGGCTGCTGCTCGGGCTGGCCGCGCTTGCCCTCGAGGGCCTTGAGCAGGACGGTCTCCTCGCCGAGCATGTAGGCGCCCTGGACGGGCCGGACGCTCACGGTCACGCGGTGGCCGGAGCCCACGACGTCGTGGCCGAGGAAGCCGGCCTCCTCCGCCGCCAGGACCGCGCCCTCGAGCATCGTGACCAGCGCCGGATCGTCGGCACGGAGCGCGAGGATGGCCTCCGTGGCGCCGGTGGCGAACGCGGCGATGACGAGGCCCTCGATGACGATCCACGGGTCGGCGCCCAGGAGCGCGGCGCTCGTGTGGACTCCCGGGTCCGCGTCGTAGGCGTTCGCGACGACGTATCGCCGGTCCGTGTCGCGCGACGCGGCGGCGCGCCACTTCTCGCCGGTCGGGATGCCCGCTCCGCCACGGCCACGCAGCCCGGAGGCGGCGATCGTGGCGATCGTGCCGGTGGCACCCAGGTCCCGGACGACCTTCCGGAGCGCGTCGAACGCACCCGCGGCCACGGCCCGGTCCAGGTCCGAGGGATCCGCGGCCAGTGTCTCGGCACGCCCCGTGAGGATGAGCGGCCAGTCGCGCGGCGTGGGCAGGAAGGTGCTCATCAGCCCGAGCGCCCTCCGCCGTAGCCCAGCGCGGCGTCCAGGGCGGAGCGGTAGCCGGCTTCGATCGTGCGCTGCGCCTCGCCCGCCGGCGCGGCCGTCTCGACCGCAGGCGGCTCGAACCGCAGGTGACGGTAGGAGGTGGCGGTGCCGTAGATCGTGGCGTACCACGCGCCCGTCATCCGGGAGATGTGCTTGAGCGCCGCGACCGGGAGGTAGCCGTAGGCGGTCTGCGTCTCCTCGAGG
>Ga0302291_10000300_pt1 | contig 14226 bp, 9 predicted proteins | sample III_Fen_N1_4_FD_194548 | JGI IMG/M metagenome (GOLD analysis project Ga0302291, IMG submission 194548) | Peat permafrost microbial communities from Stordalen Mire near Abisko, Sweden - III_Fen_N1_4 | ecosystem: Environmental > Terrestrial > Soil > Wetlands > Permafrost | place: Sweden: Abisko... | reverse complement strand
TGCGCGCCGTGGCCGAGAACACCGTCATGTACTCCTCGGAGCGCCGCGCCGCCACCCTCGAGGCCGCCGACAGGGCCGAGGTGGAGCGGCTGGTTGCCCGGATGGAGGCCGAGATGAAGGCCGCGGCCAGGGAGCTCGAGTTCGAGCGCGCCGCCGCCATCCGGGACGAGATCCAGCAGGTCCGCCTGCGGGTCCTGGAGCAGGACGCGTCGGTCGTGGTCGCGCGCGCGGCCGAGCGGGCCGCGAAGGACGCGCTCCTGCCGGCGAAGGAGCGGGCGGCCGCGCACCGGCCCGGCGGCAAGGGTGGCCGCGGGGCCGACGACCACGTCAGCGACTCGGCCTTCGAGGTGACCGAGGTCCGGGTCCTCGAGGCCGGCGAGGAACCCGCCTCGGTGGACGACGTCCTCACCGGTACGGCGACCGAGCTCTTCCCCGGGATCCGCGACGAGCACGAGGACGAGGACGGCGGCTGGCAGGCGCGCTGGCTGGACCGCCCCACGTGGGACCACACGGTCACGCCCAACATCCGCAAGCGCACGGGGCAGCGGCCGAACCGCCGCGCCCGCGGCTACTGAGGCCGGCCGTGCCGGGCCAGGAGCGCGACGTCACGGAGGACGTCCGGGACGGTCCACCGCCGCCCCTCGACGGCTTCGCGCCCCTGCGGGTCTGGCTCGAGACCGGCTACGACGGCGGCCGGATCGCGGGCTGGGTGCCGGACGTTCCGGGCGTGCTCGCGGTCGCCGCCACGCGGGACCGGGCGCTGTCCACGGCCCTCACCACGACGGGCAGGATCCGGGACTGGCTCGAGGCGCATGGCGACGAAGCCGGGATCCCCCGGATCTGGCGCCCCGATGCGGCCGGCGAGGTGGCCGCGGTCCGCGAGCCGGACGGCTACGAGGTCAATGCCACGTTCCCGCCGGACCGGCGCCGCGTCACGCAGGAGGAGACGGCCGTCGCGATCCGGCGCCTGGGCTGGGCCCGCGAGGACCTGCTGGCCATGGCGGACCGGGTCGACGCGTTCGAGGCCGAACATGGACCCCTCGCCACCGACGCGTCGCGGGACGAGCGGACACCGGAGGGGGTGCTGCGGCATCTCGCCGGGTCCGAGGCCTGGCTCGTGGGCCGGCTCCCTCGCGGCGGACGCTACGAGGGGCCGCTGGACGGGATCCCGGCACGGGACGCGCTCTCGGGGTCGCGGGCGTGGGCCATCGAGCGGCTGCGGGCGCTGGGGCTGGCCGACGACGGGGCGGAGACGCCGGACCGGCACGGCGAGACCTGGACGCTGGCGAAGGTGCTCCGCCGTCTGCAGACCCATGGCTTCGACCACCTCTGGGAGCTGGAGCGCCGCCTCGTCCGTGCGGACGGGACCGCGGAGCGGGTGCGAATCGGCATGGACCGCCGGCCCGGGACCGCCGAGGTCGTGGGCCTGCTGCGCTCCGTGGGCTGGGACCTGCGCGCGTCGGAGCCCGCCTCGCTGGAGCGGGCGATCACCGGGACGACGGAGTTCGCGACCGCGTGGGACGGCGAGCGGCTGATCGGGACCGCGCGCTCCATCACGGACGGCGGGCAGAACGCGCTCATCGCCACCGTGGTGGTCCACCCGGGCTACCAGGGGTTGGGGGTGGGGGAGCGGATGATGCACCTGCTCACCGACGGCCGGGACCTCGTCCGGTTCTCGCTCGCCGCGGCGCCCGGCCTCGACGCCTGGTATCGCAAGCTCGGGTTCCTGCCGGACCCCCACGCGATGTTCCGGCCGCGCCGGCGCCACTGATCCCGCGGCGGGGGTAGCCTTCGGCGATGTGCACGCTTCTCCTCGCGGCCCCGCGCCGCCGCCTCGCGGCCCTGGCCGCCGTCCTGGCCCTCGCCCTCGTGGTCGCGGCGTGCGCACCGGCGGCGCCGACGGACGGCCCGGGCGCGGTCGTGAGCGAGGCGCTGGCCAAGGTCGCGGCGAAGGACCTGGACGGGCTCCGGAGCCTGGCCTGCGCGGGCCAGGAGAACCAGATCCGGGACCAGCTGGGGCTGCCGGCGGCGATGGGCGGCGACCTGCTGCCGGGCCTCGACACGAACGCGCTGCTGGGCGCGGTCAACCTGGACGTCAAGGGCGTCAAGCTGGGCGACGCGGCGATCGACGGCGACGTGGCCCAGGTGCCGGTCACGGGCACGCTCAAGGTCACCTTCGACTCGGTGGCCATGAAGCCGCTCCTCAAGGGAGTGCTCAAGGGCCAGGGCTCGGACATGACCGACGAGCAGCTCGACGCGCTCCTCAAGACGCTCGAGACGTACGGCCAGGACATCCCGCTCGACCAGTCCGTGCGCCTCGTCCGCGAGTCCGGCACCTGGAAGGTCTGCCAGGACACCGTGGCGTTGCCGTCCCCGTCCTGAGCCGTCGCCGTGGCCGCGGGATGCACGGGACCGCGGGACGCGCGGGCGCCGGCGGGACCGCGCCGGGACCCGCGCCCGGTTGCATGACCGGCTACCGTTCGACGGGGTGGTGTCCACGGGCCGCCAGCGAGCCGCGTCGGTGTCGAGTGGACACGTATGCCCGGGGAGCGTGAGGTTCGGCGGATGGATTCGAGACCGGGAGAGGCTGTCGAGCAGGCCCCCGTCGGTGAGGGAGGCACGACCGGGATTCCGGCCGTCGACCCGGCCGAGCGGGCCACGCTCGTCGCCGAGCGGATCGAGGCGGTCCGGGGCCGTGCCGCCGCCCAGGGCGCCTCGGGCGTCCTCGTGGAGCTCCGGCGCGACGCCGCGTGGCTGACGGTCGGCGGCGAGCTGCACGTGGCCCAGGCCGGCGACGGGATCGTGACGCCGATCCTCGTCACCGCCCGCGACGCGATCGTGATCGCGCCGAACAACGAGGTGGACCGTGCGCGCGAGGAGGAGCTCGCCGGCCTGCCGTTCGACATCGAGGTGGTCCCGTGGCACGAGCCGGCGGCCGCGGCCGCCCTCGTGGCCCGGATCGCCGGCGACGGCGTGCTGCGCGGTGCCGACGTCGAGCGGGTGACCGGCGACCTGCGACCCCGGCTCCACCCGATCGAGCACGCGCGGATGCGCTGGCTCGCCGCCGCCTCGGCCCGTGCGCTCGACGGCGCGGCCGCGATGATGGCCCCCGGCCGGACCGAGACGGAGATCGACGCCGCCCTCGAGGCGCCGTTGCTCGCGGCCGGCATCCGGGCACCGGTGGTCCTGTGCGCCGTGGATGACCGGATGCGCTTCCGGCATGCCCTCCCGCGCTCCCGCCGCCTCGCCGCCCGCTGCATGCTCGTCCTGGTCGCCGAGCGCTGGGGGCTGCACGTCGCCGGGACGCGGATGGTGTCACCGGGCGCGGCGGGCCGCGACCCGCTCCCGGCCGACCTCGCCGCGGCCCGCGTCCTTGCGGCCATGACCGCCGCGAGCCGGCCGGGCGCGACGCTGGGCGAGGTGCTCGCGGTGGCCGCCGAAGCCTACGAGCGGGAGGGGCTCCCCGGGGAATGGCGGACCCACCACCAGGGCGGCACGATCGCGTACGCGCCACGGGAGCGCGTGGCGACGCCGGGCGACCCGACGGTGCTCGAGGCGGGGATGGCGGTGGCCTGGAACCCGTCGCTGCCGGGCGGGAAGGTCGAGGCGACGCTGCTGGTCCGCGACGGCAATCCCGAGCTGCTCCTCGCCTGACCTCCCGGCTGCCACCGCCGGTCGGCCGCGCCGCTGCTGTGAACGGCTGTTCCATTTGACCCGAGACGGGTACACTGCGCGCGTGCCCCAGGATCGAATCGTCGTGCGCGGAGCGCGCGAGCACAACCTCAAGGATGTCAGCGTCACGTTCCCGCGTGACCGCCTGGTCGTGATCACCGGGCTGTCCGGGAGCGGCAAGTCCAGCCTCGCCTTCGACACCATCTACGCCGAGGGCCAGCGCCGGTACGTGGAGAGCCTCTCCGCCTACGCCCGCCAGTTCCTGGGCCAGATGGAGAAGCCGGACGTCGACCAGATCGACGGCCTGTCGCCGGCGATCTCCATCGACCAGAAGGGCGCCAGCAAGAACCCGCGGTCGACGGTGGGCACCGTCACCGAGATCTACGACTACATGCGCCTCCTGTTCGCCCGCATCGGCCACCCGCACTGCCCGAAGTGCGGCCGCGAGATCGAGCGCCAGACGGTCAGCCAGATCGTGGACCAGGTCCTCGCCCAGCCCGAGGACACCCGGCTCCTGGTCCTCGGCCCGCTCATCAAGGACCGCAAGACCGAGGGCGACCGCGTCTTCGAGGGCGCGCGCAAGCAGGGCTTCGTCCGCGTCCGGGTCGACGGGATCCAGTACGACCTGTCCGAGGCGCCCACGCTCGACAAGTACAAGCGCCACACCATCGAGGTCGTGGTGGACCGGTTCATCGTCCGGCGCGCGGAGGCCCCGGAGGGCTGGGCGCTCGACGCGGCCGGCCGGCCCGTGGACCCCGGGACCGGTGCCGCCCTCCCGGACCCGGACGCGGCGCGCCTCGCGGACTCCATCGAGACCGCGCTGCGCCTCGGCGAGGGCGTCGTGGTGGTGGCGCCCGTACCGCGCGAGGGCGAGGCCCCGGCCTTCGAGGAGCGCCTCTTCTCCGAGCGCTACTCGTGCCCCTACGACGGGACCACCATCGACGAGCTGGAGCCACGCTCGTTCTCGTTCAACTCGCCCCACGGCGCCTGCCCCACCTGCACCGGCCTCGGCACGCAGCTCGTCATGGACCCGGATCTCGTGATCCCGGACCGGAGCAAGAGCATCAAGGCCGGCGCGCTGGTCCCGTGGAACAAGATGCCCACGGAGATCTCGTGGCGCATGAAGATCACGGACGCGGTGTTCGCCTCGCATGGCTGGAGCATCGCGACGCCCGTGGAGGACCTGCCGCCCGAGGCCCTCGAGTACCTCCTGTTCGCGCCCAAGGACGAGAAGGTCGTGGTCAGGTACCGGCACGAGCGCGGCGAGAACAGCTACGTCGCGACCTTCGAGGGCGTGGTCACCAACCTCTCGCGGCGCTACAAGGAGACGGAATCGGAGTACATCCGGACCGAGCTCGAGAAGTTCATGGTCCAGAAGCCGTGCCCCACCTGCAAGGGCCGGCGGCTCCGCCCCGAGGTCCTGGCCGTGACGGTGGACGGCCGGAGCATCTCGGACGTGTCCGGCCTGTCGGTCACGGAGGCGCTGGACTGGTCGGCGGAGCTCGCCGACCGGGTCACGGAGCGCGAGCGGACGATCGCCCGCCAGGTGCTCAAGGAGATCACGGCCCGGCTCGGGTTCCTGGTGGACGTCGGCCTGGACTACCTGACCCTCGACCGGGCGAGCATCAGCCTCTCGGGCGGCGAGGCGCAGCGGATCCGGCTCGCCACCCAGATCGGGACGACGCTGATGGGGGTGCTGTACATCCTGGACGAGCCCTCCATCGGCCTCCACCAGCGGGACAACGCCAAGCTCATCGCCACGCTCACGCGCCTGCGGGACCTCGGCAACACCGTCCTCGTGGTCGAGCACGACGAGGAGACGATCCGGACGGCGGACTGGGTCATCGACATCGGGCCTGGCGCGGGCGAGCACGGCGGCGAGATCATCGCGAACGGGCCGCTCGAGGCGGTGCTCGCGGAGCCGCGCTCGATCACCGGCGCCTTCCTGCGCGGCGAGCGCTCCGTGGCGATCCCGGACAGGCGCCGCCGGGGCAACGGCAAGCACCTCGAGGTCAGGGGCGCGCGGGAGCACAACCTGCAGCGGGTGGATGTCCGGTTCCCGCTGGGCACGTTCATCGCGGTGACCGGGGTGTCCGGCTCGGGCAAGAGCACGCTCGTGGACGAGGTGCTGTACCGCGCCCTGGCCCGGGACCTCACGGGCTCCCGGGAGCCGGTGGGCAAGCACGACAGCGTCGAGGGCGTGCAGCACATCGACAAGATCATCGAGATCGACCAGAGCCCCATCGGGCGCACGCCCCGCTCCAATCCCGCCACCTACGTGGGCCTGTTCGGCCCGATCCGCGAGCTGTTCGCCGGGACGCCCGAGGCGCGCATGCGCGGCTACATGCCGGGGCGCTTCAGCTTCAACGTCAAGGGCGGCCGCTGCGAGAACTGCAAGGGCGATGGGATCATCAAGATCGAGATGCAGTTCCTGCCGGATGTCTACGTCCCGTGCGAGGTCTGCAAGGGCAAGCGCTATGGACGCGAGGCCCTGGAGATCCACTACAAGGGGCGGACCATCGCCGACGTCCTGGAGATGACCGTCGAGGAGGCGAACGAGTTCTTCGCCGCCGTGCCCAACGTGAAGACCAAGCTCCAGACGCTGTTCGACGTGGGCCTGGGCTACGTGCACCTCGGCCAGCCGGCGACCACGCTCTCGGGCGGCGAGGCGCAGCGCGTGAAGCTGGCCACGGAGCTGTCCAGGCGCGCCACCGGCAAGACGCTCTACCTGCTGGACGAGCCCACGACGGGCCTCCACTTCGCCGACGTGGACAAGCTGCTCCACGTGCTGCACCGGCTCGTCGACAACGGCAACACGGTCCTCGTCATCGAGCACAACCTGGACGTGATCAAGACGGCGGACTGGATCGTGGACCTGGGGCCGGAGGGCGGGTTCCGTGGTGGCCGGATCATCGCGGAGGGAACCCCGGAACAGGTCGCCGCGACGGCGGGCTCGCCCACCGGCGAGTACCTCGCCCGCGTCCTCCGCGGGGAGCCGCTGGTGCCCCTGTCGCACGTGACCTTCGCGGAGGAGGCGGGCCGGCCCGGGCCGGGCGGCAACGGCGCGTCCGCGCCCGGGATCGCTCCGTCGCGCAAGCGGGTCGCGGCGACGCGCTCGGCGGGGGAGCGCCCGGCGGACGCCTGACGAGCGGGTACCATCGCGCCATGCCGGAGATCGACTTCGCCTTCCTGGCCGACGCGGCCGAGACCCAGCCCGGGCACAAGTTCAACGTGCTCGGCGGGGGGATCACGCGCATCGGTGGGCGAACCTTCCCGCTGCGCCACCCGCATCTCGCGCTCGTGGTGGGCCTCGTCGTGACCTCGCCGGAGACGGAGCACGCGCACGAGCTCCGGATCGTGCTGCTCGACCCGGACGGCGCGGAGGTCACGGGGGCCACCGGCAGCCTCACGGCGCACGGCCAGCCCGACGCACGCGACGCGATCCTCACCTTCAGCATCGACCTCTGGAACCTGACGTTCCCGAGCCCGGGCGACTACTCGTTCCGCATCCTCGTCAACGGGTCGGAGCGCAAGCGCCTCGGCCTCGTCCTGGTGCGCTCGCCCGCCTCGGACCCGGCGCCCCCGTTCGGGACGTGACGGCCGGCCGGGGCACGCCGGGGACCCGTCGAGGTCCCGCCCGCCACGAGCGTCCCGTCATCGACGAGGCGGCCCTGGTCGCGGCGCGTGCCGGCGACCGGATGCTGTCCGCGGCCCGCGAGGCGGGGTCGGCGCGGTGGGTGGCCTACCTCGAGCCGCTTCCGGACCGTCTCCGAGACGACGAGATCACGGAGCTCCGGCGCACCGCCCTGCGGGCGCGCTCCGCGTACGGCCCCAAGGACTCGGTCCGCGACGTGCTGCCGGCCACCGTCACGGAGCCGTTCCTCGACGCGGTGGACCGCCTGCTCAAGGAGCTCGCCAGGCGCGACGCCGCGGGCGCAGGCTGACGGTCAGTAGATCCCCGGGAGCAGCCGCTTCGTCCGTGCGGCATAGGCGGCGTAGCCCGGGTAGCGCTCCCGGAGCCAGGCCTCCTCGCGACCGGACTTGAGCCGGAAGAAGACGAGCAGGACCAGGGCGCCCGCGAGCGCCAGCGCCGACGCCGCCACCAGGGCGTACCCGGTCGCCGCGATCACGAGGCCGCCGTAGATCGGGTGGCGGACCAGGCCGTAGGCGCCCGTGTCCACCAGGCTGGCGCCGTCCCTCGGGTGGGGCAGGGGCGTCAGCGCCGCATCGAGGTCCAGGAGACCCCGGAACGCGAGGTAGCCGCCGCCGCCGATGAGAATCGCGCCCGCGACGCCGAGGAGGCCGCGCAGCGGGCCATTCACCACGGGTCCGGCAAGTCCCGCGACGAACACCGCGCCCAGCAGGACGAGCTGGACGACGACCCAGCCCTCACCGCGCGGCCCCAGCGCCGGGAGCCGGCTCACGCTGCGGGATCCACGACGTGCCGGGGCTCGGTTGCCATTGTTCCTCCATGCCACCGTGCGACGAGCGGGGCTCCGTCGACGGATGCCCCCGGGTTCCGTCGCGCCGGAGTCTACGCGGCGTTGGCGTCGGCCGGGGGCGCCAGCTCGGACGGGTCGAACGCCTCGCGCAGGAACGACGAGACCGCCTCGGGGTCGTAGAGGAGGGTCAGCGAGCGGCGCGCCCGGGTCCACGCGACGTACGCGAGGCGCCGCTCCTCCTCGAGGGCCCGTGCGGGTTCCGTGGCGTCGCTCACGGACCGCCTGCCGGGAAACCCGTCGGTCAGGACGATCACATGGTCCCACTCCAGGCCCTTGGTCCCGTGGGCCGTCGCGAGCGTGAGGGCCGCGTCGTCCCGGCGGAGCTCCGCGAGCCGGCGCCGCCGCTCCGCGACCGCCGCGGCCAGGGCAGCGAGCGAGGAGTGGCCCGCTGCCCAGCCCAGGAGCGCCGTGGCCAGGTCCGACTGCGCCGGCTCGTCGGGGTCGTCCGGCGGGTGCGCGGCCTCCTCCGCGAGCAGCGCGGTCCGGAGCCGGGCGAGGTCGGGGAGGGGACCGCGGTGAGTGGCGCCGTCGGGCCTGCCGCTACCGGCTCGGTCGAGCAGCGCGTCGAGGCGCGGATCCTCCAGGGTGAGCGCCAGATCTGGCGCCCGGAACGGCAGGCCGAGGTCCAGCGCCGCGACCACGGCGACCAGCAGCTCACGGTTCGTCCGGGCGAGGACCGCCCGCCTGGAGCCGTCGGCGGGCCACGAGGCCATCGCGTGACGCACGCGGACCGCGTCGTCGGCGGCGTCCGGCGCCAGGACCACGCGGCCGCCGGCCCGAGACCCGGCGAGGATCCGCTTGGCGAAGCGCTCGCGGTTGTGCTCCACCAGGCGCACGGCTCGTTCCACGACCGGCGGCGGGCACCGATAGTTCGTCTCCAGGTCGACCCGCCGCAACCCGGGCAGCGAGGCGGCGAGGCCCAGCACGCGCCGGACATCAGCCAGGCGCCAGGAGTAGATCGTCTGGTCATCGTCCCCGACCAGCGTCACGTTCCGGCCGGGCTCGGCCAGCAGGAGCGCGAGGTCGAGCTGGGTCCGATCGAGGTCCTGGGCCTCGTCGACGAGCAGGGTCGAGGCTCGGGCACGCCAGCGCGCGAGGAGCGCAGGGTCCCCCGAGAGGATCGTCAGCGAGCGCGCCAGCAGGTCGTCGAAGTCGAGCGCGCCGTCGTCGCGCAGCGCCCGCTCGTAGCCGACCCAGGCCCGGGCGACCGGTCCCGCCGCCGCGTCGGCGGCGACGTCCTCGACCGACACTCGCAGGTCGAGCTTCAGGCGCGAGAACGCGAGGTCCAGCCGCCCCCGGTCCGCCGCGGGCAGCCCCGGGTAGAGCGCCCGGAGCACCGCGTCCCGGTCCACGAGCGCCGCCACGTCCACCCCGGCGTCGGCGAGGATCTCGCGCCCCAGGGCGTGGAACGTCCGCACCCGGACGGCACCTGGCTCGCAGCCCAGCGGTGCCAGGGCCGCGTCGACCCGCGCGAGCAGCTCCTCGGCGGCCCGCTTGTTGAACGCCACGACCGTGACCGTTCCAGGATCCGTGCCCCCGTCCACGAGCCATGCCACCCGCGCCACGAGCGTCGTCGTCTTGCCGGAGCCCGCAGGCGCGACGACCAGCAGGGGTCCAGGCGGCGCCGTCGCCGCGGCCCGCTGGTCAGGCGCGAGACGGGCCAGCCGCTCGGCGATCGTCGGGTGCATCGCCGGAGTCTGGCGATCGTCGCTTACGCCTCACTCAACGGAAGATCGGTCTGGGCGTTGCGCTCGGCGGAGACTGCGGTCCCGACCCTGGCGCGCCGTGGGCCGGTGACGCACCAGGCCGAGCGCCCGACAGCGTCGGACCGCGCGTCGGCGAGGAGGGAGCACCACGCCTTCACACGGGCACCGCAGGGGGCGGTTCGAAGGGTCGTGCAGCCGCTCACGCCGCGGCCGTGGAGTCGGGCATCGGGCCGACGAAGAGCAGCCGCCAGGTCACGTCGTGATCCGCGACCGCCACGATCCTCGCCCTTCGATGGGGCGAGGCGACGGCGATGTTCTGGGATGCGGGCTTCCCATGGTGGTCCCGGGCGCCTACGATGCCTGCCACACGGTCGACCATTCCCCAGGGAGGAGGAAGCGTCCCGCGTGGCCCGCCGGAGAGCCGGTGCGCGCGACCGAGATCTGTGCCCCCGCGTTCCAGCTCCGATCGGCCAGGCGCGTGCGAGACCGCGTGCCCGTGGTCCCACACCCTGGTCCGGTCACACCCCGACACCGAGTGTCCCCGTTCGTCGAGAGGTGATTCGTGACGTCTGCTGCCCGCCGTCGCCGGCTTCTGCTGTTGCCGGCCGTCCTCGCCCTGGTGGGCTCCTCGCTCTCGGTGCCCGCCGCGGCATCCGACCATCAGGGCGGGGGCGACGCCGCCGCCGGGACCGTGTTCTTCGCGGCCGACGGCCTGCGCCAGGACCTCGTCGCCAGGTACGCCGCGCGGGGCGGCGTGCCCACGATGGCCTCCTTCCTGCGGGACGGCGTCAAGGCCTCGGGGAACGGCCTCCTCACCGAGGCACCGCCCAACACCGGCGCCGGCTGGTACAGCCTCGCCACGGGCGCCTGGCCGGGCGTGACCGGGTCGACCAACAACACCTTCGCCATCAACGGCCAGCCGATGAACAATCGGACCGCGGCGTTCGATCCGGGCGTCCTGCAGGCCGAGTCCATCGCCCAGAGCGCCGAGCGCGGCGGCCTCAAGGTCGCCCAGGTCGAGTGGGCCGGGGGCCGCAATGCGACCATCGACGGCCCCACGATCGACTTCCAGAGCTTCTTCTCCGGGCGCGGCGTGGCGACCAACTACACGTCCGCCTCGGACAACGCCACCTTCGTGGCGAGCTTCGGCCTCCAGTACGACCATCCAGCGGGCTTCGCCGGCCAGGCGCCGTTCCCGGCCGCCGCGCCGGCCGACGCCGCCGGCTGGACCAACGTGCCGGTCTCCTTCAGCCCCGCCAAGGAGATGCGCCTGCGGGTGCTGGACGCCGGCACCGACAAGTACGGCCTCAACGCCTACCTGTTCGACCCGTCGAACGACGGCAAGGTCAACTACACGCGCGTCCTGTTCTCGCCCAGCAAGGACGGGAATGACGGCGTCGGGACCCTCCGCGAGGGCAAGTGGGCCGACGTGAAGGTCAAGATCCAGGGCGGCGCGTCCGATGGGCTGACCGCAGGCATGCTGGTCAAGGTCGAGCGCATTGCGCCGGACCTGTCCGAGGTGCGCCTGTTCCACACCTCGGTGACCCGCGCCATCGCGTCGTGGGCCTCCTGGCCTGGCGAGCCCGGGTTCAGCGGCGACTTCGCCGAGTACCTCGCCCAGAGGTTCCCGACCGCCACGGCCGCCGACTTCGCCATCCTCGAGTCCGGCATCACCAGCGAGGAGACCTACGTCGAGCAGGGCCAGTACTGGTCCACCGGCCACCTGCCGATGCTGAAGTACGTGGTGAAGACCTACAAGCCGGACCTCCTGCTCGCGGGCTTCCCGACCACCGACGAGTTCCAGCACCAGTTCCTCGGGCTGGTCACGAAGACGCTGCCGGGCGGCGCCGCCAACCCCGCCTACGACGACGTCAACCTCGACGGGATCAAGGATGGACGGGTCCACGAGCGCGAGGCGTTCATCCGGGGGGCCTACGAGGGTGCCGACACGGCCCTGGCGCTGGCCCGCCGCCTCATGGGCAAGGACCCGACGACCTTCGTCGCGTCGGACCACGGTTTCGGTCCGCAGTTCCTCGCCGTCGACGCCAGCAAGGTGCTCGTGGACCTCGGCCTCCTGTCCAGGCCGCAGACCTCCAACTGCCGCCTCGCAACCGGCGAGACCATCGGCAAGGCCAAGGCCTGCTGGGCCGGCGGCACGGTCCAGGTCTACCTCAACCTCCAGGGGCGAGAGCCCGTGGCCGCGGGCCTGCAGCAGGTACCCGCCGCCCAGGCCGCGGCGACCGTCGACCAGATCAAGACCGCATTCCTCGGCCTGGTCGATCCCAACGACTGGACCCACGACGGCAATCCCGAGGGCTGGAAGGTCATCGACCGCGCGTTCACCAAGGCCGAGGCACGCTCCATCCCGAACGGCCCGGGCAGCACCGCCGACATGGCGCACCCGACGAGGACCGGCGACCTCGTCGTGTTCGCCTACCCGCCGTACCAGTTCGACGCGGCGACCCCGGGCACGCTCGTCGCGCCGTCCGCGTTCTTCGGCCAGCACGGCTACGTGCCGGACGTCCAGGACCTCGCCGCCAACATCAACATGCGCGCCGCGTTCCTCGCGGGCGGGCGTGGAATCGCCAAGGGCACCGTGACCGCGCGGACGATCGACCTCGCGCCGACGCTCGCGTTCATCCTCGGCATCCCCGAGCCCCAGATGAGCCAGGGCAAGGTGCTGCTCGACGTGGTCAAGGGGGCCCGCTCGACCAAGCCCATCTCCATCGTCGCCCTGACCGACTTCCACGGCCAGCTCGATCCCACCACGCTCCCGTTCGACGGGATCAACAGCACGGTCGGTGGGGCCGCCAACCTCGCGACGATGTTCGACGAGGAGTTCGCGAGCCTGCCCGGCCCGGGCCTGCTCCTCGCCTCGGGCGACAACGTCGGCGCCTCGCCGGCGAACTCCGGCCTCCTCGAGGACGGGCCGGCCATCGACGTCGAGAACGCGTGGGGCCTCGACGCCACCTCGCTCGGCAACCACGAGTTCGACTACGGCATCGACCGCCTCAAGGCCCACATCGCGCGCGCCAACTTCCCGTTCCTGGCCACCAACGTCGTCGAGACCGCGACCGGCCGGATCCCGCCCTGGCTCGATGGCGCGTCGAAGGTCTTCGTGATCAACGGGATCAAGGTCGGCGTCATCGGCGCCGAGCTCAAGGAGACCCCGGAGCTCGTCTCCGCGGGCGCCACCGCCGGGCTCACGTTCCTCGACGAGGCGACTCGGATCAAGGCGGAGTCGCGGCGCCTCAGGGAGCACGGCGTCAAGGTCCAGGTCGTGGTGATCCACCAGGGCACCGCGAACGGGAAGAACCCGATCGGCAACGCCGCCGGCCAGACCTGGGACGGCCCGATCCTCGCGATCGCCGACCAGCTCCAGGACACCACCATCGACGCGATGTTCGTGGGTCACACCCACCGCATCAGCAACCTGCAGGACGGGAGGTTCCCGATCCTCGAGGGCATCAACGCCGGCGCAAGCTTCTCGGTGGCCCAGCTCATGGTCCGCGACGGTGACGTCGTCTGGACCGGCGCGGCCACCCGCGTGGCCAAGACGATCGGCGTGACCGGCCGGGCGGACGTCAAGGCGATCGTGGACGACGCGAACGCCCAGACCGCCGTCCTGCGGAACAAGGTCATCGGCAGCCAGTCCATCGACATCAAGCGGGCGCCCACGCGCCTGTTCGAGTCCGCGATGGGCAACATGGTGGCCGACGCGATGCGCGAGAAGTACCCGGGCATCGACGCGGCCTACACCAACTCCGGCGGCCTCCGCGCCGACCTCAACGTGAGCCCGCCCACCGCGGGCGAGCAGCCCGGTGAGATCACCTGGGGCGAGATGTTCTCGGTCCTCCCGTTCGGCAACCGGACGGTCATCGAGACCATCACCGGCGCCCAGCTGGCCGCGGCCTTCACGAATGGCTTCACGCCGTCGTGCAACCCGGCCTTCACGGGCGGCACCGGCCGCTTCCCGCAGGTCTCCGGCATCCGCGTCGAGTATCACTGCGATGCGAGCCTGTTGCCCGTGATCGACGCGATGTGGAAGACGCCGGCCGGCATCGGCGGTCCCGAGACGCCCATCGCGCCGGCGGACCCGGTCCGGATCGTGACCAACGACTTCATGTTCACCGGCGGCGACGGCTACACCGTCCTCACCGGCGGCACGAACGTCCTCCAGCCCGGCGACGACCTGCTCCAGGTCGCCATCGACTACGTGGCCGCCCACTCGCCGGTCGCCCCGGTCGTGCAGGGGCGCATCGTCAGGAACTAGCGCCTCGCCGGGCCGTAGCCCACCGAAGGCCCTGATGCCGAGGCCGGCGCTCACCGGGCGCCGGCCTCGCGAT
>Ga0302291_10000298_pt1 | contig 14239 bp, 2 predicted proteins | sample III_Fen_N1_4_FD_194548 | JGI IMG/M metagenome (GOLD analysis project Ga0302291, IMG submission 194548) | Peat permafrost microbial communities from Stordalen Mire near Abisko, Sweden - III_Fen_N1_4 | ecosystem: Environmental > Terrestrial > Soil > Wetlands > Permafrost | place: Sweden: Abisko... | reverse complement strand
GGCGACCAATGCGTCGCTGTGGGCCGAAACGCTGGCCGACCCCAGCAACCCGACCGCCGCCGCCTCACGCTACGGCGCGGCGACCCACTACGACGCCGCCTCGCGCAGCCTGTTCGTCGGCGATGCCGCGGACCGCAGCGTCTACGTCTACATCAACGAAGGCCTGTACTGGCGCCTGGCGCAAACCATCACCCACGCCGAACTCGGCTTCGGTTCCGACATCGACGTGGATGGCGGCTGGATGATCGTCGGCGCACCACAGGGCGACAGCGCCCTGGTCTACAAGCGCAACGCCGACGGCGAGACCTGGACGCTGAGCCAGGCGCTGGAACCGATCGCGACCGGCATCGGCTGGGGCACATCGGTGGCGATCTCCGGCACGCGCCTGGTGGTCGGCATGCCCGGTGCCACCGCCAGCTACCAGTCGGCCGGCCAGGCGGACCCGAACTACGCGCTGAGCCTGGGCACGGCGGGCGGCGCCGTCACCTACCGCTTCAGCGGTACGCAGTGGGAGCGCGACAAGCTGCTCATGCCCAACGACTCGGCGCTGCCCGACAACACGTCCTACGAGCAGGCCGTCGTCAAGGGCGGCAGCGTGACCACGTCGGGCGGCCCCTTCAACACGCACAACACGGCCGTGACGGCCTATACCGGCGCCACCGTCAGGACGTCCGACATCACCTTCGGCGTCACTGGAACCATTGGCGCCCATGTGGTCATGGCCTTCGCCGATGTGTCGGTGCCGGGCGACGGCGACACCGACAACGGCAAGTACATCGGCAGCGGCCTGGTCTACAACAACGGCGCTGGCGATGTGCGGGTGGGCTACACCCTGTCCACGCGCGGACAGGACACCGTCAGGGGCGACGGCACGTCGGCGTCAACCGCCACGGGTGCCATGGCCTACACCTTGCCCAGCCAGTTCCGCAACAACGTCGACAAGGTCTTCGTGGGCACGGACGTGGGCCCGTTCTGGGTCGACATCATCGACAACGGCGCCACGCAGCGCTACACCAACCAGATGCAGATCGAGTTCAACACGGACAAGATCGACAAGAACATCACGGCGCTGCGCATCGCGCCGCGCACCGTCGTCATGATCTCCGACACCGAAGACATCGAGTGGGTCAACGCCTTCATCTACACCAACGACACCGACCAGACGATGTACGTCACGGTCGCGGGTGACGAGGACGGCAACACCGACTTCGACCGCGTCTACGTGGCCAGCACGCGCCCGATTCCCGGCACCGAGGTGGTGAAACCACCCTACACCGCCCTGAACAATGCGCAGTGGGGTTCGGCGGTGGACATCGTCGGCGACACCGTGGTGCTGGGCGCAGCCGGCATCTCGCGCACCGTCTCCTACGACCTCAACGCGGCCGACTACACGAAGTGGACGGCCACCGTGGGCGGCATCACCGACAACCCGCTGCGGCCACTGCAGACCTTCGACCGCACGGCCGGCCAGGGCACGGACGTGGTGATGTCGGACACGCGTCTGGTCAGCATCGGCGCTGCCGGCAGCGCCGTGGTCGCGCACACGCGCACCGGCACCGGCGCCTGGAGCGCCGGCACCGCGCTCACCAACGCCAACGCTGGCACGGTGTTCAACGGCGACAACGAGGTGCTGGACCTGGCCGGCAACCGACTGCTGGTCGGCCAGCCCTCGGGCGCGGGCAGCATGGCCGTCTACAGCGCCACGGGCAGCTACCTGGGGTTGAACCTCACGGGCTACAGCTACAACACGGCCACGGGCAGCATGGCGGCGGACACCCGCGCCACCTTGGGCTTCGGCGCCGGCGCGCAGATCGTCAGCGAAGGCTTCTACGTGGCGGGCACGGCCAACACCGACACCATCGGCAACGCGCTCTACAACTTCCGCCAGCGCGGTGCGGCATGGGCGGCGGTGGGCACGGAGCTGACGCCCGCTGCCGTGGTGACGGCCAAGGCCGGTGCGTCGGTGGCCATCGACGGCAACACCGCCGTGGTGGGCGCGCGTGACTACGACGGACGCGGCGCGGTCTTCGTCTACACCGCCCTCGGCAACGGCCAATGGTCCGACGCCACCGTCATCCAGGCTGGCGACGGCGCGCACAACGACCAGTTCGGCGGCGCGGTGGCCGTGTCGGGCAACAGCCTGGTCGTCGGCGCGGCGAACAAGGGCGCCGGCGCTGGCGCGGTGTATTTCTACCAACGCCTGGGCAGCGACTGGTCGCTGCGCAGCACGGCCACAGGCGCGGCCGGCGCGCGCCTGGGCACCGCGGTCGACGTCTTCGGCCCCACGGCCGTGGCCGGCGCGGCCGGCATCAACCAGGCCGTGGTCTACAACTTCAACGGCCAGGTCTGGGCCGCAGGCCAGACGCTCACGGGCAGCGGCAGCCTGGCCGGCGGCTTCGGCAGCGCCGTGGCGATGGACCAGGGCGTCATCGTCGTGGGCGCGCCCACGGCCAATGGCAACCGCGGCGCCGTTGGCAGCTACGGCCTGGTCGGCAGCACCTGGACGCTGCAGCAGACGCTGACGGCCGGCGCGGCCGGTGTGGCCGGTGACCGCTTCGGCGCGGCCGTGGACACCAGCAATGGGGTGGTCGTGGTCGGCACGCCAGGCGCGAGCGGCAACCGCGGCGCTATCTACAGCTGGGAGCGCGCCAGCGGCGCGGCCTGGCAGAACCAGCGCAGCATCGTGCTGCCTGGCGCCGTGGCGGGCGACCAGTTCGGCTCTGCGGTGGCGCTGGACCACGGCCTGCTGGTGGCGGGCGCATCGGGCCGCGAGGCCAACCGCGGCGCGGCCTACAGCTGGCGACTGACCGGCATCGGCTGGGTGCTGGAGACGCAGTCCTCTGCCGCTTCCCAGCTCACCCCCAGCGACAGCCTGGCTGGCGACATGGTGGGTTACGCGGTCGCGGTATCGGGCCAAAACGCGCTGATCGGCGCGCCGCAGTTGCTGGGCCGGCCAGGCGTTGCCATCGACACCGCGGGCGCGGGCACCGCCTTCGTGCGCACGGTGTCGGCACCGACCACGGTGACCGTCATCGAAGACCAGACCCAGCTCATCGCGGGCGCCAAGGCCAACACGCTGAGCGGCACGCTGGGCGGCCGCGCCATCGCCGACCTGCGCTTGTTCGACATCGCCAGCGTGGCCATCAACACCGGCGCGCGCGACGACAGCATCACGGTCGCGCCGGCCGGCCTCAACGCCTACGGCCTGCGCAACCTCACGTTCACGCTGGGCGCCGGCAACGACGCCGTGACACTGCGCAGCGACCAGCTCACGCCCACGGCGGTGGGCAGCTTCGTGGCCGGGCCGGGCACACCACCGACCTACACCCAGGTGCAGGGCCGCTTCCTCATCGACGGTGGCGAGGGCAGCAACAGCGTGGCCGCCAGCTTCGACACTGACTGGACGCTGGACAGCGCGCGGCTCACGGCCGGCAACGGCGAGCAGGTGCAGCTGGCCGGCATCACGCAGGCGCAGATCACCGGCGGCGCGGGCCTGAACCGCATCCGCGTGGAGCGCTGGACGGGCCAGGCCGTGCTGGACGGCGGCGCGGGCTCGGACAGTTTCGAGATCGAAGCGGCCGCGTTCGACGCGGTGCGCCTGGCCGATGCGGGCGGTGCGCTGGACCAGCTCACGGTGAACGGCACGGCCGCAGCGGATGTGTTCAGCGTCAACAACAGCGCCGTGCAACTCGGCACCAGCGTGCTGAACTACGCCGGCATGGAAGTGCTGTCTGTCGTCGGCCTGGCCGGTGCCGACCAGCTCACGGTGTATGACAGCAGCGCGCAGCGCGTGCTGCTGGACGGTGGCGCCAATGGCGACATCTACCGCGTGCTGGCCGGCAGCAGCGCAGCCCGCGTGGTGGTGCACGACAGCGGCGCTCTGCCTTTCTTCCAGAACAACCAGCCCCAGAACATGGACACGCTCGAAGTGCCGGCCGGCGCGCCGGGCACGGCCTGGCATTTTGATGTCGGCGGCAAGGGCGTGGACTACGACGCCAGCATCGAGACCTTTGCCGCGCCCACGGTCGCCAACCCGGTGGGCGTGTGGAACCTGGGTGCTGGCAACGACACGGTGACCATCGACGGCAGCACGCTGGCCATCAGCATCAATGGCGCTGCGGTGCAGAACATCGACCTGCGCAACTACACGCAGCTCAGCTTCAACGGCGGCGCCGGCAACGACAGCTTCAATCTGACCGACCTGCCCGACTGGATCACCTCGCTCGTCGTGCATGGCGACGGCGGCACCGACACCATCCGCGGCGGCGCGCTGTGGCGCTTCAACGCAGCCGGCGGCGGCACGCTGAGCGCAGCCGACGGCGTGACCGACCTGGTGAGCTTCGACGGCATCGAGAACGCCACGGCCAGCGGCGCGGGCCAGCAGTTCCGCTTCCTGAACGCCGCGGCATCGCTGGCGGGCACGGCCAGCGGCAGCGGCGCCGCGCTGGACTTCAGCGCCCGCGGCGCGGCCGTGACGGTGACGCTCAGCGCGGCCAGTGCCGACATGGTGGCCGGCACGGTGGCTGGCACGGTCGGCGCTTTCACCGGCGTCGCCAGCGTGGTGGGCTCGGCAGCCAGCGACAGCTTGAGCGCGGCCAACGCGGCCCATGCCTGGGCTGTCACCGGCGCGAACGCCGGCACACTCGACGGCACGTTGGCGTTCGCCGGATTCGAGAACCTGATGGGCGGCAACCAGGTCGACAGCTTCGCGTTCAGCGGCGCCGGCCAGGTCACCGGCTCGGTGCAGGGCGGCGCGGGCAGCAACGTGCTGAGCTGGACGCTAGGCGACGCGGCCGATGCCGTGACGCTCACGGCCACCAGCCTGCAGAGCGGCAGCTGGCGGCCGGTCAACAGTTTCAGCGGCATCGGTGAGCTGCGCGTGGCCACCGGCGGCGGCAACGACACGGTGACGCTCACCGACGGCGGCGTGGCCACACCGCTGCTGGTGGTGGACACCGGCAGCGGCAGCGACACGGTCACAGTGCAGAACTTTGGCGCGCGGCCGTTGTCGATGACGCTGGCGGCCGGCGGCGAACTGGACCAGCTGGTCGTCATCGGCGGCGACACGCCCGGCATGCTGGCGGGCGCGGCCCAGGCCAGCGTGCGCTCGCAGGACGGGCAAAGCCAGCTGCGCTACAGCGGCGTCGACACGCTGGAACTGCGCGGCGGCAGCGGCAACGACAGCATCACGGCCGACCTGGCCACGCTCGGTGTGCGCCATCTGCGCGCGGCCGGTGGCGCGGGCAGCAACACCCTGGGCATCGACCTGAGCGATGCCGACAACCAAGTCACGCTCACGGCCACGGCGCTGACTGCCGACGGCCTGGACGTGGCCTACGGCGGGTTCGGCCAACTGAACCTGCGCACGCTGGCCGGTGCGGACAAGGTGCTGGTGCAGGGCACGCAGGCGGGCGCAACGTCGATCGACACCGGCGCCGGCAGCGACACGGTGCAGGTGCAGGCCGCCAGCGGCACGCTGCGCGTGGCGACCGGCGGCGGCGACGACCGGCTGCAACTGAGCGCCAGCGGCGCAGCCTTGACCCTGCTCGGCGGCGACGGCGACGACCTGTTGGCCATCGGCAGCACGGACACCGGCCTGGCCGGCATCACCGGCACGCTGACGCTGAGCGGCGAGGCGGGCAGCGACACGCTGCAGATCATGTCCGGCGACAGTGCGGGCACGGCACGCACGGGGACGCTGGGCATGTCCACGGTCTCCGGGCTGGGCTTGGGCGCCGGCCTCCAGTACGCGGCGGTGGAACAGGTCACGCTGCAGTTGGGCGACGGCAACGACACGCTGGACATCGCGTCGACCCACGCCGGCACCACTCGCGTGCACGCAGGCAGCGGCGCCGACACGGTGCGCGTGCTGGCCACCACGGGCGCGCTCGACCTGCAGGGCGAGGCCGGGGCTGACACTCTCACGCTGCAGGCCAACACGGGCGCCGTGACCCTGGGCGGCGGCGAAGGCATCGACCTGTTCATGCTGGGCACACCGGTGGCGGGCGGCGGCACGCTGGCGTTGCTGGCCGGCCCGATCAGCGTGCAGGGTGACGCGGACGAGGACGCGCTGGTGCTCGACAACACCGGCAGCACCGCAGCCGCTAATGGCAGCGTGGGCAGCGTGGGCGCGACGGCGATCGGCGGCTTCGGCATGGCGCATGGCGTCGTGCAATATGGCACGCTGGAATCCGTCACCCTGAAGCTGGGCTCCGCCGCCGACACCGTGGACATCGCCGGCACCAGCGCCGACCGGACCACCGTGGACACCGGTGGCGGCGACGACACCGTGACGCTGCAGGCGGCCAACGCCGGCGCGCTGACGATCGCAGGCGGCGCCGGCAACGATGCCATCCGCGTGCGCGCCACGCAGGCCGAGCTGGTCATCGACGGCGGGCTGGGCAACGACAGCATCCAGCTCGGCAGCCTGGCGCCCGCGCTGTCCGGCAGCCTGGCCAGCGGCATCGCCGGCCTGGTCACCGTGCACGGTGGCGCCGACCGCGACACGCTGCGCGTGGACGACACGGGCAGTGCAGAGCCGCGCGCGGGCACCGTCACCGCGACCACCATCACCGGCCTGGGCATGGCGCAGGGCGTGGTGTACGACGGCATCGAATCCGTCATCGCCACCCCGATCACACGCGACCCGCACCGCAGCTGGGCGCTTTCGGCCGGCGACGACAGCGTGCGCATCGACGGCGCGCTGCTGACCATCCGATACGGCGATAGCGGCCTGACCGAGACCTTCGACCTCACCGGCTACACCGAGCTGACCCTGCACGGCGGCGCTGGCAACGACAGCTTCACGGTGACCGACCTGCCGGCGTGGATCACCGCCCTGGCCATCCACGGCGACGACGGCCAGGACAGCCTCACCGGCGGCGCGTCGTGGAATTTCGACGGCATGGGCGCGGGCACGGTCGGCGTGGCCGATGGCGTGCCTGCGGGCACCGCGTTCGACGGCATAGAGAACGCGACGGCCACCGGCGCGGGCCAGCGCTTTGGCTTCATGAACGACACAGCCGGCCTGACCGGCACCGCCACTGGCAGCGGCGACGCCAAGTTGGACTTCGGCGACAGGACGTCCGGCGTGGCCGTGGCCATCACGGGTGCGGACGCTGGCACCGTCGCCGGCGTACTGGGCCGGTTCGCCGGCATTGCCGGCCTGCAGGGGTCCGGGGCCGGCGACACGCTGAGCGCCAGCAGCGCCAACCATGTCTGGACCCTGGCTGGCACGAACGCCGGCGACATCGACGCCACGCTGCGGTTCAGCGGCTTCGAGCATCTGGTGGGCGGCAGCGGGAACGACAGCTTCGTCTTCGACGGCAACGATCAGGTCACCGGGTCGGTCCAGGGCGGCACCGGCGCCAACACCGTGTCGTGGACGCTGGACGATGCCGACGACATCGTCACCCTGAGCGCCACCGGGCTGCAGCGCGGCGCGTTCAGCCCGGTCTCTGCGATGGCGGGCATTGGCGAACTGCGCGTCGCCACGGCTGGCGGCAACGACAGTGTCACGCTGACGGAGGGCGGCGTGGCCGCCAGCGTGCTGCGGCTGGACACGGGCGCCGGCAACGACACCGTGACGGTGCTAGGCTTTGGCGCCCGTGCGCTGGACATGCAGCTGGCCGCCGGCGGACAGCAAGACACGCTGCTGGTCGCCGCCGCCGACACCGGCAGCCTGACCAGCCGCGCCGACCACGCCAGCGTCGGTACGCAGGACGGCCGCGCGACGCTGCGCTTCACCGGCCTGGACACGCTGGAACTGCGCGGCGGCGCACGCGACGAGAGCATCGCGGTCCATGCACCGAGCATCGGCGTGCGCCAGCTGCGGGTGAACGGCGGCGCAGGCACCGACACGCTGAGCGTGGACCTGGGCGACGCGGCCGACAGCGCCGTCGTGCGCGCCACCAGCATGGTGCTGGGCGCACTTGACGTGGCGGCCTACGGTGGCTTCGAGGCGCTGGACCTGAACACGCTGGGCGGCGCCGACACGGTGACGGTCGAGGGCACGCATGCCGGCAGCACCCGCATCAAGGCGGGTGCCGCGGACGACCGCATCGTGGTGCTGGGCACGACCGGCGCGCTGACGTTGGACGGCGAGGCCGGCAACGATCTGCTGGCCGTGCGCAGCGCCAACGGCGCGGTGACACTGCGCGGCGGCCAGGGCAACGACACGCTGCGCCTGGGCAGCATCGACCCCGCAGCGGCCAACGGCCAGCTCGCAGCGCTGCGTGGGCCGATCAGCGCGAGCGGCGACGAAGGTGCCGACACGCTGGAACTGGACAACAGCGGCGACACGGCGGCACGCAGCGGCACGCTGACAGCCACGGGCCTGAGCGGCTTCGGCCTGGCATCGCCCCTGAGCTACGCCGGCGTGGAAACGCTGCGTCTGAACCTGGGTGCCGGGGCCGACCAGCTCGACATCAACGGCACGCACGCAGGCCAGACCACGCTGGACAGCGGCGCGGGCAACGACACCGTGACGGTCACGGCGGCCAACACCGGCGTGCTGACGATCAACGCCGGCGCCGGCAACGACACGGTGAACCTGCGGGCTTCGCACGCCCCGATCACGGTCAACGGCGGCGCCGGAGACGACAGTTTCAACCTGACGACCCCGGGCGGCGGCATCGGCTGTGCCGCCGGCACGACGCCGATCGGCCCCGGCACGCCCAGCGGCGGCACGCTGAACAAGCTGGCGGGCCAGCTCAGCATCGATGGCGGCGCAGGCAAGGACACGCTGTTCCTGGACGACACCGGCGACACCGCGGCCAACACTGGCACGCTGGGCGCGGACAGCATCGCCGGCTTCGGCATGGGCCAGGGTGTGGCCTACGGCGCGCTCGAAGTGGTGAGCGTGAAGCTGGGCATGGGGGCGGACAAGGTCACCATCAGCGGCACCCATGCGGGCCAGACCTGGCTCGACAGTGGGGCCGGCGACGACACCATCACCCTCACGGCAGCCAACGCTGGCGAGCTGCGCATCGGCGCCAACGCCGGCGACGACACGGTGAACCTGCGGGCCTCGCGTGCGCTGCTGGTGGTCAGCGGCGGCCTGGGCAACGACTTCATCAGCCTGGGCAGCAAAGCCCCTGGCCTGGGCGGCCGTGCCAACGTGCTGGCTGGCCCCATCACCGTCACCGGTGACGGCGGCTTCGACGTGATGCACGTGGACGATTCGGGCAACCCGGTGGCCACGGCGGCGCGCATCTGCGGCAACACCATCACCGGGCTGGGCATGGCGCAGGGCATCACCTTCGCCAGCATGGAATGGGTCGTGGTGACGCCGGCCCGACCGCATTGCCTGGCCGCCTTCCCGTGCTGGATCTCGGCAGCGAATGCCATCGACTGGGGCAACCAGTACCTCGACGTGCAGCCTGTGCCCGCGCCGGCGGTCAAGGCCGCGGTGAACTGGATCGAGGCCTTCCTCAACCCGCTGCTGTCGGCCGCAGGCCAGGCGGCCAACGCGACTCACGGGCCGCGGGCCAGCAGCACGCCACCGGCGGGCATTTTCCTGTAACGGTTTCACAATCCCGACCCTGCAACCGGCCCACCGAAAGAACGCATGCCTGTTCAACAACTGATCTACGAGAGCGCCGTGCCGGTCTCGGCCGCACGGCATGGCAGCTGCGCCGTGCAGGGCGCCGAGCGCTTCGGCTTTTGCCGCCAGCTCAACTCGGTGCCGCTGATGGCGGCCGAGTTTGCGCGCGCCAGCGAGGACTACGCGATCGTCTTCGCCGACACGGGCACGCCAGATGAGGTGGTGCCGCTGGTGCTGCTGGGCGCACGCGCGGGCGAGAACCTGTACCTGGACGCGGCGGGCGCCTGGCGCGTGTCTTATGTGCCGGCCTTCATCCGGCGCTACCCGTTCATCTTCTCCACCGCCGACGAAGGCGAGACCTTCACGCTGTGTGTGGACGAGGCCTTCACCGGCCTGAACTGGCAGGGCCGCGGCGAGGCACTGTTCGACGCCGAGGGCCAACCCACGCCCTACGTGGACGGCGTGCTGCGCTTCCTGCAGAGCTACCGGCAGGAGTTCACCCGCACGCGCGCGCTGGCGGCCAAGCTGAAGGCCTTGGACCTGCTGGAGACCATGCAAGCCGAGTTCACGCTGGGCTCCGGCGAGAAGCTGGCGCTGGGTGGCTTCCACGCCATCAGCCGCGCCAGGCTGCACGCGCTGGACGATGCAACGCTGGCGGCGCTGGCGCGCACCGGCGAACTCGAACTGGTGCACCTGCACCTGCATTCCATGCGCAACTTCCAGGTCCTGGGCAAGCTCGTGGGCTCGCCCGCAGCGGCACCCGCCGCCGCTTCGGCCACGGCCGAGGTCGCTTAACCGGCGATGGCGGACGACTCCGAGCTGCATGCGTTCGCAGGAACAGCTGCGCCGCGCGCCGAGGCCGCTGACTGGGCGCGCTTTGCGAGCGCGCAGGACGACACCGAATTCCACCAGGCCTGGCTGGCGCTGCTGTGCGCGCAGGTGACGCAGGTGGAATCGGCGCTGCTCGTGCGTGGCACGGTGGCGCGCGGCGGTTTCAGCGCCGCGGCAGCCTGGCCCGACCCGAGCCAGGGCGCGCGCGCGCTCGGGCCGGTGGCCGAACGCGCGCTGAGCACGGGACGCGGTGACATCCGCGGTGCGCTGTCGGGCGCGCTGCCGCCGCGGCCCGGTGAGCCAGTGCAGGTGGCCTACCCGATTGCGGTCGACGGAGTGCTGCACGGCGCTGTCGCGCTGCAGTTGCGCGGCGTGCCAGGGCTGGATCTGCAGCGCGCGCCGCGCCAGCTGCACTGGGCCAGCGCCTGGCTGGTCGAGCGCATCCGCGCACGCGCCATGCAGCCGCTGCAGGCCGATCTGTCGCGCATGGCGCTGGTCGGCGAGCTGCTGGCCACGGCCATGCAGCACCCGCGCCTGGGCGCCGCTTCGCTGGCCCTGGCCAACGAGGCGGCGGCACGGCTGCGCTGCCATCGCGTGAGCCTGGGGTTCGAGCGTGCGGGCAGCATCGTGGTCGAAGTGCTGTCACACACGGCCACGTTCGAGGCGCGCGGCAACGGCGTGCGCCTGCTCGGCCAGGCGATGGAGGAAGCGCTGGATGCTGGCGACCTGGTGCGTTACCCAGCCGCAGCCGAACACGAGGCCGCGGACGGCGTCGACCCCTTGGCGCAACAGGCGCTGGCTGCAGCCAACGGCAGTGCAGGCGTGATGTCGGTGCCCCTGGTGGCACAAGGCCGCAGCGTTGGCGTGATGACGCTGGAGCGCGCCGACACGCCCTTCGACGGCAGCGAAGCCGCCAGCGTGCGCGCCTTGGGTCTGATGCTCGGCCCGGTGCTGGCGCTCAAGCGCGAGAACGAGCGCAGCCCGATGCGCCGCGCCGCCGATGCGCTGCGCGCTGGCGCGAACGCCGTGACCGGCGCTGGCCACGCAGGCGCCAAGTTGGCCACGGTGGTGGTGCTGGCGCTGCTGGTGGCGCCCGCGTTCACCACCGCGACGTGGCGCGTGTCGGCCCGCACCGTGGTCGAAGGCGAGGTGCAGCGCTCCAGCGTCGCGCCGTTCACAGGCTTGCTCGCCGACAGCCAGGTGCGCGCCGGCGACGTGGTGCGCGCGGGCCAGGTGCTGGCCCGCATGCAGGACCGTGACCTGCAATTGGAACGCACCCGCTGGGCGGCCGAGGAAGACCTGGCCGACCGCCGCTACCGGCAGGCCGCGGCCGTGCAGGACCGCGCCGAGATGGCGCAGGCCCAGGCCCGCATCGCGCAGGCCGCAGCGCAGCGCCAGTTGGCCGAGCAGCAGCTGGCACGCGCGCAGGTGTTGGCGCCGTTCGACGGCGTGGTCGTCAGCGGTGACGTGCGTGCGCTGCTCGGCACGCCGCTGGAATCGGGCAAGCTGCTGTTCGAGGTGGCACCGCTGGACCGCTACCGCGTGGTGCTGGAGGTGGACGAACGCGACATCGCCGCCGTGCGCACGGGCCAGCATGGCGAGTTGGCGCTGGCCGGACTGACGGGTGAACGCGTGCCCTTCGAGGTGACCCAGGTCACGCCCGTCTCCACCGCGCGCGACGGCCGCAACTTCTACCGCGTCGAAGCCCGCGTCAGCGATGCATCGCCTGCCACAGCGGCGGCAGCGCGGCTGCGCCCCGGCATGGAAGGCGTCGGCAAGATCGGCGTGGGCGATGCGCGGCTGTGGTGGATCTGGACGCACGGCCTGACCGACTGGCTGCGCCTGGCGTTTTGGAAGTGGCTGCCTTGAAACGCGCGCACCCACGTCCGCACCAACGTCCGCACCAGCGCCCGCAACAACGATGAGCCAGCGTCCCACCCTGTCCGACGACTGGTACCGCGTCGCTGCGCTGCGGCCCGCGCTGCGCGCCCACGCGCGCACGCACCGCCACGTCTACCGTGGCCAGGTCTGGTATCTGCTGCGCGACCCGGTGTCCAACCGCACGCACCGCTTCGCCAGGCCGGCGCAACAGTTCATCGCTGCGATGGACGGCCAGCGCACCGTGCAACAGCTGTGGGAACGCGTGAACCGCCAGCTCGGCGATGCCGCGCCGACGCAGGGCGAAGTGGTCGGACTGCTGGGCCAGTTGCATGCGGCCGACCTGTTGCAGTCCGACGTGCAGCCTGACACGGTGGAGATCTTCGAGCGCGGCGAGCAGCAGACGCGCAGCAAGCGCCGCCGTTCGTGGACCAACCCGCTGGCCATCCGCATGCCGCTGTGGGACCCGGACGCCTGGCTGGACCGCATCGCGCCGCTGATCCGCGTCGTTTGGGGGCCGTGGGGGGCGCTGGCCTGGCTGCTGCTGATGGTGCCGGCGCTGCTGCTGGTGCCGCCGAACTGGTCGGACCTGTCGAACAATTTCTCCGACCGCGTGCTGGGCACCGACAACCTGCTGCTGCTATGGCTGGTGTTTCCGATCATCAAGGTGTTGCACGAATTGGGGCACGCGTTCGCCGTCAAGCGCGGCGGCGGCGAAGTGCACGACATGGGCGTGTTGCTGCTCGTGCTGATCCCGGTGCCCTATGTGGAGGCCAGCGCGGCCATCGTGTTCAAGTCGCGCCTGGAACGCGCGCTGGTCGGTGCGGCCGGCATGCTGGTCGAGCTGACACTGGCGGCGCTGGCGTTCTACCTGTGGTTGGTGGTTGAACCCGGCCTGGTGCGCGCGCTGCTGTTCAACGTGATGGTGGTGGCCAGTGTGTCCACCTTGGTGTTCAACGGCAACCCGCTGCTGCGCTACGACGCCTACTACATCCTGATCGACCTGATCGGCATGCCGAACCTGGCGCAGCGCGCCACGCGATGGTGGGGTTGGCTGCTGCGCCGCCATGCCTTCGGCATGCGCGATGCCGAAGCGCCGCGCGCCAGCCGCAGCGAGCAGGCCTGGTTGCTGTTCTACGGCCTGGCGTCCAGCCTCTACCGCGTGCTGGTGGCCGTGGGCATCGCGCTGTTCGTGGCCGGGCAGTTCTTCTTCATAGGCATCGTGCTGGCGGCCTGGTCGCTGGTGTCGATGCTGCTGCTGCCGCTGGGCAAGTCTTTCGCCTACCTGGCCAGCCCGGCGCTGGCCGGGCATCGGCGGCGCGCCTGGAGCGTGAGCGCTGCGGCCCTGGCGGGTGTGGCGGCGCTGCTGTTCGTGCTGCCGGCGCCCTCGCGCAGCATGGCCGAGGGCGTGGTGTGGCTGCCCGACGAAGCCCGCGTGCGTGCCGCCAGGGACGGCCTGGTGGCGCGCGTGGCGGCGCCGGCCGGCAGCCCCGTTCGCGCCGGCGACCTGCTGGTGGAGATGCGCGACCCCGCGCTTGCGGCCCAGCTGGCGCAAAGCCGCGCCCGTGTGGACGAGCTGCGCGCCGGCTGGCAAGCGCGCTGGCGCGAACCGGCGGCTGCACTGGCGTTGCGCGAGCAGCTTGATCAAGAGCGCGGCGCGCTGCGCGTGCTGGAGCAGCGCCACGCCGAGCTGCAGGTGCGCGCCCAGGTCGATGGTCGCTTTGTGCTGGCCAACGCTGCCGACTGGCCCGAGCGCTGGGTGCGCACCGGCGAGCTGTTCGGCTATGTGCTGGGCAACACGCCAGCGATCGCACGCGTGGTCGTGGCGCAGGAATCGGTGGACCAGGTGCGCCGCGCCACCGAGGCGGTGCAGGTGCGGCTGGCGCACCGGCCGGCCGAGGTGGGCAGCAGCCGCATCCTGCGCGAAGTGCCTCAGGCCGAGGCCTACCTGCCCAGCGCCGTGCTGGCCATCGAAGGCGGCGGGCG
>Ga0302291_10000296_pt1 | contig 14270 bp, 13 predicted proteins | sample III_Fen_N1_4_FD_194548 | JGI IMG/M metagenome (GOLD analysis project Ga0302291, IMG submission 194548) | Peat permafrost microbial communities from Stordalen Mire near Abisko, Sweden - III_Fen_N1_4 | ecosystem: Environmental > Terrestrial > Soil > Wetlands > Permafrost | place: Sweden: Abisko... | reverse complement strand
CAGCTATCAATTGCGCGACACAACTGGCACCGGAACCACTCATCCTGCCTGACCGCCAATTAGCGTTTCCATTGGCATTTGACTTGGCAGCAAGCCAGTCGAGTGCCGCGCGAACTTTCGGATATCGACAGGCTGCGACTGGCTCAAGATCGTTGCGACCAAATCCGAGCGTGTCCTGCGTCCTGTCATTACCCGAAGCCGCAAGAAACATGGCTTCCGAAAAGCTCGCTACTGTAATTTCCGCTGTATTCCGTGTCAACTCGGGGGCTGAAAATATCTCACCGGTGGCAACGGAAATTCCGGGCATGACGAGCAGGTATTCAGCGGGCGGTAATTCGATTTCGCGAAGTACTTCGCCGATGCCTTCGGCAAATGCACTACGACCGTAAATGAAGAACGGCACGTCGGCGCCCAGCGAAAGGCCGATTTCCATCAGCGTTTCGCGCGACAAATGGAGTTGCCAGAGCCGGTTCAACCCGAGCAGCACGGTTGCGGCATCGGACGAGCCGCCGCCGAGGCCGCCGCCGGCCGGGATCCGCTTGCGCACCGCAATCGTCGCGCCGATGCGACAGCCCGTGGCGGCGCGCAAGGCCAGAGCCGCGCGCACGGCCAGATCCTGTTCCGGCGGCAGATCGGCCATGCCGGCGCTGCGCTCGATGCGGCCGTCGGCGCGCGGATGGAGCTTGATCTCGTCGGCGAGGTCGATCATCCGGAACGCGGTCTGGAGCAGATGGCGCCCGTCGCCGCGCCGCCCGATCACATGCAGGAACAGGTTGATCTTGGCCGGCGCCGGCAGCAGCCAGCCACCGTCGTCGAGCTGGCGCACGGCGGGCATCACGGTGCGGACTCCGCCCAGTCGTCGATGGCGACGCGCACGTCGATCGCGGGCGGACCGGCGCGGCGCAGCCGGATCAGCGCGGGTCGCGCGCCGTCGTCCGACATGCGCGGGTACGCGATCGACCAGCCGTCCTCGCGGAAGCCGTCGGGCGCGCGCAGGCTGCCGGCGTGATCGCGGCCGCGCAGCCAGTCGCGCATGCCCGAGACCGGCAGCGGCGCGCCGAGCCGGCGTTGCGCGAGTTCTTCGGGCGTCGCGGCGATCTCGTCGCCGGCGCTGCTGCGCATGCGCGCACGGCCAGGCTCGACGAACAGCTCGGCGACGATCTGGCCAAGCGGCGTCGAGAACGCGACATCGACGTTGTCGCCGGACTCGCGCCAGACGAAGCTGCCGCTCGAAAACGCCGCCGGCTGATCGTCAAGCGCATCGCGCTCCATCGTGACCGAGAGCCGGCCCGCGACCGCAAGCGCCGCCGGGCGCGACGACGCACGGCCATCTGCGGAAGCTACGGAAGCTGCGGCGGGCGCCGGCACATTTGCCGCGCGGTCGACCCGCACATCGGTACCGACCACCGCCGATCCGCTGCTGTCGAGCACGCGGCTACCGCCCGCATCGCCCGATGCCGGGCCAAGCCCGGCGCAGCCCGCGACCATCCAGCACACCGCAATCGCGGCGGCCGGCCAGACCCCGCGCCGCATCAGAAATGCACGTTGAGTCGCGCGAGCGTCTCGACCAGCGTCTCGTTCGCGGGGTCCTGCGCGCGCGCGGCACGCCAGGTCTGCTCGGCGGCGTCGCGCTTGCCGGCAACCCACAGCACCTCGCCGAGATGCGCCGCGATCTCCGGATCGGAGCGCAGCCGGTAGGCCCGTTGCAGCGTGTCGATCGACTCGTTCAGCCGGCCCTGGCGGTACAGCACCCAGCCCTTGCTGTCGACGATGAACGGGTCTTCCGGCGCGAGTTCGAGCGCCTGATCGATCAGCTTGCCGGCCTCGTCGAGGCGCTCGTTGCGGTCGGCGAGCGAATAGCCGAGCGCGTTGTAGCCCTGAGCCTCGCGCGGCCGCAGCTCGATGACGCGGCGCAGCGCGCGCTCCATCTCGGCGGTCTTGCCGACCTTCTCGGCCGACAGCGCGTAGTCGTAAAGCAGCTCGGCCGAGTCGGGCGACTTGGCCAGCGCGTCGGACAGCACGCGGTAGGAGCCGTCGGAATCCTTGGTGTCGCGCAGCAATTGCGCCTCGGTCAGCGTGACCTGGGTCGCTTCCGTCGCGTCGCGCGTCGGCAGGCCGTGCAGATAGCTGCGCGCTTCACCGACGCGGCCGTCGCGCGCCATCAGCAGCGCGATGCGCAGTTGCGCCGCAAACGCGCGCGTGCCCTGCACGCCGCGCAGCGCCTCGGCGGCCTTGCGGAAATCGCGCCGGTCTTCGTAGACCTGCGCCAGCCCGAAGCGCACCGCGTCGACATCGAGGCCGCCATTGTTCGGCGTGACGCGCGCCGATTCGATCGCGCGCTCGAAGCCGGTGCGCGCGAGGTCGAGATCGTGAATCTGGTAGGCGATGCCGGCGGCGGCGGCGATGAGCCGGGGCGGCGCGGTCTTGTCGAGCAGCGGTTCGACCGCGGCACGGGTTGCGGCGATGTCACCGCCCTGGGCCAGCGCGCGCGCATAGGCGAGCCGCACCTCGTAGGCGTCGGGATGAGCGCGGGCGTGGTCCTTGAGCAGTTGCAGCGCGGCCGGCGTGTCGTTGGTCGAGAGCAGCTCGGCGGTGGCGAGCACCGCCAGCTCGTTGTTCGGATCGAGCCGCAGCGCCGCCTGTGCCTCGGTCAGCGCGCGATCGCGCTGACCGGCGGCGAAGGCGGCGCGCGCCAGCGCCAGTCGCACCTGCGGCTGTTCGCGATAAGGCTCGGCGAGGCGGTCGAGCACTTGCAGCGTCGCGAGCTTGTCGGGGCCGATCGACGATTGCTGTTGCAGCTCGCCGAACGCCAGCTCGGGATGGGCGAGGCCGGCGAGCCAGCTCTTGAGCAGCGGCTCGGCCTCGGTGATGCGGCCCGACTCGACGAGCAGGCCGCGCAGCGCGGTCTGGGCGTCGTGGTCTTCGGGCGCGAGGCCGGACCACAGCCGCGTCGCTTCGAGCATGGCGTCGACGTCGCGGCGCGCCAGCGCAATCTCGACCGCGCGGCGCGCGAGCCGGGCATCGCCGGTGCTTTTCGCGACGGCCATGTAGGTCGCGTAGCCGGCCGCGATCTCGCCGCGTTGCAGCGCGATCTCGGCCATCATGATCTGGAACATCGACGGTGCGTCGAAGCGGCCGGCGGGCAGCGAGCGGACCGGCGCCGGCGCGGTTGTTGCCTTCTGCGCCGCGTCGTCGGGCGCGGCCTGTGCAAGCGCAAGGCGGCTTGGCGCCGCAATCACAATTCGGCTTGGCGCCGCAAGCGCAGGCGCCGCCGCAATCAGGCCCGCCGCGCCAAAGGCGAGCGCAATCGCCCGACTAGAATGTTTGATACGCCCAATGTCCATTCGCCGTGCCCGATCGAGTCATGTTCGTGGCAAGCATAGTCCATGCACATTGGCCCGCTCGGGCGTGACTCACTGATACCTCCGCATGCCAGAACTCCCCGAAGTCGAGGTCACCCGGCGCGGCATTTCGCCGCATCTGATCGGCGCGACCATTGTTGATGTGCGGCTGTCGGGCAAGGCGCTGCGCTGGCCGCTGGCCGCCGATGCCGCCGCGCACCTGGCCGGGCAGGAGATCGTCGCGGTCGACCGGCGCGGCAAATATCTGCTGATAGAAACCGCGCCCGGCTGGCTGATCGTCCACCTGGGCATGTCGGGACGGCTGAGCGTGCTGGCCGACGGCGTGCCGCAAGGCCCGTGGGATCACGCCGATGTCGTCGTCACCGGCGTCGGCGTTGACGGCAACCAGCTGCTGCGCCTGACCGATCCGCGCCGCTTCGGCGCCGTGGTCTGGCATGCGCGCGCCGACGGGCCGCTGGCCGAGCACAAGCTGCTCGCGGCGCTCGGCGTCGAGCCGTTCTCGGTCGGCTTCGACGCGCGCCGGCTGCACCAGCTCACGCGCAACCGCCGCACCGCGATCAAGCAGGTGCTGCTCGCCGGTGCGATCGTGGTCGGCGTCGGCAACATCTATGCATCGGAAGCGCTGTTCCTTGCCGGCATCAGCCCGACGACGGCCGCCGGCAAGCTTTCGATGGCGCGCTGCGAGCGCCTTGTCGCCGCGATCCGCGATGTGCTCGGGCGCGCCATCGCCGCCGGCGGCAGCACCCTGCGCGACTTCGCCCACAGCGACGGCACGCCCGGCTACTTCCAGCTCGAAACCGCGGTGTATGGACGCGCTGACCAGCCCTGCCGCGTCTGCGGCAACGCCGTGCGCGCAATCCGTCAAGGACAGCGCGCGACCTTCTGGTGCGCGCACTGCCAGCACTGAAACTGCGTGCTAGGTTCATCGACCCCCATTTCTGCCCCATAGACGGAGCCATCGCGATGAGCCAGTTCGCCCGACAGGTCGAGGATTACAGCAGCTGGCGCGGCGATCTCGCCCAGACCATCGGCCGCCACCGCGACTGGCTCGCCGATCACGGCGTCGAGAGCCCCGCCATCGCCGCGACCCTTGCCCGCATGCTCGAACGGCTGCGCGGCGAGAAGATCACCGTGGCCTTCGTCGCCGAGTTCTCGCGCGGCAAGTCGGAGCTGATCAACGCGGTGTTCTTCGCCAGCTATGGCCGCCGCATGCTGCCGAGCGCCGCCGGCCGCACCACGATGTGCCCGACCGAGCTGGTCTACAACCCGTCGCTGCCGGCGTGCATCCGGCTGCTGCCGATCGAGACCCGCGCCAGCCTCGGCACCACGTCCGACTATCGCGGCCGCAACGACGCCTGGACCCACGTCAACTTCCGCATCGAGGACACCGACGCCGTCGCCGCCGCGCTGGCCCGCGTCGCCGAGACGCGCATGGCGCCGATCGCCGAGGCGCGCGCGCTCGGCCTCGCCGACGACCATGACGATGCGGGCGACGACGCCACGGTCGAAATCCCGGCGTGGCGCCACGCAATCATCAACTTTCCGCATCCGCTGCTCGAACAGGGGCTGGTCGTCATCGACACGCCGGGGCTGAACGCGCTCGGCAGCGAACCCGAGCTGACGCTCAACCTCATTCCGGGCGCCGACGCGGTGGTGTTCATCCTCGCCGCCGACACCGGCGTGACGCAGTCGGAGCACGCGGTCTGGACCGAGCACCTCGGCGACATGGCGGCCGACCATCGCGTCGTGGTGCTGAACAAGATCGACGCGATGTGGGACGAGCTGCGCACCCAGCCCGAGATCGACGCCGAAATCGCCCGCCAGATCGATGCCAGCGCCGCGACGCTGCATCTCCAGCGCGAGCAGATTTTCGCGCTCTCGGCGCAGAAGGCGCTGGTCGCCAAGATCGGCGACGACGCCGAGCTGCTGGAGCGCAGCGGCCTGCCGCGCTTCGAGCAGGCGCTGTCCGACCGGCTGGTGCAGCAGCGCCGAACCATCGTGCGCGACCAGCTCGCGATCGACCTCGCCGGCATTGCGCGCGAGACGCGCGGCATGCTGATCGGCCGGTCGCGCATCGCGTCCGAGCAGCTCGACGAGCTTGAATCGCTGCGCGGCAAGAACGCCGCCGCGGTCGATCGCATGCTCGACCGGGTGCAGGCCGAGCGCAGCGATTTCGACAGCCTCGTGAAGCAGCTGGTTGCGCTGCGTGCGGTGTTCACGCGGCTGGCGAACCAGGTCTGGGCGGTGCTCGGCGAAGAGGCGGTGCGCGAGGCCGCCGCCGAGGCGCGCGAACGCATGGTTGCGCACGTGTTCTCGGCGCCACTGCGCAACTCGATGCACGAGTACTTCGACACGCTGGCCGAGCGCATGCGCATTGCGCAATCGACGCTCGACGAAATCCAGTCGCTGGTGAACGCGATGGGCAAGCGCTTCGCAAGCGAGCGCGGCATGACGATTCCGCCGTCGCCGCTGCTGCGCCTTGGCCGCTACGCCGAAGCGATCGACCGCCTGCGCCGCAAGGCCGACGCCCACTTCAGCACGCTGCGGATGGTGACCCACGTGCGCGAAAGCCTCGTCGAGCGCTTTTTCGCGGCGATGGCGACCGGCGTGCGCGACATCTTCGACCGCGCCGGCCGCGACGCCGAAGCCTGGCTCGCCTCGGCCATGGCGCCGATCGAATCGCAGGTGCGCGAGCATCAGCGCGACCTGCGGCGCCGGCTCGCGTCGATCCGCCGCGTGCACGATGCGAGCAGCGAGCTCGACGAGCGCGTGATCGAGCTGAAGTCGCAGTACGACGCCGCCGAACACGAACTGGCCGAACACGACGCACGCAGCAACGATCTGCGCGCGCAGATCGAGGCCGACGCCGCCGCCACGCTGGCCGCAATCACCAGCCTGCGCCAGCGCAGCGGCACGCCGGCCTGACCTGGATGCGCACTGGCATCATCGGCCGATGCCTGATGCCACCCTCCCCGCCGCTGTTCCCGCCCGCTTTTCCACCCGCCTGATCGACTGGCAGCGCCAGCACGGACGCCACCATCTGCCGTGGCAGGCCAGCCGCGACGCCTACCGCGTCTGGCTGTCCGAAATCATGTTGCAGCAGACCCAGGTCGCGACCGTCATCCCCTATTACGAGCGCTTCCTCGACCACTTCCCCGACGTGGCAGCGCTCGCCGCAGCGCCCGATGGCGACGTCATGGCTCTCTGGGCCGGGCTCGGCTACTACACCCGCGCGCGCAACCTGCACGCCTGCGCCCTCGCCGTCATGCGCGACCACGGCGGCGCCTTCCCGACCGACGCCGCCACGCTCGAAACCCTGCCCGGCATCGGCCGCTCGACCGCCGCCGCGATCGCCGCGTTCAGCAGCGGCGAGCACGGCGCCATCCTCGACGGCAATGTGCGGCGCGTGCTTGCGCGCTGGGCCGGCATCGATGGCTGGACCGGAGCGCCGGCAGTCGAAGCGAAGCTCTGGACACTCGCCACCAGCCTGCTGCCGCCGCCCGAACCGGGCGCGATCGAGGCCTACACGCAAGGCTTGATGGACCTCGGCGCCACCGTCTGCACGCGCGGCCGGCCGGCCTGCGACGCCTGCCCGCTCGCCGCCGATTGCGTCGCGCTGCGCGACGGCCTCACCGCAAAACTGCCGTCGCCGCGCCCGAAGAAAGTCATCCCGACCCGCAGCGCCGCGATGCTCGTCGTGCTGCACGGCGACGAAGTGCTGCTCGAACGCCGGCCGCCGAGCGGCATCTGGGGCGGGCTGTGGACGCTGCCCGAATTCGCCGACGCCGATGCGCTGCACACCGCCCTTGCGCGCTTCGTACTCGACGCCGTCGCAAGGCCGCTGACCGCGCGCGAGCATCAGTTCACCCACTTCAAGCTGATCTTCCAGCCGATGCTCGCCCGCCTCGCACGCAAGCCGGCGCTGGCGGCCGAGCCGGGTCAGGTCTGGCTCGCGCTCGCCGATGCGGCCACGGCAGCGCTGCCGGCGCCGATCAAGCGCCTGCTGCTCGACCTTGATGCCAGCGAACGCGGCGGGCTGTTCGGCAGTGAATGACGCGCGGCGCCCTTACAGCACTTTCTTCTGCCGCAAGAACGTGTTCACGATCGCCAGCCGCTCGTGGCCGCTTTCCAGCTCCATCAACTTCTGCTTCGCCTTGAGCGGCACCGGCAGCACCTCGCACAGCCGGTTCGCGACCCAGCCGGCCTCGTGCAGCGCGTAGGGCTCGTGGAACGGGAAGTTGTCGAGCGCGCCCGGCTCGGGCGGCTCCTCGGGCGCGTCGCGCTTTTCCTCCAGCTCGGCGATCAGCCGCGCCAGCAGCGCCACGCATTCGCGGTGCTCCAGCGCGACCGGCGCCGGCTCGTCGATCTCGATCGTCTCGATGCTCGCGCGCACCAGCCCGTTCGGCATCACCCGCGATTCGAGGATGCGGAAGCGCTCGCGGCCCACGGTGCGCAGATGCAGCACGCCGAGATCGCGCATGTCCCACGCCAGAATTTCGGCGATGCAGCCGACTTCCTCGGGCACGGCCGATTCGCCCGGCTTGCGCGCGACCTCGTTGCCCTGCGCGATCAGGCAGACGCCGAAGCGCGTGTTGTCGCGCAGGCAGTCGCGGACCATGTCCATGTAACGCGCCTCGAAAATCCGCAGCGGCAGGATGCCGTTGGGAAACAGCACGGTGTTGAGCGGGAAGATCGGCAGATCGGTCATGGCGGAAGCGGCCGGATCGCTGCCGGCGTCAGAAGGAAGGAAGCCGCGACGGTACGCCGGAAATCGCCGCCTGTAGCGTGGCGGCACGGACACTTCCGGCCGCATCGGCCCAGCCGTTAGGCTTCGTCCCGTACCCGACACAGGAAACCCGGCGCCCGCCGCTGCTTTCCGGTCAGGTCGTCACGGCGATCCGCCGGCCCGATGTCCTCTCGCAGAACCCCCATGACCAAAAACACGATCAAAGTCGCCCTCGGCGCCGTTGCGCTGAGCCTGCTCGCCGCCTGCGCCACCGAAAGCTCGCACAGCGTTGCGGTCGAACGCGTCCAGGCGGCCGCCGCGCCCTACGCCGGGGCGGTCACGCCGATTTCCGTCGGCAAGTTCGACAACCGGTCGAGCTATATGCGCGGCGTGTTTTCCGACGGCGTCGATCGCCTCGGCAGCCAGGCCAAGACCACGCTGGTCGCGCATTTGCAGCAGTCGCAGCGCTTCTCGGTGCTCGACCGCGAAAACATGGCCGAGACCAGCCAGGAAGCGCGACTGCAAGGCACGGCGCAGACGCTGCGCGGCGCGTCCTACGTCGTGACCGGCGACATCTCGGAATTCGGCCGCAAGGAAGTCGGCGATCACCAGTTGTTCGGCATCCTCGGGCGCGGCAAGACCCAGGTCGCCTACGCCAAGGTGACGCTGAACATCGTCAACAGCCTCACGGCCGAGGTCGTGTATTCGGCGCGCGGCGCCGGCGAGTACGAGCTGTCGAATCGCGAGGTGCTGGGCTTTGGCGGCACCGCCGGCTACGACGCCACGCTGAACGGCAAGGTGCTCGATCTGGCGATGCGCGAAGCCGTGAACAACCTCGTCGCGGCGAAGGACGCGGGCCAATGGGGCAAGTGATGCGGCGAACCATTCAACCCGCAACCCTGCTAGGGCCGACGCGTCTGATCGCCGCCGCGGCAGCCGCTGCGCTGCTGCTCGGCGGCTGCGTCGCGCCGCAACACAGGAAGCCGCTCTATTACTGGGGCGCCTTCGAGCGCCAGCAGTACGAAGCCTTGCTGCACGAAGGCGCGAGCCCGGAAGACCAGATCCACAAGCTCGACGAAGCCGCCGAGAAGGCGCGCGCCAGCAATTCGGCGCTGCCGCCGGGCTTCCGCGCGCATCTGGGGATGCTGCATCTCGCGACCGGCAACGTCGATCAGGCGCGCACGCTGTGGGAGGCCGAACGGGTCACCTTCCCCGAATCCGCGCCCTACATGAATCAGCTACTCAAGCGGCTCGATACCCCGATGACCGCCGACGCGAAGAAGCCGACATGAACGCCCGCCACTTCCTTCTGGCCGCCGGCTGCGCCGCGCTCGTCGCGCTGTCGGGCTGCGCCACCAAGCCGATGCGCGACTACTCGGCGTTCCAGTCGGCACGGCCGGCGTCGCTGCTGGTGCTGCCGCCGACCAACGATTCGCCCGACATCAAGGCGACGCCCAGCGCCTGGGCCCTGTCGACCGGGCCGCTGGCCGAGGCCGGCTATTACGTGCTGCCGGTGACGCTGGTCGAGCAGACCTTCCGCGAGAACGGCGTCATGACTGCCGAAGAAGCGCAGGGGCTGCCGATCAACAAGCTGCGCGAGGTGTTCGGCGCCGACGCGGCGGTCTATCTGCGCGTGAAGCAGTACGGCACGAGCTACGCCGTGATCAGCAGCGAGACGCGCGTGACGGTCGAAGGCCGCATCGTCGATCTGCGCAGCGGGCAGGAGTTGTGGTCGGGCACGGCGACGGCGTCGTCGGCGGAACAGCAGCAGCAATCGGGCGGCGGACTGGTCGGCCTGCTGGTGGTGGCGCTGGTGAAGCAGGTCATCGGCACGTCAACGGACGCGTCGTACAACTACACGGCGATGGCCAATCAGCGGCTGCTGGGTGCACCGCGTTTCAACGGCGTCCTGGCCGGTCCGCGCTCGCCGCTGTTCGGGCAACCGCCGGTCGCGCGCCCGTAACGCCGGAATGACCGCGCGGCGGCCGGCGCATCGGCAGGCCGCCGCGCGAAGGGCTGGCAGCCGCGTCAGCCCAGCTCGCGATGCCGCACGATCACATGCGGCACCTCGCTCGCCAGCGCCTTCGCAATCCGCTCGCAGCACCACACCGATCGGTGCTGGCCGCCGGTGCAGCCGATCGCCACCGTCAGATAGCTGCGCTGGTCGCGCACAAACGCCGGCAGCCAGTTGCGCACGAAGCGTTCGATGTCGTCGGCCAGCCGCAGCGCGTCGGGCACCGATTCGAGGAAGTCGATCACCGGCTGGTCACGCCCGGTGAGCGAACGCAGCGACGGGTCGTAGAACGGGTTCGGCAGCGGGCGCAGGTCGAACACCATGTCGGCGTCGAGCGGCAGGCCGCGCTTGAAGCCGAAGCTCTGGAACATCAGCGTCAGCCCGGTCCATTCGCGGCCGACGAAATCGCTGACCCAGTGGCGCAGCTTGGCAGCCGACAGCGCGGTCGTGTCCACGATCAGCCCGTACTGCGCCAGCTGGCCGACCACGTCGCGCTCGCGCTCGATCGCCTCGATCAGCGACGGCGTCGAATCGGCATCGACGCCGATCGCGGTCGGCGACAGCGGATGGCGCCGCCGCGTCTCGGAATAGCGCCGCACCAGCTCGGGCGTGCTCGCGGTCAGGAACATCATCCGCACGTCAGCGCCATAGGTGCGCAGCCCCGCGATGATGTGCGGCAGCTCGGCCACCGACAGGCCCGAGCGCGCATCGATCGCCACCGCGACCTGCTCCTCGCCCTGCTCGCGCAGATGCGCGACCAGTTCCGACAGGAAGGCCGCCGGCAGGTTGTCCACGCAGTAGAAGCCCGTGTCTTCGAGCACCTTGAGCGCCACCGATTTGCCGGCGCCCGAAACCCCGGTGATGAGCACGATCTTCTGCATGGCTGTGGTCTTCTCGAAATCAGTCGTCGTCGTCGGCGAAGGCCGGAAGACTGCCCGGCGCGCGGGGCATGAAGGTGACGGGCAATAAATCGGTGCCAACCGGCGCGCATACCTCGGCATCGTCGAAGGCAATGTCGCCGTCAGGATCGGGCTGGCCGGTCGCGGCAATGGTCTCGAACGGATAGCGCGCGCGATCCATCAGGTGCGACGGCACGACCGAGCCGAGCGCCGCGAAGCAGTTCTCGACGCGGCCCGGAAAGCGCTTGTCCCAGTCGCGCAGCAGCGCCTTGATTTCCTGGCGCTGGAGGTTCGGCTGCGAGCCGCACAGGTCGCAGGGAATGATCGGAAAGCGGCGCAGATCGGCCCAGCGCTCGGTGTCGGTTTCCTTCACGTAGGCGAGCGGGCGGATCACCACATGCCTGCCGTCGTCGGACACCAATTTGGCCGGCATGCCCTTGAGCTTGCCGCCGAAGAACATGTTCAGGAACAGCGTCTGGAGGATGTCGTCGCGGTGATGGCCGAGCGCAATCTTGGTCGCGCCCAGCTCGTCGGCGACGCGGTACAAGATGCCGCGCCGCAGCCGCGAGCACAGGCTGCATGTGGTCTTGCCTTCGGGCACCAGCCGCTTCACGACCGAATAGGTGTCCTGCGTCTCGATGTGGAACTCGACGCCGCGCGCGCGCAGATAGTCGGGCAGCACCTCGCGCGGAAAGCCCGGCTGGCCCTGATCGAGATTCACCGCGACGAGGCTGAAATCGATCGGCGCGCGGTCGCGCAGCATCAGCAGCACGTCGAGCATCGCGAAGCTGTCCTTGCCGCCCGACATGCAGACCATCACGCGATCGCCGGCCTCGATCATCTTGAAATCGCCAATCGCCTGGCCGACCAGCCGGCACAGCCGCTTGCTGAGCTTGTTGTTCTCGTAGGCGCGGCGTTCGTCCGCCTTGCCGAGCACTGCGCTCATCTCACACCTCCTTCACATGCATGACCTCGACGCCGACCGACGCGCAATCGGGATAGGCGTCGGGCTTCTCGCTCGTCACTCGCACGGCGCGTACCAGCGGATGCGCGAGCAGCGTGCGCGCGATGTCGTCGACCAGCGTTTCCTGCAAATGAATGTGCCCCTGGCGCACGCGCGCCAGCACCGCCTGCCGCATCAGGTCGTAATCGACGACCTCGCCGAGCTGATCGTTGAGCGGCGTGGTCGCGGCCAGCGCCACCCACAGCTCGACGTTGAGCACCACGCGCTGCTCGTGCTTCTTCTCGAACGCATGCCAGCCGATCGACAGGTCGAGCTCGTAATCGCGCAGGAACAGGCGGCGGCAATCGCGCAGTGCGTCGGGAGAAAGTGTCATGGAATCAGGCCGGTAAAGCAGGGCGGCGAACGATAACCGATCGTCCGGCGGGCAAATCGCGGCGCCGACGGGCGCGTCACCGCGTCAATCCCTGGCCGCCATCCACCTTCAGATCGACGCCATTCACATACGCGGCACCAAGCGCGAGGAACACCACCGCCTCGGCCAGATCGCGGCCCTCGCCGATGCGCGCGAGCGGGATGGCTTCTTCGAGCTTGCGCCGCTCGGCCTCGGTGAACTGGCCGTCGGGCCAGTCGAACGAGCCGGGCGAGACGGCGTTGACGCGCACTTCCGGCGCCGCTTCCAGCGCCAGCGAGCGCGTGACGGACGCGAGCGCGGCCTTCGACGCCGTGTAGAACAGATAGCCGCCGAGCGGCCGGTCGATGCTGATGTCCTGCACGTTGACGATGGCGCCGCGCGCCGCCTTCAGCGCCGGCAGCAGCTCGATGGCGAGCCACGCCGGCACGAAGCAATTGGTGGCGAACAGCCGCATCGCGCGCGCTTCCTCGTCGGCGAAGGCTTCGGCGATGGCGCTGCCGGCGCGATGGTCGCCGTCGAGCTTCAGGCTGCTGGCGAGCGGCGTGCGGAAGAATTCCGACGCGTTGTTGACCAGCACGTCGAGCCGGCCACGCCAGTCGAGCGCGGCGCGGGCGAGCTTGCGGCAGCTCGCGCGGTCGCCGAGCGCCTGCGCCACCGCGCGCGCCGAGCCGGGTCGGCGGTCGTTGAGCATGGCGCACAATTCGGCCGCTTCGCGCGGCGAGGCGCGGTGATGGACCAGCACATCGGCGCCGGCCGCGTGCAGCGCAATCGCAATGGTCCGGCCGAGCCGTTTTGCGCTGCCGGTGACGAGCGCGACGCGCGCGCCGGCGCCGGTCGGTGACGATGCAGAGTCAGGCTGGTTCATGCGCCGTTCGGCCGTGAGGCCGCGTTGGTTTTCCGGATCGGATTGGTCGCCGCTCACTGCCGGCCGCCTCCGTGCTTTCCCGAGTTTAGACGCCAGGAGTTCGTCGTTTTGCCTTCCCAATCGCTCCGCCGCCCCGCCCTGCCCGCGCCCGAACCCGAGGCGCTGGCGCAATCCCAGGCGCTCGCCGACAGCATCGTCGGCGCGCTTCACGCCGCCGGCGGCTGGCTCGGCTTCGACGATTTCATGCAGCGCGCGCTGTACACGCCGGGCCTCGGCTACTACGCCGGCGGCAGTCACAAGTTCGGCCGGCTTGCGGCCGACGGCAGCGATTTCGTCACCGCGCCAGAGCTGTCGGCGCTGTTCGGCCGCACGCTTGCCAACACGGTGCGCGCGGTGCTCAAGGCGGCAGACAGCGGCGTGGTGATGGAGTTCGGCGCCGGCTCGGGCGCGCTCGCGGCCGACTTGCTGAACACGCTCGGCGCCGATTGCGCCGAGTACCGCATCGTCGAGATTTCGGCCGAGCTGCGCGATCGCCAGCGCGCGACCGTCGCGGCGCGCGCGCCCGAGCACGCGCACAAGCTGGTCTGGCTCGACGCGCTGCCGGCGCAGTTCGACGGCTGCATCGTCGGCAACGAAGTGCTCGACGCGATGCCGGTGAAGCTCGCCGTCTGGAATGGCGCGGAATGGCGGGAGCGCGGCGTGGCGCTGGGTGATGCGGGCTTCGTCTGGCACGACCGCGCGCTGACGGGTGCGGCGGGGGCATCGCGAGCGCAGGCCGCCGCCGCGAACGCAACCGCACTTGCCGCCACCGACGCAACCCTCCTTGCCGAGATCGACGCGACCATTGGCGCCACGCTCGCCGAGCAAGCCGGTTGGCAGAGTGGCGGCGCAACGGATTGCAAAGCCGTCTACGTCAGTTCGCTGCCGATTCCCTACCTCACCGAACTCCACCCGACCGCCACCGCCTTCACCGCGACCGTCGCCCGCATGCTCCGCCGCGGCGCCGCCGTCTTCATCGACTACGGCTT
>Ga0302291_10000295_pt1 | contig 14276 bp, 12 predicted proteins | sample III_Fen_N1_4_FD_194548 | JGI IMG/M metagenome (GOLD analysis project Ga0302291, IMG submission 194548) | Peat permafrost microbial communities from Stordalen Mire near Abisko, Sweden - III_Fen_N1_4 | ecosystem: Environmental > Terrestrial > Soil > Wetlands > Permafrost | place: Sweden: Abisko... | reverse complement strand
AGCGCTGCGTGTCCTGAATCTCCTCGCGCAGCAGCAGGCTCTCGTAGGTGATGGCGACATTGGCACAGAAGATTTCCAGCAACTCGTGCGCAGCGGTATCCACGGGTTCGTTGAACACCATGTAGAGCAGGCTCTCGTTGCCCGTGCTGCTGCGGTAGTAGCCGACGAAGGTCCGCTCATCGAAATGGCTTTGCTGGGCCTTCAGTGCGGCGTCCAGCGCGTCGCGCACCTCTTGCGGCAGTTCATCCACCTCCTGGTCGACCAGGAGGCGCGAATATTCCGCCGTGGCGGCCAGCACCTTGAGCCGGCCGTCGATGTGCGAGGCCGCGTAGGCTGAAACCCGGCTGGCCGAGAAGCCCTGCGCCTCGTAGCCCAGCAGATGCGCAACCTGCTCCAGCACGGCCGAGGCGAAGTGGCGCAGGTTCTGCGAGTCATAGACCCGCGTGATCGCATCGATCGAGCGGCGCAGCGAGGCTCGCGACTGCTCGATGATCATGATGTCGCGGTAGGAACGCAGCGCGGCAAAGAAGACCGTGATCAGCTTGCGCTTGGTGAGCTCGGTCTTCTCTTTGTAGTCATTGATGTCGTAGCTTTTGATCACATGCTCTTCGGGCGCCTGGCCGGGCTGGCCCGTGCGCAGCACGATACGCACATGGTGGTTCTCGAGGTCTTCGCGGATGTAGCGCACCACGTCGAGGCCGGCATGCTCGTTTTCCATCACCACGTCGAGCAGGATCAGCGCGACATCGCGCCGCGTCGCCAGGATTTCGCGCGCCTCAATGCCGCTGTAGGCATCAAGAAACTGCAGTCGCCGACCGAGAAACTCGAAGTCGGACATGACCAACTGAGTGACCTGATGCACGGCCGGATCGTCGTCGACGATCATCACGACCCAAGGGTCGAGCGCCTTTCGTGTTCCCGTCTCCTGCTCGGGCAACTCGTCAGCAAATACCATGTCAGTCATGAACTGCCCCTGCTGAATGTGCGGGCTCATTATGAACATGGGCCGGGCTGGCTGGAAGCGGGATTGCTTGATCTTGCGCCAAGCCTGTTCGCGGCTTGTGCGTACGATTGCACATCAAGTTGGGGCTGCGCTCGTCCCGGACGGCTTCACACCCTTAGGATGACCGCGCAGCGCGCGGCGTTGCGCATTGCACAATCGGCCTGAGCGATCTGATGAATCCATTGCTGAGTGAGGCCGCATGTTCGGCGAAATGAGCTTCGCCGCCGGCATACTGCTTGGTGGACTTCTGGTGCTTCTCGGCTGCCTGTGGCACAGCCGCCGCCGGCATGATGCCGACCTGCTGGGCTTGCAGAGCGCGCTGCGTGCGCGCCAATTCAGCGAGGAGCGCCTTGAGATGGCGCTGGAGGCCAGCGATGCGGCGCTCTGGGAGTGGCATATCGCTGAGAAGCGATTCTGGCTGAGTGACCGCTACTTTCGCCAGCTGGGTTATGAACCCCATGCGTTCGAGGCACAGGTCGATGTCTGGCGAGGCTTGGTGCATCCGGACGATTGGGACGGAACGCTCGCCGTCGTCAAGAAGCACCTCAAGCAGCCCGTCGGGGTTTATATCAATGAATACCGCATGCGCGACGCCAGTGGCCAGTGGCGCTGGATGATGGCGCGCGGGCGCGTGGTGCGCTCGGGGCCGAACGGCGAGCCCTTGCTGATGGTGGGCACGCACATCGATGTGCACCAGTCCAAGGAGCAGCAGCGCGCGCTGATGGAGTCGCGCGAACGCTTCCAAAAGATCTACGAAACGACGCCCGACGCCATGGGCATCACCCGCATCGAGGATGGCCTGTACCTGGATGTCAACTCTGGATTCGAGGCGGTCACCGGTTACAGCCGCCAGGAGGTCATGGGCCGCACCAGCGCCGAAGTCGGTATCTGGGCGGATGCCGATCAGCGGGTGCAGCTGATGGCCGAGTTCAAGCGTGCGCATCAGGTCGATTCAATGGAACTGCTGGCGCGCAACAAGGCGGGGCAGTTGGTCGTAGGCCTGATGTCAGTGCGCCGCCTTGAGGTGGACGGTGAGGCCTGCATGCTGTTCATCTTCCGCGACATCACCGAACGCCGTCGCCTGCAACAAGATGCCGATGCGGCGCGTGCAGAGATGGCTGCTGCTGCTGCTGCAAGCCGAGCCAAGACTGAGTTCCTGTCGCGCATGAGCCATGAGCTGCGCACGCCGCTGAATGCCGTGCTGGGCTTTGCGCAGTTGCTGCAAGCCACGGCCAAGCTCGACGAGCGCGCCAATGGCCAAGTCGATGGCGTTCTGCAGGCCGGCTGGCATCTGCTGAACCTGATCAATGATGTGTTGGACATCGCACGTATCGAGTCGGGTCATCTGCAATTGGAATTGCAGCCGATCGAGTTGCAGCCGGTGCTGGTGGCCGCGCTGGACTTGGTCCAGGGTAGTGCCGCTGTGAACGGCCTGGCCATTGAGTTGCCTGACGAAGCTGCGATGGCGGTTGGCGTGATGGCTGATCCGGTGCGTTTGCGCCAGGTGTTGGTCAATTTGCTCAGCAACGCGATCAAGTACAACCGTCGCGGTGGTCAAGTCAGCTTGCATTGCAGCACCGATGCGCAACACCTGAACCTGCAGGTGAGCGATACCGGCATCGGCATGAGCACACAGCAGATGGCGCATTTGTTCGAGCCTTTCAACCGACTCGGGCGCGAGCGCGGGAGCATCGAGGGTACCGGCGTCGGGCTGGTGCTGACACGCTACCTGGTCGAGCTGATGGGCGGCGAGCTCAGCGTTGGCAGCTCGGTGAACGTGGGTACAACGGTCACGCTGCGGCTGCGTTTGGACCAGAGCCTGAGCCCCGACCAGGCGCTGCCCGCTGCGGTCGAGCCGGGGGACCCGAACCCGAGCCCGCGCCCGAAGGATGAGCCGCAGCCGGCTCAGCACGAGGTCAAGTCTGCCGCCAGCCCGGCCATCGATGGCGGGCCGCAGGCCTGCGTTCTCTACATCGAAGACAACGACACCAACCAGCTGATCGTGCGCGAGATGCTGGCCCCATGGCCGCAGGTGAAGCTGCATCTGGCCGACGATGGACAGACAGGCCTGCGCCTGGCGGCCGAGTTGCACCCCGACCTGATCCTGCTGGACATGCGCCTGCCGGACCTGGATGGCCTGCAGGTGCTGCGGCGCCTGAAGGCTGATCCGCGGCTGGCGGCCATCACGGTCGTGGCCCTGTCGGCGAGCGCGATGCCGGACGACGTGGCGCGAGCGCGGCAATACGGCGCACTGGAGTATTGGACAAAGCCCCTGCAGTTGGACCGCTTCCTGGACGATGTGCTGAGGGTCCTGGGCTAGCGATGGGCCGCTGCGGCATTCATGGAGTCTGCGCGGTCACGTGTGCAGGAACGTCAGCAGCGCATCGTTGAACGCCGGCGCATGCGAGACGTTGAGCCCGTGCGGCGCACCGCTTATTCTGACCAGCCGGCTGTGGGCCACGGCGCGGTGGGTGCGCAGGCCCGAGCCTTCGATGGGCACGATCGCGTCCGCGTCGCCGTGGATCACCAGCGTGGGCACGCTCACCTTCTTCAGGTCGTCGCGGAAGTCGGTTGTGCCGAACGAGTCCATGCACGCCAATGCCGCACGCTGTCCCGATTGGAGGCATAGGGCCATCGCATCGCCGCGTTGCGACTCACTGACCTGCAACACACCGCGGGCCGAAAAGAAGTCCTGGGTGAACTGCTCAAAGTAGGCACTGCGGTCCCGTCCGAGCGCCTGCTTCTTCTCTTGCGCCTTCTCGGGCGTGAGCGGGCCTTCGGGGTTGTCGGCCGTCTTCATCAGGTAGGGCGGCACGGCCGAGGCAAACACCACGCTGTGCAGGCGCGATTCACCGCACCGGGCGATATAGCGGGCCACCTCTCCACCGCCCATCGAGAAGCCCACCAGCGTCATATCCTGCAGTTCGCATTGGTCGATGACGCGCTGCAGGTCGTCGGCCAGGGTGTCGTAGCTGTAGCCCGATTCCGGCTTGTCGGAGCGACCAAAGCCTCTCCGGTCATAGGCGACCACGCGATAGCCGGCGGCCTGCAGCACCGACACCTGCGAATCCCAGGCCTGGGCCGACAGCGGCCAGCCATGGATCAGCACCAGCGGCCGACCGCCGCCGCCGGTGTCCTCGATGTGCAGGCGGACCTTGTCCGCGTTTGCCGCCTTGGCAACACCCGAATCCTCCGGGTTCGCTGCGGCGCCGGCAGCAGCACCACCCAGCGCGCCGGCAACGGCGCCCAGCGCCGCCCCGACCACCACTCCCACCGGGCCCGCCATTGCGACGCCGACGACCGCCCCCGTGGCCATGCCGGCCACCGCGCCGCCCCCCACCAACACCGACTTGGCCTCGCGCTCCGCTTCCTGCGGCTGCAGCGGACTCTGTGCAGCGGGGTCCGTGTCCTGCGAAGGAATGCCGTGGCCGGGATGGGCCTGCTCGGCCATGTCTTCGTCAGCACTTTCGGTCTTGGATGGCGCGGTGGTGGACGGGTTCATGTGTCTCTCCTGAGTGAGTTGACGATGGCACGTGCGCGAGACACGCGCCGCGCGCGAATGGCTGACCATATGTTGGCGAGAGCGGGCCCGTCCGTGCGGCAGCGGACGGTCGGGAATTGCCGCAGGCGGGGCTCGACGGCTTTGCCCCTTGCGCTCCGCTGCCGCCCTGGCGGGCGTCTTCATTGGTAGCCGATGCCCATCACGTAATTGCGCAGCAGCGCTTCTTCGTGGTTGCCTGCGGCCAGCAGAGCCCGCAGCCCGTCGCGCGCATTCACGACCCCAAGCAGCTTCCCTGCCGGGTCGACAAGCAGCACATGGATGAGTCCGCGCGCGTGCATCATGGCCAGCACATCGGACAGCAAGTCCTCGGGAGCGCAGTTGGCGAAGCCGCGCGTCATGACTTCGCCCGCACCGGTGCTGAAGAAGTCGGCCTGACCCAGACCCAGGCGTCGGACCAGCACGGTCTCGGTGATGATGCCCAGGGGCGTGCCCGCTGCATCGCAAACCACAACGGCGCTGATCTGCGCGTTCGACAACCGTGCGGCCACCTCGACCAGCGGGCTGTTCGCCGACACCGTCTGCAAGCGCGAACGGGCCACCGCTTCGATGCTGCCCACCATCAAGGGTGCCACGGCGCGGGCTTCGGCAGCGGCCACTGGCGGGCTCTCGGGGTTGGCGCTCGCAGGCAGGGGGTGTGCGATCGCGCTCTTCGGGTCAGGGCCTCTTCAAGCTGCGCCTTGTTCATCGTCGAGCGGCCCTTCACGCCGCGCTGACGCGCTTCATTGCGAAGCTGGAGCAGCGTTCGCCCCCCCGGACCCTGGTGCGAGCGCAGGCCGCCCCGGCGGCCGGCCGACATATCGTTGAGCGACGAGGCACTGGCTTCCACGGACTCGCCGTGTTGCGCCCGCTCCTTGTTGACGACGCGTGCAGCAATCTCCTCGGCCAGGGGTTTGGGCTTGCCCCCCTCGATCAGGCTCTCCTTGATGTGCACGTATTGGCGTTCGCGCTTGGCGCTCCAGGCTTTCTGTGGCATGACGGGTCCTTTGGGGGTGACGGCAAAAGTGGGCAGCAGGCTGCGTTCGGCCGAGCGCTGCCCTTGCATGTGGCGCTTGATGCTGGCTGTCAGGCGGCACCGGGTCTGTTCTTCAACGCACGTAGCCAGGGGATCGGCGGCGGCCTGTGCGGGTCAAGCCTTTTGCAGCGCGCCAAGCCCCCAAACAGAGTCCCCTCAAAGACTTCCCAAGTCGATCAGGTGCCGCGTGCGCTGCTGCGGGAACGGGGCGCCGGGTTTCTATGAAAGCCGGCCTTGCCTGCCAGTTCGCGCTGGGCCGCTACTGGAATCGGTAGGGTTCGCCATAGGCCGGTGGCGCCGGCCATTGAGCGGCCTCAGGCAAGGCCTGACCCCGTTCCTCCAACCAGCGCCGCGCCAGCATCCAGCCGGCGTGGCCGACGACCACACAGGCTTGTTTCGGCCGCCAGGCCGCCACCCGCGCCAGCAGGGCTTGTAGCGATTCGCCGCCGCCCGGCGCGTGGCGCGCGAAGTCGGCCACCCAGGCGTCGATGTCGGCCTTGGCGATGTCGGCCCAGGGCTGGCCATCCCAGGCGCCGAAATCCAGCTCGGCGAGCCCTGGGTCGCGGTGGTGCTGCCAGCCCCAGCGCTTCAGCCAGGCGCCCACATCGGCGCAACGCCGCAGTGTGGAGCTCTGGACGATCTTGGGCAACCGATGCCGGCCTGCCAACTTCTGGATCCGGCGTGCCAGGCGCTTGGCACGCCGCCAGTGCACGGGGAGATCGCTGCGGGCGCCGACGCACAGCCCGGCCGCGCCTTCGGGGCGCGGATGGCGCCAGACCCAGATCGCGTCAGCCGCCATGCACGACGGCCACAAAGCTCAGCAAGGCACCGAGTTCCACCACCTGCTGCGTGGCACCGAGGTTGTCGCCGGTATAGCCGCCGAGCCGGCGCTGCAGCCACGCCCGCATGTAAAGCGTCAGGCCGACGCCGGCCAGGCTTGCAGCGACGAGGCTGTTCAGCAGATGGCTGTCATGCCAGACGAGCAGGGCGCTTAAGCCCAGCACCCAGACCAGCGCTGCGCACACGCTGGGCCAGCCGGCCTGCATGGCCATGGGCTTGACCTTGGCATGCTCGGCGTCGCCGCCATAGACCATGCTGTGCAGCAGCCAGACCGGCGCGGCGCGCGAGGCCGTGTGCGCCCAGACGATGGCTGCCAGTGCAAGCCCTGGCGCTGCTTCGGCCAGCGCCAGCAGGCAGGCGGCCTTGAGGCCCAACATCAGGATCAGGCCCAGCGCGCCGTAGCTGCCGATGCGCGAGTCCTTCATGATCAGCAGGGCGCGCTCGCGGCTGACGCTGCCGCCCAGGCCATCGCAGGTATCGGCCCAGCCGTCTTCGTGAAAGCCGCCGGTCAGCCAGATGCTGGCCGCCATGCTCAAGCCCACGGCCACGCTGGCCGGCCAGAGCCTCAGCGCGAGCCACAGCGCCAGCGCGGCGCAGGCGCCGACGAAGCTTCCCACGGCCGGGTAGTAGCGTGCGCATTGCTGCAGCCAGGCCGGCTCGAAGCCCACCCAGCGCGGCACCGGCACGCGGCTGAAGAACTGCAGTGCAATGAAGAAGAGCCGCAGCTCGCCGAGCAGCCAGCGCATCACGTGCCTAGGCCCTCTCGTCATTGGTTTCGCGGGCTTTTTCACTGACGCCGGCCGAAGCAAAACTCGCCATCTCGGCCAGTACGCGGCAGGCCGATTCCAGCAGCGGCCAGGCCAGCGCAGCGCCCGAACCCTCACCCAGGCGCAAACCGAGGTCCAGCAAGGGCTTGGCTTGCAGGGTCTGCAGCATCAGACGGTGGCCGCTCTCATTCGAAGCATGGGCGAAGACGCAGCGCTCCAGCACGGCGGGCTGCAGCCGCGCCGCGACCAGCACGGCGGCGCTGACGATGAAGCCATCGACGAGGATCACGCGCCGCTCCAGCGCGGCCTGCAGAACGGCGCCCACCATCATCGCGATCTCAAAGCCGCCCAGTGCGGCCAGTGCTTCCAGCGGGGTGCTTGCTTGCTCGTTCTTGCGCAGGGCTTCGGCCAGAACGGCGGTCTTGCGGGCCAGCTGGGTATCGTTCAGACCGGTGCCGCGGCCGGTGCACAGCTCAATGGGCAGGCCCTGCAGCCGCGCCAGCAACAGGGCGGCGCATGAGGTGTTGCCAATGCCCATCTCGCCCAGCAGCAGGGCATTGCCAGGGCGTTGGCTGAGCAGCTCGCGACCGGTGCGAATGGCTTGCTCGCATTGCTCGGGGCTCATCGCAGGCGCCCGGCTGGCGTCGGCCGTGCCGCGCCCCACCTTGGCGATCACCAGGCCCTCACGCGGCGCGAAGTCATGCGCCACGCCCGCGTCCACCACCGTCATGGCGAGTTGGTGCTGGCGCGCCAGCACGCAGACCGCCGCACCGCCGGCCAGATAGTTCTCCACCATCTGCCAGGTCACATCGCTGGGGAAGGCCGAGACCCCGCGTGCGGCCAAGCCATGATCGGCGGCAAACACCATCAGCTGCGGGTCGCGCAGCGCCGGCGCTTCGCTGCCGAGGATCAGACCCAGGCGCAGCATCAAGGCTTCCAGCGCGCCCAGCGAGCCCAAGGGCTTGGTCTTGCCGTCAATTCGCTCCTGCAGCGCGGCGGCCAGATCAGTGTTGTGCAGCGATGCAATATGGGGAATCAAGGTGCTCATATCATTTCCGTCAGGTGATCAGGCGCTGCAGCGCGCCAGGCTGGAAGTGGCGGTCGATGAAATCGGCCAGGCCATCGAATACCTGCTCCAGCGTCGGTGGGCTGCGCTCAAACAGGGCTTGCATCACGGCCGGCTGTTCGAATAGTCCGTGTGCATAGACCGCCAGCACTGGGCCTTGTTGCCAGCCGATGGGCTCGCCACTGTCGCTGCGCAGGGCGACCTGCGCAGCTGCCATGGCGGGATGCTGGCTGGTGCGGCCCTGGTGGATTTCGTAGCCCTGCGCGGCTATGCCGCTCAGGGCTTGCCAGGGCGAGCTGAGGGGATCGAACTGCATGCGGGTGGGGCGCAGCAGCTTGTCGTGTTCGTAGTGCGTGACCAAGGGCAGCAGGCCCAGGCCCGGGGCGTTGTCTTCCAGGCCGTGCGTATCCACCAGCGCTTCGCCCAGCATCTGCAGGCCGCCGCAAATGCCCAGCACGGGCTTGCCTGCAGCCGCGTGACGGGCAATCGCCGCATCCATCTTCTGCGCGCGCAGCCAGGCCAGATCGGCGGCCACGGCTTTGGAGCCGGGCAGGATGATCCAGTCCGCGCCGTCCAGTGCTGCGGCCGTGCGCGCCCAGGATAGATGCACGCCGGGCATGCCGCGCAGGGGCTGGAACTCGTCGAGATTGGACAGGCGCGGGTAGGCCGCGATGGCGATCTTCAGCCCGCTGCCGGTGGGCGCGTCGTCAAACACGCCGTCCTCTTCGGGCAGGCCGTGGCCGCGCCACATGGGCAGCACGGCGACGGTGGGCACGCCGGTCAGCGATTGCAGCTGTTCGGGGCCGGGGGCAAGCAGTGCGGCATCGCCCCGGAAGCGGTTCAGCACAAAGCCCTTGAGCAGCGCTCGCTCCTTGACAGGCAGCAACTGATGGGTGCCATAGAGATGGGCGAAGGCGCCGCCGCGGTCGATATCGGTCACCAGCAGGCAGGCGGCATCGACCTCCAGTGCGGTGCGCATATTGACGTAGTCGCTGCTGTGCAGATTGATCTCGGCGGGCGAGCCCGCGCCCTCGATCACCACCACATCGTTCTCTGCCATCAGCTCGTGCAGGGCCTGGCGCGCGGGCAGCCAGAGCTGGGCGCTGCGCTGGCGCCAGGGCAGCTCGCGCAGATCGGGTCGTACCTCGCCCAGCACCACCACCTGGCTCATCATGTCGCCCTCGGGCTTGAGCAGCACGGGGTTGTGCCGCACCTCGGGCTGGCAGCGCGCGGCCAGGGCCTGGAAGTACTGCGCGCTGCCGATCTCGCCCATGCGGACCAGGCCGGGCGCCGGGCCGCTCCCAAGCCCGGCCGCACCCCCTCGGGGGGCCGCCAGCGTACCCGCTGGCGAGGGGCCAGTGAATGCGGGCACGACGCGCGCGTTATTGCTCATGTTCTGCGCCTTGAAGGGCGCGACCTTCAGCCCTTGGCGTGCATACCAGCGGCACAGCGCCGTGGCCAGCCAGCTCTTGCCGGCACCACTGGTGGTGCCCAGCACCATCACTGCCTTGGCGCTCATCGTGTGCTTAACTCCTGCAAGGCGTTCAGCAAGGCGAGCTGGGACGCGGGTGTTTGGGTGGACAGACGCAACCATCCGGCCAAGCCGAAGGAGCGCGCATCGCGCAGCTTGATGCCCCGCGTGCGCAGCCCGCTCAGCAGGCCCTCGCTGTCTTGCGGTGGGCGGGCCAACCAGAAGGGGGTGCTGCTGTCGCGCTGCTGCCAATTCAGCTGGCTCAGCATGTGGTGTTGAGTGTCGCGCCAGGCGCTCAAGCGCGGCCTGAGCTGGCGCAAATGCGCCTGTGTGCTCTCGCTGTGCCAGTGCATCAGCAGGGCACAGCCCTCGGCCGAAAGCACCCAGCTCGGCGCCAGGCGGCGCGCATGGGCGAACAGGCCGATCACATCATTTTCTGGTGCCAGCAGATAGGCTGCGCGCACGCCAGTCAAGGCCAGGGCCTTGTTGGGGCAGACGAGCCGCCAGCAGCGTGCCGCCAGCGCGGGCGGCAGCTCGCTTGCGCCGTTCAGGCGCAGCGGCTCGTAGGCCTGGTCCAGCACCAGGGGCGAGTGGGTCTCGGCCAGAGCGGCATCCAGCGCCAGCCAGTCTGCGCGAGCGGGGCTTTCACCCGTGGGATTGCAGGGATCGCAGACCCACACCAGGGCCGGTGCCTGCCAGCGCAACAGGCCCTCGCAGACCTGATCAAGGTGCTCATAGGGATGGAGCTGCAGGCCCAGCGCGCTGGCCGCCGCCGCATAGTCGCCAAAGCCCGGCTGCGGCACCCAGACCTGGCGCAGCCCGCAGAGCAAGGCCGCCAGACTCAGCCGGCGTATGGCTTCGGCGCCGCCCGAGGCCGGCAGCACGCGCGCGGCCGACACGCCTTCGGCCGCGCCGAGCTGCTCGCGCAGCGCGGTGTAGGCGGGGTCGGGATAGCGGCTGCGGTCGGCACCCAGCAGCGCGTCCAGCAGCGCGGGCGGCGCGGGCAACGGGCTGGCGTTGGTGGAGAAGTCGTGCAGCGGCGCCGGGCCGGCATCGCTGCCGCCGTGTTCGTGAGTGATGATGGCCGCAGGCATCAAAGTGCTCCTCGCAAAACGGCAGCGCCCAGCGCCAGCAGCGTGCTTGAGGCGAACATGGCGTGCCGAGCCACGGCCTGAGCGCGGGCGATATCGCCCGCCGCCACCGTCTGGCCGCCGGCATTCAAGGTGTAGACGCCCGGTTTGGCCAGGCGCAGATGCAGGCGCAGCGCCATCGCCGCCATCGGCCAGCCGCTATTGGGCGAGGGCGTGCGCCGGGCCTCGCGGCGCAAGCGCGTGCTCAAACGCCAGTGCCAGCCCAGCATCAGCCAGCCGGTGATGCGCGCGGGAATCCAGGACAGCGCATCGTCCGCCCGCGCCGCCCATTTGCCCGACCATTCGCGCCGGTCGCGGTAGCCCCACATCGCGTCCGCCGTGTTGGCAAAGCGATAGACCGCCGCACCCGGCAGGCCGGCCAGCATGAACCAGAACAGCGGTGCCACCACCGAGTCATTGAGGTTCTCGGCCAGGGTCTCCACCGCCGCCTCGCGCACCTCGGTGGCGCTCAGCGCCGAGGTGTCGCGGCTGACCAGGCGCGAGAGCTGCGCGCGGCCCGCCGTCAGCGATTCGGACAGGGCCGCTTCCACCGCGCCCACCTCGTCGCTGAGCATGCGCCAGGCCAGCAAGGGTTTGAGCAGCAGGCCCATGAGTCCGGCGCACAGCAGCAGGCCCGGCCAGCCCGACCAGGGCTGGATGCTTTGAATCAACAGGGTTTCAAGCGCTGCGGCCAGCGCGCCCAGCGCCAGCGCGCCGATCAGCCAGGCGAGCGCGCCCGCCGTGAATGCGGCCGCTGCTGGGAGCCGAGCCAGACGCTCGGTGAACAGGCCGAGATACGCACCCATGCCGACCACCGGGTGCGCCCTGCTTGGCGGCTCACCCAGGAGGCAGTCCAGCAACAAGGCCGTCAAGATTGCCAGTGGCAGCAGCCAGCTCATCAGACTCATGGCCGAGCTCTATGCCTCAATCCTCGATGCCGCGCTGCGCTGGCACACCGGCCTTGAAGTGGTGCTTCACCAGCGTCATTTCGGTCACGGTATCGGCCAGCTCGATCAGCTCGGCCGGCGCGCCGCGCCCGGTCAGCACCACGTGCACATGGCTGGGCCGCTCGCGCAGCGCCTGCAGTACCGCCTCCAGCGGCAACCAGCCATAGCGCAGCGGATACATGATCTCGTCCAGCACCACAAGAAAGTGCTCACCCGCGCGGATGGTGGCTTCGGCGCGCGCCCAGCCATCGCGTGCGAGTTGCGCGGAATGCTCCAGGTCCTTGCTCTTCCAGCTGAAGCCGTCACCCAGGCCTTCGATGGGCACGCACAGCTGCTCAAACAGGCGGTGCTCGCCGAAGCGCGCACTGGGCACCTTCATGAACTGGTAGATGTGGACCTTCTTGCCGCGCCCATGCGCGCGCAGCGCCAGCCCGAAGGCAGCTGTACTCTTGCCCTTGCCATCGCCGGTATGCACCAGCAGCAGGCCGCGCCGCTCTGCCGTGGCAATGATGCGTTCGCGATCAACAGGAGGTTTCTCGATTTCCATGCTGCGGGGCTCAAGTCAAGTGCCGAAAAACGCGGCGATCGCCGCCGGGTTGGACGGGAAGTAGTGGTGGATATAGCTGGCGCGCACGCTGCCGTGGTCAAACAGCGCTTCGCGGGCACGGCCGGCGTTGGGGTTGCTGGCGTGGGCGCTGGGCGCCAGCGGGCTGTCCATCACCGAGTAATGGAAGGTGTGGCCGCGCAGTGCTTGGCCGCTGGGTTGCCCCGGCCATTCAATAGCTTGCAGGCCCAAAGCGGCCAGGCGCTTTTGCAGGCGCGCGCTGCCGGGCAGCAGGGCGGCCATGGCCTGGCTTTGGCCTTCGGCGTCAATCAGCTCATCCAGCAGGCAGAGCATGCCGCCGCACTCGGCCAGCAGCGGCTTGCAGGCCTGCACATGGGCGCGTAGATCGCGGTAGAAGCTGGGATGCTCGCGCAGCGCTTGGGCATGCAGCTCGGGGTAGCCGCCGGGCAGCCAGAGCGCATCGCACGCAGGCAAGACCTGACCCTGCAGCGGCGCGAACAGCAGCAAGTCGGCGCCCAGCTCGCGCAGGCAGTCTAGGTTGGCGGGATAGATGAAGCTGAAGGCGGCGTCTTGCGCCACTGCGATTCGGCGACCTTGGAGCAGGGGTAGGCAGGGCGCCGGTGGGCCGTCGACATAAAACTCCACTGACTCGAACTCGTAGCCGCCGCTGTGCGCATTTTGCAAGGCCTGACCCCAATGGGCGGCCCAGGCGTCAAGCTGCGCGTCGAGATCGGGCAGCTCCAGCGCCTGCACCAGACCCAGGTGGCGCTCGGGCAAGCTCAGCTCGGCCTGGCGCGGCACGGCGGCCACCAGGGGTAGGCCTGCGGGCAGGCTTTTCTCGATCATCTGGGCATGTGCGGCGCTGCCCACGCGGTTGGCCACCACGCCGGCAAAGCGCAGATCGGGCCGGTAGCGCTGCAGGCCCAGGGCCAGCGCGCCAAAGGTCTGCGCCATCGAGGCGGCATCCATCACCGCTAGCACCGGCAGGCCAAAGGCACGCGCCAGATCGGCGCTGCTGGGCTCGCCGTCAAACAGGCCCATCACGCCTTCCACCAAAATCAAGTCTGCCTCGGCGGCAGCCTGCGCCAGCAGGGCGCGGCAATGCGGCCGCCCGCCCATGAAGAGGTCGAGCTGGTAGACCGGGTGGCCGCTGGCGAGCTCCAGAATCATCGGGTCCAAAAAGTCAGGCCCGGTCTTGAAGACGCGCACCGTCTTGCCGCTGTTGCGGGCATGGCGGGCGATGGCGGCGGTGATGGTGGTCTTGCCCTGGCCGGAGGCCGGGGCGCTGATCAGCACGGCGGGGCAGTGGTGCATGGCGTGGGGCTCAAGCGTTCAGCGCGAGCCAGCGGCCCTGCACCTGGAGGATCAGCAGTCGGTTCTGGAAGACTTCTTGCAACGCGGCGTGGGTGGCGCTGTCATGCGGTGGGCCTTGGTGGACGATGCGGCCGGCGTCCATCACCACCAAGGTATCGGCCTGCAAGGCGATGTTCAGCTCGTGCAGGACGCTGACCACGGCCGCGCCGGCCTGCACGCGCTGGCGCACGATCTGCACCCAGTCGCTCTGGTGCGGCGGGTCCAGATGCGCCAGTGGCTCATCCATCAGCAAAAGGCCCGACTGCACGGCGAGCGCCCGCGCCAGCAGCACGCGCTGGCGCTCGCCGCCCGAGAGGCTGCCCAGGCGGCGTTCGCGCCAGTCCCAGCTGCGGGTCTGGCGCATGGCCTGCTCCACGGCATCGTGGTCGGCGCGTGAGGCCGGTGCCAGCCAGGCCTGGTGCGGCAGGCGGCCCAGCATGGCCACGTCCAGCGCGCTGAGCTCATCGGCGCTGCTTTCGTTTTGCCCCAGCCAGGCCACGGCGCGGGCGCGCTCGCTGGCCGGCCAGGCCGACCAGGGCCGCGCGTTCAAGCGCAGCTCA
>Ga0302291_10000292_pt1 | contig 14308 bp, 9 predicted proteins | sample III_Fen_N1_4_FD_194548 | JGI IMG/M metagenome (GOLD analysis project Ga0302291, IMG submission 194548) | Peat permafrost microbial communities from Stordalen Mire near Abisko, Sweden - III_Fen_N1_4 | ecosystem: Environmental > Terrestrial > Soil > Wetlands > Permafrost | place: Sweden: Abisko... | reverse complement strand
CCGCCGGCCGGAGCCCGAGGCGCCGGAGCAGGACCCGCTGGCCCACCGCGGTGGCCGCCTTGGCGATCGAGAGGTGACCCACGTCGCTCCGCGAGAACGTGATCCGCGGATCCTCCACCACCCTGATCTCGACGGCGCGATCGGCGAAGGCGCCCCGATCCGACATCCACTCGTGGCGCCGCAGCTCCGCCAGGAGGTCCACGAGGCCCGAGCCGCAGATCCCCTCCGGGGGGGCGTCACCGATGCAGCTGATCTCGAAGATGCCGTTCACGAGGCGAACGGCCTCGATCGCGCCGTCGGCGCCGGGCATCCCGTAGCGGACGCCGCCGCCCTCGAACGCCGGGCCGGCCGGGCTGGACGCCGCCAGGACCCGGTGGCCGTCCGAGACGATGATCTCGCTGTTGGTGCCGATGTCCACGAGCAGGAAGGAGCCGCCCCGCTCGACCGCCCGGACCGCCACGAGATCGGCGGCCGCGTCTGCGCCGACGTGGGCCGCGATCAGCGGCCCTCCCGTGACACGGGCGCGCGGGTTCACGAGCATGCCCAGCTCGTGGGCGCGGCGGGTGACCATCGTGGTGCCGGCCTCGCCGTCCCGCCAGGCGGTCTCCGTGACCGACCGGTACGGGAGCCGCCCGATCGGCCGAACGTCGAGCCCGAAGGCCAGGTCCCGCATCGTGGGGTTGCCAACCACCAGGACATCGACCAGCCGCCGGCGGTCCACGCCGAGCTCCGAGCAGAGGCGCTTCAGCTCGTGGTTGAGAGCGCGGCGGAGGGCCTGCCGCAGCTCGCCCGGGAGCACCGTGTCGTACGAGATACGGGTCATCACGTCGCTGCCGCCGAACCGTTGCGGGTTCTCGATCGCGGCGACCGCCAGGACGGCACCCGATTCGAGATCCACCAGCTCGATCACGACCGTGGTGGTGCCGATGTCGATCGCCACGCCAACCGGGCTGCCGATGGCGGGCCCGAGGTCCGTCCCGTCGTCCGCGACCATGCGCCCGTCCGCGACACGCACCGCCGGGTCCAGCTCGGGCGCGGCATCAGGTGCCTCCGGGGCCAGCAGGATCCGCAGGCGCCTGCGCAGGACCACGAACTCGACGTCCCGTTCTGCCCGTTCCACGATCGCCTGGCAGGCGAGCCGGAACGCGGCGCCAAGGAAGAGCTCCTCGTCCGTGCGCGGCGAGAGCTGGTCGCCTCCCGAGCGGACCTCCACCTCGCACTCGTGGCAGCGGCCGGTCCTGCGGCACGAGGCGGGGACGACGACCGCCAGCTCGGCGGCATCGTCGAACAGGAGGTGGCCGGGCACGAGCGGGCGACGCTCGGACCCGTGGACGACATCGGGCATCGGCCTGAGTCTCGCGGGGGCGCAGGGCGGGCCGGATGGTCGCTCGGCCCGTTCCCTCGGGACCTTCCGCCCTATCCCGGCCCACGCCCGCGGCCCGACGCTGGCGGTCGCTCGCACGCCCGTGGAGGCGCCCGTGGATTCTCGCGCCCCGAAGGCGCCCGACCTGCACCCGGCCCGATCGCCGCGCTACGACCGGTTGACCCCGGCGGACTGCGCGCGCCTGCACGACGCCAGCCTGTCCATCCTCGAGCGGACCGGGGTGCGCCTGCACGACGAGGAGGCGGTCGAGCGGCTGCACGGCGCGGGCGCCCGCGTGGGCGACGACGGGCGTGTCTTCGTGCCGGGTCCCCTCGTGGAGTGGGCGCTGTCGGTGGCCCCGCGCTCGCTCACGCTCCACGCGCGCGGCGGGGCGCCCGCGATCGCGCTGGACGGCGACAACGCCTGGTTCGGCCCGGGCTCGGACTGCCTCCGCATCCTGGACCATCGCACGGGGGAGCGGCGGACGGCGACGCTGCAGGATGTGCGGGATGGCCTGACCGTGGTGGACGCGCTCCCCAACATGGACTTCGGCATGTCCATGTTCCTGCCGTCGGACGTCGAGCCCGCGATGGCGGACCGCCACCAGGCGGCGATCATGCTGGAGCGAACAACCAAGCCCCTGGTCCTGGTGACCTACGACGTGGACGCGATGCTGGACGCGATCGCAATGGCCGAGGCCGTGGCCGGGGGTCCCGAGGCCCTGCGCGAGCGGCCGACGATCGCGCTCTATGTCAACGTGACCCGCGGCCTCGTGCACAACGGGGACTCGCTGCGCAAGCTCCTGCTCCTCGCGGAGCGCGGCCTGCCCGCGCTCTGGATCCCGGTCACGTCCGGCGGCACCACGGGTCCGGTCACGATGGCCGGCAACGTGGCGCTCAACAATGCGGGCGTGCTGGTGGGTGTCGTGCTGGCGCAGCTCGTCCGCGAGGGGACGCCCGTGGTGGTCCCGGGCTTCGGCGGGGACGCGCTGGACCTGCGGACGATGGTGGACCCGTACGCGGAGCCCGACCACCGGGGCATGGTCCCGTCCCTCGCCCACCACTACGGGCTGCCGATGTTCAGCCTCGCCGGGGGCAGCGACAGCAAGATCGTTGACCAGCAGGCGGCGGCCGACGCTTCGCTGACGATGCTCGTGGACGCCCTGGCCGGCGGGCACCTCATCCACGACAGCGGCTACCTGGAGTCCGGGCTCACCGGGTCCCTCGCCCAGCTGGCCATCTGCGACGAGATCGCGGCATGGATCCGGGCCGCGATCGGCCCGGTGGAGATCACCGACGAGACGCTCGCGCTGGACCTGATCGACCAGCTCGGGCCCGACGGGTCGTTCCTCGAGGCGGATCACACCCTCGCCCACTACCGCGATCGGTGGTATCCCACCCTCATCGATCGCCTGGGCCACTCCGCGTGGCAGGCCCGCGGGGCCACCACGCTGGCGGAGCGTGCCGCCGTCCGGGTGGACCGGATCCTCGCCGAGCACCGGCCCACGCCCCTCCCCGAGGACGCGGCCCGGGCCATCGCCGGGATCCTCGAACGAGCGGCCGCCGTTCCGCGATCCGCACCGCAACCGTGATCACGACCATCGTTTCCAGCGCCAGCGCGCACCAGGCCTGACCGGAGGAGCACACACATGGGCGACGAGATCTTCGCGGCGATGCGCCAGTCCGTCATCGACGGCGACGCCGTCGCCGCCGCGGCCCTCGCGGAGAAGGCGCTCGCCGATGGCGTCCCGCCCCTGGACGCCATCGAGATCGGCTTCGTCCCCGGCCTCTCGTACGTCGGCGAGCAGTTCGGCCTGGGCGAGCTGTTCCTCCCGGACATGATGCTGGCCGCCCGCGCGATGCAGAAGGCAATCGCCATCCTGGAGCCCGAGATGGCCCGCCAGTCCGCGACCCGCAAGGTCGTCGGCCGCGTGGTCATCGGCACGGTCAAGGGCGACATCCACGAGATCGGCAAGAACCTCGTGGGGATGATGCTCTCCACATCCGGCTTCGAGGTCCACGACCTCGGCGTCGACGTCGCCCCGGACCGGTTCGTCGAGGCCGCCCGCGAGCACGACGCCGACATCATCGGCGTCTCCGCCCTGCTCACCACCACGATGGCCGGGCAGAGGACGGTGGTCCAGGCGCTCGAGGCCGCCGGCATGCGGCCGAAGGTGAAGGTCATCGTCGGCGGCGCCCCGGCCAGCGAGAGCTGGGCGGCCGAGATCGGCGCGGACGGGTACAGCGAGGACGCGATCGGCGCTGTGGCGCTGGCCAGGAAGCTGCTCGGGACCGACGCCGCGAGCGCCTGATCCCGACGACCCCGCGACGCGGCAACCGGCTGGAGGCCCCGATGAGCACGGCAACGACAGCGACGGACGGCGAGGCCCGCCCGAAGCTGCAGGTTCTCTCCCCGGCGGCGATCCGCCGGATCCACACCGCCACGCTGGACGTCATCGAGCACGTCGGCGTCCGGTTCCCGTCCATGCGGGCCCAGGCGATCTGGGCGGCGAACGGCGCGACGGTCGACCCGGTCAGCGGCATCGTCCGCGTCCCCGGGCACGTCATCGAGGCGGCCCTGGAGACGGCTCCACCGGCGTACGTCCTGGGCGCCCGGAACCCGGCCCAGGACCTGCCCCTCGACGGCAGGCACGTGCACCTGGCCACCGACGGCTGCGGCATCGAGGTCCTGGACCCCTGGACGCTGGACGTGCGCCGGTCGACCCTCCAGGACGTGGCGGACATCGCACGCGTCGCGGACGCCCTTGACGCGATCGCGTTCCACTGGGTCGCCGTGTCCGCGCAGGACCGCCCGCCCGCGACGCGGCCGCTCGAGGAGATCGCGGCCGTCTGGCGGAACTCCACCAAGCACGCCCAGAGCGAGAGCGTGGTCACCGCCGAGGATGCGGCGACGGTCATCGAGATGGCCGCGGCGGTCAACGGCGGACGCGATGCGCTCCGCGCGCGGCCGCTGTTCTCGATGATGCAGTGCACGATCAGCCCCCTCGCCCACGACGGCGGCTCGATCGACGCGGGGCTGGTCGCCGCGGAGGCCGGCGTCCCGGTCGGCTACATGACGATGGCCTCGTGCGCCTTCAGCGGTCCCGCCACGATCGCGGGCTCGCTGGTGGTGGGCAACGCCGAGGTGATCTCGGCGCTCGCCCTGATGCAGCTGGCCTACCCCGGCTGCCCCGTCTACTACGCGGCCGCCCAGACCGCGATGGACCTGCGATCCGGCGCCTACACGGGTGGCGGACCCGAGGACTTCCTGTTCGGCGCCGCCACCAACGAGCTGTCGGACTTCTACGACGTCCCGCTCTCCATGGGCGCGTACGCCACCGGTGCCAAGACGCCCGACTGGCAGGCCGGCCTCGAGAACGGGCTGTCCGCGTTCATGGCGTCCGTGGCCGGCTCGGACATGTTGCTCGGTGCGGGCCTGCTCCACGGGAGCCGGATCTGGTCGTACGAGCAGATGATCCTGGACACCGAGATCGACGGGATCGTGAAGGCCATGCTGCGCGGCATCCCGACCGACGACGTGTCGCTGGCGCTGGAGGCGATCGCCGAGGTCGGCCCCGGCGGCGAGTACCTGACGCTGCCGCACACGCGCACGCACATGCGCGGGCTGTGGCAGGCGAAGTACCTGGACCGCCGGCCCTACGGCCAGTGGGCCGCGGACCCGGAGAAGCCGCACCGCGAGGCGCTGGAGCGCGCCCGCACCCTGCTGCGCGACCACCGCCCCGAGCCGCTGGACCCGGCGCTGGACGCCGAGCTCGACCGGCTCATCACTGCCCATGCCGCCGACCCGGCGACGTTCCTCTCGGCCGACGCCCGGGCCTGACGCCCGACCCCTCCCCGCCCCTTCCCGCCCGTCCCGTTCGCGCACCCGTCCCGCCCAGGCATTCCGGAGGCACACCCCGATGCGACCCCGTTTCGAGCTCCTCGACCCCGCCCTCATCGAGCGGGTCGTCGGCGAGGCCCTGGCACTCCTCGCCCGTCCCGGCGTCAAGGTCGAGGAGCCCGAGGCGATCCGCGTCCTGGTCGCCGGTGGCGGCACCGCGGACGGCGACCGGGTCCGGATTCCCGAGGCGGTGGTCCGCCGTGCGCTGGACACCGTCCCCCGCTCGTTCGACCTGTACAGCCGCACGGGGGACATCGCCGTCCGCTACGGGCAGGGCGTCGTCCAGTTCGACCCCGGCTCCTCGGGTGTGGCCGTCCTTGATCCCGACACCCTGGACACCCGCCAGTCCCAGGCCGCTGACCTGGTGCGGATCACGCGCGTCGCCGACTCGCTGCCCGCGTACGACGCGGTCTCCACGGCGGTCGTCGCGCACGACGTCCCGACCGAGATCGGCGACCTGTACCGCCTGTTCCTCGTCATGCTCCATTCGAACAAGCCGGTGGTGACCGGGGCGTTCACGCCGCGGGGGTCGGCGATCATGATCGACCTGCTCGCGCTCGATGCCGGCGGCCGGCAGGCGCTGGCGGAGAAGCCGCGGGCCGTGTTCGACGTCTGCCCGTCGCCGCCCCTGACCTGGTCCGAGTTCGCCTGCCGCAACGTGATGGACCTGGCCCGGGCGCACGTGCCGGCCGAGCTGATCTCGATGCCGCTGGCCGGCGTGGCGTCGCCGGTCACCCTGATCGGATCCATCGTCCAGCACGCCGCGGAGACGCTGGCCGGCATCGTCCTGCACCAGCTGGCGGAGCCCGGTGCGCCGATCGTGTGGGGAGGCGCGCCGACCATCGTGGACATGCGCACCGGCTCGACGCCGATGGGCGCCATCGAGACCGCGATGATCGATGCCGGGTACGCGGCGGTCGGCCAGTCGCTTGGGCTGCCGACCCACGGCTACCTGGGAGCAACGGACTCGAAGGTCATCGACGCGCAGGCGGGGCTCGAGACCGGGATGACCGCCCTCGTCGGTGCCCTCGCGGGGATCGACATGATCAGCGGCGCCGGCATGCTGGACTTCCTGCTGGCCCAGAGCCCGGAGAAGCTGGTCATCGACGCCGAGGCGATCGGGATGGCACAGCGGCTGCTCCGCGGGGTCGGGACGCCGACGCCCACGCTGGCGACCGGGTTCTTCGAGGCCGCCGGACCAGAAGGCCGATTCCTGGAGCTGGAGGACACGCGGAGGCTGTTCCGTGGCGAGCAGTTCCTGCCGTCGAGGATCATCGACCGCAACTCGCGCCGCGCCTGGCTGGACGCCGGCGGGCTGGATGCCTATGGCCGGGCCCGGGTCCGGGTTGACGAGCTGGTGGCCGCGCACAAGCTGCCGTCGATCGACCCGGATATCTCGGCCTCCCTCGTCGCCCGCGTGCGCGAGGCCGGCGAGCCGTTCGGCCTCGTCGGGCTGCCCGGGCTGCCGGCGGAGATCGCGGGGGCGTAGGGTCGACGGGCGGGACGACCGAGCCTGGGAGCTTCCGCGCATACTCCGGGCCGCATGGAGTTCCGGCCGCTCGAGCTCTCGGACCGCGTCACATGGGCCAGGCTGCTCGCCGTCTGCTTCGACCGCTCCCCGGCGCAGATGGAGTCGCTCCTGGCCTGGCTCCACGCCGGGTTCCCCCTCGTCACGATGGGGGCCTGGGACGGGGAGACCCTCGTGGCCCAGTACAACTGCCGCCTCCTGGAGCTGCGGGTCCCCGGCGTCGCCGATCCCGTCCCCGCCGGCATGGGCCTCAACATGGCGGTCGATCCTGCCTACCGGGGCCGCGGCCTGCTCGACCGCGTCGCGACCCCCGTCCACGAGATCATCGCGGAGCGAGGCTGCGTGGCCGGCGTGGGGTTCTCGAGCACCGGCGGTCTTGCCGTGACCCGAGCGAGCCGCTCCTACGCCTACGACGTGCTCGGCCAGATGGTCTCGACGGTCGTCCCGGTCACCCGTCCCCGACGCGCTGAACCGCTGACGCTCACGGACACGTGGCCCTCCGGCCCGATCGCCCTGGCGGCCGGGGACGACCGTCTCGTCCGGTATGCGGTCACGCCCGCCTCCCTTCACCACCGGTTCGCGGAGCATCCGTTCCGTCGCTATGCGTACGCCACCCGCGAGCGCGGCGGCGTCGTGGACGGGCTGGTGGTGTACCGGCGAGTGACCCTGCGTGGGGTTCCTGCCGCCTCGCTGCTCGCGGCGTACGGCGAGGACCTGCCGGACCTGCTGGGGCGGTGGGCGGCGGCGTTGGGCGCGATCGGGCTCCACCTCGTGCACCTGGTCACCTCGCCCGCCTCGCCGCTGCGCGATGCGGCGGCCGCCATCGGGCCCCGCGTCGTCGTCCCTTTCAGCAGGAACCCGTACCACCTCATCACGCGGGCGCTCCAGCCGGACACGCCACCGATCCTGTTCGACCTCGTCCGCTGGGACTGCACCGGCGGCGACATCCTGTGAGGTAGCCGTGGACGTCAAGACCTCTCTCCGCGATTCCGCGCCGGCTGACGCACCGGGCCACGTGCCGGCACAGGCACCGGCGGACGCAACCGTCGCGAACATCAGCGCTCTCGCCGGCATCCGCGTGCTGGACCTCAGCAGGTTCATCGCCGGTCCGATCTGCGCCCAGATCCTCGGGGACATGGGCGCGGAGGTCGTCAAGGTGGAGCGGCCCGGCGGTGAGGACGCGCGGTTCCAGGGCCCGTTCATGGACGGCGAGAGCCTCTACCCATTGGCGTACAACCGGAACAAGGCGAGCGTCACCCTCGACACCCGCCACCCGGATGCCCGGCCGGTCCTGGAGCGCCTCGTGGCGTGGGCCGACGTTCTCGTCGAGAACTACCGCCCGGGGACCCTCGAGGCGATGGGTTTCGGCTGGGAGCGGCTGCACGCGGCGTGGCCGCGGCTGATCGTCACCTCGTTGTCCGGGTTCGGCCAGACGGGACCCCTCGCCGGACGCGCCCTGTTCGACCCGATCGCCCAGGCGGCCTCGGGGCTGATGAGCCTGACGGGTGATCCGGACGGTCCACCAACCCTGGCCGGGACCTACATCGCGGACCACGTCGCGGGACTCTACGGCGCGATCGGCACGCTCGTCGCACTGATCGCGCGCGGGGCATCCGGGACGGGGCAGCGCGTGGACGTCGCCTCGCTGGATTCGCTCGTGGCGTGCCTCGGCACCCGCCCGATGGCGTGGCTCATGCTCGGCGAGCGGCCCCGCCGCCAGGCGTCGCGGGACCCGTACTCCGCACCCGCCAACGTCTTCCCGGCCCGGGACGGGCACGTGTACCTGCACGGTGGGACCGACGCCCTCTTCCCACGGCTGTGCGCCGCGATCGGGCGCCCGGATCTGTCGCGGGACCCACGGTTCGCGGGGATCCCGGACCGTCTCGCGAACGTGGAGCCGCTCGAGGCCGAGATCGCCACATGGACGGCGATGCGCACCCGGGAGGAGGTCGAGACCGTCCTGGCGGCGGCGGGCGTGCCGTGCGGAGCCGTGGCCGAGATCGACGAGGTGGTGGCGTCGCCCCAGCTGCGCGCGCGGGACATGTTCGTGGAGGTGTCGCACGCGATCCTGGGACGTGCCGTGGTGACGGGCATCCCCGTCAAGCTGGACGGGACGCCGGGAACGATCCGCAAGGGACCGCCCGTCGCCGGGGAGGACAACCAGCGGGTCTACGGCGAGCTGCTCGGCCTGGACGCGGACGCGCTCGCCGCGCTCGCCGCCTCGGGAGCCATCTGAGGACGCGGCCCCAGATGCCTCGAACCTGGGCGAGCCATCCTCAGCCGCCGCGGGCGAACGCCACCAGCTCGGACAGGTGCGCGTGCGCGAGGCAGGTCACCGTGTCCGCCCCGCCGTAGTAGACCGACACCCGGTCCGCCCCAGCGTCCACGAGCGCCGCGCAGGGGAACACGACGTTGGGCACGTCACCGACCTGCTCGTACGACACCTGGGGCGACAACAGATAGTCGCGCCCGCGTCCGATGACCTTCCAGGGCTCGTCGATGTCGAGCAGCGCGGCGCCCATCGAGTAGACGAAGCCGTTGCAGGACGTCAGCACGCCGTGGTACAGGAGGAGCCAGCCCTCCGCGGTCTCGATCGGCGTTGGGCCGGCGCCGACCTTGGTGGACTGCCACGTCCAGGGGATCGGCGCCATCACGTGACGATGGCGACCCCAATGGACCAGGTCGGGGCTCTCCGACAGGTAGATGTCCCCGAACGGTGTATGACCGCTGTCGCTGGGGCGGCTGAGCATGAGGTAGCGCCCGCCGACCCGCCGCGGGAACAGGACGCCGTTCCGGTTGTAGGGCAGGAACGCGTTGTCCAGCTGGTGGAAGGCCTCGAAGTCCTGCGTCCATGCGATGCCGATCGTGGGGCCGTGGTAGCCGTTGCACCAGGTCACGTACCAGCGGTCCTCGATCCAGGTCACCCGCGGGTCGTAGGCGTGGACGAACGTCTCCTGGATCTCCGCGACGCGCGGGTCGGCCGGCAGGAACGCGATCGGCTTTGGATCGATCTCCCAGGCGATGCCGTCGCGACTGCGACCCGCATGGAGGTCCATCGTCCGGACCGTGTCGTCGACGCGGAACACGCCCGTGAACCCGTCACCGAACGGCACGACCGCCGAGTTGAAGATGCTGTTGGAGCGCGGCAGCAGGTCCCGCGGGATGACGGGGTTGCGGCTCGACCGCCACACCACCGACGACGACCCCACCGGACGGTCCTCCCACGGGATGGGTGCGCCGCCAACGCCGTCCAGGGTCATCGGGCCGTCTCCTGTCACGCTCATGATCCATCCCCTGTCGTGCCCGTCGCCAGCGACGCCCAGTAGCGGCCGCTGTCGCGGATCCGGCGCTCCTGCGTCGCGAAGTCGACGTGGACCAGCCCGAAACGCTGGCGGTATCCCTCTGCCCACTCGAAGTTGTCCAGGAGCGACCACGCGAAGTAGCCGCGCAGCGGCACGCCTCGCTGCAGCGCCGCCGCGGCGGCCGCGACATGTCGGCGGAGGTAGCTCACGCGCTCCGGGTCTCGCGTCGGGTCCGCCGGATCCGGATCGTAGGCTGCACCGTTCTCCATGATGTACAGCGGCATGCCGCCGGTCCGCGAATGGACCCACTCCAGGATCTCGGTCAGGCCTGCCGGATCCCACTCCCAGCCCATCGTCGTCACCTCCACCGGATCCCGCGGAGGCAGCGGCGGCAGGAGCGGGGATCGGAATGCCCGGGACGTGTAGTAGTTGACGCCGACGAAGTCGATCGGGGTCGCGACCAGCTCCATGTCTCCGGCACGGACCTCGTCGCGCTTCCAGCCCGACGCCCGCAGGCCGTCCGGCGGGTAGTCGAGACCGATGACGGGGTCCAGGTACCAGCGGTTGTAGAGGTCGTGCGCGAGAGATGCGGTCTCCAGGTCGAGCGGGTGCGTCGACGCCGGCCGCTTCGGCTCGACGTTCAGCACGATCCCGACCGGTGTCCCGGGCGAAGCCGCGCGGATGGCCCGGACCGCGAGCCCGTGGGCAACGAGAAGGTGATGGGCCGCCGCGTATGCCGCGTCAGGGTCGGTGCGCCCCGGCGCATGCATGCCCAGCCGGTAGCCAAGCTCCGCGATGCACCACGGCTCGTTGAGGGTCGCGATCGCCGCGACGCGGTCGCCGAGGCGCCGGGCGACGACGTCCGCGTAAGCGGCGAACGCGTCGGCGGTCGAGCGCACGGCCCAGCCGCCCGCGTCCTCGAGAACCTGCGGCAGGTCCCAGTGGTAGAGGGTCAGGTGCGGGGCGATCCCCCTGGCACAGAGCTCGTCCACCAGGCGGTCGTAGAAGTCAAGCCCGGTCTCGTTGACGGTGCCGGTGCCGTCCGGGATGACCCGCGGCCACGCGATCGAGAAGCGGTAGGCATCCAGCCCCAGCCCCGCCATCAGGGCGACGTCCTCGCGGTACCGGTGGTAGTGGTCGCACGCCACGTCGCCGGTATCCCCGTTGGCCACGCGCCCAGGCGTGTGCGAGAAGCGGTCCCAGATGCTCTCGCTGCGCCCGTCCTCGCGGGCGGCACCCTCGATCTGGTAGGCGGCGGTCGCCGCTCCCCACGTGAAGCCGGGCGGGAACCGGTCATCCCTGGCCATTGGTGACCCTCGTTGCTTGGAAGCGCTCTCAGATTCTGGCGCCCACATCGTAGCGCAGGCTGGTGGGTCGATCCCGCGGCCCCGGCGCTCGCGAGCGCAGGGTCCCGACTTGACAACGACCCTGTCGAGGCCTAGTTTCTGGAAGCGCTCCCAATCCAGTTGTGAGCCTGTGCTGCACGGCGGGCAGGTCAACGCGGGCTCCCGGTTGCGGTCTCCTCCCCCGCCCGCGGGCAGTCGCCTTGCGGCTCGTCACCCCGAGCCGGGAAGCAGGAATCATGCGCTACGGCCACTTCGACGACGACCACCGCGAGTACGTCATCACGCGGCCCGACACGCCCCTGCCGTGGATCAACTACCTCGGCAGCGACGAGTACTTCGGGATCATCTCGAACACGGCCGGGGGCTACTCGTTCGTGCGCGATGCCCGGCTGCGGCGCCTGACCCGCTACCGGTACAACAACGCGCCGCTCGACCTCGGCGGGCGGTACCTGTACCTCCGGGACGACGACACCGGCGACTACTGGAGCCCCAGCTGGCAGCCCACCCAGGGCGACCTCGAGGAGTACGAGTGCCGGCACGGCCTGGGCTACACGACCATCGCCTCGCAGCGGGCCGGCATCCGGGCCGAGACGTGCTACTTCGTGCCGATCGGTGAGACCCTCGAGGTCTGGCGGGTCCGTCTGACGAACGAGCGGCCCGGGCCGGCGAGGGTGTCGCTGTTCGGGACCGTCGAGTTCTGCCTGTGGGACGCGCAGGACGACGCCACGAACTTCCAGCGCAACTACTCGGTAGGAGAGGTCGAGGTCGAGGACGGCGTCATCTACCACACGACCGAGTACCGGGAGCGGCGCAACCACTTCGCCTACTTCGCGTGTTCGGACGCGTCCGCGGGCTTCGACACGTCACGCGACGCGTTCCTCGGACCCTACCGGGGCTGGGACCGGCCCATCGCCGTCGAGCGCGGGGCGGTGTCGGGCTCGATCGCGCATGGCTGGCAGCCGATGGGCGCCCACCAGGTCCGCCTCGAGCTGGGCCCCGGCGAGACCCGCGACATCATCTTCGTGCTCGGCTATGCGGAGAACCCGGCGGACGCCAAGTTCGACCCCCCGGGCTCGGGGAGGGTCGACAAGCGGCGGGTTCGCCCGGTCATCGCGAGCCACCTCGAGCCCACCGTGGTCGAGTCGGCGCTGGTGGCGCTCCGGGAGGCCTGGGCCGAGCGGCTCGGCGCATTCCAGGTCGAGAGCGGCAACGTGCATCTCGACCGGATGGTCAACACCTGGAACGCATACCAGTGCATGGTCACGTTCAACCTGTCCCGGTCCGCCTCGTCGTTCGAGTCCGGGATCGGGCGCGGCATGGGCTTCCGTGACTCGAACCAGGACCTCCTCGGGTTCGTCCACATGGTGCCCGGGCGGGCGCGGGAGCGGATTCTCGACATTGCCGCGACGCAGCTGCCGACCGGCGGTGCCTACCACCAGTACCAGCCGCTGACGAAGCGCGGCAACGACGCCGTCGGCTCCGGCTTCAACGACGATCCGGCCTGGCTCGTGCTGGCCGTCACGGCATACGCCAGGGAGACCGGCGACCTCGCCATCCTCGACGAGCCGGTCCCCTACGACAACGCCCCGGGCAGCGAACGACCGCTCGAGGACCACCTCCGGCGGGCCATCGACTACACGCTCGAGCGACTCGGCCCCCACGGGCTCCCGCTCATCGGGCGGGCGGACTGGAACGACTGCCTGAACCTCAACTGCTTCTCGGACACCCCGGGCGAGTCGTTCCAGACGACCCAGAACCGCGATGGCGGCGTGGCCGAGTCGGTGTTCATCGCCGGGCTGTTCGTGCTTGCCGCGAACGAGATGGCTGAGCTCGTCGACCACCGTGGCGACGCCTCCGAGGGCGCACGCCTCCGAGAGGCCGCGGCCGACATGGTCGCGTCCGTCGACGCCCACGGCTGGGACGGCGACTGGTTCCGGCGTGCCTACGACTACTTCGGCGAACCGATCGGCTCGGCCGGGAACGACGAGGGCCAGATCTTCATCGAGCCCCAGGGCATGTGCGTCATGGCCGGCATCGGGCTGGCAGACGGACGCGCTGTCCGGGCGCTGGCGGCGGTCCGCGACCGGCTCGCCACGCCACACGGGATCGTCCTGGTCCAGCCGGCGTTCTCGGGCTACCAGCTGCGACTCGGCGAGATCACGTCCTATCCACCGGGGTACAAGGAGAACGCCGGCATCTTCTGCCACACCAACCCGTGGCTGATGATCGCCGAGGTGCTGGCCGACAACCCCCTGGGTGCCCTCGACTACTACCTGCGCATCAACCCCTCGGTCCGGGAGGCGATCTCCGAGGTCCACCGCTGCGAGCCGTACGTCTACGCCCAGATGATCGCGGGACGGGATGCCCCGACCCACGGCGAGGCGAAGAACTCGTGGCTCACCGGCACCGCGGCCTGGAACTACGTGGCGGCGACCCAGTGGCTGGTCGGGATCAGGCCCGAGCTCGATGGCCTGCGGATCGATCCGCGCGTGGCGACCGGCGGGGCGAAGCTGCGGGTGACTCGACGCTTCCGGGGCGCCACGTACCGCATCGTCGTCCACGGGAGCACGGAACCGGGCGCCGGCCCGGCCCGGGTGACCCGCCTCGTCGTCAATGGGACGCCGGTCGAGGGGAACGTGGCACCGCTGCCGTCGGGCCCGGACGTCGAGATCGAGGTCCATGCCTACCCGGGGTCCCCGGCGGCCATTCCGGCATAGCCCGATCCCGGTCCGCGCGGACGGCGCGGACCGCGGCGGACGTCGGGGAAGCTCGGGAATGCGTCGGGAGTGCGGTCATCCCGGGTCGCCCACGCATCCTGGACTTGGAAGCGGTCCCACGCCCGAGACCGATGGCGAGACGCGATTCGAGC
>Ga0302291_10000288_pt1 | contig 14347 bp, 5 predicted proteins | sample III_Fen_N1_4_FD_194548 | JGI IMG/M metagenome (GOLD analysis project Ga0302291, IMG submission 194548) | Peat permafrost microbial communities from Stordalen Mire near Abisko, Sweden - III_Fen_N1_4 | ecosystem: Environmental > Terrestrial > Soil > Wetlands > Permafrost | place: Sweden: Abisko... | reverse complement strand
GGCGATTGCGACGGCGCTGCTGCTCGCACTGGCGCTGGCGACGCTCGACGACGTGGGCGTCGGCTGGCTCGTGGCGTTCGCGCTGCTGGCGCTGCTGCCCGCGAGCGAGGTCGCGACCGCGCTCGTCAACCGCCTCGTCACGCGCAATTTCGGCCCGATGACGCTGCCCGGGCTTGAACTCTCGGCCGGCGTGCCGCGCGCGCTGCGCAGCATCGTGGTCGTGCCGACGCTGCTGACCGGCGAGGACGATCTGCTCGAACAGATCGAGCGGCTGGAGGTTCACTTCCTGGCCGGTGCCGGCGGCGAGCTCAGCTTCGCGCTGCTCACCGATGGTCGCGATGCCAATACCGAAACCGTCGAGGGCGATGCGCGCCTGCTCGCGCTCGCCGGCGCCGCCATCGCGCAACTGAACCAGCGCCACGGCCCCGGCCCCGATGGCGACCGCTTCCTGTTGCTGCATCGGCGCCGCATCTTCAACCCCGGCGAGGGCAAGTGGATGGGCTGGGAGCGCAAGCGCGGCAAGCTGCACGAGCTGAACCGGCTGCTGCGCGGCGCGACCGACACCAGCTTCATGGCGCTCGACGGCCGCGAACCGCGCGTGCCGGCCGACGTGCGCTATGTCGTCACGCTCGACGCCGACACGCGGCTGCCGCGCGATGCGGTGCTCAAGCTCATCGGCAAGATGGCGCATCCGCTGAACCACCCGCGCTTCGACGCCGCGCTGCAACGCGTGACCGGCGGCTACGCCATCCTGCAACCGCGCGTCACGCCGTCGCTGCCGCTCGGGCGCGAGGGCTCGGTATTCCAGCGGCTGTTCTCCGGCCCCGGCGGCATCGATCCCTACGCGGGCGCCGTCTCCGATGTCTATCAGGACCTGTTCGGCGAAGGCTCGTACACCGGCAAGGGCATCTACGACGTCGACGCCTTCGAGGCCGCGCTCGCCGGCCGCGTGCCCGAGAACCGCCTGCTCAGCCACGACCTGTTCGAAGGCGTGTTCGCGCGCGCCGGCCTCGCGACCGACATCGAGGTCGTCGAGGACTTCCCGTCGCGCTACGACGTGGCCGCGCGGCGCCAGCAACGCTGGATGCGCGGCGACTGGCAACTGCTGCCGTGGATCGTCAGCCGTGCCGACGGCGCGCGCGCCCTGCCCGCCGTCGGGCGCTGGAAGATGGTCGACAACCTGCGCCGCACGCTGGTTGCGCCCGCAACGCTGGCCGCGCTCGGCCTGTGCTGGCTGCTGCCCGACGGCGGCCTCGCCGGCACGCTGCTCATCCTGTCGACGCTGGTGATTCCGCCCGCGCTGCCGCTGCTCGACGCGCTGATTCCGCATCGCAGCGGCGTGCGCGCGGCAAGCCATCTGCGCGCGCTCGGCGCCGATATCCGGCTCGCCGCAATGCAGACCGCGCTCGGCCTCGCCTTCCTCGCCGACCACGCGTGGCGCGCGCTCGACGCCATCGCGCGCACGCTGGCGCGGCTGTTCATCAGCCATCGCCACCTGCTCGAATGGACCACCGCCGCGCAGATGGGCGGCAGCCCGCGCCTGAGCCTGCACGGCTTCCAGCGCCGCATGCTCGGCGGCAGCGGGCTCGTCGTCGCCATGGCCGGCGCGGCGCTGTACGTGGCGCCCGACGCCTGGCCGCTGGTGCTGCCGTTCGCGCTGCTCTGGCTCGCCGCGCCGGCCATCGCGCTGTGGTCGAGCCGCTCGCCACCGGTTGCGCGTCAGCTGGCGTTGTCGCGCGCCGATGCGACCGGCCTGCGCCTGATCGCGCGCCGGACCTGGCGCTTCTTCGAGACCTTCGTGACGCCGGCCGAGAACTCGCTGCCGCCCGACAACTTCCAGGAAACGCCGCGCCCGGTCGTCGCGCACCGCACCTCGCCGACCAATATCGGGCTCTATCTGCTGGCCACGGTCGCCGCGCGCGACTTCGGCTGGCTCGGCACCGGCGCGGCGGTCGAACGGCTCGAAGCCTGCTTCGCCACGCTCGACCGGCTCGCGCGCCATCGCGGCCATTTCTTCAACTGGTACGACACGCTGGAGCTGAACGCGCTCGCGCCGGCCTATGTGTCGTCGGTCGACAGCGGCAACCTCGCCGGCCATTTCCTCGTGCTCGCCAACGCCTGCGAGGAATGGCGCGACACGCCGCGCGCGCCCGACGCACTCGCGCTTGCCGGCTGCGCCGATGCGCTCGACCTCGCGCGCGCCCGCCTGCCCGCGCTGCCGCCGATCGCCACCGGCGCCGAATTGGCCGCGCGCGGCGTGCTCGTCGATCTCATCGACGATCTCGACGGCCATCTGCGCGCGCACGATCCCTTCGACACCTCGGCGCTGACCATCGCCCGCCTCGCGGTGCGCGCCGATCTTGCCGCGCGCAACCTCGCCCTGCCCGCCGACGACCCGGCGCTTGGCGACCTGCTGTTCTGGCTCGGCGCGCTTGCCGGCGCCAACGCCGAACACCAGCGCGACCGCCAGCTGCGCCACGACGAAGCCCTGCTGCTCGCGCAACGCCTCGACGCGCTCGCCGCGCGCGCCCGCAGCTTCGCGCTCGACATGGATTTCGCCTTCCTGCTCGACCGCGACCGCAAGCTGCTGTCGATCGGCTATTCGGCCGCCGACAACCGGCTCGACCCGAGCTGCTACGACCTGCTCGCGTCGGAAGCGCGGCTCGCCAGCCTGTTCGCGATCGCCAAGGGCGACGTGACCACGCGGCACTGGTTCCGGCTCGGCCGCAGCGCCACGCCGCTCGGATCGGGCTCGGCGCTGATCTCGTGGTCGGGCTCGATGTTCGAGTACCTGATGCCCTCGCTCGTCATGCGCGCGCCGGCCGGCAGCCTGCTCGAACAGACCAACCGCCTCGTCGTCGCGCGCCAGCAGGAATACGGCCGCGCGCTCGGCATTCCCTGGGGCGTGTCCGAATCGGCGTTCAACGCGCGCGACATCGAGTTCACCTACCAGTACTCGAACTTCGGCGTGCCCGGCCTCGGCCTCAAGCGCGGGCTGGCCGAGAACGTCGTCATCGCGCCCTACGCCACGGGCCTCGCGACGATGGTCGATCCGCAGGGCGCGATCCGCAATTACGCCGCGCTCGCGGCGCTCGGCGGCGACGGTCGCCACGGCTTCCACGAGGCGCTCGATTTCACCCGCAGCCGCGTGCCCGAAGGCAGCGACGTGGCCGTCATCCGAAGCTACATGGCGCATCACCAGGGCATGACGATCGTCGCGATTGCCAACACGCTGCAGGACGCCCGCATGCGCGCCCGCTTCCACCGCGAGCCGATGATCCAGGCCTGCGAGCTGCTGCTGCAGGAACGCCTGCCGCGCGATGTCGCCATCGCCCATCCGCGCGCGGAAGAGATGAAAACCTTCGCCGCCGAAGCCAACGCCGAACCACCGACGCTGCGCCGCCTGACGCTGCCGCAGCCCGGCGCGCCGGTGACGCATCTGCTCTCGAACGGCTATTACTCGGTGATGCTGACCGCGACCGGTGCCGGCTATAGCCGCTGGCGCGACCTCGCGGTGACGCGCTGGCGCGAAGACCCGACGCGCGACGACTGGGGCTCGTTCATCTTCCTGCGCGACATGCAGAGCGGCGCGGTCTGGTCGGCCGGCGCCGAGCCGCTCGCGGATGGCGCCGACCTCGGCGAAGTGGTGTTCGGCGAGGACCACGCCGAATTCATCCGCCGCGAAGGCAGCCTGACCACCACGATGGAAGTGCTGGTCTCGGGCGAGCACGACGGCGAGGTGCGGCGCCTGTCGCTCGTCAACAGCGGCCGGCGCACGCGCGAGATCGAGCTGACCTCGTATGCCGAGATCGTGCTCGCCACGCCGGCGTCGGACGACGCGCATCCGGCCTTCGCCAAGCTGTTCGTGCAGACCGAGCATCTCGACGATGCCGGCGCGCTGATCGCCACGCGGCGCCCGCGCTCGGCCGACGAGGCGCTGGTCTGGGCCGCGCACTTCACGGTGGTGGAAGGCGAGCAGAGCGCGCCGCCGCAGCATGAATCGGATCGCGCGCGCTTCATTGGGCGCGGCCGCACGCCGGCCACGTCGGCGGTCATCGCCGACGGCGTGGCGCTGTCGAACAGCGTCGGCAGCGTGCTCGATCCGATCTTCTCGCTGCGCCGCCGCGTGCTGGTGCCGCCGGGCAAGGCGGTGCGCGTCGCGTTCTGGACCGTGGTCGCGCGCACCCGCGCCGCGCTGCTCGACCTGATCGACCAGCATCAGGACCGCAACGCCTTCGACCGCGCCAAGACGCTGGCGTGGACGCAGGCGCAGGTGGAATTGCGCCACATCGGCGTCGATGCGCAGGAGGCGGCCGACTTCCAGCGCCTCGCCGCGCCCATCCTGTATTCCGACCGCCGCTTTCGCGCGCCGTCGAGCGCCATCGTGCGCGGCGCCGGGCCGCAGTCGGGCCTGTGGCCGCAAGCCATCTCGGGCGATCTGCCGATCGTGCTGCTGCGCATCGACGACGTCGAAGACATGGCCCAGGTGCGGCAACTGCTGCGCGCCCACGAGTACTGGCGCATGAAGCGGCTCGGCGTCGATCTGGTCATCGTCAACGAGCGCGCGTCGTCGTACACGCAGGAATTGCAAGGCGCGATCGAGACCGCAGTGCGCAGCAGCCAGTCGCGCCCGCGGCTCGGCGATGCGCATGCGCGCGGCACCGTGTTCGCGCTGCGCGCCGACCTCATGGCGATGGACACGCGCGAGCTGCTGCTGGCGGTGGCGCGCGTGGTGCTGATTGCGCGGCGCGGCCCGATCGCGCGCCAGATTGCCGATCTGCCGCCGCTGCCGACGCGTGTGCCGCTGACGCAAGCGCGGCGACCGAAGCCAGCGCCGGTGCTGCGCCCCGCGATCCCGACGCCATTGCCGCCGCTCGAATTCTTCAACGGCCTCGGCGGCTTCGCCCGCGACGGCCGCGAATACCTGACCGTGCTCGACACCGACGCGACCACGCCCGCGCCGTGGATCAACGTCATCGCCAACGACGGTTTCGGCTTCCACGTCTCGGCCGAAGGCAGCGGCTTTGCGTGGGCCGGCAACAGCCGCGAGAACCCGCTCACGCCCTGGTCGAACGACCCGGTGATGGACCCGAGCGGCGATGCAATCTATCTGCGCGACGAAGTCAGCGGCGAGGTCTGGAGCGCCACCGCCCAGCCGATGCGCGGCCCCGGCCGCTACGTCGCGCGCCACGGCTTCGGCTACAGCCGCTTCGAGCACGAGTCGCACGGCATCGGCCTCGACCTGCTGATGCTGGTGCCGACCGCCGATCCGGTGCGCATCACGCGGCTCACGTTGCGCAACCATTCCGGCGTGCCGCGCCGGTTGTCGATCACGAGCTATGTCGAATGGGTGCTCGGTGCGCCGCGCGGCGGAGCAGCGGCGCTGATCACGACCGAGGTCGATCCGGAAACCGGCGCGATCTTCGCGCGCAACCCCTGGCGCGGCGCCTTCGGCAATCAGGTCTCGTTCGCCGATCTTGGCGGCCGGCAAACCTCATGGACCGGCGACCGCGCCGAATTCCTCGGCCGCAATGGCAGCACGTCGGCGCCGGCAGCGCTGCTCGGCGGCGTTCCGCTGTCGGGCGACACCGGCGCCGGGCTCGACCCCTGCGCGGCGCTGCAATGCAGCGTGCTGCTCGCGCCCGGCGACACGATCGAGGTGATCGGGCTGCTCGGCCAGTGCGCCTCGGCCGCCGACGCGCGGATGCTGGTCGCGCGTTATCGCAACCTCGCACCGGCCCGCGTGCTCGCCAGCGTCGATGCGCACTGGGCGCGCCTGCTCGGCAACGTGCATGTGAAAACGCCCGACCGCGCGATGGACATCCTGCTCAACGGCTGGCTGCTCTATCAGGCGATTGCCTGCCGCATCACGGCGCGCTCGGCCTTCTATCAGGCCAGCGGCGCCTATGGTTTTCGCGACCAGTTGCAGGACGGCATGGCGCTCAGCCTCGCCAGCCCCGGCACCACGCGCGATCACCTGTTGCGCGCCGCCGGGCGCCAGTTCGCCGATGGCGACGTGCAGCACTGGTGGCTGCCGCACTCGGGCCAGGGCGTGCGCACGCGCATTTCCGATGACCGCGTCTGGCTCGCCTACGCCGCCGCAACCTATGTGCTGGCGACCGGCGACGCCGCCGTGCTCGACGAGCGCCCGCCCTTCCTCGACGGTCCGCAATTGCGCGCCGACGAGGAAGCCGCGTTCTTCCAGCCGATGGTCGCGGAAGCCTCGGCCACGCTGTTCGAGCATTGCGCGCGCGGCCTCGATCAGTGCCTCGCGCTCACCGGCGAACACGGCCTGCCGCTGATCGGCAGCGGCGACTGGAACGACGGAATGAACCGCGTAGGCGCCGAAGGGCGCGGCGAAAGCGTGTGGCTCGGCTGGCTGCTGATCCGCGCGGTCGCGCTGTTTGCGCCGCTCGCCGGAGGCCGCGTCGAGGACCCCGACGGCGCGCGCGCCGAGCGCTGGCGCCGCCACGCCGCCGACGTGCGCGCCGCCATCGAGGCCAGCGCCTGGGATGGCGACTGGTACCGCCGCGCCACCTACGACGACGGCACCTGGCTCGGCGCCGCCGCGAGCGACGAATGCCGCATCGACTCGATCGCGCAGAGCTGGGCCGTGCTGTCGGGCGCGGCTGATCCGGCGCGGGCCGCGCGCGCCATGGCCTCGGTCGAGCGCGAGCTGATCCGCCCGGCTGACCAGCTGGCGCTGCTGTTCGCGCCGCCGTTCGACCGCACGCCGCACGATCCGGGCTACATCAAGGGCTATCCGCCGGGGCTGCGCGAGAACGGCGGCCAGTACAGCCACGCCGCGATGTGGGCGGTGCTGGCCTTCGCCAAGCTCGGTCAGGGCGACAAGGCGGCGGCGCTGTTCGGGCTGCTGAATCCGATCAACCACGCGCTCACGCCCGAGGCGGTGCGGCGCTATCGCGTCGAGCCTTACGTGATTGCCGCCGACGTGTATTCGGTCGCGCCGCACGTCGGGCGCGGCGGCTGGACCTGGTACACCGGCTCGGCCGCGTGGATGGTCCGCGCCGGGCTCGAAGGCATCCTCGGCCTGCGCCGCGAGGGCGCCTTCCTGCGCGTCGAACCCTGCATCCCGGCCGACTGGCCCGGCTTCGAGGCGACGGTGGAATTTGCGGGCGGGCGTTGCGAGATCGTGGTCGAGAACGCTGGCGCGGATGCATTGCCCGGCGTGCGCGCCCTGCTCGACGGTTGGCCGATCGACATCGGCGGCGACGGCGTGCGCGTGCCGCTCGACGGCCATCCGCACCGGCTGCTGCTGGAGATCGGGCCGCTTGCCGGCGCCGTTCAGGCCGCGAGGTTCAGCGTCCCGGCGGCGCCGAGCCAGTCGATATAGACCTGAGCGTCGGTCTCGTAGCAGCTGCACGCGGCGGCTTCGAGGCCGCCGCGGTCGAGCACCGTGAGCTGGCCGCGGTGGTATTCGATCAGCCCTTCGCGCTGGAGCGTGCCGGCGGCCTCGGTCACGCCGACGCGGCGCACGCCGAGCATGTAGCCGAGGAATTCATGCGTGATGCGGAAGCTGTCGGCCTCGGCGCGGTCCTGGCTCATCAGCAGCCAGCGCGCGAGGCGCGGCCCGATGCTGTGGAAGCGCAGGCAGGCGGCCGATGACGTGAGCTGGGCCATCAGCACGTAGAGATAGCGCCGCAGCGTGGCGTCGAGCGCCGGGCTGGCGGCCAGTTCGCGCCGGAAATCCTCGGCCGCGATGCGCAGCGCCGGGCCGTCGCCCTGCACGACCGCGCGCACCGGCACCCGCGCGATGCCGGTCACGAGCTGGATGCCGACCATGCCCTCGCTGCCGACCATGCCGACCTCAAGCCCCGGATGCCCGTCGACACAGGTGACGAGCGAGATGAAGCCGCCGATCGGGAACCAGACGTGCAGCGTCGGATCGCCGCGCTCGCAGAGCACCTCGCCGAGCCGCAGCTCGACGGTGTCGGCAACGGCGTGCAACCGGCGCCGGTCGGCCTCGGGCAACAAGGCAAAAAGATGGTTTCGCATGCGGCCGAGTCTGGGCGACAAATTGCCGCGCGACTGTCTGCCGCCGCACATGGGCCGCGCGCGCCGATCAGCCCGCCGGGTGCCGGAACCGCGCCGTCATCCAGAAGCGGCTGCCGGTGCCGACAGCACTGCTCACGCCGACATCGCCGCCCATCAGCCGTGCGAGGCGGCGCGAGATGGCGAGGCCGAGTCCGCTGCCGCCATGCCGGCGCGTGAACGAATCGTCGAGCTGCGAGAAGGTCTGGAACAGGCTCGCCTGCTGCGCCGGCGTCATGCCGATGCCCTCGTCGCTGACCTCGATGCGCAGCAGCAGGCTGAAGCCGTCGTCCTCGATCGCGGCAAGCTTCATGACGATCACGCCGCGCTCGGAAAACTTGACCGCGTTGCCGAGCAGATTGAGCACGATCTGGCGCAGCCGCTGCGCATCGCCGAGCAGGTCGTCGGGCGTGGTGGCGGCCATGTCGAGCACGATGCGCAGGCGCTTGGCCTCGGCCGCCTCGCCGACGATGCGCAGGCATTCGTCGAGCGCGCGCGCGAGCGAGAACGGCGCCTCGTCGAGCGTCAGCTCCTCGGCCTCGATGCGCGAGATGTCGAGGATGTCGTTGATGATCGCCAGCAGGTGCCGCGACGCCTTCGAGCTGGTCGTGAGCCAGTCGATCTGGGTCGGATCGGCGGCGCGCAGCAGCGCGAGATCGGTCATGCCCATGATCGCGTTCATCGGCGTGCGCAGCTCGTGGCTCATGTTGGCGAGGAAGCGGCTCTTGGCGCGGCTGGCGGCTTCGGCCGCGTCGCGCGCCTGGGCCAGTTCGGCGGTGCGCGCCAGCACCAGTTCCTCCAGATGGCGCCGGTGCTGCGCCAGCTCGTCGGCCAGGCGCTCGGAGCGGTGCCGCGCGCGGTGCAGCGCCTCGCTGAGCACGCTGATGAGCACGCCGGTCAGCAGCACGCCGGCCAGTTGCCAGCGCTCGACCGAGGACTGGACCGCGAAGCTGTGGATCGGCGGCAGCAGGTAGTAGGTGGTGGCGAGATAGCTGGCGCCGGTCGCGACCAGCCCGGCGCGCAGCCCGCCGAGATAGCCGCTGATCATGATCGGCACCGCGAACACGATCAGCGTCGGCTGGCCGCCGAGCCGATCGTCGAGCGCCAGCCGCATCAGCAGCGTCGCGGCGGTCAGCAGCAAGGCGGCGCCACAGGCCAGCCACGGCGGAAGCGGCCCGGACGATCCCGGAAGAAACGTGCGCATCCGGCTCCCCATGCCCGCAGCCTTCACGGTTGACGAAAGCGGCAGTGTTGCGCCCGACGGCGCGGCGCGCAGGCGGAAGCTGTATCGGCGCGTTCCAGCGCGTTCCAGCGCGCTCGGCACGTCTGGCGCGTCAGGCGGCGGTCGTCGTCGGCAGCAGGCGGTCGTATTCGCGCTTGACGACGGCATAGCACTCGCAGGTGCGCTGCTCCAGCCCGGCGCGGTCGATGACCGTGATGCGGCCGCGCGAATAGCGGATCAGTCCGTCCTTCTGCAGGTGCCCGGCGGCCTCGGTCACGCCCTCGCGGCGCACGCCGAGCATGTTGGCGATCAGCTCCTGCGTCATCACCAGCTCGCTGCCGGCGAGCCGGTCGAGGCTCAGCAGCAGCCAGCGGCACAGCTGCTGGTCGAGCGAGTGGTGCCGGTTGCAGACCGCCGTCTGCGACATCTGCGTGATGAGTGCCTGGGTGTAGCGCAGCAGCAGATGCAGCACCGGCCCGGCGCGATTGAACTCGTCCTTCAACGCATGCGCGCGCAGCCGGAAGCCGCGCCCGGCGCTCTGCACCACGGCCCGGCTCGGCGTCGATTCGCCGCCCATGAACAGCGAGATGCCAACCAGCCCCTCGTTGCCGACCACGGCAATCTCGGCCGAGGCGCCGTCCTCCAGCACGTAGAGCAGCGACACGATTGCGGTGGTCGGGAAAAAGACGTGGGTCAGCTGGCTGCCCGATTCGTACAGCACCTGGCCGAGCGGCATGTCGACCGCTTCCAGGGCGGGCAGCCAGCGCTGCAATTCGGCTTCCGGCAAGGCGGCCAGCAGCCGGTTGTCTCGCGGCTGGGGGGGGACTTTCATCGATCGCTCCATGGTCGCTCCGACGGTGAAACGATCACCGCAAGAGGAATTTCGGGCGATCTTAGGGAAGGACTACAGACCGGTAAGTTCGCTAGCGTACAGACGAAGCGTTGCCACGCTTGCAAGTGTTTCAGGCTGGTAAGACTGCGGCGCCGAAGTCGGAAACATGGCCATGACGTTGCCGGCAGCTCTCACGCGACGGCGCGACCGGGATGTATCAGTCGGGCCATGGTGCGTTGCCGCACGGTGAAGCCGCGCCGGATTCGGATGATCCGGCAGGTCGCGCTCGTCGAGCGCGCGCCTGCAAGGGATTGCCGCATGCCTGAATCCGCCTTCGCCTCCGTTGCCCACGACACGCCGCAGATCGCGGCACCACTGCCCGTCGCACCACCCGTCGCACCTCTCATTGCACCGCCCGTCGCCGTGCCCGCCACCGACCCGATTGCAGCCGTGCCGCCACCGGTCGCGCTGGTCGCGCCAAGTGCGCCGGCGCCGCGCGATTTCGACCGCTGGAGCCATGCGCAGACTGCGCGGCTGACCGGCGGCATCTCGGGCATCGCGCTGAAACTGGCCTTCGAGGACTGGTTCGGCCACCTCGCCCGCAACCCCGCCGGACAGGCCGCGCTGATGCGCAATGCGGTGCAGCGCTGGCAGCGGCTCGGGCGCCTCGCGCTGTCGATCGGCGCCGCCAGCGCCCGTGATGCCGATGCCGCCAACGACGCCAGCGCCACGCCGCCCGACAGCCGCTTCGCCGCGCCCGAATGGCAGCAATGGCCGTTCAACCTCATGAACGCTGCCTTCCGCGAACAGGAAGCCTGGTGGCTCGATGCCACGACCGGCGTGCGCGGCGTCCAGCCGCATCACGAGGCGGTGGTGTCGTTTGCGGTGCGGCAGTGGCTCGACATGCTGTCGCCGGCCAACTTCCTGCCGACCAATCCCGAAGCGCTGGCGCTGACCGCGAAGACCGGCGGCGCCAATCTGCGCCAGGGCCTGCGCAACCTGATGGACGATGCGGCGCGCCTGAAGGCGCACGGCCCGCTGCCCGGCACCGAGGCGTTCCGGCCCGGCGAAACCGTCGCCATCACGCCGGGCAAGGTGGTGCTGCGCAACCGGCTGATGGAGCTGATCCAGTACGAGCCGGCCGGCGGCGCGGTGCGGCCCGAGCCGATCCTGATCGTGCCGGCGTGGATCATGAAGTTCTACATCCTCGACCTGTCGCCGGCCAACTCGCTGGTGCGCTACCTCGTCGGGCAGGGCCACACGGTGTTCGTGGTGTCGTGGATCAACCCGACCGAAGCCGACCGCGACCTCGGCATGGACGATTACCTCGCGCTCGGCGTGACCGCCGCCGTTGATGCGGTGACGGCCATCGTCCCGGGCCAGCGCATCCACGCCACCGGCTACTGCCTCGGCGGCACGCTGCTGGCCATCGCCGCCGCGGCGATGAACCGCGATGGCGACAACCGCTTCGCCACGCTCACGCTGCTGGCGGCGCAGACCGACTTCACCGAACCCGGCGCGCTCGCGCTGTTCATCGACGACAGCGAGGTCGCGCTGCTCGAAGACGTGATGGCCGAGCGCGGCTATCTCGACAGCAGCCAGATGGCCGGCGCGTTCCAGCTCCTCAACAGCGACAAGCTGATCTGGGCCGGCATCCGCCGCGATTACCTGATGGGCCGGCGCGCGCCGATGAGCGACCTCATGGCATGGAACGCCGACGGCACCCGCCTGCCCGCGCGCATGCACACCGAATACCTGCGCCGCCTGTTCCTCGACAACGAGTTCGCGCGCGGCCGCTATCGCGTCGACGGCCGGCTGGTCGCGGTCACCGACATCCAGTGCCCGATCTTCTGCATCGGCACCGAGCACGACCATGTCGCGCCCTGGCTGTCAGTGCGCAAGCTCGATCTGCTGACCGATGGCGAAGTGACTTTCCTGCTCACGTCGGGCGGCCACAACGTCGGCATCGTCAATCCGCCCGGCGTGCCGCAGCGCAGCTACCGGATGCTGACCCGCGCCGCCGACGGCCCGTCGCTCGCGCCCGATGACTGGCTCGCCGCCGCGCCGCCGCAGGACGGCTCGTGGTGGCCGGCGTGGAACGACTGGCTCGACGCGCACTCCGGCGCGCCGGGCGCGCCGCCCGCCATGGGCAATGCCGCCACCGGATTCGCGCCGCTTTGCGCCGCGCCCGGCAGCTACGTCCTCCAGCCCTGAACCGGATCGCCCCATGACCATTCCCGACAGCTTTTACCTCCCGCCCGCCTTCAGCCTTGCCGGCAAGAAGGGCCTCGTCATCGGCATTGCCAACGAGCACAGCATTGCCTGGGGCTGCGCCAAGGTCATGCACAGCCTCGGCGCCGACCTTGCCGTGACCTGGCTCAACGAGCGCGCCGAGCCCTTCGTGCATCCGCTCGCGCGGGCGCTCGGCAGCACGATCGCCCTGCCCTGCGATGTCGAGCAGCCGGGTCAGCTGGAGGCGGTGTTCGCCGCCATCGAGCGCGACTGGGGCCGGCTCGACTTCGCGCTGCATGCGGTCGCCTTCGCGCCGGCGGCTGATCTGCATGGCCGCGTCATCGACTGTTCGGCGGTCGGTTTCGCCCGCGCGATGGACGTGTCCTGCCATTCCTTCCTGCGCATGGCGAAGCTCGCCGAACCGCTCATGAAGAACGGCGGCACGCTGCTGACGATGAGCTATTACGGCGCCCAGAAAGTGGTCGGCCTCTACAACCTGATGGGCCCGGTCAAGGCCGCGCTCGAAGCCGTGATGCGCGAGCTGGCGACCGAGCTGGGGCCGCAGGGCATTCGCGTGCACGCCGTCTCGCCGGGGCCGATCCAGACCCGCGCGGCCTCGGGCATCGCCCATTTCGACGTGATGCTCGACGAGAGCGCGCAGCGCTCGCCCGAGCAGCGGCTGGTGACGATCGAGGATGTCGGCATGGCCGCCGCCACGCTGGTCAGCGACTGGTCGCGCGGCATGACCGGCAACGTCGTCTTCGTCGATGGAGGCAGCCATGTCCTCGCCTGACCGCATGATCGAGAACCACGTCTTCGCCGACATCAAGGTCGGCGACGGCGCGCATCTGCTGCGCACGCTGAAGGCCGAGGACATCCAGCTGTTCGCCGCGATGTCGGGCGACGTGAACCCGGCGCACGTCGATCCGGCCTACGCCAACACCACGCGCTTCCACGGAATCATTGCCCACGGCATGTGGGGCGCGGCGCTGATCTCGACCGTGATCGGCACCGAATTTCCCGGCCCCGGCACGATCTACATGAGCCAGACGCTGCGCTTCGAGCGGCCGGTCCACATCGGCGACACGCTCGATGTCAGCGTCACCGTCACCGCGCGCGACGAGAGCAACGAGCACCTCACGCTCGACTGCCGCTGCACCAACCAGCACGGCGTCGATGTCATCACCGGCAGCGCGCTGGTGCTGGCGCCGATGACGAAGATCCGCCGGCCGCGCGTGGTGCCGATGCAGGTCAGCCTGACCGACCGCTCGCTGCGCTACCGGCGCCTGCTGGCGCGCACCGCGCAGCAGCCGGCCATCACGGTGGCCGTGGTCCACCCCTGCGACGCCGAATCGCTGCGCGGCGCGGTCGAGGCGGCGGCGCTCGGGCTGATCGAGCCGGTGCTGATCGGGCCGGTGGCGCGGATGCGCGCGGTGGCGCTCGCGGCCGGCATCGACCTCGGCGCGCATCGGCTCGTCGCCGCGCCGCACAGCCATGCGGCGGCGGCGCGCGCGGTCGCGATGGCGCGCGCCGGCGAGGTGCAGGCGCTGATGAAGGGCAGCCTCGACAGCGCCGAACTGCTCGACGCGGTCGCCGATCCGGCCACCGGGCTGCGCACCGACCGGCGCCTGAGCCACGTCTTCGTGCTCGACGTGCCGGCGCATGCGCGGCCGCTGCTGATCGCCGATGCGATCGTCAACGCGCGTCCCGGCATCGAGACCAAGCGCGACATCGTGCGCAACGCGATCGACCTGGCGCATGCGCTTGGCATCGCCGAGCCGAGGGTCGCGATCCTGGCCGGCGTCGGCACCGTGACGGCCACCATGCGCTCGACCGTCGATGCCGCCGCGCTCTGCAAGATGGCCGAGCGCGGCCAGATCACCGGCGCGCTGCTCGACGGCCCGCTGACCTTCGACGGCGCGCTCGGCGTCGACCCTGCGCCCGGCGGCGGCGGCATCGCGACGGTGGCCGGCGCAGCCGATGTGCTGATCGCGCCCGACCTCGAATCG
>Ga0302291_10000287_pt1 | contig 14384 bp, 11 predicted proteins | sample III_Fen_N1_4_FD_194548 | JGI IMG/M metagenome (GOLD analysis project Ga0302291, IMG submission 194548) | Peat permafrost microbial communities from Stordalen Mire near Abisko, Sweden - III_Fen_N1_4 | ecosystem: Environmental > Terrestrial > Soil > Wetlands > Permafrost | place: Sweden: Abisko... | reverse complement strand
CGAAAGGCGTCCCGATGCGTGAGGCGCCATGTCGGCTTGCATCTTTGGCCACGCCAACATGCCGTTCGAACCCATCCTGTCACGACATCGAGATGTCATGAGTAAGCGTGAGCCCAAGGCCCCCTTGCCCGGCGGCGTGGCCATGAGCACGATCAGGTAACGGCGCCACGCGTGGATGTGTGCACGTAACCCAATAGATGCACACATGGACAGCAAGCGAGTCACCAAACCCCGAGACATTCGTCGCCGGCATGCCGAGGAGTTCAAGCAGACGCTGGTGCAGCGCAGCCTGTTGCCTGGTGCGTCGGTGGCGGCCATCGCGCAGGAAGCCGGCGTCAACGCCAACCTGCTGTTCAACTGGCGGCGCCTGCATCTGCAGGCCCAGGAGCCGGCGCTGGCCCGAGTGCCCGCGCCGGTGCTGCTGCCGGTCACGGTGGTCGCTGCAGCGCCAGTTGCCCCACCACCACCCTCGCTCGCGCCACCACCAGCGTCGCGCCCGAGTTCCGCCGGCGGCACCATCGAGATCGACATCAGCGGGGCCCGCGTCCGCGTGCGTGGCCGCGTCGACGAGGCCAGCCTGCACACGGTGCTGCGCGCGCTGACTCGCGCCACATGATCGGCGCGCCGTGATTGGGCTTCCATCAGGCACCCGGGTCTGGATCGTCGCGGGCCACACCGACATGCGTAAAGGCTTCGACGGCTTGGCGGCACTGGTGCAGACTGCGCTGGCGGAGAACCCGTTCAAGGGCCATGTCTTCGTCTTCCGTGGCCGGCGCGGCGACATCATCAAAATCCTGTGGTTCGATGGCCAGGGTCTGATGCTGCTGGCCAAGCGACTGGAGCGCGGCCGCTTCGTCTGGCCTCAGGCCACCTCGGGCAGCGTGTCGCTCACGCCGGCGCAGTTGTCGATGCTGCTCGAAGGCATCGACTGGCGCATGCCGGTGCGCACCCACCAGCCGGAACTGGCCGCGTGATGCTGACCTGACGGTGCTGTTGGTGCCACCCCCAATGGTCATTTGGCCGCCCATTCTGCACAGTAGGAACCGTGCCAACAACCGTAGCCCAGCCCCACACCGTCGAGGGTCTGCTGCGTGTGATCGAGGCGCGCGACAGCGAGCTTGCGCTGCTCAAGCGTAATAGTCCGACCAACCCCGTCCTTGCCCGGCGGCGTGCCGTTGACGAGCATCTGAGCTGAAGAGTGCCGCCCGCTTGATGGTGTGCACCAACAGGAGATGGTGCACATCATGAAGACAGTGGCAGGGATCAACGGGACGCCTCGGCGTCAACACGATCGGGCGTTCAAGGCAGAGCTGGTCGAACGGTGCCTGGCACCCGGCGCGTCGGTCGCGGCAGTCGCGTCGGCCGGCGGCGTCAACGCCAACTTGCTGTTCAAGTGGCGCCGCGAGCACTTGCGCGCGAATCAGTTGAATCGCTCGGCGCCCTCGTCTTCGACTGTGCTGGTGCCCGTCCAGATCGCAATGGACATGGATGCCGAGGCCAGCCATTCGCCACCATCGACTGCCTCGGCCGTGCCACCTCAACGTTGGGCACGCAGCACCGGCATCATCGAACTCGACATCGCAGGCGCTGTGCTTCGCCTACGCGGTCCGGTCGACGAGGCCAACCTGTGCAGCGTGTTGCGCGCGCTGCGCCAGAGCGCATGATCGGCCCACGCGCGGGCACCCGGGTGTGGCTGGCCGCCGGCATCACCGACATGCGATGCGGCATCGACAGCCTGGCGGTCAAGGTGCAGACCGTGTTGGCCGAGGACCCGTATGCCGGCCATGTCTTCGCGTTCCGTGGCCGCCGCGGTGACCTGGTCAAACTGCTGTGGAGCGACGGCGACGGCATGTGCCTGCTGACCAAGCGCCTGGAGCGTGGTCGCTTCATCTGGCCGCAGGCCGACACCGGCAGCGTGGCATTGAGCGCCGCGCAGTTGTCGATGCTGCTCGAAGGCATCGACTGGCGACGCCCCGAACGCACCTGGCAGCCACGCGCAGCGGCGTAGTTTGGTTCGGCTTTGGTTGACGGGATATCTCCCGTTGTGAGCGGCAATTTTTGCGGTCACAGTCATGGTCATGACGACCGAAGACCTGCAGGCCAGTAACGCCGCCCTCAGCGGCGGGGTTGGTGGTGAACTGCGGCGCACGCAGGAGTCCCTGAAGATCGCGCTGCTGACCATCGACAAGCTCAAGGTCGAGCTGGCCTACCTGCGGCGCATGAAGTACGGCCGCTCCAGCGAACAGCTCGAACACGCGCAGCTTGAACTGGTGGGCGGCATGACGGTGGCGCCTGCCGCCGAGCCGACCTCCAATGTCACCTCGATGGAGGCGGCCCGCAAGAAGCGCGCGCCCAAGCCGCGTCCCGGGCTGCGCGAACTGCCCGCACATCTGCCGCGGCGCACAGTCACGCATAGCCCACCGTCGGGTGTTGAGGGCGGCTGCGACTGCCAGGCCTGCGGCCGCGCGCTGCGCGAGATCGGCCAGGACGTCAGCGAAGTTCTGGACTACGAGCCCGGCAGCTTCCACGTCGTGCGCCATGTGCGCCCCCGGCTGGCGTGTGCCTGCTGCAAGACGATCACACAGGCGCCCGCGCCGAGCCGTCCGGTGGAACGCGGCCTGCCCGGACCCGGATTGCTGGCCCACGTCCTGGTGGGCAAGTACGCCGACAGCCTGCCGCTGTACCGGCAGTGCCAGATCTATGCCCGCGAAGGCGTGATGCTGGAACGCTCGACCCTGACCGACTGGGTCGGCCAGGCCGCACGGTTGCTGACCCCCTTGGCCCAAGCCATCGGCCGCCATGTGCTGCGCGCCGACAAGGTCCACGGCGACGACACGCCGATCCGTGTGCTCGGCGGCAAGGGCAACAAGGCCAAGACGGGGCGGCTGTGGGTTTATGTGCGCGATGACAGGCCTGCCGGATTGCAGGCGCCACCGGCGGTGTGGTTCCAATACTCGCCCGGCCGCCACGGTGATCATCCCGCGCGCCATCTCCGGGGCTGGCACGGCATCCTGCAGGCTGACGCCTTCGCCGGCTACAACCAGCTCTATGAAGGCGGGCGCATCGTCGAGGCTGGGTGCTGGGCTCACGCTCGCCGCAAGCTGTGGGACATCCACGAGCGCCAGCATCGGCTGGCGGGCACGCTGGTGCACCAGGGGCTGGAGCGCATCGCCGAGATCTTCAAGGTCGAGGCCGAGATCCGCGGCCGATCGGCCTTGCGGCGTAGGCGGGTGCGGCAGGTGCGAACACAGCCGATCGTCAAGGCGTTGCACACCTGGATGAAGGAGACCCTGGCGCAGATCTCGGCCAAGTTGCCCTTGGCGGCGGCCATCGGTTATGCCCTGAACAACTGGGTTGCCCTGGTCCGCTTCGTTGGCGACGGGCGCATCGAGGCCGAGAACAATGCCGCTGAGCGGGCCCTGAGGGCCGTGGCCATAGGCCGCAAGAACTTCCTGCACCTGGGCTCGGACGCCGGCGGCGACAGCGCCGCCGTGATCTACACGCTGATCAGCTCGGCCAAGCTCAACGGCATCAACCCGCAGCACTACCTGCGCTACGTGCTGGAGCGCATCGCGGAGCATCCCATTAACCGCATCGACGAGCTCTTGCCGTGGGCGGTGGCCGACCGGATCGCTCCCGGCACGCAGCCAGAGCAGGCAGCGCAGCGAGCGCAGGAAGTGCCACTGGCGGCCTGAGCGCCGCAGTCATCGCGGTTGGCAAAATGTGCGCATGCGTATCAAGCTGATCGAAGACCTGCCGATGGCCAGCAGCGCCGAGCTGTACCAGCTCAGCTGGGTGATCGAGCAACTGCTGGCCGACCCGCGGCGCATCGTGCAGGCGCGCGCCGAGTTGCACACCGGACAGCAGGTGCAATACCTCCACTGGGACGACGGCAAGATGAGGGCCGCGCGCGTGGTGGCCATGAAGGACAGACGGGTCACCGTGCTCGACGAGGCCAGTCGTACCCACTTCACCTTGCCCTACGCGGCGATCGTGACGACGCCGTCCAGCGGGCACGACAACAGCGCCGATCAAGCAGTTGCTACCAAGCCAACACCGCCGCCCGAGATCGCCAGCCGCGCCGACTTCCGCGTCGGCAACCGGGTGAGCTTCACCGACCAGCACCTGCAGCACCGTGTCGGCCTGATCGTGCGCATCAACCAGCGCACCGCCACGCTGGATTGCGATGGTCAGACCTGGCGCGTTGGGTTCGGATTGCTGCGGCCTCTCGTCGACATCTGAACGAGGCCGCCGTCTATGACGGCCTTGGTCGGAATACTACCGCGCGGGGCTCCACCGCCCTATACCAATGCTTCGACTGGAAGCTGCCATGGCGCGACGCAGTGCCCGGTGACTTGTCGACCGAGGCGAAGAAGCGCCTGCCTGAAAACGGCAGCGGGGGGCGTGCCTACGGTGGACGACTTGGTGGCCGATGCGCCGCGTCAGTCGCGCTACGGGTCAGCAGTGGCAGCGCAGTTGCGCAATCCACAGCGTGTTGTCATTCACGCGGTAGACCATGCGGTGTTCGTCGTTGATGCGGCGTGACCAGCAGCCGGCCAACGCATGCTCAAAAGCTTCGGGCTTGCCGATGGCGTCATAAGGCTCACGCTGCACATCGCGGATCAGCTGGTTCACCTGTTCCAGCAAGCGTCGGTCGGTGGCCAGCCGATGTTGGCGGTCGTCCCAGGCAGCTTCGTCAAACACCAACTTCATGGCGTCGGATCAACCAAGCTGCGCTCGGTGCCTTCCCCAGCCGACAGCCGTTGTGCTGCCTCGAGCAAACGGCGTGCATTGGCGGGGCTGCGCAGCACAGCTGCCAGCGCATCTTCGCGTCCCCCGTTGACTCGGTCAGTCCGGCATCAAGCTCAGCCAGGCCGTCAGCACTCGCTTTGCCTGTCACCACCCACTACGACTTGGACAACGCGCGCTTGAGCACGTCGGCGCCGAAGCCGATGACGATGATGGCCATGAAGCCCGAGGTCCAGTCCAGCGTCTGCAGCTTTTCCTGCGCGCTCGCCAGCAGGCCGAAACCGACAAGCAGCACGGTGACAAACAAGCTGACCAGCGCCAGCACGGTGCTGCTTTCAACGTAATTCTTCGTCGTCTCCAGCCGAACCGGGTTGGCGACCAACGTGACGATGGGCTGTGCTGGTGCCGCCGGGTCCAGCGCATCCGCCGTCACCTTGAACTCGGCCACATCGGACGCCGCCGTCTTCTGCAAAAGCCATCGGGCTCTCAGCCAGTCAGCCGCGCCGGGCGGCTCGAAGAAGTGCCAGCCTGTCCAGTCCTGACCGGCCGGCACGTCCTGGCCGTTGACCTGCCAGCGCCAGTGGAACCGGCTGCGCGCCGTCGCGTTGTCCAGCCCCGGCGCACCCAGGTGCACGCGCAACATCACCAGCTGGTACAGGCGCGGGCTCGGCGGATCGACCTCGATCCACAAGTTGGCCGATCGCGGATCGCGCAAGGCCTGCTCGATTTGCCCGCAGCTGACGTTCTCCTCGACCTGCTGCAGCAGCTGCCGCGCCTCGGTCGCCGACTCCCCGGGCCCAGGCCGCAGGGCTTGCAGCAGCGGCGTCGCGAAAGCCAGTCGCCCGTCGCGCACCTCCTGGCTGCCGGCGCTGCGAACCAGGCTCGCAAAAGCCAGGATGAGCTCGGCCTTCGCCACGGCATTGGCCGCGTCGACATAGCGCCCGCGCTCGCACTCGGTCAGATCCTTGTCCAGGAACGCCGCACGCAGGCCGCCCAGCAGGTCCTGGAATTTGGTCCACGTCGGATCCGCGTCGAATACAGGATCCTTGCGCGCAGCGTCAGCGCGCAACTGCAGCGCCTGCAGCAGCTCGGTGGTGGGTTTGACTTCGCGCAGTGTTCGGATCGCCGCCGCTTGGTCCAGATTCGCCTGCTCGCGCGTGAACTCATCAGCGCTGGGGGCGGGCTTCTCGACCACGCACAGCACCTGACGGCACAGCCGCACGGCATCGTCGATCTCGTGCCGGGCCAGGCCGGCGTCGCCTTCCAGGGCCTTGAGCAGTTCGCCCGCGCCGACAGTGAGGTCGACGCGCCGGCCCAGCGCCTCGACGCGTTGCTCCAGACCAGGCAAGGCCGCCTCGGTATTGGGCAAGATCGGCCACAGCATGTGCACCTCCTCGCGCAGCCGCCGCTTCTCCACACGCAGCAGCGTCAGCGTGCGAGACGAGATCACACCGCCGATGCCGCCCAGCCGCCCGTCCAACTCGGCCAGCCGCTGCTTGACCGCTACACGGCGACGCTGCATCGGCAGTGCGAAGTTGATGAGCAGCGACAGCGTGATGCCGATCAGCAGCACGATCAGCACGGCCACGGCATTGACGATGCCCTGCCAGGTCGGACTCCAGTAGAGCAGCCGCGCTGTGACCGGGTAGTCGTGGGTTTCGGTGGCCCGCATGTCAAAGCTCGGGTCGGGCTCGTGGCGCAGGAAAAGGCGGCCCTGCCGCTCCCCGGCGCGCAGCAAGCCGCTGTCCCAGAAGCCGACCTGATCCGCATTGAACGCAGCCTCCAGCAGCAGCGGTTGTCCAGGCGGGGCGAGCATGCGCCCGGTCTTCACCTCATCGCCGAGCTCGAGTCGCCAGCTGAACTGGTAGGGCACGGGATCCTGGTTGCGCAGTGCTATCTTCACCGTGCCCCCGTGCAGCACAGTCACCGCGATCTTTTCCTGCGTCGGCCCCTCGGCCACGAGGTGGAAGTCGAAACTCTTGCGAACGGCCTTCAGCTCGGCCAGCTCTTGGTCGCCGTCTGTCAGCCGGGCAGTCATCACGCCGGGCTGCAGCAATCCAGTGGCCTCGAGTTTGACGGTCACACAGGCTTTGGGAGCGAGGGTCGCCGAACCCTTGACGATGTCCTGCTGCGCCATGTCGGCCGCAGTCAGACTGACCACGCCGATCGCGTAAGACTCGCGGCCCGGCGGATTGGCTGAGAAATCCGACACGCGCAATGCGGGGGTCAGCGCTTGCGTGCTGTCGTTGCACAGCTGCAACAGGCCCGACGCCGTGCCGTCGGCCTCGGCAGTCAGCAGCGGATTGCGCTGCAGACACAGGCTGCACTTCGGTGGCGGCGTGGTGCGCGTGCAGTAACTGCAGTGTGGCGCGGACGCCGCGGCGGTCACGGGCGCAAGCTCGGGCTGAGCGCTCTCCCCAAGGCAAGCCACCAAGGAAAGACTCAGGCCCGACAGGAGCACCGCACCGATGCGGGTCGAGAAATGCCGCATCAGCATCTCCTTGACAGGCCCGAACAGGGCCAACGTTCTTGACGCTAGCCCTCTTCGCCGGGCCCGTCCATCCCCCGCTGCTCAGCACTTCCGTGCGCACCGCGCGCGCTGGTGCCGATAGAGTTTCGGGCCGGCGCTCAGCCAGGCTGTCGATTTGCCCATCGTGAGCAATTCATTCTTTCGGTGCCGCCTTGCCCGGCGACATGAAAGCAAGCTCAGCATCTGAGCCACTGCCGCACCAGGCTGTGCCCATGAACGGCGCCGCCGACATCGCCACGCCCCCCAGTCCCTGCTGGCACTGCACCGGCTGGGCAGGTTGGGGCTCGGGCAGCGCGTACTCGACCAGGTGGACACCATCGCCTCGGGTCAATCAAGCCCGCGTCAACGCCCTCATCGCCGGACCAGCACCTGCGACAGCGGATATCCGCTCATGGTGCCTATGGCGCCGTAGCCAGCGACGCTGGTGGCGGTCATGCACACCGCGCCCATCATGCCGCCGGGCGCGCAATCTGCGTACGCCAGCTTGTCGAGCTGGGCTGGCAGCAAGGCTGCGAACGGGTTGTCGGGCACAAACAGCAGCACGTACGAGTTCTGGGCGTTGCGGCGGGGCCGAGCCTCGAAACCGGCATAGATGCCGCCATTGGCCACACCCGATGCGGGACTCCAGCCGTCGCCGCCGGCCATGGTGGTGAAGGTGTTGGTGGTGGTGTTGGCGAAGCTGGCCACGAAGCTGCCGCCCAGACCGGCATCGCGCCAGGTCTGCAGTTGGTAGGTCAAACGCACCTGTGTCATGTCGTAGTACGGTGCGCTGCCAGCGGCACTGCCCGACATCGATTCGGTCAGTGTGCCGCTCAGATTGCTGATGGCCCCGGTGGTTGAATTCAGCGTGAACGAGCCGGTGAACACCGATTCGCGCGGCTGGGTGTCGGGCTCATGGAAGGTGGTCCGCACATCGAACACCGTGAGCACCGGTACCGGGCTGGACGCTGCGCCGTTGCCAACGCCGTTGCTGGCATACACCGAGAAGGCGAAACCGGCACAACCTGAGGGGCAGGACACCGTCAGCGGTGCGCTGCTCGCCGATGCGGTGATGCCAGCCGGCGACGACACCACCGTGTAGCCGGTGATGGCATTGCCGCCGCTGCCGACGCCGCCGACACTGACGATCACCGTGCTGGTGTTGTTGCCCAGCTTGGCCGCCACGCCGGTGGGCGCTGTCGGCACTGTGACGCCCGTTGGCACCTGCACCGCCAGCGTCTGCGACAGCTGTGCGGCCGGGTTGTAGTTGCCATTGCCGGCCTGATTGGCCGCAATGATGCATTCACCCAGACTCAGGTCGGTGACCAGGCCGCTGCTGGCGTTGACGCTGCACACGCCCGGGCTCAGGCTGCTGTAGCTCACCGGCAGGCCGGAGCTGGCGGTGGCGCTGACGCTGGCACTGCCGCCCAGGGTCAGTCGCGGGGCGGTGGCGAAGCTCAGCGTCTGCACCGGGTTGTTGCTCACCGCAAAGCTCACCGCCACTTGCGCGGCAGGCGCCCAGATGGCATCGCCGGCCTGGTTGGCCGCCACGCTGCAGCTGCCGGCCACCAGACCGGTGACCAGCGCGCTGCTGCTGTCGACGCTGCAGACGGTGGGGCTCAGGCTGCTCAAGCTCACCGGCAAGGCTGAACTGGCGCTGGCGCGCACAGCCACCGTGCTGCCGGCCACCAGCGACGACGGCAGCGAGGAAAAACCAATGCTTTGGATTGCGAAGCTCACCGTCAGGTTTTGCGTCACGTCAGCCGCCGCGGCCCAGGCGGAATTGCCGGCCTGGCTGGCGCGCACTGTGCAGTTGCCGGCGACCAGCGCCGTCACCACGCCGCTGCTGGCATTGATGGCGCATACCGAAGGCGTCACGCTGGTGTAGCCCACGGCCAGATTGGAGTTGGCGCTGGCACTCACCCGCGCCGAGCCACCCGCGGTCAGCGCGGGCGCCGCGCTGAAGCTGATGGTCTGCGTCATCAGGGCCACAGCGATGCGCAGGTTGCTGGTCGCGGCGGCAGCCCAAGAGGCATTGCCGGACTGGTTGGCCGTCAGATTGCAGCTGCCAACTGCCAAGCCACGAACCAGACCGCTGCCGCTGTCCACCGTGCACACCTCGGGCGAGAGGCTGCTGTAGACCACCGGTAGGCCCGACGTTGCCAGCGCGGTCACGACGGCTTCGCCGGTGACGGCCAGTGCCGGCGCTGCGCCGAAGGTGATAGCCTGGCTGCCCTGCGCGACGGCGAAGCCCTGTGTCACGGCCGTGGCGGCTGCCCACGTGGTGTTGCCTGGCTGGTTGGCCGCCACCGTGCACAGCCCAGCACTGAGGCCGGTCACCACGCCAGCGTCGCTCTGCACGCTGCAGACGCCAGCGCTGAGGCTGCTGAAGACGACTGGCAAGCCGGAAGAAGCCGTGGCGTGCAGCGTCGCACTGCTGTTCGCCGTCAGTGCGGGTGCCGCGCCGAAGCTGATGTGCTGGGCCAGAAAGTCAATGTAGAAGCTCTGTGTTGCCTGCAGCGCCGACGCCCAGCTGGTGTCACCTGCCTGGTTGGCCGCGATGGTGCAGGTGCCTGCTGCCAGCGCGGTCACCAGGCCCGTCTCGGCCTGCACGCTGCACACTGTCGCGCTCAGGCTGCTGTAGGCGATGGGCAGCGCTGCGGTGGTCGATGCCCGCACGGCGGCCGACTGGGTCACGGTCAAGGCAGGCGCGGGCCCGAAGCTGATCAGCTGGGTGCGCACGGCGACCGGGAAGCTCTGCGTGACCGGTGTGGCGGCCTCCCAGCGGGCGTCGCCGGCCTGGCTGGCGCCAACCACGCATTGCCCGTTGGCCAGGCCGGCGACGATGCCTGAGACGGCATCGATCTGGCACACCGCGGGCGTCAGGCTGCCAAAGCGTACCGGCAGCCCCGAACTGGCGCTGGCGACGACGCTGGCAGTGCCGCCGACGACCAGTGACGGCAAGGCGCCAAAACGGATGCTCTGCGCCGGGTCCATCGCCACCGTCAGGCTTACCAGCGCTTGCGGCGCGATGCCCCAGCTGGCGTTGCCTGGCTGGTCGATGGCGACGCTGCAATTGCCCTCGGCAAGGCCGCGCACCAGGCCGCTGTCGGCCTGCACGCTGCACACCGCTGGCGTCAGGCTGCTGAAGCTGAGCGCCAACCCCGAGCTGGCGCTGGCGCTCAGCGTCGCGCTGCGGCCCGACACCAGGCTGGGCGCAGCACCGAGGCTGATGCGCTGGCTGCGAAAGTCCACCAGCAGCGCCAGCGTGGCCTGCATCGCCGGTGCCCAGACGCCGTCGCCCGGCTGGTTGGCGGCAATGGTGCAGTTGCCGACGGCTACCCCGGTGACCACCGCCGTGTGTGGGTCGATGCTGCAGGTGGCCGGCGTCAGGCTGGCGTAGGTCAGGGCCAGGCCTGACGTGGCGCTGGCCGCAACCCTGGCGGTCGCCGTGACGGTCAGGCCGGGCGCAGCGCCAAAGCTGATGAACTGGGGCTGCTGCGCGACCGCCAGCGCCAGCGTGGCCGGCTCGGCCGCGGCCCAGACGCGGTCACCTGGCTGCGTCGCGAGCAGTCGGCAGGTTCCAGCCGCGAGGCCGCTGACCAGGGTGCCGCCGGTGTCAACGGCACAGACCTCAGGTGTCAGGCTGCGCAAGCCCGCCGGCAAGCCGGAGCTGGCCCTGGCCTGCACCGGCTGGCTGCTGCCCACCGTCAGGCGCGGTGCGGCGCCAAAAGTCAGGCTTTGCAGCGTGGTGCTGACGCTCAGCGTCTGCTGCGCGGTGGCGGCGGCAGCCCAGGCGCCATCGCCGGCCTGGTCGGCGGCGATGCTGCACAGGCCGGCGGCCAAGCCCAGCACCCGGCCGCCATCGGCCGACACCGTGCAAACCGTGGGGGTCAGGCTGCTGTAGACCACCGGCAGGCCCGATGCCGCAGTGGCGTGCAGCACCGCAGCCGCGTCCACCGCCAGAGCGGCCGGCGCGCTGTCGAAGGCCGTTGTCTGGGGTCGCGCCTGCACGGCGATGGACAGCAGGCTGCGTGGCGCGGCGGCCCACTGCGCGTCGCCCGCCTGCTCAGCGGCCACGCTGCAGGCGCCGGCCGCGAGGCCGCTGACCAGGCCGCTCACGGCATCCACCGTGCAGGTCGCCGGCGTCAGGCTGGTGAAGCCGACCGCCAGGCCTGAGCTGGCCGCCGCCGCCAGCGCGGCACTGCTGCCGGCCTGCAACGCTGGTGTGTCGCGCCACAGCAGCGTTTGCAGCTGGCCCAGCACCACCAGCGCGATGGACTGCGGCGGCGCCACCGCCCAGTCGGCATTGCCCGATTGGCTGGCCACGATGGTGCAGCTGCCGGCCTGCAGGCCGTGGACCAGGCCGCTGGCCGCGTCGACATCGCACACCGCCGGGCTGCGGCTGCTGTAGAGCGCTGGCAAGCCCGACGAGGCCGTCGCCTGGACCTGGCCGCTGCCACCCACGCGCAAGCCCTGGGCGGCGCCGAAGGACAGCGACTGCGGCGCCGCCAGCACCCGCGGCCCATCACCGCCACCGCCGCCGCACGCGGCCAGCAGCAGCGGCAGCCAGCAGCTCAGGACTATCGCGCGCCAGGTCATCGCGGGTCGCCCTCAGAACCGGAGACTGGTCGACAAGCTCAGCGACCGGCCCATGCCGGGCACCGGCACGCCCCAGGCGGTGCCGTTGCTGGTCATCGACGGGCCCTGCGCAACATAGGCACCGCCCAGTGGCGGCGCGTAGAAGCGATTGAGCAAGTTGTCTATGCCCAGCTCGACATGCACCGCGTCCCAGTCGTAGGCGGCGCGCAGGTTGACCAGGCCGTAGCCGGCGGTGGCCATCTCGTTGCGCACCTGCGAGAGGCGCCGCTTGGCCGCGACGGCGACCAGCTCAACGCTGGCTTGCCATGCGCCTTGTTGCTGCGACAGCGCCAGCTTGGCGTTGAGCGGCATGATGTTGTAGAGGCCATCTCCAGTCGTGCGGTTCTGGCCCTGCACCTGGCTGATGACCAGTGCAGCGCCGAACTCGCCCCAGCGTTCGGTGCTGGACAAGCGGCTGCGCAGCGACAGATCCCAGCCCCGCAGTCTGGCCTGCGCGTTGGCATATTGCAGCAGCACGAAGCCGCTGCGCGCCGTGGCATTGCTCGCGCTGCACTGGCCGACGGTGCAGCGCTGGGCGTCGATGAAGTCGTGCACCTCGGTCCAGTAGGCGTTGGCCTTGACGGTCCAGTCCTGCTGCTGCTCGTCGTGCCAATCGGCGCTCAGCGATGCGGTGTGCGCCACCTCGGGTCGCAGCTCAGGATTGCCGACATAGCCATTGCCGTCGCCGACGAAATTGTTCATCAACGCGGCCATTGCCTGGGTCGACCAGGGATAGCGCTGGTACAGATTGGGCGAGTGCGTCTTGCGTGCGAACCCCGCCTCCAGGCTCAGCTCGGGCGACGGCGTGTAGCGCGCGATGGCGGTGGCGTCCCAATGCTGGGTGCTGCGCGCGCGCTGCAAGGCGTTGAACGCGGCCGCTTCATTGCCCCACAGCGCACCCAAGCCGTTGTCGTAGCCCTGCACCGGACCGGCATTCGCCATCACACGATCGCCCCGCAGTCCGAACTGGGTCAGCCAGCGGCTGCCGACCCGGTGCTCCCATTCGGCAAAAGCGCCGGCGCGGTTGCGCTGTCCGAAGTCGACGTTCCAGAACGCATTCGGCCCCATCACGCCGCCCACGGGCGGCCACCAGTCGTAGAGCACATAGGTCTGGCGCTCGGCGCCCAGGCGCAGGGTGTTGGCGCTGTCGAGCTCGACGCTGGCCTGCAGTACCGCACCGCGGGTGGTGGCCTCGGTGTCCATCGGCATGCCCAGGCCGTAGTGGTAGCGGTCCGGGCCCATGTCCATCTCGTGATTGACGCGTTGCTCGAACAGCCGCGCCACCAGCTCACCCCACTCGAAACGGCCGCTGTAGCGCAGATTGGTCTGGCGGCTGTGGTTGGCTGTCATGTCCATGCGCTGGTTCGGGAAACCTTCCAGGCCCATGCGCTGCTCACCCAGCTTGAGCTGCAGCAGGTGGTCGCCGTGGCGCCAGGCGATGCTGAGGTCGTCGTTGCGCGTCGTGAACGCGCTGGACGCCACCACATCGCCCGCGATCAGTGGCCCACCCTCGGTTCCCGCGGCCAACGGCTTGAAGCCACGTGCGGCGCGGTAGTTGCCTTGGTGGCTGGCCGACGTGTTGGCGCTCAGGCTCAGCCAGCTGTTGGCCCAGGTCGCCGACAGGTTGCTGCCGCGGCCGGCACCGTTACTGCGTGCGAAGCCGCCGATCTGGCCCTGCACCAGCTGTTCGTTGTCGGCGGCGAACAGCGGCGGCGCCGAGTCCATCTGGATGGTGCCGCCAATGCTGTCGCCGCCGGCACTGACTGGCGTCACCCCGGCATACACCTTGACGCTGCCCACATTGCTCGGGTCGATGTAGGACAGCGCCGGGTTCATGTGGTTGGGGCAGGCCGCCACCAGGTCCATGCCGTCAACTTGCGTGCGCAAGCGGTCATCGGCCAGGCCACGGATCACCGGCAGGCTCGACACTCCGCCCGCACCGTACAGGCTGACGCCCGGGATGTCGCGCAGCAGGCTGGCGCTGTCGCCATGGGCTGCGCGAACGCGCGCCAGCGACCCTTTGCCCAGGCGCTGAGCGAACGGCTCGCTGTCGCCACCGGGCGTGCCGGTGACGACCACCTGCTGCGGCGCGTCCTGCGCCAGCACGGCGGTCGGCGACTGCGCCGCCAGCAGCAGCGCGGCCAAGGCCACCCGCCGCTGCGGCCACCGGCGTTTCCCGGCGCTCACCGAAGCACTGTGCTCACAGACGGCCCGCCCTCAGCGCTTGAGGCGCCGCGAACGCAGGCCCACCAGCGCCAGGCCGGCGAGCAACAGCGCGTAGCTGCCTGGCTCGGGCACGGCGGCGCTGATCGTCTGCGACAGCGGAACCCCGCTCATCGTGCCGACGGCGCCATAGCCGGCCTCGCTGGTGCCGGTCATGCAGACGGCGCCCATCATGCCGCCTGGCGCGCAGTCGGCGTAGGCCAGCTTGTCGACCTGGGCTTGCGTCAGCGCCGCCGTGGGGTCGCCGGGCACGAAGATCAGT
>Ga0302291_10000286_pt1 | contig 14393 bp, 7 predicted proteins | sample III_Fen_N1_4_FD_194548 | JGI IMG/M metagenome (GOLD analysis project Ga0302291, IMG submission 194548) | Peat permafrost microbial communities from Stordalen Mire near Abisko, Sweden - III_Fen_N1_4 | ecosystem: Environmental > Terrestrial > Soil > Wetlands > Permafrost | place: Sweden: Abisko... | reverse complement strand
ATGGGGGCGTCCTTGTTGGCGGTGGGGGAAATCAAGCCTGGGCCCGGCGCGTGGCGATGACCGGGCGTTACGAAAGCAAAAAAATCCCCGCCACGGCCGTCGCGGGCCGGGGCGGGGCGCAAGGCGCAAGGGGTGCGCAAGAGGAACAACGGAAAGCCGGGCGGCGCGTGGCTCAGAAGTCGTAAGCGAGCTTCGTGTACCAGAAGCCGCCGGCCGGCGAGAACGGCGACGGGCCGTAGACGAAGGCCGCCGCGCCGGTGTTCGCATCGACGAAGCCGGCCTTCTCGGGCCGCACGTCGAACAGGTTGCTCGCGCCGACGCTGAGCTTCACGCCGCCCGCGAACGCATAGGTGATGTCGAGGTCGGTGATCCAGCGCGCGCCGAAGTTGATGTCCTGCGCCGGGTTCTCGGTGCGCTGCCACTTGTAGTCGCCAAAGCGCGTGGTCTGGAGGTTCACGTCGAAGGCAGCGATGAACCAGCGCCCGCCGACGATGAGCTTGTTGTGCGGATTCGCGACGCTGAGGTCGCCCTGGGCCGAGCGGCCGAACCACACCTTGTTGCCGCCGGCGTTGGCGCCGAGCGTGCTGATCTGCGCCGGCGTGGCGCGGATCTTCGTGATCTCGGTCTCGTTGTAGTTGAAGCCGACGTTCCAGCGCACGGTGCCGAAGCGGCCGTAGTCCTGCGTGGTGTCGGCGACGAGGTCGAGGCCGGTGCTGCGGGTATCGACGCCGTTGGCGAAGTACTGCACCCATTCGCTGCCGGCCAGTCCGTTGGCCTGGAGCAGCGGCGTGAACGCCGGGCCGTAGAGGTAGCCGGTCCGCACGATGCGGTCCTTGATGTCGATGCGGTAGCCGTCAAGCGTGAGGTTGCTGCCGCGCGCCGGCGTCCATGCGAAACCAAGGCCGGCGTTGCGCGACTTCTCGGGCTTGAGGTCCTCGGCGCCGAGCGCGCGCGCCAGCGCCGAGTTGTTGCGCACCACCTTTGACAGGCTCGGCACGACGTTGCCGTTGACGTCGATGTTGGTGCGGTTGTCGGTCTGCGCATAGCCGATCTGGGTCAGCGACGGCGCGCGAAAGCCGGTGCCGACGGTGCCGCGCACGGCGAGCTCGGGCGTCAGCTCGAAGCGCGAATTGAGCTTGCCGCTGACGGTGTTGCCGGCGCTGTCGTCGTAATGCTCGCCGCGCACCGCGACATCGACGAACCAGCGCTCGGCCGGGTTGAAGCCGACATCGCCGTAGGCCGCGAACACGCTGCGCCGCAGCCGCGCCTCGTCGGCCGGGCCGAGCACCACGCCGCCCTGCGCGCCGATCGACGCGAGCTTGCCGACGTTGGGATCGCCGTCCTGGTCGCCGGGCTGGATCACGTAGCCGCCGACGGCCGAGCCGCGCGGATCGCCGGCAAAGGTGCTGAAGCGATCGACGCGGTATTCGGCGCCGGCCGAGACCTGCACCGGCTTCTTGAGGCCGAGGTCGAAGGCGCGCGTGAGGTCGAGGTTGTTGGTGAACTGGTCGAACTGGTAGGTGGCGAGGTTGCCAAAGCTGGTCGGCGACGTCGGCCCGAGCGACGGGTTGATGGTGCGGTCGCTGTACTGGCGCACGCGGTTGCGGCCGTAGGACGTGCTCGCGTCCCAGCCCCAGCCGGCGGCGAGGCCCTTCGCGCCGGCGACGAGCTGGTAGTCGGTCTCGCCGGTGTTGTTGAGCGGGTAGTAGCCGTTCGGGTACAGCGACGAGAACGAGGCCGTGCCGTTGGGGCGGCGGAAGTTGTTGCCGATCTCGGTGTAGCGCTTGCCGACCGAGCCGAACGAATACAGCGCGAGCGCGGCGTCGAGCGGGACTTCGGCGTTGAACGCGAGGTTGCCGGCGCGGATCTGCGGGTCGCCGTTGTGGGCGCCGTCGCCGTTCCAGCTGGCGTTGCGCGGGTCGCTCGCGGGCGCGTAGATCGTGCGGTTGGTGGCGGGGAAGTTCCACCACGCCATGCCGCGTTCGCGCGCGTCGGCGCTGAGGTGGAGGAAGCCGCCGTCGGCGCCGAGCGCGAGGCCGAGATCGGCTTCGGCGCGCTTCGCGTCGAGGTCGCCGCTGCCGCCGTAGAGCTGGCCGTAGCTCGCGCCGACGTGGCCGCCGGCGGCGCCCGACTTGAGCACGATGTTGATCACGCCCGCGACCGCGTCCGAGCCGTATTGCGCGGCGGCGCTGTCCTTGAGCACCTCGATGTGATCGACGGCGCTCAGCGGAATCAGGTCGATGTCCACCGGGTTGACGCCGCTGGTGTCGCCGCCGCCGTTGGTCAGCAGCGCGCTGTTGTGGCGCCGCTTGCCGTTGACGAGCACCAGCGTGTAGGCGGGCCCCAGGCCGCGATTGGTGATCGGCCGCACGATCGAATTGACGCCGGCCTGATTGGTCCCGAAGTTGACCGACGGCAGCAGCTTCGAGATGGCTTCGCTGAGTTCGGCGCGGCCGGTGCGCGAAAGCTGCTCGCCGCTGACGACGTCGATTGGCGCCGGGCTGTCGGCGACGGTGCGCTGCTCGCCGCGCACGCCGGTGGTGACGACCACGTCCTGCACGTTGCCGTAGGACGGCGCGGGCGGCGCGGCGGATTGCGCCAGCGCGGCGGCGATCGGCGTCAGCGCGAGCAGGCCGGCGGGAAGCCATCGGGCGGGGAGGGAGCGGGCGGACGGCTTCATCGGCGTGTTTTCCTGATCTTGGGGTCGAGTGCAGCGGCACCCTAGACAGGAACGCAGCATCTGGAAAATGCATGCTTGGCATAAGAAAATATGCAGGTTGCGCGTTGCAGCTTGATTAACAAATCGCATAACAGAAGCATATAAACATATTCAAACCGCATCGACGTGGCAGCTCGCGGCGCGGCTATCGTCCGCTCCGACACCCACCCCGGAGCGACCCATGACGGCAAGACAGCTCAAGCTCGGCGCGGTACTCATCGGCGTCGGCACCACACCCGACGCCTGGCGCCATCCCGATCTGCCCGGCGACGCGAGCATCGACATCGACTGGTATCGCGCCAAGGCGCGGCTGGCCGAGGACGCGAAGTTCGACTTCGTGTTCATCGTCGACAGCACCTACATCACGCCCGATTCGGCGCCGCACTTCCTCAACCGGCTCGAGCCGCTGACGCTGTTGTCGGCGCTGGCCGGCGGCACGTCGCGCATCGGGCTGGTCGGCACGCTGACGACCTCGTACAGCGAGCCATTCACGGTCGCGCGCCAGTTCGCGTCGCTCGACCTCATCAGCCACGGCCGCGCCGGCTGGAACGTGGTGACGACCGGGCTCGAAGGCGCGGCCGAGAACTACAGCCGCAGCGAGCACTACGACCACGGCGAGCGTTACCGCCGCGCGCACGAGCATCTGCAAGTCGTGCGCGGGCTGTGGGATTCCTACGAGGACGACGCCTTCCCGCGCGACCGGGCGAACGGCGTCTTCCTCGACCGCAGCCGGCTGCATTCGCTCGACCATCAGGGCGAGTTCTTCTCGGTCGCAGGGCCGCTGAACATCTCGCGCTCGGCGCAGGGCCAGCCGGTGATCTTCCAGGCCGGCGGCTCGGACGCGGGGCGCGATCTGGCGGCGCGCACCGCCGACGCGATCTTCACGATTGCCGAGAGCTTCGAGGACGCGCGCGCCTTCCGCGACGACATCCGCCGGCGCGCCGCCGCCGCCGGGCGCGACCCCGATTCGATCCTCGTGTTCCCGGGCATCGTCCCGATCATCGGCGCGACCGATGCCGAGGCCGACGCCGAATACCGCCGTCGCGCCGAGGCCGTCGACATCGCGCAGGCGCTGGTGCAGCTCGGCCGGCCGTTCGGCTATCACGACTTCACGCGCTACGCGCTCGACGCGCCGTTCCCCGAGCTGGGCGACGCGGGCGCCAACGCCTATCGCAGCCACAGCGATCTCATCAAGCGCGTGGCGCGCGACGAGCGCCTGACGCTGCGCGAGACCGCGCTGCGCTTCGCGACGCCGCGCTCGGCCTTCATCGGCGCGCCGGCCACGGTCGCCGACGAGGCCGAGCGCTGGTTCCGCGAGGGCGCGGCCGACGGCTTCATCGTCGGCGTCGGGCAGGCGCGCGACCTCGACGACTTTGCCGCGCGCGTCGTGCCGCTGCTCCAGGCGCGCGGGCTGTTCCGGCGCGAGTACGAGGACACGACGCTGCGCGGCAACCTCGGGCTGGCGGTGCCGGTGAACCGGCACACGGCGGCGCGGCGCGCGGCGGCGGAGGCATCGGCTGCGGCAACCCCGGCGGCGTTGGCAGCCTCGGCCACGGCGCGCGCGCCGGGCGAGGTGTCGGCGTGAGCCGGAAGCGGAAGCGAACCGGGTCGCGCGCGGTGGTCGCGCTGGCCGGCGCGCTCGGCGTCGCGGCGGTGCCGCATGCGTTGCGCGCCGCGCCGGCGCAGGTGCAGGACGTGGTCGTCACCACCGGCAATCGCGGCGGCCAGATCGCCGTCGCCGACAGCCCGTCGCCGATCGACGTGATCGACGCCGAGCAGTTGCAGCTCACCGGCAAGGCCAGCCTGCGCGAGATTCTCGGCACGCTGGTGCCGTCGTTCACCGCGCCGGCGCAACCGGGCGGCGGCACCTCGGCGAGCATCCGGCCGACGCGCATCCGCGGCCTGAGCGGCGATGCGCTGCTGGTGCTCATCAACGGCAAGCGGCGCCACGGCACGGCGGTCTACAACAACTTCGGCACCGGCAGCACGCCGGTCGATCTCGACCTGATCCCGATCTCGGCGATCGAGCGCATCGAGGTGCTGCGCGACGGCGCGGCGGCGCAGTACGGCTCGGACGCGATCGCCGGCGTGCTCAACATCATCCTCAAGCGCAACGACAGCGGCGGCACGGCGTCGATCACCGCCGGGCGCCAGGACGACAGCCCCGGCGACCTGTTCCAGACCAGCCTGAACAAGGGCCTCGCGCTCGGCGAGGACGGCGGCTTCGCGAGCCTGTCCTTCGACACCCGCTCGCAAGGCCCGTCGTATGCGAGCGGCGACGCCCAGGGCAGCTTCTACTACCCGCTGCTGGGCGGCCAGCAGGTCGCCTACGGCACGCCGGGCGCGACCGCCGACCCGCGCGACGCCACCGTGGACCGGCTGCTGCAAAAGGGCTACGGCCGCTCGAACCGCGACCGCGTGTTCAACTTCTCGTACAACGCCGAGCTGCCGGTCAGCGCCGACCTGTCGCTCTACTCGTTCGCGACCTACAGCCATCGCAGCATCGTCGACACGCGCGGCACGTTCCGGCCGAACAGCGTGAGTTCGCTGCCCGAGGTCTTCCCCGACGGCTTCGCGGCCCAGCGCCTCATCAGCGAGCCCGACTACCAGCTCACGCTCGGCGGCAAGGGCTTGCTCGCCGGCTGGAACTGGGATTTGAGCAGCACCTACGGCCGCGACGCGGTGCGGCTCGGCGCGCAGAACACGCTCAACGCCTCGATCGGCCCGACCAGCCCGACGCGCTTCTACCTCGGCTCGATGCGCTTCCAGCAGCTCACGAACAACCTCGACGTCACACGCCCGATCGACCTCGGCCTGCCGGCGCCGGTGCAGGTCTCGTGGGGCGCGGAACACCGCTGGGAGCTGTGGGCCGAGGGCGCGGGTGAGGCCGATTCCTGGCGCGACGGCGGCTATGTGATCCCGTCGGGGCCGCGCGCCGGCCAGCGCCCGCCGGCGGGGCTGCAATCCTTCGTCGGCAACCGGCCGGGCGATGCGAGCACGGTCACGCGCAACAGCGTCGCGGCCTATCTCGACCTCGGCACCAAGTTCACCGAGCGCTGGTTCGCGAGCGTCGCCGGCCGCGTCGAGCATTACGACGACAGCTCGGGCAACACCGCCGCCGGCAAGCTCTCGACGCGCTACGAGCTGACGCCCGGGTTCGCGCTGCGCGGCACGGTCAACAACGGCTTTCGCGCGCCGTCGCTGGCGCAGCAGGCGTTCTCGGTCACGCAGCAGACGGCGATCCGCCTGCCCGACGGCAGCCAGCAGAGCCTGCTCGCGCAATACCTGCCGCCATCGAGCACGCTGGCGCAGGCGCTCGGCGCCCGGCCGCTCAAGCCCGAGAAGTCGGTCAACGTGAGTTTTGGCGCGACCTGGGAGCCGATCAAGACCGCGCGCGTCACGCTCGACGCCTACCAGATCCTCGTCGACGACCTGATCGTGAAGGGCGAGAACCTGGTCGATTCCGGTGGCTCGACGCTGGTGCGCGACCGGCTCGCCTCGCTCGGTTTCAGCGACCTGTTCGCGGCGCAGTACAACGCCAACGCCGCCGACGTGCGCGTGCGCGGCGTGGACCTCGCGAGCGAGCTGACCCAGGACCTCGGCGGCTGGGGGCTGGTGCGCTGGTCGGCGCTCTACAGCTACAACCGGCTCAACGTGCGGCGCATCAAGGAGAACCCGGCCGAGCTGAGCTTTCTCGGCTCGGGCTATGTGGTGTTCGGCCGTCAGGCGCAGCTCACGCTCACCGAGTCGAGCCCGCGCGACAAGCTCGTGCTCGGCAGCAACTGGTCGCAGGGGCCGTTCGGCGTGAACCTGCGCCTGACCCGCTTCGGCAAGTACCTGGAGCCGGGCACGACCGCCGCGCTCGACCGCCGCTTCGGCCCGAAGTGGATCACCGATGCCGACCTGTCATGGCGCTTCACGAAGACGCTCACGGCGGCGCTCGGCGCCAGCAACCTGTTCGGGCTGCGACCCGACCGCCAGCCGGTCGCCGCGACCCAGACCGGGCTCGGCAGCGCGCTGCCGACGCTCGCCGACGCCAGCAACAACTACGGCAACTACAGCCCCTTCGGCCTCAACGGCGGCTTCTATTACGCCCGCCTCAGCGCCGATTTCTGAGTTCTTCCCACCCCAGCCTTCGCGAGGTCGAAACCATGTCCACTGTCACCGCTTCCGCCACCGTCGATTCCGCCATCGAGTCCGACAACAGCGTCGCGCGCCTCGTCGTGCGCGCGCTCGAACCGACTATCGGCGCCGAGATTTCCGGGCTTGATCTGCGCCAGCCGCTCGGCACCGCGCTGCGCGATGCGATCAAGGCGCTGCTGCTGAAGCACCGCGTGCTGTTCTTCCGCGACCAGCCCATCACGAGCGAGCAGCAGATCGCGTTCGCGCGCCAGTTCGGCAAGGTCTACGAGCATCCGACCACGAGCCGCGTGCGCGACGCCGTGCCCGATTCGCACCGCATCTCGGCCATCGAGGCGCGCAAGCTCTACCACCCGACCGCCGGCCGCTGGCATACCGACACGAGCTGGCTGGTGCGTCCGACCTGGGGCGCGATCCTGCGCGACATCGACCTGCCGCCGCTGGGTGGCGACACGATCTGGGCCGACGGCCATGCGGTCTACGAGGCGCTGCCCGATGAGCTCAAACAGACCATCGACGGCCTCTACGTGACCCATGATTTCCAGAGCTCGCTCAAGCGCGCCGGGGTCGATTACCCGATCGTCGCGCACCCGCTGGTGAAGCTGCATCCCGAGACCGGCGAGAAGGTCGTCTGGGCCAACTGGTCGATGGCGCCGTGGGTCGTCGGCTGGGATCGCGCCGACAGCAAGGCGCTGCTCGACGAGCTGCTCGGCTATTACGCGCGGCCCGAGTTCCAGGTGCGCTTCAAGTGGACGCCGCACACGGTCGTGTTCTGGGACAACCGCGCCGGCCTGCACTACCCGGTGACGAACTACGGCGATTTCCCGCGCGAGCTGGAACGCGTGCTGATCGAGGACCACGAGGCGCTGCCGCACTGAGCGGCGCACCGCCGCCATCTGCAACGCAGAACAGGGAGAGCCGCATGACCGTGACCGCAGACACCGCCGCAACCGCAGAAACCGAGGAGAGCGCCCGCGCCGCAGACACTGCCGGCGCCGCCCGCACCGCCGCGAGCGAATCGCTGAACGCGCTGTTCCGCGAGCTGCACGCGCAGCGCGTGAAGACCATGGATCCCGAGACGCTGGCGATCAACATCAACCAGCGCGCGACCCTCGTGCGCGAGGCGAACGTGGCCAGCTTCGTGAAGCCCGGCGACGTGCTCGACCCGCTGCGGCTGCCGGAGGTCGGCGGCGCGCTGCTCGACCTCGACGCGCTGCTGCGCCACGGCCCGGTGGTGCTGGTGTTCTTCCGCTTCGAGGGCTGTCCGGCCTGCAACCTTGCCTTGCCCTACTACCAGCGCGCGCTGCTGCCGGCGCTGCGCGAACTCGGCGCCACGCTGGTCGCGATCAGCCCGCAAGTGCCGCACAAGCTCGTCGCGATCAAGCGGCGCCACGACCTCGGCTATTTCGTCGCGTCGGACATCGGCAATGCGCTCGCGCGGCGGCTCGGCATCGTCTACAGCTTCGACGATGCCTCGCGCGCGGCGGCGCTGGCGCGCGGCACGCCGATCGGCGAGGTGACCGGCACCGGCACCTGGGAACTGCCGATGCCGGCGGCGCTGATCATCGGCGCGGGCCGGGTCGTGCATTTTGCGGACGTGTCGCCGGACTGGCTGCGGCGCACCGAGGCGGCGGTGCTGGTCGAGGCGCTGCGGCGCGTGGGCAAGTAGCCGAAGGCGGTCCGGTTTGATCGATGGGTGCCAGGCGTTCCGTCACGGGGCTCACTTCCCGTGCACGGGCGCCTTTGCGCGGTCGTCCTCCAGTTCGAACACCTCGCCATCGACCTCGATGCTGCGCACCGTGGCCGAATAGGCCGGCGCGTCGCTGATGACGATGTTGGCGCCCAGCGCCGCGCGACTCGCCGGCGTGGCGGGCATGGCCGGCGGCGTGCCGGCCGGCGTGCGCTGGCCCTGCTGCTGTTGCTGCACCGCCTGCACATCCGCGATGAGCCGGGCCGCCTTCGCGGCAGCGTCGGCCGCAGCCTTTACGGCGGCGGCTTCCTCGGCAGCCTTCGCTGCGGCGGCAGCGGCCGCCGCATCCGCCGCCGCCTGTGCCGCCGCTTCGGCCGCGATGTCGTGATAGCTGCTGCCGCTGATGCTGCCGTCGTTGCTGCCGACCAGCGCGCCCGGCTTGCCATCGTTGCCGCGCACCGAGCCCGTCGCGCTGCTGTTCGCGATGCTGCCGACGCCGCTGTTGCCGTTCACGCCGGCCAGACCACCGACCCGATCGCCGCCGGTCACGTTGCCCGTCGCCGAACTGTTGCCGATGCTGCCGAGCGTGTTGTTGCCGACCAGCCCGCCGACGGCCTGGCTCGCAGCGCCGGCCGTGACGCTGCCGCTCGCATGCACGCCATCGAGCGCGCCGTCGAAGTTCAGGCCGACGCCGCCGCCGACGTTGAAGACGCTGCCGTTGGCCACGACCGCGCTGCTGCTGGTCGAGCCGGTGACGGTGCCGCCGCTGCCGAAGTTCGTGCCGTTCGAGCCGACCAGCCCGCCGACATCGCTGATGGTCCACGGCACGCCGTTGGCATCGACCGTGATCGCGGTCACGGTGACGGTGCCGCTCGCATGCCCGTTGACGATGCTGCCGCCGGTGTTGTCACCGACCAGCCCGCCGTAGCTGTAACCATTGAGCTGGGTGTTGGTCCATTCGGCGGTGACGCTGCCGGTTGCCGTCGAATTGGTGATCACGCCGTGGTCGGTATCGAAGGCCAGGTTCTCGCCGACGAGCCCGCCGACGATCAGGCTGTTGTGCGCAAAGATGTTCATGCCCGAGCGCGAATTGCTGATCACGCCGTAGTTCGAGCCCGCCAGCCCGCCGATGTAGAGGCCGGGCGTGATGCCACCATCGGGCAGGTCGATCGACGAGACGCGGATGTTTCCCACCGCCGTGCTGTTGCTGAGCTGGCCGTAGTTCATGCCGGCGATCCCGCCGACATTGGATCCGCCGGCCAGCGCCAGCAGCGTCACGTCGACATGTGCGTCGTCGATGTTGCCGACGCTGATGCCCGCGATGCCGGCCACCGGCTGGACGCCGTTCACCGTGCCGCTCACGAACACGTCGCTGATGTTGCCGAAGCTGAACGACACCAGCCCGGCCGCCGCCATGCCGCCGGTGATGTTGACGTCGGTCAGCCGCAGGTCGCGCAGCGTCGGACGGTTCGCGGGATCGGTGTCGCCATTGCTGAAATTGCCGATCAGCGCCGCCGGCTCGTACTGGCCGCCGGCGTTGAGCGTGGTTGCCGTCACCGTCAGGCCATTGATTGCGTGGCCGAGTCCGGCGAGCGAGCCGGTGAGCGCGCTCACCACCGGGCCGGCGTAGCTCTTGCCCGAGGCGTCGAGGTCTTGCGCGATCGCGTAGTTGTCCGTGGCGGTCCGGAAGCTGTTGAAGCCGGTGTCGGGGTCGAGCACCGGCTGGCCGGCATCGTCGAGCACCGCCGGGCTGATGGCCGCAAGCCCGGCCATGCTGTGGATCAGCGTGTACGGCGTGCCGTTGATCGAGAGGCTGGCGTCGGCGCCGCTCAGCGTCACCGACGCCGCGTTGACCGTGACCGAGCCGTCGGCATTCGTCGTCAGCTGGTGGATGCGGTAGTCGCCGCCGTCGGCCACGACGCCGGTGTCGGCGAAGCCGCCGGTGTTCATCGCCAGCGCCGCGTGCGCGCCCGACAGCAGCACCGGCGCCGCGATCTCGATGTTGCGGCCGGCGTCGAGCACGAGCCCGGCGCGGTCGCCGCTGGCAGTCACGGCGGCGTTGATGTTGATGTCCTTCGTCGCCGCCAGCGTCAGCGTCGTGTCGCCCTGCCAGCTCACCGCGTCGTTGACGTTGAGGTGGCCGTCGGCGCCCGCGCCGCGCGTCGATTCGAGCTTGATGTTGTTGCTCGCGAGCAGGTTGCCGAGCAGCGTCGCGCTGATGTCGCCGCCGGCGCCGATCGTGAAGCCGTCCGGATCGACAAGCCACAGCCCGGTGCTGCCGTGCGCGGCGCGCGTGGTGATCTGCGCGCTGTCGGCGATGCGCACGCTGGCGCCCGAGGTCTCGATGCTGCCGCCCGAACCTGACAGCGGCGCCGACGCATCGAGCGTTCCGTCGATCGACGCGGTGCCGCCGTCGGCCGTCGCGACGATCTCGCCCTTGAGCTCCCCGAGCGTGCGCGCCTGCACGATGCCGTCGAGGTTCACGCGGCTGGCGAGCAGCGCGTCGGCCGCCTTCGCGGTGAGCAGCACGCGGCCACCATCGGCGAGGATGGCGCCGTGGTTTTCCACCAGCGCGGCGAGCGCGCCTTCGTCGATCGTCACGCCGGCGAGCATGTCGCCGGCGAACTCCAGCCGCACGGCGTTGCCGGCCTGGAGCGCGACCGTGCCGCGCGTCGCGACGATCACGCCGCTGTTCTGCACCGTGGCGCCGAGCAGCGCGACATAGCCCGCATCGGCCGCCGTCAGCGTGCCGTCGTTGACCACCGCCGCGCCGGGCTTCGCCGCGCCCTTGAACGCATAGCGGCCGGCGGCGAAATCGGCATCGCCGAGGTCAAGCGTGCTCGCGACCAGCCCGCCGACCTGCACGCTGCTGCCCTTCGTGAACAGCACGCCGGCCGAGTTGATCAGGAACACCTGGCCATTCGCATGCAGCAGTCCGGCGATGACGCTGGCCTCGTTGCCGACCACGCGGTTGAGCGCGACCGCCGCCGCATTCGGCTGCACGAAGTTCACTGTCTCGTTGCCGGCGATGCCAAAGCCCTGCCAGTTGATCGCGACCTTCTGGCTCGACTGCGCCACGGTCGTGACGCGACCCGACTGGCCGATCGTGGCGGCGCCGAGTGTCACGTTGGCGCCGGTCGGCGCGGCCTGGGCCGCCGCACCGAGCGCGATCTGGGCAATCGCGGCGCAGAGCGCGCGCAGGCGGAAGACGTGGCGGCGGGGGCGGCGGGCGGTGACGTTCATGAGGTGATCTCCTGGAATGCGGGGCGTGATTCGGGTGGGCTAGCGCTCGTCCTGCTCGCGCTCGAAGTAGAGGCCGGTCGCGACGAACATGGCCTTCGGCGGCGGCTCCAGCGGCGAACTGCCGCGCACGGCGGCAAGCGCCTGTTCGTCGAGGCGCGCGAAGCCGCTGCTGCGCGCCACGACCAGCGAATGCGGATCGATGACGCCGGCCGCGTCGATCCAGAAGCGGACCTGCGCCACGCCGACCTCGCCCGCGAGCCGCGATTCGGCCGGGTAGCGCAGCCGGCGCTGAAGCTCGCGTTGCAGCGTCGCGAGGTAGCGCCGCAGGCAGTCGCGATCGGCCTCGGAGCGCGGCTGGGACTGCTCGGGCGCGCGGGCGGCGTCGCTGGCGCTGGCGGATGCGCCCGTCGCGCCGGTTGCGACGGCACTCGCGGCCGGCGCACTGGTGGACGCACCGGCGGGCGCACCGGCGGGCGCGGCGGCAGCGCGCGGCACGGCGACTTTGCCGACATCAGTCATTGCCATGACGCGCGCTGGCGGCGGCTTTGATGGCGCTTCGCGCGGCGCCGGCCCTTGCGTCGGCGGCTGCTTTCGTGGCGGTGCCGGTGCCGACGCCGCCGGACGCGCCGCGCTCGCCGCAGCCCCTGCCGCCGAGGCGCCCGGCGGCGGCAGCGCCACCACCTGCCGCCCGGTGACGATTGCGCTCAGCTCCACTACCAGCGGCTGATTGCGCACCGGTGGCTTCGCCTTTGCGGCCCAGGCCAGCCACGGCCCGAAGAGCGCCGCGTGCAGCAGCAGCGAGGTCGCAAGCGAACGGCGCAGGCCGAAGCCCTCGCCCGCGTACAGCGCGCTCATAACCGGCGCCGCGTTGGCACGGCAGCCTCAGAGCGCACAGCCGGCCTGCAACAACCAGCGATAGCTGCCCTGATGGCTGTCGGTGCCGTCGGGCCGGGGTCCGAGCACATGCGCGGCCTGCACGCGTGCAAACAGCCGGCCGTGACGCGCCGCATATTCGAGCCCGACATCGGCCAGCCGCGTGCCGTTGCGCAGCAGGCTGCGGCCATCCTCGGCGCGCACGCGGCCGGCCTCGACGAAGGGGCCGAGCGAATGCACAAGGCCGTCGGGGCCGGGCAGCGCACGGCGCGCGCTTGCGGTCGCGAGCACGCCGTTGTCGCCATTCACCGCCTCGCGATAAGCCTTGACGCCGGCGGCGCCGGCCAGCCCGAGCTGCTCGCTCGGATCGAGATTGCGGCCGTTCAGCACCTGCTGCGCCAGCGCCGAGGCGCCGAGCGTCCAGCCGCGCGGCAACTCCCATTGCGCGGCCAGATTCACGTTGAGCTTGGCGTAGCTGCCGACGGTATCGACGCCGGCTTCATTGGTCGCGCGCTGGGCCGCGTCGTGGATCGACAGCCGGCCCCAGGTGACGCCGGCGCCGGCGCTGGTTGCGCTGTTCGCGCCGACGAGTCCGCCCCAGTCCTCGAACTGCGCGCCGACGCTCAGCGCATTCGTGCGCCTCGGCTGGGCCGTGGCGGCGCTGTCGATCTCGTCGCGCAACTGGCGCGCGGCCAGCCCCGCGTGCAGCGTGAGGCTGCGTTCGCGGCTGCGCAGCCAGGCGTAGCTGAGCGTGCCCTCGGCCGATTCCGCGCGGCCGGTCGCGCCGAGCGCCGCGTATTCCTGGCCGAGCTGGTAGGTCGTCTTGCTGACCGCAACTTCGGCGCGCAGCCCGTCACCCGACAGCGGCAGCGCGTAGCCGATGCGGCCATTGATCAGGTCGCCGCCCTGGGCGCCGAGCGCGTCAAGCGTAAGCCGGTCGGCGATGCCGAGCGGCGAATCGATGCGCAGTTCGGCGCCAAGCCGGTTGCGGCCGGTGTAGCGCGAGCCCCAGTTGTCGGCGACGACATGGCCGCTGACGCGCGGCGATGCGTCGATGTCGACGTCGAGATCGGTCGCGCCGGCGGTGGCGCCCGGCGTCAGCGTCAGGCGCGGCAGCGTCGCGCCGGGGCTGTCGCCGACGATGAGCATCGCGCGCTCAAGGCTTGCGCGCGTGACCGCCGCGTCCGCCGCGACGCCGGCGAAGGCTTGCAGCAATACGCGGTCGCTCACCAGCGAGCGGTTGTGCAGCGTGATTGCGCCCGGCGTGCCGATCACGACCCGCAGCCGCAGCACGCCGGCGCGCGCGTCCTGGCGCGGCACGACCACGCGCGCCAGCAGATAGCCATGCTCGTGATACCGCGCCGCGACGCCGGCCGCCGCCGCGTCGATCTCGGCCATGGTCAGCGGGCGGTTGCGATAGGCGTCGAGGGCGGCCTGCAACTCGGGCTCGGCGATCGGGCCAATGGCGTCGAGCTGGAAGGTGGTCACGGTCAGCGTCTCGCCGACGGCGACGCCGGTCGGCAGCGCGGGCGGCGTGGTGATGACGGGGGCGGGCGGTCGCGGCGCGACAGGCGCGGGCGGCGGCTGCACGCTTTTCAGCGCATCACCGATGCCGGGGGGCGGTGCGGGCACGGTCTGCGCGGTGGCCAGTCCGGCCCAGCCGCAGGTGAGCAGGATGAGCAATCGGCGGGGCGCAAGCGCGCTTGCGCCTCGACCCGGCGCGCGGCC
>Ga0302291_10000285_pt1 | contig 14450 bp, 8 predicted proteins | sample III_Fen_N1_4_FD_194548 | JGI IMG/M metagenome (GOLD analysis project Ga0302291, IMG submission 194548) | Peat permafrost microbial communities from Stordalen Mire near Abisko, Sweden - III_Fen_N1_4 | ecosystem: Environmental > Terrestrial > Soil > Wetlands > Permafrost | place: Sweden: Abisko... | reverse complement strand
GCACGCCATCGGCCAGCGCGCTGTCGCTGACCCAGTCCGGCAGCGCGACGGCGCCGAGCGCTTCGCCACGCCCGATGTCCTCGACCAGCGCGGCCGCGAGCCGGTGCCAGCCGGCCGACTGCCAGACCTCGAACGGCCCGGCCGCAAAGCCGAAGCCCCAGCGCAAGGCCAGATCGGCGTCGCGCGCAGTGTCGGCAATCGCGGCGAGATGGAAGGCGGCGTAATGGAACAGGTCGCGCTGGATCGCCCACAGGAAGCGCGCCTGCGGGTGGGCGCTGGCGCGCAAGGCGAGCAGCCGGTCGCCGGCATCGGGCAGCGCCAGCAGCGTGGCGACCTCGGCCGCGACGGCGCCGGCGGGCTTGCGGTAGTCGCGCGTCGTCACGTCGAACACGAGCTGGTCGCGGCCCTGGCGGCGGTAGCAGCCGGCGCCGGTCTTGTCGCCGAGCGCGCCGCCTTCGACGAGCCACGCGAGCCAGTCGGGCAGGCGCAGCCAGGCGTGCCAGGGATCGCTGCCGAGCTGGTCGCGCAGGCCGGCGACGACGTGGGCGAAGGTGTCGAGCCCGACGACATCGAGCGTGCGGAAAGTGGCGCTGCGCGGCCGGCCAATGGCGCTGCCGGTGAGCGCATCGACCTCGTCGAGCGCCAGCCCGAAGCGCCCCGCGTGATGCAGCGCCGCCAGCAGCGCGAACACGCCGAGCCGGTTGGCGATGAAGCCCGGGCTGTCCTTGGCGCGCACCACGCTCTTGCCGAGCCGGCGCGTCAGCGCCACCTCAAGCGCGTCGATCAGCGCCGGATCGGCGGTGCGCGGCGCAATCAGCTCGACCAGCGGCAGATAGCGCGGCGGGTTGAAGAAGTGCACGCCGGCAAAGCGCGCGCGCAACGGCGCGGGTAGCAGCGCCGCCAGCGTCTCGATCGACAGGCCCGAGGTATTGCTCGCCAGCACCGTGCGCGCGCCGAGGTGCGGCGCAATGCGCGCGTACAGCGCCTGCTTCCATTCGGGCCGCTCGCCGATGGCTTCAAGCACCAGATCGCAATCGGCCAGCAGCGGCAGATCGGCGTCGTAATGGCAGGGCCGGATCGCATCGGCCAGCGCCGGGACGGCGAGCGGCGCGGGCGTCTGCTTGCGCAGCGCGTCGATGGCGCGGCGCACCGGCGCGTAGGGGTCGGCGCCGGCGCCCGGCAGGTCGAACAGCAGCACCTCGATGCCGGCATTGGCGGCGTGGGCGGCAATCTGCGCGCCCATCACGCCCGCGCCCAGCACCGCGAGGCGGCGCAGCTTGAGTTCATTCACATCGTTCTCCGGGTTAGCCGGCGCGGGGTTCAGAACCGCGCGCCGAAGGCGAGGGCGGCATAGCCGCGATCGCGCAACTGGTTGTAGCTGCCGCCGATCGGCAGGTTCCAGGTCAGGTCGGCCGTCCACGTCTGGCGCAGGTCGGCGCGGGCGCCGAGCAGCACCGCGCGGCGGCCCTGGCTGAAGGCGCCGTCATGCGACCAGCCGCGCACGTCGTGCGCCCAGCCCACGCTCGGCGCAATGCCGATGCCATCGCCAACGGGCATGCGCCAGCCGGCGCGCAGCCGATAGCCCCAGCTGCTGCGCGAGACATAGCCGGCGTTGGCGCAGGACAGCGCCACGTCGGCGCAGACGCCGTTGACCGTGCCGATGCCGAACACGTCGGAGCGGCCGTAGCGGCGCCGCGTCGCATCGGGCAGGTCGTGGACCAGCTTCACGCCGGCTTCGGCGCCAAGCGTCAGCGGATCGCCGGGCAGCAGCCCGCGCAACGGCAGCGTGACGGCGACCTGCGCCTGACTCGCCTTGTGGCGGTCGTAGCCGCGCAGCACCGCGCCGGGCGCGAGCGCATTCACGTCGGCGCGCAGCAGCGTCGGCGCGGTCGCCGAGGCAATGGCGTTGAGCAGATCGACCGAGTTCAGCTGCATCGGCTGATTCGGCCGGTAGCTGGCTTCGGCCGCGAGCGTGAAGTCGTCGGTCTTGCGGTTGAAGCTCAGGCCGAACATGCGGATGTCTTCCGGGTATTCGGTCAGGTAGCCGGCGTTCAGGCCGTCGGCGTCGCCCGGGATGAAGGGCGCGCCGGTCGCGCGGCCGGTCTTGACCGGGCTCACCAGCGGCGTGCGCGAATGCGCCTGCGCGGCGTAGACGCCGACTTCGCTTTTGCTTTCCGGCAGACGCCAGCGCAGCGCGGCGCCGAACTGCCCGGTGCGCGCCACCTCGGGCGAGCCGACGCGCTTGAGATAGCGCCCGGCCGTGACCGACGCCGGATCGGTGAAGGCGTCGCCGACCATCACGCCGTTGCAGCCGTCGGCGACGTAATCGGCGCCCGCGAAGAAGCTGCCGCAGCCGTCCAGCTCGGTCTTGCGCCAGCCGAATTGCCAGAAGCCTTCGAGCGTCGTGTCGCGGCTCGGATCGACGCGCGCCAGCAGCAGCGGCATCGGAATTGCGACTTCCTCGGGCAGGGCGCCGGGCCGCCGCGCCGCCGGCAGATCGACCGGATTGATGCCCGACAGCCCGCCGGCAATCGCGAAGCCGCGGCCCCAGTCGAGGTTCTGCAAGCCGGCGCGAACCAGCAGCGGATGACCGTCGAGGTTCTGGCGCGTCCAGACATTGGCGTCCTGCAGCACGGCGCCGCTGAAGCGCGCGCGGCGGTTGAAGCCGTCGTCGCTCAGCTTCTGGCTGCCGCTGGCGGCGCCGGCATAGCCGCTCGGCCAGTTGCCCCAGCGGTGCGTGTCGTCGGCCAGCGCGAAATCGTCCCAGGCCTTGGCGCTCAGGCGCGCGCCGAAGCCGTCCTGTTCGACATCGACCGCGCCGAAGCCCTTGATGACGGTCGAGATGCGGTCGCCGCGATCGAAGTTGAGATTGCCGTCGTCCTGATTGCGGCCGTGGGTCGCGCCGTGGTCGAGCCCGGCGAGATTGGCGTTGGCCGCCGGCAGCAGGTTCGGATCGCGCCCGGTGGTGCGCCAGGCGCTGCCGGCGCCGAGCGCGACGGTGGTCTTCACGCGCAGGCCGTCGAAGTCGAACTCGGCGGCGTGCAGCGCGGGCGCGAACAGCGCAAGCGCGATGGCGATTTGCGTTTTCGCTGGGCGAGCGCGGGCCTGGACGGTATCTGTCCTCATTTTTTATGTCTCCTCGGGTGGTTTTCTGGGCTGCTGCTTCAGCCGCGCAGGACGGCGTCGCGGAGCTTTTTCTTGTTCAGCTTGCCGACGCTGGTGCGCTCCAGCGCCTCGACGAAGCGGATCTGGTCGGGCACGGCAAAGCGCGAGATTTCGCCGCGATCGGCGCAGGCGCGCAGATGGGCGATGAGCGTGGCGGCGTCGCATTCGGCGCCGGGTCGCAGCACGACCAGCGGCAGCGGCCGCTCGCCCCACTTGGCGTCGGGAATCGCGATGACGGCGACTTCGGCCACGGCCGGATGGCGGACGATCAGCGCCTCCATGTCGAGCGAGGAAATCCACTCGCCGCCCGACTTGATGACGTCCTTGATGCGGTCGGTGATCTGGAACGAATCGCCGGCGTCGGCGCGGCCGATGTCCTGCGTATGCAGCCAGCCGCCGGCCCAGAGGTGATTCGACGCATCGGGCGCGTGGACGTAGCCCTGCGTCAGCCAGGGTGCGCGCGCGACCAGTTCGCCCTGCGCGAGGTCGTCGTGCGGGGCGTCGTTGAGGTCGGGATCGACGATGCGCAGATCGGCCAGCGGCACCGGGTAGCCGGTGCGGGCGCGGCGCGCGAGTTCGGCGTCGGTGATGGCGCCGGGGTCGCCGGCATCACCGGTAGCAACAGTGCCGGCAGCCCGCGCCGCCGTCCGCGCCGCATGCGCTTCGAAGCCCGCATCGCCCGGCCGCAACTGGCCGAGCGCGAGGATCGGGCAGGTCTCGCTCATGCCGTAGCCGGTGAACACGTCGATGCCGCGCAGCAGCGCCGCGCGCGCCAGCGCCGGCGTCAGCGCCGAGCCGCCGATGATCATTTTCCAGCCGCCGAGGTCGTGTTCGGCCGAGCCGGGCGCGTCGAGCAGCATCTGCAGAATCGTCGGCACGCAATGCGAAAAGGTCACGCCCTCGCTCACCTTCAGCCTGAGCAGCGTGTCGGGCGCATAGCGACCCGGATAGACCTGCTTCACGCCAAGCAGCGTCGCGATGTACGGCATGCCCCAGGCGTGGACGTGGAACATCGGCGTGATCGGCATGTAGACATCGCCGCGATGCAGGTTCTGCCCGCCCGGATTGCTCGCCAGCGCGCCCAGTACCGACAGCGTGTGCAGCACCAGTTGCCGGTGGCTGAAGAACACGCCCTTCGGCATGCCGGTGGTGCCGGTCGTGTAGAAGCTCGTCGCGCGCGTGTTCTCGTCGAAATCGGGGAAGACGTGGGCCGGATTGCCGCGCGCCAGCAGCGCCTCGTATTCGATGTCGATGCCGTCGGGAAGCGCATCAGGAAGCGCATCGAGCGGCGTATCGCTCATCAGCACCACGCGCTTGAGCTGCGGCAGCCGCGACCGGATCTGCGCCAGCAGCGGCAAGAACTCGGCGTTGATCAGCAGCGTTTCGGCGCCGCAATGGTCGATCGTGTAGGCGATCTGGTCGGGCGAGAGCCGCACGTTGGCGCTCATCAGCACCGCGCCCAGCATCGGCACCGCAAAGTAGCTTTCGAGATAGCGGTGACTGTCCCAGTCGGCGACCGCGACCGTGCTGCCCGGCGTCACGCCCAAGTTGCTGAGCGCGCTGACAAGCCGGCCGATGCGTTCGCCCAACTCGCGGTAACTCTGCCGATGCGCGTCGCGATAGACGATTTCCTGCGCCGCCGCCTGCCGCAGCGGCGTGACCAGCAACTGCTTGATCAGCAGCGGATAGGCATAGGCCGAAGCCGCCGCAAACGACTCGCCGGCCGGAACTTGGGATTGGGACATGTCTCCTCCTGTGTCTTGTTTTGACCGCTGACTGGCTGCGCAGCTTAGGCAGCACCGGTCGGCCGCGACACTCCCCGAACGGGGGGGCGGGAAATCCCCGGTCGGGGGGCGGTGGCGGTCACGAGCCCGAGCAGCAGCGCGCGCTGCACCGCCTCCTGCCGGTTGCCGACCGCGAGCTTCCCGAACACGTTCTTCAGATGCCACTTGATGGTTTCCGGCGTCACGCCGGTGTCGCGCGCGATCTCCTTGTTCGACAGCCCGTCGGCCACGCGCGCGAGGATTTCCAGCTCGCGCGGTGACAGGCCGGCGCCCGCCGCGCCGCGCAAGGGCGTGCCGCCGGCGCTGTGATCGCGCTGGCGCCGGGCTTCGTCGCGCAGGCTGGCGCCGGCCGGGCCGAGGTCGATGAAGCTCGCATCCATGCCCTGACGCGCGGCGAGCGGCAGCAACTCGGCGATCTGCGCGACGGCTTCGGGCCGCGCGCCGGACGCGTCGAGCGCCAGCGCCAGCAAGATCTGCATGCGCGCGGCGCGGTACAGAAAGCCGGCGCCGCGCGCCTGCACCGACAGTCGGCGGAACCACGGCAGCGCTTCATCCGGATGGCCGCTCCAGAGCAGCAGCGTCGCCTGCGCTTCCTGCCACGCGAGCCAGGTTTCCAGCGTGCTGTTCGGGCGCCCGGGCGGCGCGGCGGGCAGATCGCGCACGGCGTCGGCAACGGCCGCGCGCGCGGCGCCGAGATCGCCGGCGGCGCAGAGCAGGCGCACCTGTTCGGCGAGGCAGAGCGCGCGCAATCGCTGCCAGCCGCGACTGGCGGCGGCGCGCGTGCCGCGATCGAGCACCGCCAGCGCCGCCGGCAGATCGCCGCGCGCCGCCGCGACCCGCGCTGTGCCGACGCAGAAGCGCGCCAGCGAGCCGAGCGCCGCGACCGAGAACGCCGCATCGGCGCGGTCGCGCAGCAGCGCCGCGACCTCGGCCGATTCGCCCTGTTCGTGCAGCACCTCGGCGAGATAGCCGGCCGGCAGCGCGGCGGCGGCCGAGAGCGGGCCGGCGCCGGTCTCTGCCAGCGCGAGCGCGTGGCGCAACACCTGGCGCGCGCCGACCAGCTCGCCGGCGGTGATGAGGCTGAGCCCGCGCATGCTCTGCTGATAGACATCGACGTAAAGCGGCGCGGCCGGCCCGGGCACGGCGCCGGTGCCGCAGGCCAGCGCCTCGTCGAAGCGTGCGGCCGAGCACAAGCCGAAGGTGCGCGCGACCAGCGCGGTGCGCTCGACCCAGCTGCCGGCGGCCGGCGCGGTCGCGAGCGCGGCGTCGGCGCGGGTGATGGCGGCATCGCTGCGGTCGGACAGGCCGTCGATGATGGCCGCGACCGCGAGGCATTCGCCCGGCGTGTCGGCATCGGCGACGAGGCGGCCGGCGGCAAGGTCGGCCTCGATGTCGGCCAGCGTGTCGCGCGCGCGGCCCAGCTCCAGCGCGAACGCCTGCGCCCAGGCGTGCAGCAGCCGCAGCCGCAGCGAGCGTTGCCGCAGGCGCAGCGGCAGCGACGCAATCCAGCCGGCGACGGCGGCGACCTCGCCGGTCTCGACCATGGTCAGCGAGAAGCGCTCGACCCAAGCGCCGGCGAGCGCGTCGTCGCCGGCCGCGAGCGCCTGCGCCACGGCCTCCTGCCAGTGGTTCTGCGCCGCGAACCAGTGCGCCGCGCGCAGCCGCAATTCGGCATCGCGGCCCGGCGCGTGGTCGCGCAGCCAGCCGGCGAGATGCTCGGCGAACAGCGCATGAAAGCGGAACCAGCCCTCGCCGAGCGGCTTGACGAACAGGTGCTGGCGCGCCAGCGCGTCGAGCAGCGGGCGGCTGTCGTGGCGCATGCCGACGGCATCGCAGAGCGGCGCGCAGAAGCGCGCGAACGGCGCCGCGTCGCGCAGGAAATCGACGGTCGCGGGCGGCAGCCGCGCGAGCACGCTGTCGGCGAGCCAGGCGGCAAGCTCGGGCGTGTCGGCGAGGTCGCGCAGCAGGTCGGCGGCGGGCCGGCCGTCGCGCATCGACAGCGCCGCCAGCACCATGCCGGTGGCCCAGCCCTCGGTACGGCGCCAGAGCGCTTCGAGCTGATCGGCGTCCTGCGCGGCCGAACCATTGCGGCGCAGCAGCGCCAGCGCCTCGGGCAGATCGAAGCGCAATTGCTCGGTGCCGAGCCGCAGCAGCCGGCCCTGCGCCGCGATGGCGCCGAGCGCAAGCACCGGTTCGGCGCGGCCCGCGAGCACGACGACGAGCGTCGCCGGGCCGTAGCGCAGCAGCGTCGCGAGCAGGTCGAGCGCGGCGGGGTCGGCGATGAGATCGGCGTCGTCGAGGAACAGCGCGATCGGCCGCGTCGCGGCATTGAGGCCGTTGACGAGCGCGGCGAGGACGGCGGCCGGCGGCGTGAGCCAGTCGCGTTGCAGCAGGCGCGCGGCGGCGGCGGCCGGACCGCGCCGGGCGCCGAGCGCTTCGATCAGGTAGTTGATGAACAGCGCGGGCGCATCGTCGCCGCGATCGAGGCTGAGCCAGCCGCAGGCCCAGCCGTCGGCGCCGAGCGCCGCATGCCATTGCGCGAGCAGCGTGGTCTTGCCGGCGCCCGGCGTCGCCGCGAGACAGACGACGCGCGGCGCGGTCGGCGTCGTGGCGTGAAGCCAGTCGGCAAGCTGGTCGAGCAGGCGCGGGCGCGGCTGCCAGCCGGGCATGCCGAGCGGCGGGCGCAGCTTGGCGCGGATCAGCCAGGTGGCGCGTGGGGCGGGATGAGAAGGCATCCTCCGATGCTAGTCCGCGCCGGACGGGGGCGTATGGACAAGCGCTTGCGGGTTTGCCCGGCTGGCGCGAATCGGCGCTGGTAACCTCGGCCGCTCTCCCGATCCAGCCTCCAGAACCGGTTTCCGCATGATTCGCCACATCGTCTTTTTCTCGGCCCGCGACAAGGGCGACATCGATCGCATCGTCGAGGGGCTGAAGCTGCTCGAAGCCATTCCCGAGGCGCGCTTTCTGGAGATCCAGCGCAATGCGCAGGTCGATCAGCTGGGGAACGAGGTCGATGTGATCGTGTATGGCGAGTTCGCGGACGAGGCGGCGCTGGCGCGGTACAAGGCGCATCCGCTGTATGAGGAGTCGATCCGGCGGGTGCGGCCGTTGCGGGAGATCCGGATGGCAGCGGACTTCGTGTCGCGCGCGGTTGGTTAATTAGCGGCGGCGGGGCCGGGTTGGCGGGCGGGGCGCCGGGGTGGCGGTCCGCGCGAGGCGCGGACTTCCCTCGCGATCGGGCGGGGATCGGGGGCGGGGCGGAAACTCGGCCTGCGGCCTCAGACAGTCCGCCCCTTGGCGCCCCAGGCGCCACCCCGATCCCCGCCCGATCGCTCGGCGCCACCCAGGCGCCCCGCCCGCCAACCCGGCCCCGCCGCCGCTCGCTGGCGCGTCGCTCTGATTACGAAGGGATTACGGCTCGCGCTGCGCGCATTGCCTTTGGGGTGCGGGGTGAGGGTGGGGCTTGTGGTGTTCGGGCAGGCGAGAATCGGGCATCGAGAACGCTTCCCTTGAGATCGCCATGTCTGACGCTTCCTCCGCCGCATCGCCTGATTCGCCGCGCGCTGCGGACGCCATTTCCGCCGCCGATTCATCCGCGCCCGACAAGCCTTACGCGCCGTCCTGCGACCGCAATCGCGATGTGATTCTTGGCGTGCTCGCCGAGACCTTCGCCGATCGCAAGGCGGTGCTCGAAGTCGGCTCCGGCACCGGGCAGCACGCGGTGTTCTTCGGCAAGGCGCTGCCGCATCTGACGTGGCAGGCGAGCGACCGGGCCGGCGAGTTGCCGGGCATCCAGTTGTGGCTCGACGAGGCGGGGCTGGCGAATGTGCCGCCGGCGGTCGAATACGACGTGGCGGCCGGGCCGTCGGATGCGCTCGCGCAAGGCGGCTTCGATGCCGTGTTCACCGCCAACACGCTGCACATCATGGGTTGGCGCGAGGTCGAGGCGCTGTTCGCCGCGCTGCCGGCGCTGACGGCCGCCGATGCGACGCTGGTCGTCTACGGCCCGTTCAACTACGACGGCGAGTTCACCAGCGAGAGCAACGCGCAGTTCGATGTGTGGCTGAAGAATCGCGGCGCGCACATGGGGATTCGCGATTTCGAGGCGGTGGATGGGTTGGCAAAAGCGGCCGGGTTCGCGCTGGTCGAGGATCGGGTGATGCCGGCGAATAACCGGTGCGTGGTCTGGCGGCGTGGAAGTTGATGCCGCCCGACGGGCATCGATCCGTCAAAGCTTTGCAGCCGTCGCGCCGTCATCCGCAACGCCACCACCCAGCCCAAGCACCGGCCTCCGGCGCGCTCGTGCCGCACGCGCAAGCTCAGATCGCCGCAGTCCGCGCCATCAGCCAATCCAGCGCCGCGCCCGACACCAGCGGCCCAACCCGCTCCCGCACCACCGCGTGATACGCATTCAGCCAGTCACGCTCCGCCACCGTCAGCATCTCGACCAGCACGCAGCGCGTATCCAGCGGGCACAGCGTCGCGGTCTCGAACGCCATGAACTCGCCGAACTCGGTCGTGCCCGCCTCCGCGCACAGCACCAGATTCTCCAGCCGCACGCCCCACTTCCCCGGCCGGTAAATCCCCGGCTCGATCGACGTCAGCATCCCCGCCTGCATCGCCGTCTGTGGCTCGGCGGCGCCGCGAAAGCTGATGCTCTGCGGCCCCTCGTGCACGTTCAGGAACCAGCCGACGCCGTGCCCGGTGCCGTGGCCGTAATCCACGCCCTCGGCCCACATCGGCGCGCGCGCGATCGCATCGAGCATCGGCGCGCGGATGCCCTTCGGAAACTTCGCCTGGCTCAGCGCAATCAGGCCCTTCAGCACGATCGTGAAATCGCGCTTCTGCTCGGCTGACGGCGTGCCGACCGGCACCACGCGCGTGATGTCGGTCGTGCCGCCGGTGTACTGGCCGCCGGAATCGATCAGCAGCAACCCGTCGCCCGCGATGACGGCGTGCGATTCGGGCGTGGCGCGGTAATGCGGCATGGCGCCGTTGGCGTTGAAGCCGGCAATCGTCGCGAAGCTCAGGCTGACATAGCCGGGCCGGCGCGCGCGGGCGGCGGTGGCGCGCTCGTCAATCGTCAGCTCGGTGATGTGCTCGCGGTTCACCGCGCCGTCGAACCACGCGAACAGCTCGGCTAGCGCAGCGCCGTCGTGCGCCATGGTCTCGCGCAGCAGCGCAATCTCCTCCGGCGTCTTGCGCGACTTGGCGAAGCTGCTCGGGTTGATCGCCTCGATCACCGTCGCGCGCTCAGGAATTGCCGCGCGGAAGCCGTAAGTGATGCGACGCGGGTCGATCAGCAGCGTGGCGTCGGCCGGCAGGCTGGCGAGCGCGGCGCGCGCGGCGTCGTAGGGCGCGGTGGCAACGCCGTCGGCGGCGAGGCGCGCGAGCAGGTCGGCGGCAATCTTGCCGGGCGGCACGAACAGGGTGGCGGCGTCGGCCGTGACGAGGGCATGAGCGAGAAACACCGGGTTGAAGTCGACGTCGGCGCCGCGCAGGTTGAACAGCCAGGCGATGTCGTCGAGCGTGGACAGCCAGTGATGGCTGGCGCCGTCGCGCGCCATGGCTTCACGCACGCGGGCGAGCTTGGCGGCGCGGCTGACGGGTGCGCGCGTGTGCTCGGTGATGGCGGCCGTGGGCAGCGCCGGGCGGTCGGGCCAGATGCGGTCGACGAGGTCGAGGTCGGTGCGCAGCGTGATGTCGGCGCTGTCGAGCAGGCCGCGCAACTGGCGCGCGGCGGCAAGGCCGAGCACATCGCCATCGACCGCGACGACGGCGCCGGCCGGCAGGTGGCTCGCCAGCCATTCGGCGTGGCCGGCGTCGGCGGGCGTGCCCATCTTCATGAGCGTGAACTTGCTGCCGGCAAGCTCGGCTTCGGCCTGGACCCAGTAGCGGCTGTCGGCCCACAGGCCGGCGAAGTCGCGCAGGACAACGGCGGTGCCCATCGACCCGGTGAAGCCGCTGATCCATTCGCGGGCCTGCCAACGGCCCGGGAGATATTCGGATAGGTGAGGATCGGAAGAAGGCAGGATGAAAGCATCGACGCCGGCAGCGGCAAGGACGGCGCGCAGGGCATCAATGCGGGCATCGATACGGGAGACAGCGGGAGCGAGGGTCGAATCCATGGCGGCGGGCGGGGTGCGAAGGCGGGTGGAGCATCGATCCTAAGCCCGTCGCGCAGGCTTTGCCGGCCGGTGCCAAGGGTTAGCCCGGAGAGACCGCCTAGGCGCGGGCCGGTATCTGGTTTGCGGTTAAGCAGGACAAAAACATGCACGGTCAGCGATGCGGCACTCAGGCGCCGATCGACTGGCAGCGAGACGAAGTAGGGGACAGTGAATGAGCAGTCCGGCAACGGGCTTGGCGGCGCCCTCGGCGCCCACCCGACGACGGCGGCTGGCCGATCGTCTGTATGAAATCTGCGGGCACCGGCCGGGGCTGGCGTTTGCACTGGCCTTCGGCGCGACGCTGATGCTGCTGGCACCGGTCGCGGGCGTGGCCGGCGAGATTGGCGACATGGGGGCGGCGTCGCTGCTGCTGGCGCTGGGCGGCGGTGCGTTCGCGGGCGTGCTGGCCGAGGCGCTGCGGCGCTCGCGGCGGCAGGCGGGTGCGGAGCAGGCGCGCTTTGCGGCGGTGTTCGCGGCGACCGGCGAGGCCGTCATCGGTGCCGACGCGCTCGGCCGCGTCGAGGCGATGAACGCCGAGGCCGAACGCCTGACCGGCTGGCGGCTGGCCGACGCGCGCGGCCTGCCGCTGATTGCCGTGTTCCACAGCTTCGACGCCGACGAAGACAGCGCCATCACCGATCTGGCCGAACGCGCGCTCGTGCTCGGCGCGCCGGCCGCGCTCGACGATTGCCGCCGGCTGCGGCGCCGCGATGGCCACTGGCAGACGATCGTCGCGCGCTGCGCACCGGTGCCGGCCGACGACGGCGGCTGGCGCGGCGCGGTACTGGTGTTCCGCGATCCGTCGGCGCGCACAACCGATGCCGCGCAGCCGGCCGCCGATGCTGCTGCGCCGCCGCTCCAGGAAAGCGACGTCCGCTTCCGCGAGATTGCCGAATGCCTGCCCCAGCTCATCTGGACCTGCGGCGCAACCGGCCTGTGCGACTGGCTCAGCCCGCAATGGGTCATCTACACCGGCGTGCCGGCCGACGCCCAGACCGGCGCCGGCTGGCTCGATCAGGTCCATCCCGACGACCGCGCCAGCCTCCGCGCCGCGTGGCGCGCGGCGGTCGCGACCGGCACCGACCTGCGCGGCGAGGCGCGGCTGCGGCGCCACGACGGCGAATGGCGCTGGTTCGACGTGCGCGGCGCGCGCCTCGTCGACGCCGACGGCCGGCCGGCGCGCTGGTTCGGCGCCTACACCGACATCGACGACCAGCGCCGCATGCTCATCGAGCTCGAATCGCACCGGAATCATCTGGAGGCGCTGGTCGCCGAGCGCACGGCGCAGGCCGAGGCCGCGACCCGCGCCAAGAGCGAGTTCCTCGCCAACATGAGCCATGAAATCCGCACGCCGCTGAACGCCGTGCTCGGCTTCACGCGGCTGCTGCGGCGCGATGCGGCCGAGGCCGACCCGCAGGGCTATCTCGCGCGCATCGACGATTCGGCGCGCCATCTGCTGTCGATCATCAACGACATCCTCGATCTGTCGAAGATCGAGGCCGGCCGGCTGGAGCTTGAAAGCGCCAACTTCCCGCTGTCGTCGGTGCTCGATCAGGTGCGCTCGATGATTGCCGAGCAGGCCGCCGCCAAGGGCATTGCGCTGGTGCTCGATCCCGACCATGTGCCGCTGTGGCTGCGCGGCGATCCGACCCGGCTGCGCCAGGCGCTGCTCAATTACGCGAGCAATGCGGTCAAGTTCACGAGCACCGGCCGCATTGCGCTGCGGGCGCGGCTGCTGGAGGAAGACGGCGACGCGCTGCTGCTGCGCTTCGAGGTCGAGGACACGGGCATCGGCATTGCGCCCGACCGGCTGGCGCGGCTGTTCGAAGCCTTCGAGCAGGCCGATGCCTCGACCACGCGGCGCTACGGCGGCACCGGGCTCGGGCTGGTCATCACGCGCCGGCTGGCCCGGATGATGGGCGGCGATGCCGGCGGCAGCAGCCTGCCCGGTCACGGCAGCCTGTTCTGGTTCACGGCGCGGCTGGCGCGCGGCGAGCCCGGCCCGCTCGGTGGCGAGCCGGCGCTGGCGCTGACCGACGCCCAGGCGCGCTTGCGCCAGCGCCATGCCGGCGCGCGCGTGCTGCTGGCCGAGGACCATCCGGTGAATCGCGAAGTGGCGGTGTGCCAGCTGGAGATGGCCGGGCTCGTCGTCGATGTCGCGGCCGACGGCCAGATCGCGCTCGAAAAAGCCGCCGAGCATTCCTACGACCTGGTGCTGATGGACATGCAGATGCCGCGCCTCGACGGGCTGGCCGCGACCCGCGCGATCCGCCTGCTGCCGGGCCGCGAGCAGTTGCCGATCATCGCGATGACCGCCAACGCCTTCGCCGAGGACCGCGCCGAATGCTTCGCCGCCGGCATGTGCGATTTCATCTCGAAGCCGGTCGATACCGAGGCGCTGTACACGCTGCTGTTGCGCTGGCTCGCGCGCGGCGATGAAGCAGGCATTACCGCATTGCCGACCGACGGCGCGGCGCCAAGCATGGCGAGCTTTTCAACCGTCGGAGGAATGCCATGAAAACCATCCCGAAGCTGCTCGCCAGCCTGTGCGCCGTTGCGGCGCTTGCCGCCAGCGGCCATGCACTGGCGCAGACGCCGCCGCTGCAACGCACGATCGTCGGCAAGGGCGATGTCTCGGTGCCGGGCCGCGAGGCGGTGATTGCGCGCGTCGAGGTGGCGCCGGGCGCCACGGCCGCGCGCCACACGCATCCGGGCGACGAGATCGCCTACGTCAGCGAGGGCGAGACCGAACTGCTCGTCGATGGCGAGGCGCCGCGCATCGTCAAGGCCGGCGAAACCTTCGTGATTCCGGCCGGCGTGGTCCACGCGGCACACAACGCCGGCAGCACGCCGATCAAGCTGATCAGCGTGTACGTGGTCGAGAAGGGCAAGCCGCTGGCGACGCCGGCGCCCTGATTCAGGCGCCGTGATTCACGCCCGCAGCGCGCCCAGCCCCATTTCCAGCCGGAAGCCGCGCCCATCGGGCAGCAGCCGCAGCCGGCCGCCGTGGGCGCGCGCCACCATGTCGGCGAGCACGAGGCCGAGGCCGGCGTGGTCGGGCTGGCGCTCGTCGAGGCCGCGTTGCAGGTCGGCGCGCCGGGTGGCATCGACGCCGGGGCCGTCGTCGTCGATGACGATGGCGCCCGCCGCCGCATCCCAGCCGAGGCTGACGGCGTGGGCGCCGTGACGCGCGGCGTTGTCGAGCAGATTGGCCAGCGCCGCCGCGACCAGATCCGGATCGGCATCGAAGAAGGCATCGGCAACATCGAGCGTCAGCCCCGACGCCGGCACCTGCGCGACCAGTTCGCGCAGCCCGATCATCCGGCGCTGCGCA
>Ga0302291_10000283_pt1 | contig 14491 bp, 17 predicted proteins | sample III_Fen_N1_4_FD_194548 | JGI IMG/M metagenome (GOLD analysis project Ga0302291, IMG submission 194548) | Peat permafrost microbial communities from Stordalen Mire near Abisko, Sweden - III_Fen_N1_4 | ecosystem: Environmental > Terrestrial > Soil > Wetlands > Permafrost | place: Sweden: Abisko... | reverse complement strand
CGACCGAGGCAGAGGCGATGCAACGCGCCATCGCCCTCGCCTGGCACGGCTGGGGCCGCGTAGCGCCGAATCCGCTGGTGGGCGCCGTGGTCCTGCGCGACGGCGCGGTGGTGGGTGAGGGATATCACGCGGAGTTCGGCGATCGTCACGCCGAGGCGGTGGCGCTGGAGGCCGCAGGGGATGGGGCTCGTGGGGCGACGCTGGTCGTCACCCTCGAGCCCTGCGCACACCAGGGCAAGCAGCCGCCCTGTGCCGACCTGGTGCGGCGCGCTGGCATCCGCCGGGTGGTGGCTGCAGTGGCGGATCCGAATCCGGAAGCGGCGGGTGGCGCCGAGTACCTGCGGCAGCACGGGGTCGAGGTGGAGATCGGCCTGATGCAGCGGGAGGCGGCGGCACAGAACGCCGCGTTCCTCCATGCGCAGGGCCCGCGACGCCGGCCGTACGTGGCGCTCAAGCTGGCCACGTCGCTCGATGCCCGCATCGCCGACCGCGAGGGACGGTCGCGCTGGATCAGCGGCCCCGAGGCGCGGGCCTGGGTGCAGTGGCTCCGCGCCGGCTTCGATGCGCTGGCGGTGGGCAGCACGACGGCCCGGATGGACGATCCATCGCTGACGGTGCGTGGCGCCGTGGTGCCGCGACGGACACCGCGGCGGGTGGTGTTCGGCCGGAGCAGCCGGCTGTCGTCGGAGGCGGCGCTGGCGCGTACGGCGCGCGAGACCCCGACTACGGTGTTCGTGGCGCCCGGTACCGGTGCCGCGCAGGGTGCACTCGCGACCGCCGGCGTGGACGTGCGCGAAACGAAGTCGCTCGCCGCCGCACTTGCGACACTCCGCGAGGAGGAGATCGAGAGTGTGCTGGTGGAGGGCGGGGGACAACTCGCCGGGGCGCTTTTGGCGGAGGACCTGGTGGACCGGCTCTACTGGGTGCAGAGCCCGCTCTGGCTGGGTGATGGTGTCCCGGCCGTGACGGGACTGCCGGGCACGTCACTGGAACTGGCACCGCGCTGGCGTGTGGTCGAGCGCCGCGCCCTGGGGGAGGATACGCTGCTCGTGGTGGATCGCCGCTAGATGTTCACCGGCCTGGTGACAGCCATTGGCGTGGTCTCGCGTGCGCGACGCGACGACCAGGGCCTGGAGCTCGTCATCGACGCGCCCTACAAGGGGCTGGAACTGGGCGAGAGCATCGCCGTCGATGGGGCGTGCCTGACGGTCAAGGCATTCGCCAATGCCGGGTTCGTGGTGCACATCATCGCCACGTCACTCGACCGGACGGCGTTCGGCACGTATGTCGCGGGACGGCGGGTGAACCTCGAGCGGTCCCTCCGGGTGGGTGACCGGATGGGTGGGCACCTGGTGCAGGGGCACGTCGACGGCGTGGGGCTGGTGCTGCACGTGAAGCACCATGAGGACGCCCGGCTCATCGACATCAAGGTGCCCAGCGAGGTGTCGCGGGTGAGTGTCCCGCTGGGGTCGGTCACCATCGACGGGGTGAGCCTGACCGTGAACGCCATTCCGGAACCGGGCGTGATCCAGATCTCCCTGATTCCGTTTACCTTGGAACACACGACGCTGGGTGAGCGACGCCCGGCGGACGCGGTGCACGTCGAGGCCGATGTGCTCGGGAAGTACGTCGAAGGGCTGCTGCTGCCGCACCTGGCACGGCTCCCGCACAACTGAACGGACTGACGAAGGCCGCATGACACGCCATACCATCGAGCAGGCGATCGAAGACCTGCGCAACGGCAAGATCATCATCGTCGCCGACGACGAGCAGCGCGAAAACGAGGGTGACCTCGTGTGCGCGGCCGAACTGGTGACGCCGGAACTGATCAACTTCATGACCGTGCATGGCCGCGGGCTCATCTGCCTTGCCCTTCCAGGCGAGCGGTGCGACGAGCTGGGCCTGCCGCAGATGACCGAGCGCAACACCGAGGAACTTGGTACGGCGTTCACGGTGAGCATCGATGCCGACCGGCGCTTCGGCGTGACGACCGGCATTTCCGCCGCCGACCGTTCGAGCACGATTCATGTAGCGCTCAATCCGCGCACCATCCCGTCCGACCTGCGCCGCCCGGGGCACATCTTCCCGCTGCGCTCGCGCCCGGGTGGCGTGCTGCAGCGCGTCGGGCACACGGAGGGGAGCGTGGACTTCGCGCGGCTGTCGGGGCTCTACCCGGCGGGCGTGATCTGCGAAATCCTGAGCGCCGACGGCTCGATGGCGCGGCGGCCGCAGCTGATGGAACTGGCGGAGAAGCTCAACCTCACGTTCGTGACGCTGGCGCAGCTGGTGGCGTACCGGCTCCGCACCGAGCGACTGGTGCATCGCATCGCCGATGCGCGACTGCCCACGCCGTTCGGCGAGTTCCGCATCGTGGGCTACCGGAACGACGTGGACCAGGCGGAGCACGTGGCGCTGGTGATGGGCCATGTGGAGGGGGAAAAGAACGTGCTGGTGCGGATGCACTCGAAGTGCCTCACCGGCGACGTGTTCGGCTCGCGCCGCTGCGACTGCGGCGACCAGCTGCACGCGGCGATGCGGCAGATCGGCGAGGCGGGGCGCGGCGTGGTGGTGTACCTGGACCAGGAGGGGCGCGGCATCGGGCTCCTCAACAAGCTGCGCGCGTACGAGCTGCAGGACACCGGCGTGGACACGGTGGCCGCGAACCAGCGCCTCGGGTTCGCGCCCGACCTGCGCAACTACGGCATCGGGGCGCAGATCCTCCGGGACCTTGGCCTCTCGGCGATCCGCATCATGACCAACAACCCGCGCAAGCTCGTCGGTGTCGACGGGTACGGACTCGAAATCGTGGAACGCGTGCCGCTGATCACCAGTCCCACCGACGAGAACCGCAGCTATCTCGACGTGAAGCGCGACAAGCTCGGCCACCTCTTCGCCCACTGATCGTGCCAGAATTCTCCGGGGAACGCCGCCACGTCGGTCCCGTGGCGGTCCTTGTCAGCCGCTACAACGAACTGGTCACCCGCCGCCTGCTCGACGGCGCGCTCGCGTGCGCCCACGAGTCGGGCATGACGGACGAAGAGATCGATGTCGTGTGGGTGCCGGGCGCCTTCGAGCTCGGTGCCGCGGCGTCGGAGCTGGCGGGCAGCGGGCGCTACTCGGCGCTGGTGGCACTGGGTGCGGTGATCCGCGGCGAGACGCCGCACTTCGAGTACGTGGCCGGCGAGGCGGCGCGCGCGCTCAGCGCCGTGGCGCTGCAGCACGTCATCGCGGTGGCGTTCGGCGTGCTGACGGTGGACACGATGGAGCAGGCCACCGACCGTGCCGGCGGCAAGGCGGGGAACAAGGGCCACGAGGCGATGAGCGCGGCGCTCGAACTCGCCGACGTGCTGCGCCAGTTGCGGGAGCGCCCATGATCCGCCGGGAAACCCGCTGCCGGGCGCGGGCGGTGCAGATGCTGTACGCGTGGGAACTGCAGGGCGTCTCCCCGATGCACGACGTGGCGACGGGCATCGCGCGCATCACGGGGCCGGAGCCCTCGGTGTTCGACGGGGCGGAGCTGCTTGCCAACGCGGTCGTCGAGGATGCCGACGTCCTGGATCGCGAGGTCGAGGAGGCCACCGACAACTGGCGACTGGAGCGGATGGGCGTGGTGGAACGGATCATCCTGCGCCTGGGCATCCACGAGCTCCGCACCGGCGACGTGCCGCCCAAGGTGGCCATCGACGAGGCGGTGCGGCTGGCGCACTGGTTCGGCGGCGCCCGGACGCCGGCATTCGTGAACGGCGTCCTCGACCGGGTCGCCCACACGCTCGGCCGCCTGTGAACATCCTGCTGGTGAACTGGCAGGACGTACGCAATCCGCAGGCGGGCGGCGCCGAGATCCACCTCTTCGAAATCTTCAGCCGGCTCGCGGCCCGCGGTCACCGGGTGCGACTGGTGTGCTCCAACTGGGTGGGTGGCGAGGCGCAGGAGCAGGTGCGGGGCATCGAGGTGCATCGGTTCGGCGGCCGGCATTCGTTCGCGCTCCAGGCGCGCGGCGCGGTGCGGCGGGCCCTCCGGGCAGAACGCGCCGACATCGTATGCGAGGACATCAACAAGCTGCCGCTGTTCCTCGCCGGCATGACGCCGCTGCCGTTCTGCGCGATCATCCCGCACCTGTTCGGGAGCACCGCCTTCGAGGAAGCCTCGTGGCCGATGGCGGCGACGGTGTGGCTTGCGGAACAACCGATCGCGCTGGCGTACCGACGCGCCGGCTTTCATGCGATCAGCGAGAGCACGCGGGACGACCTCGTGGCGCGCGGCGTGGCGCGCGAGCAGATCCAGGTGATCCACCCGGGCGTCGATTGCGTGCGGTACCACCCCGACCCGGCAGTGGGCCGGACAGCCGACCCGACCTTTGTGTATGTTGGGAGGTTGAAGCGGTACAAGAAGGTCACCGTCGCCATCCAGGCCCTGGCCCTGGCGCGGCAGCAGCGGCCGGAGTTGCGACTCGACATTGCCGGCGGCGGCGATCACCTGGAGGAACTGCAGGAGCTCGCCCGGGAAATGGGGCAGACGGACGCGGTGCGGTTCCTGGGGTTCGTCAGCGAAGAGGAGAAGGTGCGACTCTTCCGCAGCGCCTGGGCCAACGTGTTTCCGTCGCCCAAGGAAGGGTGGGGTATTACGGTAATGGAGGCAGCGGCGTGCGGCACGCCGTCGATTGCCTCCGACAGTCCGGGCCTGCGCGACTCGGTGCGCGCGGGAGTGACCGGATGGCTGGTGCCGCATGGCGACGCGGCGGCGCTGGCGCAGCAGTACCTGGCGCTGGCGGCGGATCGCAGCCTGGTGGACCGGTTCGGCGTGGCGGCGCGACAGCACGCCGAGCGGCTCACCTGGGATGCCGCCGCCAGCCAGACCGAAGTGCAGTTGCAGAACCTCGTCTCTCACGCCGACTTCCGCTGACGCCAGGAGGATTCGTGCAGATTACCGTCACGGCCCGTCACTGCGAAATTTCCGAACTGCTGCAGGAGCGCGCTGGCACCATCGCCGACCGGGTGAGCGTGCTTGCCATCCGACCCATCAGCTGCACCATCGTGTTCGATGTGGAAGGAACCCAGTCGCTGGCGGAGCTGCGCCTGCTCGATGCGCGCGGTGACACGCTGGTGAGCCGGGGAGAAGGCCCGGATCATCGCACGGCGCTCGACCGCGCCGAGGAGCGCCTCAAGCGGCAGCTCGAAACGGCCTCGGGCCGGGAGCGGCGGTCGCGGCGCGCCCCCGAGGCCGCCGAGGGCTGATGCTCCGTCTTCGCGATTTCCTGGAGCGGCCGGACGACCCGCTCCAGCTGGAGGCGCTGACCGGCGACGTGGGCCTGGACCGGTCGGTGCCCGACCCGGAAGTCGCGAGCCCGGGGCTGGCGCTGGCCGGCTACACCGGCCGGTTCGCGCCGCAGCGGCTCCATGTGCTGGGCGAGACCGAGATCATGTACCTCTCGTCGCTGCCGGCGTCGGAGCGGCATCGCCTCCTCTCGAACCTCTTCTCCTTTGACCTGCCATGCCTCTTCGTGACGAAGGGGCTCGAGGTGCCGTCCGAACTGCTCGAGCTGGCGCGCGAGAAGGGCGTGCCGATCCTGCGCTCACGGCTCAAGACGGCGGAGTTCTACCGCCGGATCAAGCCGCTGGTGGAGGAAGCATTCGCGCCACGCACGACGCTCCACGGGTCGCTCGCCGACGTGTACGGCGTGGGGCTGCTGTTCGTGGGGCGCTCGGGCATCGGCAAGAGCGAGTGCGTGCTCGACCTGGTGGAGCGGGGGCACCGTCTGGTGGCGGATGACGTCGTGCAGGTGACGCGGCGCGGCACCGACATCCTGATCGGGCGGGGCCACGAGCTGGCCGGGCACCACATGGAGATCCGCGGCATCGGCCTCATCGATGTGCAGTCGCTGTTCGGCATCCGCGCGGTGCGGCAGCAGAAGCGCATCGAGGTGGTGGTGCAGCTGGAGGACTGGGAGACGGCGCGGGACACGACGGAGCGGACCGGCCTGGCCCACCAGACGACCGAGGTGCTGGGCGTGCCCATCCCGAAGGTGGTGGTGCCCCTCAACCCGGGGAAGAACATCACCGTGGTGTCCGAAGTGGTGGCGATGATGCACCTGCTGCGCTATGCCGGGGTGGACGTGGCGGCGACGTTCAACGACCGGCTGATCAAGCGGATGAAGGAAAAGCGCGGCGTGAAGAACTACCTCCAGGAAGACTATGAGTGAGTCGCTGCGTGGCGTGATCGTGTGTCACGGGACGCTGGCGCGCGCGCTGGTCGATGCGACGGCACAGATCTCGGGGATGGCCGAGGCACTGGTGCCGGTGTCGAACTCGGGTTGCGACCGGGGCGACCTCGAGGCGCGGGTGGAGGCGGCGGTGGGCGCGGAGCCGACAGTGGTGTTCGTGGACATGGCGAGCGGGTCGTGCCTGTTCGCGGTGCTGCGTCGACTTCGGGAGCGCCCCAACGTGCGCGTGGTGACGGGCGTCAACCTGGCGATGCTGCTCGACTTCGTGTTTCACCGCGAGCTCTCGCCCGATGAAGCGGCGAAGCGCGCGGTCGAGATCGGCGAGAAGGCGATCCAGGTCTCGGCATGACGCTGGTGCTCTGCCGGGTGGACGACCGGTTGATCCATGGGCAGGTGGTGGTGGGGTGGGGGCAGCCGCTCGGGATCCAGCGGTTCGTGCTGGCCGACGACGAGGTGGCGCAGAGCGACTGGGAGCAGGACCTCTACCGGATGGCGGTGCCCCAGGGCCTCGAGGTGGTGTTCGCCACCGTGGCGAGCGCCGGGGTGCAGGTCCGCGCCTGGGACGCCGATGGCCGGCGCACGGCGGTGCTGCTGGGCAGTGTCGAGGCCGCCGCCCAGCTCTATCGCGCGGCGCCAACCATCATTCGCAAGATCAACCTCGGTGGCATTCATCACCGGCCGGGCCGGGTGGAGCGCCTGCCGTATGTCTATCTCAGTCCGGAGGAGCAGCGCCTGCTGGCGGCGCTGGCCGCGGAAGGTGCCGAAATCGCGGGCCAGGACCTGCCGACGGCGACGCCGGTCCCACTTGGATCGATGACGTGAGTCCGCTGGATACCGGGACGCTGCTGCTGCTCCTGGGCTGGGGCACGCTGGTGGCACTCGACCTGGTGAGCGTGCCGCAGGCGATGTATGCGCGCCCGCTGGTGGCGGGCACGGTGGCGGGACTCATTGCCGGCGACGTGACGACCGGCCTCTCGCTGGGCGTCCTGCTGGAGTTGTTCGCGCTCGACGTGTTGCCGGTGGGTGCGGCGCGCTATCCCGATCATGGCCCGGCCACGGTGGCCGCGGTGGCGGCGGCGGCGGGCGCGCCCTGGCCGGAGCGCATGGGCATGGCGGTGCTGCTGGCACTGCTGCTCGCGGTGCTGGGCGGGTGGAGCCTGCAGCGGCTGCGTCACCGCAATGCGGAGGCGCTGCATGACCGGGCGGCGGCGCTCGCCGCCGGGAGCCAGCCGGGGCTGCGTGCGCTGCAATGGGGCGGACTCGGACGGGACGCGATCCGGGGCGTGCTGCTCACGGCACTCGGACTCGCGGGGGCGCTGCTGCTGCGCGCCTTCCCGCCGTTTCCGCCCCGGCTGCAGGGACTCCTCGCCGCGGCGGCGATCGGCTGCGCGCTCGCGGCGGTGGCGGGTGGCGCGGCGCGGAGTGCGGGGCGCGGACCCCGGCTCTACTGGCTGATCGCCGGGCTCGCGGCGGGCCTGGTCATCGCGCTCGGTCTCGGATGAAGACGCAGGGCAGGGCGCTGGCGTTCGCGCGGCTGTTCGCAATCCAGGGTGACTGGAACTACGAGCGCATGCTGGGTATCGGCATGGGCTACGCGGCCGAGCCATTGCTCGACGAACTCAAGACGCGCGACCCGGCGCGACACACGGCAGCCGTCGTGCGCTCGGCCGAGTTCTTCAATTGCAACCCGAACCTCGCCGGCCTGGCACTTGGCGCGCTGGCGCGCGCGGAGCGCGACGGGGTGCCGGGGGAGCAGGTGAGCCGGCTGCGCACGGCGCTGTGCGGTCCCCTCGGCGCCATCGGCGACCGGCTGTTCTGGGCGGGCGTGGTACCGGCGCTCTCGGCGCTTGCCATTGCCGCCGTCGTGCTCGGAGCCGGGGTGTGGGCGGTCGCGGGGTTCCTGCTGGTGTACAACACGGTGCGGGTGAGCACCGCGTGGTGGTCGCTCCGCACCGGCTTGCACGAGGGGCTGCAGGTGGGCGGCGCGGTGGGCCGCTCGTGGCTGCCGTGGGCGGCCGATCGGGTCGGGCCGGTGGCGGGGTTCGCGGTCGGGCTCGCGGTGCCGCTGGCCGGGCGCTGGTTGCTCAAGGGCCTCGGCCCGCAGGCGATGGTGCTGGCGGTGTTCCTGGCGATGGGTGGTGTGGCGCTCTCCCGCTGGGGCGGCACGCACTACAGTGCGGTGCGCTATGCCCTGGTCGTGCTGGTCCTGCTGGCTGCCGGAGGGATGGTAATGCTGTGACCGAGCGCACGATCGAGATCGTCAACTCCCTGGGGCTGCATGCCCGGCCGGCGGCGCAATTCGTCCGGCTGGCCGCAGGCTTCTCGTCGGAGATCGAGCTCGCGCGTGACGAGATGTCGGTGAATGGCAAGAGCATCATGGGCGTCATGATGCTCGCGGCGGAGTGTGGCAGCAGCGTGGTCGTGCGCGCCACGGGCGCTGACGAGGAGGCGGCGGTGGCCGCCCTCGAGGCGCTCATCCGCAACGGGTTCGGCGAAACATGAGCATGCACCAGCAGCTCCGCGGCATCGGCGTGTCGCCCGGGGTGGCGTTCGCGCGCACGGTGCTGATGCGGCCCGACTTCCCCGAGGTACCGGACCGCACGGTGCGCCCCGAGGAGGTGGACCGCGAGGTGGAGCGGTTGCGCGCGGCAGTGACGACGGTGGTGGCCCACCTCGAGGAGCTGGGCCGCAAGGTGCTGGAGCGGGCAGGCGACGAAGAGTCGCGGATTTTCGACGCGCAGATCCTGATGGTGCAGGACGAGGACTTCCTGGCGTCGGCCGAAGTTCTCATCCGCAACAACCTGCTGGCGGCGGAGACCGCCTACGAATTCAAGGCCCTCGAGCTGCGCGCGCTCTGGTCGGCGTCGCAGAGCGCGCACCTGCGGGACCGGCTGGCCGACCTGCACGCCATCCAGCTGCGGATGCTCAACGTGCTGATGGGGCGCGCGGGCCAGGACATCTGGTCGCTGCCGCACGACGAGCAGATGATCGTGGTGGCGCACGAACTCTCGCCGGGCCTGACGGTACAGCTCGATCGCGAGCACGTGGTGGGCCTCATCAGCGAGGAGGGCACGCGGACGTCGCACGCGGCGATCCTCGCGCACTCGCTCGGCATCCCGACGGTCATGGGCGTCACCGGCGCGCTCGGCAAGATTCCCGAGGGAACGCTGGTGCTGATCGACGGGCAGGCGGGCGTCATCACGGTGGACCCGACACCGGTGGAGCTGGAGGAGGCGAAGGTCCAGATCAGCCGGCGCCACCGGCTCGAGTTCCAGCTGGAGAGCGTGGTGGCGCTGCCGGCGGAGACGCCGGACGGAGTGCGCGTCAGCATGATGGGCAACGTGGACCTGCCCGACGAAATTGAAGCGGCGATGCGCTCGGGTGCCGAGGGCGTGGGGCTGCTGCGCACCGAGTTCCTGCTGACGGGGCGCGCCCAGCTGCCGACCGAAGCCGAGCAGTACGCGTACTTCAAGCGAGTGAGCCTGGCGTTCCCCAACAGCCCGGTCATCATCCGGTCGTACGACCTGGGCGGCGACAAGTTCCCGGCGATGTTCCGCATGCCGCAGGAGGCGAACCCGTTCCTCGGCTGGCGCTCGATCCGGGTGTGCCTCGACCAGCCGGAGATGTTCCGCACGCAACTGCGCGCGGTGCTGCGCGCGGCGGCTGATCGCAACGTGCAGCTCATGCTGCCGCTGGTGACGCGGGTGGACGAGGTGACCGACACGCGGGCGCTGCTGGAAGAGGAGCGCCAGTCGCTCATCAAGGGCGGGTTCCGCGCGGCGACGCAGCTCCGGGTTGGCGTGATGATCGAGACGCCGGCGGCGGTGCTCATCGCGGACAAGCTGGCTGAAGTGAGCGATTTCTTCAGCGTGGGCAGCAACGACCTGACCCAGTACACGCTGGCACTCGACCGGGGCAACGCGCGGCTGGCGGAGCGATTCACGTCGCATCACCCGGCGGTGGTGCGGCAGCTGGCGCAGATCGTGGCGGCGGCGGCGACCCGGAGCCTGCCGGCGAGCGTGTGCGGCGAGATGGCGTCGGAGCCGCTGAGCGCGGTGCTCCTCGTGGGGCTCGGCTTCCGCATCTTCAGCATCGCGCCCCCGTCGATCCCGCTGGTGAAGTGGGTCATTCGCAGCGTGCCCCTCTCGGCGGCGCGCGCCGCCGCCGAAGCGGCGCTCGATGCGCGCAGCCCGGCCGACGTGGACGCGGCGCTCCGCGACGCGGTGGCGGCACACGTGGACCTGCGCCTGATCGACCCCCACGCCGCGTTGCAGGCCCGTGGGCGCGTCGTTAGCTTGCCCACTCCACCACGGTCGCCCTGAACCGGGCGACACTACGTCTCTTTCCCCCAGGATCATGGCGAAGAACACGAAGCACGTCTTCACGTCCGAGTCTGTCACCGAAGGTCATCCCGACAAGGTCGCCGACGCGATCTCCGATGCGGTGCTGGACGCGATCCTCGCCGATGATCCCCGGGCCCGCGTGGCCTGTGAAACGCTGGTCACCACCGGCATGGCCGTGGTGGCGGGCGAGATCACCACGACGACGTACGTGCATATCCCCGACATCGTCCGCGAGACGCTGAACCGCATCGGCTACACCGATGCCAACTTCGGCATTGACGGGCGCACCTGCGCGGTGCTCAGCACCATCGACCGCCAGTCGCCGGACATCGCGATGGGCGTGGACCGCGAGGGGGCGGGCGACCAGGGCATGATGTTCGGCTATGCCAGTGACGAGACGCGCGAGCTGATGCCGCTGCCGATCATGCTGGCACACCGCATCACCGAGCGGCTGGCCGCGGTGCGCAAGGGCGCCGACGGAAAGAAGCCGGTGGAGTGGCTCCGTCCCGACGGCAAGAGCCAGGTGTCGGTGGAGTACGATGGCGACCGCCCGGTACGGGTGAAGACGGTGGTGGTGTCCACGCAGCACGCGGAGCGCTACAACGGTCGCGAACTCAGCCAGGGCACGATTCGCCGTACCGTCATCGAGCAGGTGATCAAGCCGGTGCTGCGGGCGCACAAGCTCGAATCACGCGGGGTCAAGTTCTTCATCAACCCCACGGGGCGCTTCGTCATCGGCGGCCCGCACGGCGATGCCGGCCTCACCGGCCGCAAGATCATCGTGGACACCTACGGCGGCATGGCGCGGCACGGCGGCGGCGCGTTCAGCGGCAAGGACCCGTCGAAGGTGGACCGGTCGGCGGCGTACGCGATGCGCTGGGTGGCGAAGAACATCGTCGCCGCGAAGCTCGCGCGCCGCTGCGAGGTGCAGGTGGCTTATGCCATCGGCGTGGCGGACCCGGTGTCCGTCATGGTGCAGACGTTCGGCACCGGCACGGTGCCCGACGGCAGGCTCGAGGCGGCGGTGCGCGAGGTCTTCGACCTGACGCCGCGCGGCATCATCACGGCGCTCAAGCTGCGGAAGCCGATCTACTCGGCCACCTCGGCGTATGGTCACTTCGGCCGCAAGCCCTACAGCCGCCGGGTTGATGGGCGGGTGGTCGACTTCTTCACCTGGGAGCGGACCGACAAGGCGCAGGCGCTCATTCGCGCCCTGCGCTAGCCGGCGGTCCGGATCGGTGGCGTGATCGAAGTCACCGTGTCCGACATTCGCGTGGACCGGGCGAGCAACTCGCCCGTGGTGCTCCTCAGGGAGAAGGGCGGGACACGTGTCCTGCCCATCTGGATCGGCCCGGCGGAAGCGAACGCCATCGCGATGGAAATGCAGGGGGTGCGGGCCCAGCGCCCCCTGACGCACGACCTCTTCAAGCAGGTGCTGACCGGTCTCGGGGGATCGCTCCGCCGGGTGATCATCAGCGCCGTCCGCGAGAACACCTACTTCGCCGAACTGCAGATCCACCGCGACGACCATGTCTTCCAGGTCGATGCGCGGCCGTCCGACAGCATCGCGCTCGCGCTCCGGTTGCACGCGCCCATCTTCGCCGCTGAGGGCCTGTTCGATGACGCCGCCGTGCAGTCGGGCGATGACGGCCCCGAGCCGACCATCGATCCCGAGTCGCTCAAGCACTACCTCGAGAAGCTCGATCCCCAGGATTTCGGCCGCTTCAGCCCGTAGCCTCGCGCTGGCCGTACTCGTAACGGGCCTGCTGACGCCGTCCGGCGTGGCAGCCCAGGCACGCGTGGGCGGTACCGTGGCACGCCTCGCCTCGGGCGACACCGTGCCGCTGGCGGGTGCGCGCGTCGTGCTGCACCGTCTCACGGCAACGCGCCAGGGGCCGGTGGATTCGGTGCTCTCCGATGCCGCCGGCCACTTCCAGTTCCGGGTGGTGGCGGACACCTCCGCGCTGCTCCTCACCAGTTCACGGCACGATGGCATCGAATACTTCTCGCGGCCGGCCAAACCCACGGGCCAGGGTTCGGATACGAACCTTGTGGTCCTGGTGGCGGACACGTCATCGTCGGCGCCGGTGTCGCTGGCCGGGCGCTACCTGATGATCGGCCGGCCGCAACAGGGTGGCCGGCGCGCCGCGCTCGACCTCATCGTACTGCAGAACCGCGGCGACATGACGCGGGTGGCGCGCGACAGTGCAGCACCGGTGTGGGCAATGCCGATGCCGGCCGGCATCGAGGACTTCACGCCGGGCGAGAGCGAGTTCTCGGCGGCCGCGGTGGGGCACCAGGGTGACTCGCTCACCATCTCGGCCCCGCTCTCGCCGGGTGACCGGCAGCTGATGGTGACGTACACCTTTCCGGTCGGCGTCAAGCGCGTCAAGGTGCCATTCGCGGCGGCCACCGACAGCGTGGTGATGCTGCTGGAGGAGCCGACGGCGCTGGTGGTGACGCCGGGCTTTGCGGCGCGGGACAGCCAGGTAATCGAGGCACGCACCTATCGCCGGTGGGTTGGCTCGATGCCGGCGGCGGGCACGGTGGACGTGACGTTTGATGTGCCGGGTGAAGGCGGCAAGGAAGCGACGCTGGCCCTGGCTGGGCTCCTTGCCGCCGGCCTGCTGACCGGGGGAGTTGTCCTGCTGCGCCGGCGGAGCGGTACCAGCCAGCCGGTGGCCCTGCCTGTTGCGCGCGATGCGGCGGGGTTGATCGATGCACTCGCGCGCCTGGACGCGCGGTTCGCGGGGCGGGAGACCGAGGTGGGTGCCGAGGCGTGGTCGCAGTACGTGCGGCAGCGGGCGGAGCTCAAGGCCGCGCTCGCTGCCGCGATGGCCGCGCGTCCTCCCATGCACTAGGCTGCACCATGCCACTCGTCTCCACCCCCGCCATCGTCCTCGCGACGCTCCGGTACGGTGAGACGTCCAAGATCGTGCGGCTGGCGACGCGCGAGCACGGCATCCAGAGCGCCATGGCGAAGGGCGCGCTGCGGCCGAAGAGCCGGTATGGCGCGGCGCTGCAGGTGCTGAGCGAGGGCTCGGCGCAGTACCTCGCGAAGGAGGGCCGCGAGCTGCATACGCTCACCGCGTTCGACGTGACCCACCTGCGAGTGGGGCTGGCGGGGCAGCTCGACCGCTACGCCGCGGCCTCGGCGATGTCGGAGGTGATGCTGCGGCTGGCTCCCGCGGCACCGCACACCGAGAGCTTCGACGTGATGGCGCACGCGCTCGCGATGCTGGAGGCGATCCCCACCGAGGCGGTCGAGAGCTACGGCCTTCGTGCGCTGTGGCAGCTGGTGTCCTCGCTCGGATTCGCGCCGGCACTCGCGGCGTGTGCCCGCGACGGGTCGGCGCTTCCCGCGAGCGGCACGGTGCGCTTCAGCCTCACCGACGGTGGCGCCCTCTGCAATGCGTGCGCGCACGAGCGCGCCACCATGGAGCTTCCGCGCCAGGCGCTCGACGACCTCGCCGCGCTGCTTTCTCCCGACGCCGACCTGCCATTCTTCGATGCACGGCACCTCGCCGCGCATCGTCGCCTGCTCGCGCGCTGGGTGCGCACCCACCTGGCGGAGGCGGCCGACCTGCCGGCGCTCGAGTCATGGCAGCAGCGCAGCCGGCCGGCATGATCATCGGCATGGCGGGACATGTGGATCATGGCAAGTCGACGCTGGTGACGGCACTGACGGTGCGCCCGACGGACCGGCTGGCGGAGGAGCGGCGCCGGGGCATAACGATCGACCTCAACTTCGTTCCGCTCGAGCTTGGTACCGGCATGGTGGCGGGCATCATCGACGTGCCGGGACACGAAGATTTCGTGCGCACCATGGTGGCCGGCGCGTCGGGCGTTGATGCGGTGATCCTGGTGGTGGCGGCGGATGAGGGGATCATGCCGCAGACGCGAGAGCACCTGCTGGTGCTGGAGCAAT
>Ga0302291_10000278_pt1 | contig 14625 bp, 3 predicted proteins | sample III_Fen_N1_4_FD_194548 | JGI IMG/M metagenome (GOLD analysis project Ga0302291, IMG submission 194548) | Peat permafrost microbial communities from Stordalen Mire near Abisko, Sweden - III_Fen_N1_4 | ecosystem: Environmental > Terrestrial > Soil > Wetlands > Permafrost | place: Sweden: Abisko... | reverse complement strand
CGATGCCACCGCGAGCAGCGAGGCCGGCCGTGCCGCCAGCGCCGCCGAGCTGGCGCGGGCCACCGCCGACACACCCGCCGAAGTCACCGGCGTGCTGCTCGACGTGGACGGCTCGGTGCTGATGCGCGGCCGCCGTGGCGCGCTGGCCGACTTCCAGTCGAGCACCGACAACAAGGACAAGGCGCTGAAGAAGCAGCCGCCGCTCGCCAATGGCAACTGGCACGCCATCACCGGCGACCTGCACGGCTGCCAGGGGTTCGAGGTGATGGCCGGCGTCGGCCTGCCGGGCAAGGGTCGCTATGCGCTGCTGCACGCGGTCGCGCTGAACGCCTACAACCCGCGCCGTGGCTGGCTCGACCGGCTGCGCGCGCCGCGCGGCATCCGCGTCACCGACGCGTGGTTCGGCAAGCGCTGCGACCGGCTGGAGCTGCAATGGCATACGCCGGATGAAAAGCAGTCGCGGCGCCACGACCCGCAGGCGGCCTATCAGCTGCGCATCCGCAGCAGCTGCAATTACGGCGAGGACGTCGAGTCGGTGCCGGAAATCCGCGTCTATCTGACGCGGCTGTGGTTCGACGAAAGCATGGCCGGCTGCGCCAGCACCGCGTGATGACGACCGGCGACGCGCCCAAGAGCATTCCGCGCCGGAATCCCGACGCCGACGCGCTCAGCTACGAGCAGCTGGTCACGCGCGGCGTGACGCTGGCGCAGGCGCTGAGCGGCCGCGTCTGGACCGATTACAACGCCCACGATCCGGGGCTGACGCTGCTCGAACAGCTCTGCTTCGCGCTGACCGAGCTGGTGCACCGCGCCGACTTCCCGATCCCCGATCACCTCGCCGACGTGCACGGCCGGCTCGACGCCGACCTGCTGGCGCTGCCGCCGGCCGCCAGCGCCTATCCCTGCCGGCCGACGACCGCCGACGACTATCGCCGGCTGCTGATCGACCGCGTCGGCCAGCGCGACGGCGGCTCCGCCAGCCACGGCGGCCTCGACGACGCCCTGCCCGCGCTGGCGCCGGACGCGATCGGCGGACTCTGGACGCTGGCGCTGCGCCCGGCCATTGACGACGCAGGCGCCGACATCCATGCCCGGCTCGCCGCCGAGGCGCGCGGCTTGTGGCTGGCGCAGCGCAATCTCGGCGAAGACCTCGCGGCGGAGATCGCGATGGTCGAGCCGGTCGATGTGGCGCTGGCGGCGGTGGTCGAGATCGGCGGTGCGCGCGATCCGGCGGAAATCGCGGCGCAGATTTACGTCGACTGCGCGCGCTACATCGCGAACCGCCCGGCGCGGCGCACCCAGGCCGAGATGCTCGCCGCCGGCGCGACCGTCGAGGCGCTGTTCACCGGCCCCGAGATGCGCCACGGCGTGATCGATTTCGGCGACGCCGCCGAGGCGGACTGGCGCCCGCGCATCGGCCGGCTGCGCGAGATCGTCGCGGCGGTGGAAGGCGTGCGCGAGGTGCTCGGGCTGCGGCTGGTCAGCCCCGGCGGCGACGCGAACGGCGCCGATCCGCTCGACGCCTGCGGGCCGGGCAAGGCGCCGCGCTTGTGCGTGCCCGGCGTCGATGCGACCGGCGCCGCGCCCGGCGTGGTGCTGCGCCGGCTCGGCAAGACGCTCGACCTGAGCCGCGCCGACATCGACGCCTTCATCCGCGACCAGCGCAACAGCCGCCTCGCGCGGCGCGGCACGGCCAGCGGCAGCGTCGCCGGGCTGACCGAATTGCCGCCCGGCCGCTTCCGCCGGCTCGACGCCTACCGCTCGGTCGCGTTCGAGCTGCCCGAGATCTACGGCGTCGGCCCGCGCGGCCTGCCAGCAATGAGCGGCAGCATCCCGACCACGCCGACCGACGCCGGCGGCCGACCGGGCGCGCTGGCGCCGGCCGAGCGCCGCGCCGCCGCGACCCAGCTCAAGGCTTATCTCGCGCTGTTCGATCAGGTCATCGCCCACGGGCTCGGGCGCTTGCAGCAGGCGCGCGAGCTGTTTTCCGTCGGGCTGCAAGGCGCGACCGGCCCGAACGAACCCCGGCTCGACAACGACGCGCTGCCGGGCATCGAGGCGCTGTACCGCGCGCCGCCCGACGATGCCTCGGCGCCGGTGCGGCTCGACGCCGCGCGCGCGCTCGATCGCAAGCACCGCGCGCTCGACCACCTGCTGGCGCTTCAGGGCGAGAGCCATCGGCAGAACTCGCTGCGGCAATTCCTCGGCCATTTGTGGCCGGCGCAGCGCGACCAGCTGCTGATCGAGAACAAGCGCGATTACCTCAAGGCGATCCTGACGCTGGCGCGCGACCGCGCCGCCGGCTTCGACTATTCGCGCCCGAGCTGGAATCGCGCCGACAACGATGGCGCCGACGGCGATGGCGACGACAACGCCAGCGCGCTGACGCGCCGCGTCGGGCTGCTGATCGGCTTCCGGCCGCAGGGCACGCGCTCGCTGGTGCGGGCGGTGAAGCGGCGCTTCGTCAGCCTGGTGGCCGACGACGACACTGCGGCGGCGGGCACGGTCGTGACGGCGACGCCAGCCGAGTTCGACGCGACGATGCCGGCGACGGCGGCGCTGACGCCCGACGCAATCTCGGCGGAACAGGCGCGCGGCTATCTGCGCGAACTGCTCGGCCGGCGCCGGCGCCCGTTCGCGCTCGACGCGTTTGCGCGCGGCTGCGATCCGGCGAACTACCGCATCGGCCGCCCGCTCGGGCCGAAGCTGCCGGGCGGCGCGACGGCCTATCGCGTGCTGCTGAAGGGCAGCCGGAGCTGGCGCGCTTTCGGCGCGTTTGCCGATCCGCGCGAAGCGGCGCGCGCGGCGATGAGCCTGCGCGGCCGGCTGCTGGCGCTGAACGACGCCAGCGAGGGGCTGCATCTGATCGAGCATGTGCTGCTGCGGCCGGAAGGCGACAGCGACGAGCACGCGGCGCTGTGGGCGACGGTGACGCCAGCCGGCGATGCCGAGGCGACTGCCGCCGCGTTCTATTCCCAGCGCCTGACCGTCGCCTTCCCGGCCTGGGGCGTGCGCTGCGGCGATCCGGCCTTCCGCGCCTTCGCCGCCGAGACGCTCGACTGCACCTGCCCGGCGCATCTGCTGCCGACCGTGCGCTGGCTCGATGTCGACGCGATGCGCCGGCTCGAACTGGCGCTGGCGCTGTGGCTGCGCAGCCGCCGACGCTGGGTGCGCAGCCTCGACGGCGACCGCAGCGGCACCAGCGGCGAGGTCGCACGCACCATCGACCGCAACCGCCGCGCGATGAATCGCGACGCCGCCCGGTTGATCGGCGCACTGCGCGCGCCATGACGCAGGCGCACGTCATCGAATCGCTCGATGTCGAGGTCGGCTTCGACAGCGAGGACGACGCCTTCGAACAGCAATCGCGGCTGGTCGATTGCGTGCGCCGCCCCGCGCTCGACGTGATCGAAGCCGTATTCGATGCGCTCTCGACGCCCGACGAAGTGATCCGGCTCGACGAACTGGTGCTCGATCTCGGCCACCTGCCGCTCGACGATTTCGACGCCGAATTTCCGCGCCGGCTGCGCGAGGAACTGACCGAGGCGCTGACGCAGGCGGTGGCGCAGGCACGTGGTGCACGGCGCCTGCCAGACGCTGGCGTGCCGGTGGAAGCCGCGCCGGTGGCCGGCGTAAGCGCGGCCAGCGACGCGAGCGCGCCGGTCTGGCTGAGCCGCGCCGAGGCCGATGTGCAGGCGCTGCTGGGATTTCTGCGCCACGGGCATCTGGGCTGGCAGCGCGACGCGGCGGCGCTGGCCGCGCTGGCGGAACGCGCGCTTGCCGCCGCGCCCGATCTGCTGGCGCGGTCGGTCGCGCCGCTGCTGACGGATGCCGGCGTGCGGCGCCGGCTGGATGAACAGCTCGATGCCGGCTGGCGGGCGCGGCTGGAAGCGCGCTTCGATGCGGGGGTGCGGGAGGCGCTGAAGCGGGAATTGCCGCAGCGGGAGGCGCCGCAGCGGGAGTTGCGGGCGCCGGTCGCTCGCGAGGCGCCGGACGCTCGCGAGGCGCCGGACGCTGGCAGCGCGACCGATGCTGGCAAAGCGCCGGAAGCTGGCAAGGCGCCTGTTGCGGGCAAAGCGCCAGCGGCCGGAATCGCGCTGGAGATTGATAGCGCGCCGAATGCTGGCGGCGCGCCCGCGCCGGATGCGGGGCGCGCCGCGGATGCGGACCAGTCCGGCCCGGCCAGACACGCCGACGCCATCGCGGCCGACGCAGCGGAGCACGAGAGCGTCGACACGCGCCGGCGCGAGCTGGAAGCGCGGCTTGCCGACGCGCATCCGTTTGCCGACGCGGCGTTCTGGCTCGACGCAATTACGGCCGATCGCGAAGGCACCGCCGCGACGCTTGCGCGCCATGCGCGGCAGCGGCGCGTGCGGCGTCAGCTCGCGTGCGAAGCCAGCGCCGAGTTGTTCGACGCGCTGATCGGCCTGTGGCTTGCGCCTGCGGATCGGGCGGCGTTGCTGGCTGCGATGACGGCGGCAAGTCCGGCGGCAGCCGCGCAGACGACGCCACGGCAAATCGGCACCACGGCGCTTGATGCCGCCGGGTTGCGCGAGCGGACCGTCGCGCATCTCGTCTTCGACCGTGCGCGCGAGGGCGCCGGAGCGCGTCCTGGGTTCGATCCGATTGCCTATGCCGCCGCGCTCGGCCGGCATGCGCGGGCAGCGGCGGGCGGAACGGCGGCGGCGTCATCGACCCACGGCGAGCACGTCGCGCGGGCGGTGGATGGGATTGGCGCAATGCCGCCAGACGAAATCGCGCGGGTGATCGATGCGTCGGCTGGGGGCGAAGTGACGCAGTCGCACGGCATCGCGGAGGGCTTGCGTCCCGCTGAAGATGAGCCGCTGCCGGACTTGCGTCTCGGCGAGGATGAGCCACAGCCGTACTCGCGCCCGAGCGTGATTGCGGTGCGTGGATTCGATGCGGATGCCGGTGTTGTCGTCGTGCTGCCCGACGTTGGCATGGCGGGGCGGCAGGCTTTCCGGTCGGCCGCCGGGCCGGCGATTGCGCCTGCAATTTCGACCGCAGATTGGCCCGGGGATGCGCAGTCACAGACGCCTCCTCATGCGGCGGAAGCGGTGACTGCGGCAGCGCCCGAAGCCCGCGAAGCCGCTGTGGCCGCGCCGGCCGCGCACAGTTACGTTCGCGCCGCCGACGCCGTGGCCAGCGCCAATGACGCGCCCCGGCCGATCATCGAACCGTTGCGCCGCGATGGGCTGTTGCGCGATTCCACCTCTGCTGCGCTGGATGCGCCGCAACTGCCGCCCACGCAAGCAGCGCTCCGTTCCGAGCGGCGTGCGCAGATCGCGCCAACGCCCGATGCCAGTACCGGCACGGGCACTGGCACCGACGCACATGCACATGCACATGCACATGCACATGCGGATGCCGATGCGGATGCAGACGCCGAACCGTTGACGCAAGCCGCCCTCGCCGCCCTGGCCCGCGCCGTCGCCGACGATCCGGACCGGCTGCGCGATTTCCTGCGTATCGCCGGTCCGGATCAGCGCCGGCAGCTCGCGCGACTCCTGCCCGCCGGCGAGTGGCCCGCGCTTGCGCAGCTGCTCGCGCGCGACGTGACGACCGACGCGCTGCCGGAATCCACCGCGTCGCTCGACGCCGGTACGCGAGCCGACCGATCGACGCGATCGGGTACGGCGCCCGCGCGGTCGGGCGACCCGGTGTCTGCATTCGCAGCTGCGCCTTTCGCCGATGCGGCCGACCGCAACGTCGATGCTGCTGCCGCTGCCGACACCAACGACGCCACCGCCCTCACCACCGACGCCGCCCGCGCGGCGCTCGAAGCGGCGTTGTTCACGCACGCCGACGCAGCATTCGACCGCGCATGGACGCACCTCCGCACCGCCGACGCCGACTGGCTGCGCGCCGTCCTGCGCGAACTCGGCCGCTCGGCGTCGGTGCGCGCGCGCATCTCGGCGCTGATCGTTCCGGCGCAGCTGGCGGAGTTCGCCCGGCTCCTCGCGCCGGCCGCGCTTGCCGATGCACTGCTCGCGCTGGTCGGTGCGCTTGCGTCGACCAACGCCGCTGCCGAAGCCCCGGCCGGCGCCGACGGCGCGCGCTGGCTGGTCGATTGGCTATTGCGCGCCGATGCGCCGTCGCAGGTTTTCAATGCCGCCGCGCGCGACAGGCCCCGACAGCATCAGGCGCGCCCGGTCACCGATGCCGCAGCCGACGCTCTGACGAACCGCACGCACAGCGCCACCGCCATGCCCGGGCCGACGCACAACGCCGTGCCCGACCCGACGTTCAGCGCCAACGCCAGCACCACGCCAGACCCGACACGCAACGCCGCTACGTTGCCGCCCCACGCCGCCGCGCAAGCCAGCCTGCCGATCGAGCCGCCTCACGCCCCGGCCGACCACCGACAGCCGTTCGACGCCGACGCGTTCACAACCCAGGCCGCCGCGCCTTCGCCCGTCGGAGCGACCGCAATCGTCCAGTCGGTGCCGGCAGTCGCGGCGCAGAAGGACATCGCGCCTGCCGTCGTGCCGGATGACACCGCCGACGCAAGACGCGAGTTCGACGCCACGGAAGCCGCCGCCGTCGCGACCGACGCTGCCCGCGCGACGCTTGAAGCCGCGCTGTCCGCCAATGCCGACGCGGCATTCGACCGCGCGTGGACGCAACTCCTAGCCACCGACGCCGACCCGCTGCGCGCCGTCCTGCGCGAACTCGGCCGCTCCGCGCCACTGCGATCGCGCATCGCCGAGCTGATCGCCCCGACGCACTTGCCGGCTTTCGTCCGCCTGCTCGCGCCGGCGCCGGTTGCCGATGTGCTGCTTGCGCTCGTCAGCGCATTGGCAAGCGCCGCCGCTGCCGATCTCGCGGCCGAGTCCGACGGCGCGCGCTGGCTGGTCGACTGGCTGCTGCGCGCCGATGCGCCAGCGCACAATCTCGCCGCCGCCGTGCGGGACTGGCTCCGGCGAGATCGCGGCCGCTCCGGATCCGGTGACGCATCTGGCACAACCGCAAGCGCGGCGCATGGCGACGATGCCATCGCCAACCCGACCCGTAGCGCCAGCGCAGCGCCACCGCCACCGCCAACGGCTCCGACTGCCCGCCTTGCCGGCCTGCCGGTCGATTTGCCGATCAATCTGCCGATTGATCGGCCGCCGGAACGGCCGAGCGACCCGAGCAATGACCGACAAGCATCTGACGCTGACACACGCGTGACCCGGGTTGCCTCGCCATCGCCCGCCAGACAACGCGCCATTGTCCAATCGGCGCCGGCAGGCGCGGCGAGAAAAGTCATCGCGCCTTTCGTCGTGCCGGGCGACGCCGCCGACGCAAGACGCGAGTTCGACGCCGTCAATGTCGCCGGCCTGCAAGGCGACGGTGACCGCGCCGCCAGCGCGCCGCTCGGTGACATCGAAGCGGCTGCCGACGACACCGCGCCCTACGCCATCAAGGCCGCTGTCGTCACCACCGACGCCGCCCGTGCAATGCTCGAAGCCACGCGGTCCGCCGATGTTGATGTCGCTGCTGATGCCGATGCCGATCCCAACACCAACTCGGACGCGGACGCGGACGCGGCATTCCACCGCGCATGGACGCAGCTCCTCGCCACCAATGCCGACCCGCTGCGCGCCGTCCTGCGCGACCTCGGCCGCTCGGCGCCAATGCGATCACGCATCGCCGCGCTGATCGCCCCGACGCACTTGCCGGCGTTCGCCCGGCTACTCGCGCCAGCGCCGGTTGCCGATGCGCTGCTCGCACTCGCCAGCTCGGCGACAACCGCCGCCGCTGCCGATCTCCCGACCGAGTCCGACGGCGCGCGCTGGCTCGTCGAGTGGCTACTCCACGCCGACGCGCCAACGCTCGATCTCGCGGCAGCCGTGCGCGACTGGCGCCGGCAGCGTCACGCCCGCGCCGAATCCGGCGACTCGCCTGACACACCAGCAAGCCAGACGCACAACAACGACGCCATCCCCGCCCCCACGAGAACCACCAACACGGCGACACCGGCGCTCGCCGCCCACCAAGCCAACCGTCCGCCAGCGTTTCCGAAAACGCCGAACGACGACCGACAGGCTCACGGCGCCGATGCGTTCATCGACCACGCTGCGGCGACCGCACCCGCTGGAGCGACCGCCATCGGTCAATCGTTGCCAACAGACGCGGCGTGGAAAGACGCCGCCGCCCCGGGCGACTCGACACGCGCCGCGATCACCGCCGACACCAACGCCGACACGGTCGACACCACCGCCGCCGCCCGCGCAACGCTCGAAGCGGCCCTGACCGCCAACGCCCATGAAGCCTTCGACCGCGCGTGGACGCAGCTCCTCTCGACCGACGCCAACCCGCTGCGCGCCGTCCTGCGCGAACTCGGCGGCTCCGCGCAACTGCGACCGCGCATCGCCGAGCTGATCTCCCCGACCCAGCTGCCGGCGTTCGCGCGCTTGCTCGCGCCGCAGCCGATTGCCGATGCGCTGCTCGCGCTCGTCGGCGCGTTTGCGTCAACCAACACCGCCGACACCGCTGCCGATTCCCCAAACGAATCCGACGGCGCGCGCTGGCTCGTCGACTGGCTGCTGCGCGCCGATGCGCCGACGCACGACTTCGCCGCCGCCTTGCGCGACTGGCTCCGGCAGCGTCATGCCCGCGCCGAATCCGGCGCACCGCCAATCCCGACGCGCAACCCCGACGCCATCGCCGAGCCGACCCACAGCGCCGACGCGACGCCAACCGCTTTCCCCGCCCGCCATGCCAGCCCGCCGATCGATCTGCCGCCGACGCTTCCCGGCGCGCCGCACGACAACCGGCAAGCGCCCGGCGCCGATGCGTTGATTGACCGGGCGGCCGCGTCCTTGTCCGCCAGACCGGGCCGCATCGATCAATCGGCGCCGGCAGACGCGGCAAGAAACGACATCGCGCCGGACGAAGCCGCCGACGCAAGGCGCGAGTTAGACATCGCCGACGTTGCCGGCCCGCAAGGCGACGGTGACCGCGCCACCAGCGCGCCGCTCATCGACATCGACATCGACATCGACATCGACGCGGCCGCCGCCGACGCCGCGCCCGACGCCGTTGAAACCACCACCCGCACCACCAACGCCGCCCGCGCGTCGCTTGAAGCGGCGCTGTCCGCCAGCGCCGAGGAAGCATTCGACCGCGCGTGGACGCAGCTCCTCGCCGCCGACGCCGACCAGTTGCGCGCCGTCCTGCGCGCACTCGGCCGCTCGGCGCCACTGCGACCGCGCATCGCCCAGTTGCTCGCCCCGACGCAGCTGCCGGCGTTCGCGCGCTTGCTCGCGCCAGCGCCGGTGGCCGATGCGCTGCTTGCACTCGTCAGCGCATCGGTCACCACCGCCGATTCCCCGACCGCCTCCGGCGCGACGCGCTGGCTGATCGACTGGCTACTGCGCGCCGATGCGCCGACGCACGACCTCGCCGCAGCGGTGCACGACTGGCTCCGGCAAGCACACGTCCGCCCGGAGTCAGGCGACGCACCCGGCACAACCGCAAGCCCGACGCGCAGCAACGACGCCATCCCCGACGACGACCTGCGCCTGCTGCGCCACCTCGCCGACGACAGCCCCACCGCGCCCGACCGCAGTGCCGACCACGTCGCCGATCCCCGCGCCGACCTCCGCGCCGCCGCCCTCCACGCCCTCGCCGCCGCACGCCCCGGCCTGCGCGATGCACTCGAACAGCAGCTCGAATCACCCAACGCCGCCGCCCGCCTGATCGACCTGCTCGACGCCGCCGATCTCGGCCGCGTCGCCGCGCTGCTGCTGCCGGGCGCGCCGGTCGCCGCCACCATCGAGCGGCTCGCCGCCGCCCTTGCGCGCATCGGCGCCCGCGCCGCGCCCGGCACGCTGCCGCGCCAGCTCTGGGCGATTGCGCTGCGCCATCTGTTCCAGGAAGGCCGGCTCTGGAACCTCGGCGACTTCGCCCGCGAACTGGCCGCCGGCCTCGCGCCGCCACGCCGCCCCGGCGCGCCCGACCGCTATCACCCCGCGCTTGCCGACGCCCTGCGCGGCGCGAATGGCGGCGACCGGCTCGCGCGCGATCTCGCCTCCGCGATCGACAACGCCACCATCAACACCGCTCCCTCGAACAGCGCCGCGCCGGACCACGCCACAACCAGCGCAGCCAATCACGCCACCGATCACGCCGCAACGAGCGACGCGACCCTGTTCGGCGCAGCGGCCGATCCTGGCAGCAGCGCTGCCATACCCGACGCTTCAGTCACGCGTGCCCACGCCACCCCGCGCCCGCCGACCCCGCCGCGCTTCGCCCTCCAGTCCGACGCCACCCCGCCGCCGCCCGATCTGCGCGAACCGATCCCGCTCGGCAACGCCGGGCTCGTCCTCGCCGGGCCCTATCTCCCGCGCCTGCTCGCGATGCTCGACCTGACCGCCGACGGCGCCTTCGTCAGCCCCGACGCCGCCGAGCGCGCCGTCCATCTCATGCAAATCATCGTCACCGGCCAGCCCGACACGCCCGAGCCGCTGCTCGTCCTCAACAAGCTGCTCTGCGGGCTGCGGCCCGAGACGCCGCTGTGCCGCGACATCGCGCCCACGGCCGCCGAGACCGATGCCATCGCCGGCATGCTCGACGCCATCCGCCAGCACTGGACCGCGCTCGGCAACACCAGCGTCGCCGGCCTGCGCGAATCCTTCCTCCAGCGCGAAGGCCGCCTGCTGCGCGCCGACGAGCACTGGGAGCTGCGCGTTGCCCCGCGCGCCTACGACATGCTGCTCGACCGCATTCCCTGGGGCTTCCGCACCATCAAGTTCGCCTGGATGAAGGAGCCGATCCATGTCGACTGGCGCTGACCGGCTTGCGGCCAACGCCGCCGCACTCGACCGCGAACTCGACTGGCTCGACGCCGTCCTGCGCGCCCGGCTCGACCTGCACTTCGCACCGCCGGCCGACGCCGCCCCGGTCGCCATTGCCGCCACGCCCGCGCGCATCGAGGACCTCGCGCCGCCCGCGCCCGGCGCCGCCGCGTCCGACCACGCCGATCTCGTCGCCCGCCTCGATCTCGGCTTCGACGAACGCCTCGTGCTCGCGCTCGCGCTCGCGCCGCATCTACGCCCGCATCTGCTCGACACGCTGGCGCTGCGCAACGCCACGCTCGACCGCGGCTTCACCGAATTCGGCGGCTGGAAGGGCCGGCTCCACGGCGGCTTCCTGCCGACCTGCGAGACCGCCGCCTTCCTGCTCGCCGGCGACCAGCTCGCGCGCCGCTTTGCGCTGCGCCAGCTGCTCGAAGCCGACCAGCCGCTGTGCGCCGAGGGCCTGCTGCGCATCGAGCACGACGCGCCCGGCGAACCCTTCTTCAGCGCGCCGCTGCGCATCGCCGACGAAGCGCTCGACACGCTCATCTTCGGCCGCCGCAACAAGCCCGATTTCAGCGCCAGCTTTCCCGCGCACCGCCTCGACACCCCGCTCGACTGGGCCGATCTCGTGCTCGCGCCCGAGGTGCAGGCCGAGATCGGCGCCATCCGCACCTGGCTCGCGCGCGGCGACGAACTGCTGCGCGACTGGAAGCTCGCGCGCACGCTCAAGCCCGGTTACCGCAGCCTGTTCTACGGCCCGCCCGGCACCGGCAAGACGCTCACCGCCACGCTGCTCGGCAAGGACAGCGGCACCGACGTGTACCGGATCGACCTGTCGATGGTGGTCTCGAAGTACATCGGCGAGACCGAGAAAAATCTGGCGCGCATCTTCGATCAGGCCGCGAGCCGGCGCTGGATCCTGTTCTTCGACGAGGCCGACGCGCTGTTCGGCAAGCGCACCGCTACCTCCAGCTCGAACGACCGCCACGCGAACCAGGAAGTCGCCTATCTGCTGCAACGGGTCGAGGACTTCGCCGGCACGGTCATCCTCGCCACCAACCTGCGCAGCAACATCGACGACGCGTTCTCGCGCCGCTTCCAGTCGCTGATCTATTTCCCGCTGCCGGATGCCGAGCAGCGGCTCCAGCTCTGGAAATCGATGCTGCCGCCGAAGCGGACCGACCCGCCGCGCGCCGCTGATTCGCCGCGCACAGACGCAGCCGCAGCCGACGCCGATCGCCCGCGCAAGGGCTGGCTCGCCGCCGAGGTCGATCTGCGCCAGCTCGCGGCCGACCACGAGCTGGCCGGCGGCGCGATCGCCAACGTCGTGCGCTTTGCCGCCGTCGCCGCGCTGCAAGCCGGCCGCGACGAGATCCATGCCGTCGATCTGCGGCGCGGCGTGGCCAAGGAATTACGCAAGGAAGGGCGCACGCACTGAGTGCCGCGCGCCCGCCGTCAAAGAACAACGATTCGCAGGAGTTCACCGTGCCTTTGCCCTCCAACGACCGCCGACCGCCCGATCGCCCGGCCGCGCCCGTCTCGCGGCGCACCACGCTGGCGGGGCTGGCCGCGCTCGCGCTGACCGCCGTCGTCGTGACCCTGGCGCTCGGCGGCCGCGCAACGGCGGTCGATGCGCCGGCGGTGGCGGTACCGGTCGCACCCGCGCAGGCACCCGCAGCCGCCAGCCCCGACGCCTGCAGCCACACCGGCGCCTCCGCCGCGCTGTGCACGAACCCGCCGACAAGCTCGCTGCGACTCGTCGTCGAATCGATCCCGCTGGCAAACGCCGTCGTCGGCCAGGCCTACGAGCGACGGCTGCTCGCTGGCGCCGGCATGCCGCCCTACCGCTTCCAGTCCGATGGCGCGAGCCTGCCGCCCGGCCTCGAACTCACCGCTGACGGCCGCCTCGTCGGCACGCCGACCACCGCCGGCAGCTACCGCTTCAGCGCCCGCGTCACCGACAGCGCGCCCGTGCCCAACGACGCGCGCCAGCAATACGCGCTGCGCGTCGTCGCGCCGAAAGCGGCCGCGAAGCCCGAGCCGAAGAAGGACGCCGCGCAGCCCGTGGTCGTGGACTGGAACGCGCTCGACCATCCCGCGCCGGACCGCAACCGCGCCGTGGTCTGGATGCTGACCAAGGACGACGTCGACGCCCTGCTCAACCCGCCGTCCGACGCCGACATCGCCGTCGGCAAGACCGGCGCCGCCTCAGCAAGCGCCGGCAGCGACGACGAGAAAGCCGCCGACGCGGGCGCGGCCAACGCCACCGTCAACGCCGACAGCAAGCTCTACTCGAAGGCGTCGGCCGAAGTGCTGCAACGCCACATCGGCGTCGAGTTCCCGACCCGGCAGCAGCTCGAAAGCAGCCTGGAGGACGTCACCTGCGACAAGGTCCGCGACATCTTTGCCGAGCAGAAGCAGTGGTCCGCCGACGCCACGGCGCGCGCCGTGCCGGCCTGCTATCCGACGCCGAAACCCGCGTCCCGCGACACGAAGCATCTCGACGCCTACGCGCTCGCGGGCGAGATCCTGCTCGACGATCTGCGCACCCGCACGCTCGACAAGGCGCGCAAGTACCACGCCTTCGCGCTCGCGCCCGTCACCGCCGGCAACCCCGAGCCGCCGCTCTGGGCCGCGACCAAAAGCTGCGCCTGCATCCCGGAAAGCCTGCGCCTCACGACCTACGGCCTGTTCCCGTTCTGGCGCGGCGAAACACCGCCCGCGCCGCCCAAGGACGAAAAAGCCGGCAAGCCCGCCGCCGCCTTCGGCACGCCGGTCACGTCCGGGATCGACTTCGGCGCGTTCAAGCGCATCGGCTATTTCGGGGTCACCTTCGACGGCAGCGGCCGCTTCACCTCGCCGATGCACTGGCAGCAGGACCGGACCGACTTCACCCAGCTCGCGCACCGCTACGGCAGCAAGCTCGACCTCGTGCTCTACCGCGCCGACTGGAGCGACCTGAAACGCATCCTCTCGCCCGACGGCACGACCCCGACCGCGCAGACAAACACGGCGGTCGCCGCCAGCCTCGCCGGCAACGCCAAGGCCGCCCTCGGCGCCGCCACGGCCAGCGCCACCACCGCCGCGGCCGGCGCCATCAGCAAGGTCGTGCCGCCGAAAGCCGCCGACGCCTGCACCCCGCCGAAGCCCGAGCCCAAGCCCGACACGCCCACGCCGCCCGCCATCGCCACGCTGGTCGACGGCGCGATGAACCTCGTCAACCAGCCGCTGACCGACACGGCGTCGATCATCCAGAGCCGCGTGCCCTTCTTCGCCACGGCCAACCACATGGGCGATGGCATCACGCTGTTCTTCGATCCGCCCGACGCCAGCGCGCCTGAAGCCGCCGACTATCCGGGCTTCATGCAGGCGCTGCTGCGCGAACTGGTCGCGCGCATGCAGGCGGCCGACCGCCCGCTGGCGCTCAATCTGGTGATTCGCGGCGACCGATTCGCCAAGTCGATCGACGGCCCCGATTCGGTCCGCGCGCTGTTCGATCTGATGCTCATGGCCGAGCAGCCGTTGATGACGCAAGGCAACAAGCCCCGCATCTGCAACGGCGGCACGGATTACGTCAGCCGCACCCACGTCAGCATCAACTTCCTGGTGCTGATGAGCGAGCCGACCAAGCGCACCAAGAAGCAGCTCAAGACCGACATTGAGAAGTCGCCCTATCTCGGCGGCGTGAACCGGCAGGTCTTCGTGCGCAAGGTGATTCCGCTGCTCACGCCCGGCACTTATGCCGCGCCCGACAGCCCGAAATCGGGCGATGACGACGACGACAGCGTGCAGCTCGACGACGACCTCGCCTACATGG
>Ga0302291_10000276_pt1 | contig 14657 bp, 15 predicted proteins | sample III_Fen_N1_4_FD_194548 | JGI IMG/M metagenome (GOLD analysis project Ga0302291, IMG submission 194548) | Peat permafrost microbial communities from Stordalen Mire near Abisko, Sweden - III_Fen_N1_4 | ecosystem: Environmental > Terrestrial > Soil > Wetlands > Permafrost | place: Sweden: Abisko... | reverse complement strand
CATCCGTCACGAGTATGTCGAAGAGGTCTACCTGCTCGAGGGCGACCTGACCGATCTCACCCTCGGGCGCACGTTCCACGCCGGCGAGTACGCCTGCCGTCCGATCGGCATGCCGCACGGCCCGTACCGCACCGAGACGGGCTGCACCATGCTGGAGACCCGCTACTAGGGCCGAACTATCCTGATCGTCATGGCCCACGCGTACCTGCCGGAAACCCTCACCCGCGAGCAGGCCGACTCCCTGCCCGGCGTCACCGTGTTGCAGTTCGGCACGGACTGGTGCGGTTACTGCCGCGCTGCGGAGAAGGTGATCGATCCGGTGCTCGACACGACGGACGGCCCGCGCCGCGTGCTGGTGGAGGACGGCAAGGGCCGACCCCTTGGCCGCTCGTACCGTGTGAAGCTCTGGCCCACGCTGGTATTCCTCTCCGACGGCGTCGAGGTGGCAAGGGTTGTGCGCCCCTGGCGCGAGTCGGACGTGGAGGAGGCCATCACCACGGTTGGCTCCCACACAGCGTTCCCTTCTTGACCGTGTTCGGTGAGAAAGGGTGCACGCCGATCGTTCAGACGACGGCCTCGGCGGGGTCGGTGTGGGTGGTGACCCAGAAGCGCGACGTGACCGCGATCCCCAGAGCGAGAAGCACCGACGTGAGGATGAACGGCCAGGTGCGGTCGATGCCGGACAGCCAGCCGGAGATCCAGCCGAACGGCGCGGTGACCAGCATCACGACCGTGCGCTGGATCGCCATCACTCGCGACCGTTCGTCGCGGTCGACGTGCAGGGCGACGAGTGATTCGGCGAGCATGAACAGGATGCTGGCGCCGAAGGCGTCCAGCAGCAGGCACACCCCGAGCAGCGCATAGGTCGACCAGGCCGGCCCGCCGGCTGCTGCGGGGATGAGCACCAGCAGGACCTGCCCAAACAGGTAGCTCAGGAAGCCCCACAGCGTTGGCCGCTGCAGGTGCCTGCCATGGGTCAGCCAGGGAATCAGGGTGAAGAAGAACACGACCGACAGCACCGACCGCACCATCGGGAAGAACGGCAGCAACGGGTCGGGCACGCCGAGGTGCTGATTGATCACCACCTGCCAGAAGGTGTTGTTGACGAGGGCGACGGCCCCGACGATGGCGGCGATGCCGAGGGAGAACAGGGTGCCCTTCGACCGCAGGATCAGCGGAAGGACGCCCCGGTACTCCCGCAGTAGCCGCCAGGCGCTGACACCCCGCGTCTGCTCCCGCCGCAGCCTCCCCACGGCCGTCTCCGTCGTCAGCCGGTACAGCAGCACGATCTTCGCGCTGATGATCACGAAGGCGTTGAGGTACAACACGCGGACGGCCGGAACGAGGCCGAATTGCGCCACCAGCAGCGCCGCGATCGGCGCGAACAGTGCGGAGAACTCGCCGGCCACCTTCACCAGCGAGTAAACCTTGGTGATCTCGCCGCGGTCGACGTCCTCCACCAGCAGGCAGTCCCACGAGTTCTGGGTCACCTGCCAGGCTCCGTTGACGACCGACGCAGCGAGGAACCACCAGAAGTTCTGAGCGAACGCCCAGATCAGACAGGGGATCGCCCAGGCGATGACGTCAAAGACGGCCGTCGTCAGGCGTCGTCCCAGCTTGTCGGTCAGGACACCGCTGAGGAGGCCGAACACCACCTGGGACAGCATTGCGATGGTGGCCAGCAGCCCGATCTGCTGGTCCTTCACGCCGAGCGCCAGCATGAACACCGACGCGTACGGAAGCACCAGCATCATCGACAGGCCCCACATGGGCTCGGTGTAGACGCAGGCGCGTCCGTTGCCGCGAAGGTCCAGCAGGCTGGTCAGTAAGGGGCTCCGGGCTCTGGGCACCGGATCAGTTAATCATCGCCTCCGGATGCCCGTCGTCCGCTGTCAACAGTGTCCGGGTGAGTTGCGCGACCAGGTCGGCGACGTCCTCTGCGGCAAGCCGGACGGTGGCGAGGCACGTGCCGTCCTGCCAGACCGACAGCACCACCCTTTCGGTGGCTGCATGACGGGCAATCCGCAGCGTGCGACCTTTCCGGTCCCTGCCGGAGAGGGTCGCGCCGTCACGCGGCAACGGCGACACCGTCATGACGTCAGGATGCACCCGCGCGGCCCTCGGCGGAAGACTAGTTTTGGCCTCGGAGGAAGGAAGGGGACGCCGATGCACCCATCGAAAGTGCTGCTGGGAGCGGCCGCTGCCGGCATCGCCGGCTACCAGCTGATCGGGTGGATGAGCCATTGGGGAGCCAGCGAGGAGGAGATCGCAGCCGGCTATCCGGGGGACGAGCTGATCGAGTCACCTGCCGACCAGACAACCATGGCTGTCACCATCGCAGCACCGGCGGAGGTGATCTGGAGCTGGCTGGTGCAGATCGGCCAGGACCGTGGCGGCATGTACAGCTACGACGGCCTCGAACAGGCCATCGGGCTCGAGATCCACTCCGCCGAGACGATCAACCCCGCCTGGCAGCACCTCGAACCCGACGACAGCGTCCGGCTCGTCCCACCCGGCTGGGGACCGCTGCCCGACGGCTACGCGTTCCGGGTCTCGATGGTGGAGCCGCCGCACACGCTCGTGCTGCGCCAGGGCCCGCCGCAGGACCCGTGGGACGGCGTGTGGACCTTCTCGATCCGCGAGGTCGGGCCGGGCCTGTGCCGCCTCGTCTCCCGGACGCGGACGCATCGCAACCGCGGCGTGGCCCAGGCCGTCCTGCGGGCGGCAACGACCCTCGGTGCCCCGATCACCTGGGTCATGACACGCAAGATGCTGCTCACCCTGAAGGAACGCGCGGAGGGCATGACCTCGTAGTTCGTGGCTTCGCGCCGGTAGCATGCCCAACGTGTCCAGTCTCGTCCTCACCGTCGTCGGCGACGATCGCGCCGGTCTCGTCACCGCCCTTGCAGAAGTCGTCTCAGCGCACGGTGGCAACTGGGAGCACAGTCAGCTCGCAGAGCTCGCCGGCACCTTCGCCGGGATCGTCGTTGTCTCCGTGCCCGACGACCGGGTCGACGCCCTCCGCGAGTCCCTCGACCTGCTTGACGGGATGCTCAAGGTCACCGTCCACGCCGGCACAGCGGAACCGGCGGCCGACGAACGCGCCCGGCTCACCTTCGGCGTCCTCGGCAATGACCATCCCGGCATCGTGCGCGACATCTCCGGCGTGCTGAGCCGCCACCTGATCAGCATCGACGACTTCTCCAGCGAGACCAGGGACGCCCCGATGGCCGGCGGTCGGCTGTTCGAGGCCCGCGTGGTCGCCCGGGTGCCGCAGGACGCCGACCTGGCAGCGGTGCGCACCGACCTCGAGGAACTGGCGGCGGAGATCATGGTGGAGATCTCGCTCACCTCATGACCTCGCCATCGACAGCGGTCGTCATCGTTTCCGGTGGCAGCGCCATCAGTCCGTTCACCACTCCGGACGCCGGCTGTGCCGTGGGTCAGGCTGCCGGCAGCAGCGACACCTTCCTGCGTGCCGGCCTCCTGGAGGCCGGCTTCGACGTGTTCACCTCGCCGGCCAGCCCGAACGGCGTCGCTGACGCCGATCCCGGGTTTGCGGGATTCTCCGACCCGCCAGAGGTGCTGCCCGCGGAACTCACCGTCAACCCGGTCGGCTCGATCGATGACGCCGGGGCAGCTGTGGCCCGGTTCCTCGGCCACCTTGCCGAGCGGCACGGCTATGAGGCCTTCCACCTGGTCAGCCACTCCATGGGCGGACTGTTCAGTCGCGCAGCCCTCCGCGTCCTCGCCACCGACGGGTCACCCCTGACGGTGCGCTCGCTGACCACCCTCGGCACGCCGTGGACGGGCGCGTTCGCCGCCGATCACCGCCTCGGCGACCTGGCTCGGGACGCGATCGGTGGTGACGAGCGGGTGGAGGCACTGCTGGCCGGGCTCGCTGAAGAAGCTTCCGGGCTGCCGAAGGACAACGCGGCCGATCAGGTGACCCGGCGTTATCTCGCCGGCCCCGCCGGCTGGAACGAGCGCCAGGCCGGCGTGCTCGACCACCTCGAGGTGACGCTGGTGGCCGGAGATCTCCTGTCCTGGCTGACCGTTGCCGGTCGCCAGGTGAGCCCCAATGACGGTCTGGTGGCCACTGCCAGCGCCCTTGCAGAAGAGGTGCCGGACGCGGTGCTGCCACGCCGGGTCGTGCACACCTTCCCCGACGCCCATTCGGTGTTCTTCTGCAATCTGCTCGGTATTCCCTGGGAGCGTGCGCTCACCTGGGACCCCGACGTTCTCGACGTGGTGACCGAGGCCATCAAGCGGCAGTGAACAATTGCCCCTTGCGTGCAGAACCCGTCGCCGGCGAATGCCGACGACGGGTGCGACTGCAGAGGATCAGGTGAAGACGCTGACGCCGCCAGGGCCGACGAGCAGGCCGACGACGATGAGGACGATGCCCCAGAGCATCTGCCCCTTGACCAGCGAGAATATCCCGGAGACTACGAGGATCGCTGCGAGGATCCACAAGAGGGTAGCCATCGAGGTGTTCCCTTCTTCCTACTTCTTGAAGGCGTCCTTGACGTCTTCGCCAGCCTGCTTGACATTGGCAGCGGCTTGATCGGCCTTGCCCTCGGCCTGAAGCCTGGGGTTGTCGGTAAGGTCGCCGAAACCCTCCTTGATCTTGCCTTTGGCCTCCTGGGCGGCATTCTTGACCTTGTCGTCGATACCCATTTGATCCTCCTGCTTCGGTTTGATATGTACCCTCACCACCTACCCGCGTCGAAGGAGCAGCAAACGTGGAGCTGACTGAGGCGGCATCCTTGCGGCTGGGGATCCTCGCCCGCCTTGCCGACGCCGTTGCCCTCGCGGAGGCGCCCGATCAGGTGGCGGCCCGGGCTGCGGCCGTATTGAGGCAAAACGACACCGATACACCCCTTGTCTGGGTCCTCGAGGTGCTCGCCCAGGGCTACGGCGAGTTGAGCCCTTCGGTCGCGACGTCCGGCCCGGCGGCCGACCCCGAAGGACGCCACGCAGCGGAGGCCCACGCGCTCGCGGTGGCCGCGACGAACTCCGGACGCCTTGAGGTGCTGCCACTCACGGGCTCGGACGCCATTTCAGAGCTGTTCGCCCGTCCGATCGTCGAACCGGGCCAGTTCGCGCCGTCCCTCGTGCTGGTGGTGGGGAGTACCTGCAAGCTCAGCACCGACGGTGAGTTCGCCGACTACCTCGAACTCGCGGCGGCACTGATCGGCGCGGGCCTCAGCGGCCTGCGCGAACTGGCCCTCGAGCGACAGCACTCCGAAACGCTGCGCGAGCTGGATGCTGCGAAATCGGCCTTCCTCGCCAACGTCAGCCACGAGCTGCGCACCCCGCTCTCCCTGATCTCGGCACCCCTGCAGGAGGTGCTCTCCGACGACGCCGTCGCAGGCACGGCGCGCGATCGGCTGGTGCTGGTGCGCGGCAATGTCGTCCGGTTGCGCCGCATGGTCGACGCCATGCTCGACTTCAGCCGCATGGAGGCAGGGCGCATCGTGCCCAACCTCACGGAGGTCGACGTGGCAGCCCTGCTGCGCTCCCTCGCCGCCGGCTTCGGTCCTGCGATCGAGAGAGCTGGGCTCGAGTTCACCGTCGACCTGCCGAACCTCCCCCGGCCGGGCCAGCTGGACCGCGACATCGTCGAGCGCATCGTGCTCAACCTGCTCTCGAATGCGCTCAAGTACACCCCGCGCGGCTCGGTGCGGCTGCAACTGCGACCGCTGCCCGGCGGGTTCGAGGTCGCGGTCACCGACACCGGCCTCGGGATCGCCGTGCGCGACCAGGACCGGGTCTTCGCCCGCTTCGAGCAGCTGGCGCGCCGCTCCCAGTCGCGCAGCTCGGAAGGCGCGGGCATCGGCCTCGCCATGGTGAAAGAGCTGACGGAGCTCCTTGGCGGCTCCGTCGACCTGCGGTCTGCGCCAGGGCGGGGCAGCACGTTCACCGTCCAGCTGCCCTACCTGCCGCCGCAGCACCCGCGGGCCGCTGAGGGTGCCCGGTCGATCACCCCGCGCGGCGTCGAGGCCTTCCTCGCAGAGGTGGAGGGCTGGGAGAAGCCGATGGCCCCGCCGGCGCCACCCGCGGACGCTCGCTCGCGTCCCCGCCTGTTGATTGCGGAGGACAGCACCGACATGGCCCGCTACCTGGCCGACGTGCTCGCCGACAGCTATCAGGTCGAGTCGGTGCCCGATGGGCTCCAGGCCCTCGCGGCAGCGCGGGCGCGTCGGCCCGACCTCCTCCTCACCGACGTGATGATGCCGGGCCTGGACGGGTTCGCGCTCGTGGCCGAGATTCGCAGCGACCCCGAGCTGAGGGACCTGCCGGTGGTGATGCTGTCGGCACGCGCCGGCCAGGAGGCTGCCGTCAGGGGCCTGGAGCGCGGTGCGGACGACTACGTCGTGAAGCCCTTCGATCTCGGCGACCTGCGCGCCCGTCTCGCGAGCAACCTGCGCAGGGCCTCCGACCGGAGCCTCGACGCCAGCTGGCGACGCGCCATCGTTGCTTCCATGCAGGAGGCCGTGCTCATCGCCGACTCCGACGGCCTGGTCACGGAGATGAACGAAGCCTTCACCCGCCTTGTGGGGTGGTCGCTCGCCGACGGGCCGCTCCGGCCGCCGTACCCGTGGTGGCCGGACCCGGAGACGAGCCCGGAGGCGTTCGAGGTCCGCAGCCGGGCCCAGGAGGCCCTCGTGCAGGGTGACCAGCTCCAGGGCGAGTTCGAGATCCGTCACCGCGACGGGCGCACCCTCTGGGTCCATGCCCACGCGAGTTCTGTCGAGCTGCCGGAACGCGGCCGGACGGCGATCCTGAAGACCCTGCACGACGTCACGCGTGAGCATGTCGCGCTCGAGCGCCGGCAGGCGGCCGCAAGGGTGGGGTCAGACTTCGCCACGGCCGAGCAGCTCGACCAGCTGGTGAGCATCGCGGTCGATGGCCTGCACACCCTGTTCGACGGCGACTCCACCGTGCAGGTGGACGGTCCCGGCACGACCCAGACCTTCACGGCCTCCGGCCCCCTTGCCACCGACAGCCTGCCCGGGCAGATCGCCGTCCGGCTGACCGGGACCCCGCTGAGCGAGCCGGTGGATGCATCGAAGCCGGTGGACGGGATCCTGCTGCTGCCGCAGAGCGCGACCAGCGGTACCCGGGCCTGGGTGCAATTCGCAGCCCCCCGCATCGTCAGCACGGACGAGCAGATCGTCGCCGACCTGCTCGCCCAGGCCTTCGCCCTCGCCGTGGACAGGGTGCTCGCCATCGACGAGCTGGCCGACCGGCAGGCGAACCTCGAGCGGGCCATCGAGAGCCACCGCGCGATCGGGCAGGCCGTGGGGATCCTCGTGGAGCGGCACCGCGTGACGCCCGGCCAGGCGTTCCAGCAGCTTCGTCACGCCTCCCAGGACCGCAACATCCGGCTGCGCGAGCTCGCACAGCGCGTGATCGAGACCGGGCTGGACCCCGACAGCGCGTGAGCGGGGCCCGCTTTCGCTGGCCCCGCTCGTTGGCGTGCTCTCAGGACACCTAGCCGGCCAGCGGCTCCGGCTCCGTGAGGGAGCGGCGGGCCTGTTCGAGGATGCGCCGGATGATCCGGGACACCTGCATCTGGGAGATGCCGAGGCGCCGTCCGATCTCACCCTGGGTGCAGCCCTCCTCGAAGCGCCACCTCAGGACGAGCTGGTCACGCTTGCTGATTCCCGACAGCGCCCGCTGCAGGGCGAGCCGGTCGGTGAGCCGGTCGATGGCCTCGTCGTCGTCAGCCAGCGTCGAGGCGAGGGAGCCGTCGCCATCGGCCTCGAAGGGAGCGTCCAGAGACCAGGGCCGGAAGCTGCCGTCCGCCACCCGTGATTCCCGCAGCAGGTCCTCGTCGACCTCGAGTTCCGCGACGAGTTCCGCATTCGTGGCTGCGCGGCCCAGCGACTGTTCGAGTCGCTGTCCCTGGCGGCTCACCCGGGAGCGCAGCTCCTGGATGCGACGCGGCGGGCGGACCACCCAGCAGTGGTCGCGGAAGTAGCGCTTGAGCTCCCCGGTGATGGTGGGGACGGCGAAGGCTGCGAAGGAGCGGCCGGCCTCCGGGCGGAAGCGTCCGACGGCCATGAAGAGCGCCATCCGGGCGACCTGCACGAGGTCGTCACGGTCGGCGCCGCGGTTGACGTAACGGTGGGCGAGTGCGTCGCACAGGCCGAGGTTCAACTCGACCAGTTCGGCGGTGATGGCTTCGCGTTCGGATTCCGAATCGGTTTCTGCCAGTAGGGCGAGGAGCGCGTCGGTGCGCTGTTCGCGGGTGGTGACGTCGGTGACGGGGGAGTTCCCACGTGCCATCGTCTTTCTCCTTTGAGGAGCCAGATCATCAGGGTCGGCACGTGGTTTGACCGCTCTGACACTTTGACACTGGCAGACATGTACACCGTTGGCAATGTCGCCAGATGGGTAAGAGGCGCCCCTCCAGCGGAACGGGGCCGCTGTCGTAAGCAATTCAGAGCAAGCGCTTACATGGGGCCAAGCTAGGGTTCGTCCCATGCTCACCGCCGCCATCGGGACCTTCGCAGCGCTGGTGTTCGGGGCTGCCGATTTCCTCGGCGGCATCGCGTCGCGCCGCTCCCACCCGGTGCTGGTCACCGCGGTCGTCGCGCTCACGGGCCTCGTGGTGCTCCTGGTGTTCCTGCCCTTCGTGCCGGGACGCTGGTCGCCGGAGGCCGTGTTCTGGGGCGCCCTGTCCGGGGTCGCCGGCTGCCTCGCGATCGCCCTGCTGTACGCCTGCCTCGCGATCGGGCCGATGAGCATCCTTTCGCCACTGACCGCCGTGATCTCCGCCCTCGTGCCGTTGGGTTTCGGCCTCGCACGGGGCGAGCAGCTCGGCACGCTCGGCTTCGTCGGGCTCGGGCTGGCACTGGTCGCCGTCGTGCTGGTGGGTTTCGTGCCCGAAAAGGGCGCGGTGCGCCCGACTCTCCGCGGCGTGCTGATGGCGATCGGCTCGGGCGCCATGATCGGAGCGTTCCTCGTGCTCATCGACCTCGCACCCGACGACTCCGGCCTTGTGCCCCTGCTGCTGAACCGCGGCGTCAACGGCCTGATCATGCTGGCGGCGGTCGGGTTCCTCCTGCTGCGTTCCCGGGGTGCTGGCGACGGCGGCACGGCGCGGGTCCTTGGCACCGGCGGCGTCCGGCTGGCGATGCTCGGCGGTGTCGTCGACGCCGTTGCCAACTCGCTGCTGCTGCTCGGCGTCCGGCTCGGCGACCTCTCGGTGATCGGCGTGCTGACGGCGCTCTACCCTGCCGGCACGATCCTGCTGGCAGCCACCGTCCTCAAGGAGCGCATCGCGCCCGTCCAGTGGGGCGGGCTGGCGCTGGCGCTCGTTGCGACATCCTTGCTCGCCGTCTGAGCGGCAAGGGGCATAGTGGACTGAACGAGGTGAGTAAGCATGGACCCGACGACACTTCCCGCTGCAGACGTTGCGGAGCGCCTCGGCACGGATCCCGAAACCGGCCTCACCGCAGCGGAGGCTGCGCAGCGACTGGCATCCCACGGCCCGAATGTGCTCGTCAGGCACGCCGCGAGACCGTGGTGGCGCAAGGTCCTTCACCAGTTCGCTGACCCCCTCGTCTACCTGCTGCTCGTGGCCGTCGCGGTGTCCGTCGTCGCCTGGTTCGCTGAGGGCGCGACGGGGCTGCCGGTCGACGCCATCGTGATCGTGGCCGTCCTCGTCCTGAACGCCGGCATCGGGCTCGCCCAGGAGCGCCGCGCGGAGGACGCGGTCGCAGCGCTCGCCCGGCTGACGGCCGCCACAGCCACGGTGGTGCGCGACGGCCGGCTGGAGCAGGTGCCCGCGATCGACATCGTGCCCGGCGACCTGCTGCACCTCAGCGAGGGCGACGCGGTCGGCGCGGACAGCCGTCTGGTGAGCGTGAGCGGCCTCCGCGTGCTGGAGTCGGCCCTCACCGGGGAGAGTGAGGCCGTCGCGAAGGACCCGGCGCCACTCGCGGCGCCGGCAGCCATCGGTGACCGGCTCGACATGGTGTTCCGGGGCACAGCCGTGGTGGAGGGCTCTGGACGGGCCGTTGTCACGGCCACCGGCATGGCAACCGAGGTCGGCACCATCGCGGAGTTGCTGGAGTCGACGGCAGCGGAACCCAGCCCACTGGAGCGCGACCTCGCTGTGGTCTCCCGGCTGCTCGGCCTCACGGTGATCGTGATCGCCGTCGTGGTGATGGTGGTGACGGCCGTCACCAACGGCGTCCACACGCTGACCGGCGCGGTCACCGTCCTGCTGCTGGGTGTGTCCCTTGCCGTCGCGGCCGTTCCCGAGGGGCTGCCGGCGATCCTGTCCGTCGTGCTCGCGATCGGGGTGCAGCGGATGGCCGGGCGCGGGGCCGTCGTCAAGCGGCTGCACTCGGTGGAGACCCTCGGCTGCGCGACGGTCATCGCCTCGGACAAGACGGGCACCCTCACCCGCAACGAGATGACCGTCCAGCGAGTGCTGACCGCGTCCGGGGAAGTGCGCCTGACCGGCACCGGTTACCGGGCGGCGGGAAGTCCTGAGGCCGTCTCCGGCAGCCTCGAGGACCCTGATCTGGTTGCAGAAGTGGGGCTGGTCGCCCTCGGCGGGGCGATGGCCAACAACGCCGTCGTCACAGAATCGGCCGGTGGCGTCGAGGTGCACGGCGACCCGACGGAAGCGGCCTTCCTCGTTGCCGCCCGCAAGGTGGCCGGTCTGCAGGATCGGCTGGACCAGCTCGAACGTCGCGGCGAGATCCCGTTCACCGCGGAGCGCCGGCTGATGTCGGCCGTGCACTGGCACCGTCCCCTGGCCCGGCTGGGGATCGTCACGAAGGGGGCGGCCGACGTCCTCCTCGGACGCTGTGACGCGGTCCAGCACGGTGACGAAGCCGTACCGCTCACCGACCGCGAGCGCGCGCGGATACTCGCCGGCATCGAGCGCCTTTCCGGCGAGGCGTACCGGACGCTGGGCGTCGGCTACGCGTGGTTCGACTCCGACGAGCAGCGCTCGGTGATGGACCGTCTGGGAACAGAGGACGCCGGCGGGCTGGAGCAGGGGCTCGTCTACGCCGGCGCTGTCGGGATCATCGACCCGCCCCGGGCAGAGGCCGTCGCAGCCATCGCCGAGGCTCACCGGGCGGGCATCAGGGTGGTCATGATCACCGGCGACCATCCCGCGACCGCAGCGCGGATCGCTGCCGACCTGGGCATCGCCGACCCGGGCGCCACCGTGACGACCGGTGCAGACATCGACGCCGGCTCACCGGAGTGGCTGGGGTCGAGGGTGACCGAAACAGCGGTGTACGCCCGGGTTGCCCCCGCGCACAAGCTGGCCCTCGTCCGTGCGTTGCAGGCCAGCGGGCAGGTCGTCGCGATGACCGGGGACGGGGTGAACGATGCGCCGGCCCTGAAGGCCGCCGACATCGGGGTCGCGATGGGCCGGTCCGGCACCGAGGTGAGCAAGGAAGCCGCCGACATGGTGCTCGCCGACGACAACTTCGCGACGATCGTTGCGGCCGTGCGGGAGGGCCGGCTGATCTACGACAACATCGGCAAGTTCCTGCGCTACCTGCTCTCGTCCAACCTCGGCGAGGTCTGCACCGTGTTCGGCGGCGTGGTGCTCGCCGGCTGGCTCGGGCTGACCTCCGGAGGGCCGGAGGACATCGCACTGCCGTTGCTGGCCACCCAGATCCTGTGGATCAACCTGGTCACCGACTCTGCCCCGGCGCTGGCCATGGGGGTGGACCCCCAGACCGACGACGTGATGGCGCGGCCGCCACGCCGTCCGGGTGCACCGGTGATCGACGCCACGACCTGGGCGTGGGTGATCTGGATCGGGGTGGTGATGGGGTTCGTCACGCTGTTCAGCATCGACGCCTGCCTCCCCGGCGGGCTCGTCGAGGGCTCAAGCTCCCTGACCGTCGCCAGGACCGTGGGGTTCACCACCCTCGTGCTGGCCCAGCTGTTCAACGCCTTCAACTCCCGTTCGATGACGGCCTCGGCGTTCAGCGGGCTGTTCGCGAACCGGTGGCTGTGGGCGGCCGCAGCTGTCGCCATCCTGCTGCAGGTGGCCATCACGGAGGTCGGCTGGCTGCAGGTGGCGTTCCAGACCGCTTCGCTCAGCCCGGCGCAGTGGCTGGTGAGCTTCGCCTGCGCATCGGTCGTCCTCTGGGTCGAGGAAGCGCGCAAGCTGGTCGTCCGGCTGCGCCGCCCCTGACCCACAAGCCGCCCACCCACCAGCCGCCACCCACCACCGACTAGTCAGAACCACGCAAGGCCATGGCCCGCCGTGGTTCTGACAAGTCGGGAAGAGGGGTCGCGTCAGGCGGTGGGGATGGTGCCGGCGGCGCTCTCCAGGTGGGCGCGGACGAACCACTGGAACTTCTCCAGTTCTGCGGTCTGGCCGATGAGGATGTCCTGGGTCACCAGGTCGAGCTCCTCGAGGTCCTCCATGGCCTTGCGGTTGGACTCGACGACCCCGTCGTAGACCTTGTCGAGCTCGTGGAGGTGGTTCTCGACGATGTCGCGGCCCAGCGGGTAGTCCTCCCAGGTGCGGATCGCGATGATCGCTCCCGGCGTTCCCTTCGGCGAAGCGCCCAGCGCTGCGATCCGCTCAGCGACCTGATCAGCGAACTCCCTGACCAGTTCGACCTGGGGATCGATCATCTCGTGCACGCCGATGAAGTGCGGCCCGACGACGTTCCAGTGCACGTGCTTCAGGGTGAGGTGCAGGTCGTTGTAGCAGGCCAGCCGCTCCTGCAGGATCGTGACAACCTGGCTACCCTCCGTGCTGGACAGGCCGGGCAGGGTGAACTTGCTCTTGGTCTTTCGCGTGGCGTTGGCCATCTCTTCGCTCCCTCTTCGACTCGGGTCCTTCGATGTCGAGAAGTGCTGTACCCCGCCGCGCGTCGCCTCAGACGCCGCTGAGCACCGCCACCAGCCAGACGGCAGCGGCCAGCAGGGCGAGGCCGAGCTCGCTCAGCATGCCGATCCCGGTGGCCCGCAGTGCCACCTTCGTCGAGCGCCACGCAAGGGCTCCGTCACGCAGCCGGGTGTGCTCGGCGACGTACAGGCCGGCGGGGAAGAACAGGAGCAGGCCGATCACCGGCACAACGAAGAAGCCGACGATGCCGGCGAGACCGGCGACGACCAGCGAGCTCTGGGGTACTCCGGCCGCGCGTGTGTGCCTGGCGGTGATGATCACCGTGACGGTGGTGCCGGCGGCAAGCAGGACGGCGCAGGCCGCGAACACCAGCCAGGCGGCAGTCGTCCCCGTGACCACGGCCCAGACGAGCACCGCGAGCCCGATCAGGATCGAACCCGGCAACACCGGGATGACGATCCCGACCAGGCCGATGAGGATGGCCAGCCCAACGAGCAGTTGCAGCACGATTTTGTCCTTCTGTTGCACGACGCCGTCCAATAGTCTGCCAAGGCGAGCCGCACGTCCGGTCGTGGCTAGGGTGGGCGCGTGATCCAGCACTTCGTGAGTACCCCCGTTCAGGCCCCGAGCAACGCCGCGTACGCCGCAGCACGAGCCCACAGCGACGGGCAGGCCAAGCCGCTCGGCGCCCTCGGTGACCTCGAGACGCTGGCCGCCTGGGTGGCGTCCTGCCAGGGGCAGTGCCCGCCGGTGCAGCTCGACGACGTGCGGGTGGTCGTGTTCGCAGGCGACCACGGTGTCGCACAGGACGGGGTGTCGGCCTACCCCACCGAAATCACCCCGGCAATGGTGTACGGCATCGCCGGTGGACACGCGGGGGTGTCCGCACTCGCTGCAGCGAACAACGTCTCCGTGTCGATCTACGACCTCGGCGTTGCCGTCGATTTCCCCGACCTTCCTGCCGAGATCAGCCGGTTCAAGGTGCGCCAGTCCTCCGGCGCCATCCACCTCACCGACGCCCTCACCCGCGAGCAGGTGGAGCAGGCGCTGGCCGCCGGTGACCTGATCGCGGCGGAGCAGATCGCCGCCGGTGCGCAACTGCTGATCTCCGGTGACCTCGGCATCGGCAACACCACGATCGCGGCCGCCCTGATCGCAGCCAGCCTCGGCGTCCCCGCCGCAGCGGTGACGGGTCGCGGCACCGGGATCGACGAGGGCACCCTCGCCCACAAGACGGCTCTGATCGAGGCGGCCATCGCTCGCGCAGGCGATCGGGTCGTCGACCCGGTCGAGCGCCTCGCTGCCCTCGGCGCGGCCGACTTCGCCGCAGCCGTCGGATTCATGATCGGCGCAGCCCGCCGCGGCGTCCCCGTGCTCCTCGACGGAGTGATCGCGGTGTCCGAGGCGCTGGTGGCCGAGGACCTCGCTCCCGGCACGAAGGCGTGGCTGCAGGCGGGGCACCGCTCGACGGAGCCCGGCCAGGCCCTCGCCCTCGACCGGCTCGGGCTCAAGCCGCTCGTCGACTTCTCGATGCGACTCGGTGAGGGCAGCGGCGCTGTGCTCGCCGTCCCGATGGTGCGTTCGGCCGTGGCTGCTCTCAACGGGATCGCGCAGCTCTCCGACCTGACATGAGCCGGTTCGCCGGGCTGCGGCTGGCCGTCGGGCTGCTGACGATCGTTCCCGTGCGCCCCCCGGAGACGATCGGACGGCGTGAGGCCCGCGCAGCGATGCTGCTGGCGCCCTTCGCCGTCCTCCCCGTCGCGCTGGTTGCTGCACTCGTGGGGTGGGGTGCGACCCTCGT
>Ga0302291_10000274_pt1 | contig 14696 bp, 13 predicted proteins | sample III_Fen_N1_4_FD_194548 | JGI IMG/M metagenome (GOLD analysis project Ga0302291, IMG submission 194548) | Peat permafrost microbial communities from Stordalen Mire near Abisko, Sweden - III_Fen_N1_4 | ecosystem: Environmental > Terrestrial > Soil > Wetlands > Permafrost | place: Sweden: Abisko... | reverse complement strand
TGATCCTCGTGGTGTTCCTGGCCGCGTACCTCTCGGAGAACCGCTCGCTCCTGGCGGAGGAGAGCACGCGGCTCGGGCCGCTGCGGCTCCCGCCGCTCCCATACCTGGCGCCGATGGGGGCGATGTGGGCGATCGCCCTCGGCATCGTCGTGGTCCAGAGGGACCTCGGCGCCGCCCTCCTGTTCTTCGCCGTGTTCCTGGCCCTGCTGTACGTCGCGACCGGGCGGCTCTCGTACGTCGCCGGTGGCCTCGTCCTGTTCCTCGCCGGGTCGTTCGTCCTGTACCACCTGTTCGGGCATGTCGCGCAGCGAGTTGACAACTGGCTGGATCCCTGGGCCGATCCGGCCGGCGCCGGGTTCCAGACTGTCCAGGCGCTCTATGCCTTTGCACGCGGCGGCCTGCTCGGTGTGGGGCTGGGGGCCGGCCTGCCCACGATCGGGGGTCACCTCCCGGTTCCGGCAGTTCACACCGACTATCCTCTGGCCGCCCTTGGGGAAGAGATGGGTCTCATCGGCCTCCTGGCGGTGCTCGGGCTCTACCTGGTCGTGGTGGAGCGGGGCCTGCGGATCGCGTCTGCCGCGCACGACGACTTCCGCTCGCTCCTGGCCGCAGGACTGGCGCTGGTCATCGGGATCCAGGCGTTCATCATCGCGGCCGGGAACCTCAAGCTGATCCCGCTCACCGGCATCACCCTGCCGTTCATCTCGTACGGCGGCTCGTCGCTGCTGGCGAACGCGATCGTTGTGGGGCTCCTGCTCGCCCTTTCCGACCGCGGCGCCGGGGCGCCCGCCCCGCCGCGGACGAGGACGGGGCTCCTCGCACGCCTGCGCGGGGCACGCTCGTGAGCGCGGTCGGCATGAACGTGGCGGGCGGGAACCGGGCCGCAGGCGGCAACCGGGCGCCCCGGCCGATCGGCGCGAACATCTTCCGGACCGGGCTGGCGCTCGCCTGCGCGTTCGCGGTCCTCGCGGTCGGCGCGGGCTGGTGGCAGGTGGCTGACGCCCAGCGCCTGGTGACAGCGCCGGACAACCCCGCGGTCATCGCCCTGGCGCGGCGGACGCTGCGCGGCCCGATCGTGGACCGGCAGGGCACCTGGCTCGCGCGGAGCGCGCGAGACAAGAACGGCGAGGCGGTGCGCGACTACCGGGACACGACGATCAGCCCGGTTGTCGGCTACGCCTCCCGCCAGTTCGGGACCAGCGGGTTGGAGCGTGCCTACAACGCGCAGCTCCTCGGCCTGGTCGGCGCCGACCCGCTCGCCGGCCTGACCGACAAGCTCAACCTGTCGCCGCGGGATCCGCTGGGCCTCCGCCTGGCGCTTGACCTCCGCCTCCAGCGCGCCGCGGTCAAGGCGCTCGGCGCGGACATCGGCGCGGTCGTGATGCTGGACCCGGCGACCGGCGAGGTTCTGGCGCTTGCATCCACGCCGACCTTCGACGCGTCGGCCATCGCAGATCCCGATACCGCGGCCAAGACGTTCGCCGCGCTGCAGAAGGACAAGACGAACCCGCTGCTGCCGCGGGCGACCCTCGGGCGGTATGTCCCCGGCTCCGTGTTCAAGATCGTCACGGCCATGGCTGCGCTGGGCTCGCATGCCGTGACGCCGGCCACCACGTTCCCGGAGCAGCCGGGCGCCGAGGCAAAGGGGCTCCTCGTCCACGGCTTTCGGATCAAGGACGGCCACCATCCGCAGACCGGGGCGACGGCCCTCGATCTCACGGCTGCCACGGAGGTCAGCTGCAACATCTGGTATGCACTGGCGGGCCTGCGGACGGGTGGCGTCGGCCTGCTGGCGACCGCCGCGGACCTCGGGTTTGGCTCGGCGATCCCGTTCGACCTCCCGACCGCGGTCAGCCGCGTCACCTCGGGCACGGGGAGCGCCCCGGGTGGTTTCAAGGACGACGTGGAGCTGGCCTCGGCCTCCTTCGGGCAGGGGCAGACCTTCGTGACGCCGCTGCAGATGGCGCTGGTTGCCGCTACGGTCGCCAACGATGGGGTCCTGATGAAGCCGCACCTGGTCTCGGCGCTGACGGGTAACGGACCGGGGGCCCGGACGATCGACCCCGAGGTCTGGCGGCGCGTGATCGGGGTGGACGACGCCCGCGCGATCCAGGTGGCGATGCAGCGGGCGGTGGAAGGCCCCCTCGGTCACCTGTTCACGCAGGGAGCGAAGGTCGCCGGCGTGCCGACTGCGGGCAAGTCCGGCACGGCGGAGCTCGGAGGATCGGGCGAGCCGCACTCGTGGTTCATCGGGTTCGCGCCCGTGGAGAACCCGAAGGTGGCGATCGCCGTCCTGGTCGAGCGAGGCGGCCGGGGCGGGGAGCGGGCCGCGCCGCTGGCCGGGGCGATGCTGACGAAGTACTTCGAGCTGTACGGGCGGCCGTGACCGCCACAGCACCGCCAGTCCCATGGCGGGCGCGGACCCGGTACGCTGCCCGGGATGACCGATCCCGCCGACCTGGCACCCGCCGACCCGCCGTCCTCCCCGGCCCCCGCCCCTGCCGACCTGCGGCCGCGCCCGCTGATCGAGCGAATCGGACTGGCCGCGATCGCGCTCGTGCTGGGCGCCATCTTCGCGATCGTCGGGGTCGCCGCTTTCGTCGGTGGCGACCCGTTCCTCGGTGTCATGGGCGGGATCGGGACCGTGATGGTGCTCTGGGTCGGCGGCCTGGCGCTGTTCCGGGGCTGAACGCGAAAACCCGATCCCCGATGCGGTCGTACACTGGACTGGAAGGCATGGCGTCACCGCGTCCCGATCCCGTTGCGTGACGTCACCCACAGGCCGGTCCGGACGTCCCGACGATCCGGGGCGGGAAGGTGCGCGGCCGCGCGTCACAGACCACGGGAGTCACATGAGCAACATCCAGCAGGTCGGCGACAAGGTCCTCGCCAACGTCGAGCGCGTGATCGTCGGGAAGCACCACGAGGTCCGGCTGGCGCTGGTCGCCCTCCTGTGTCGCGGCCACCTCCTGATCGAGGACGTCCCGGGCACCGGCAAGACCGTGCTCGCGAAGGCGATCGCCCGCAGCCTCGGCTGCACGTTCAGGAGGATCCAGTTCACGCCGGACCTGCTGCCGTCCGATGTCACCGGCCTGTCGATCTACAACCAGAAGACCCAGGAGTTCGAGTTCCGGCCCGGGCCGATCATGAGCCAGGTCGTGCTCGCCGACGAGATCAACCGCGCAACGCCCAAGACGCAGAGCTCCCTCCTCGAGTGCATGGAGGAGCGCCAGGCGACGATCGACGGCGTCTCGCACGCGATGCCGGACCCGTTCCTCGTCATCGCCACCCAGAACCCGATCGAGTACGAGGGCACCTTCGCGCTCCCGGAGGCGCAGCTGGACCGCTTCATGCTCCGGATTCGGCTCGGCTACCCGGCCCTCCTGGACGAGGTCCTGATCCTGGACGAGCAGAAGCGGACCCACCCGCTCGACGCGCTGACGGAGGTCTGCTCCGGTGACGAGCTGCGTGCGCTCCAGTCCTCGGTGCGCGAGATCTACGTGGACCCCGCGGTCAGCGACTACATCGTCCGCCTGGTCTCCTCGACCCGGACCCACGCAGACGTCTATCTGGGCGCCAGCCCGCGCGGGTCGATCGCGCTCTACCGCGCCTCGCAGGCCCTCGCCGGCCTCTTGGGCCGGGACTACGTGATCCCCGACGACGTGAAGGCGCTGGCGGAGCCCGCCCTCGCGCACCGCGTGATCATCAAGACCAGCTCGTCCATCCACGACATCAACGCCGCCCACGTGGTGCGCGAGATGGTCGAGTCAATCCCGATCGAGGCCGCTCGCCAGACGGGTGGCCTGCGTGAGGTCCGCCCCAGCCCGGCCGCGGGCTGACGGGCCGATCCGACCCGCGCCGCGAGGACCGACCGCCGTGCTGCGCCGACTCCAGCTGCTGGTCCTGATCGTCGTCCTCGTGGTGGCGGCGTTCTCGACCGGCCTCCCATTCCTGTTCTTCCTCGTCTACCTCGGCCTCCTGGTCGGCGGTGGGAGCTACATCCTGACCCGGCTCGGCCTCGCGGACCTCGAGGCGGGCTACGCGGTGAGCCAGCTGAGCGGGTACGTGGGCGACCGGCTTCGCGTGACGTACACGCTGCGCAACACCGGACGCCTGCCGAAGCCGTGGCTGGAGGTCCACAACTCCACGAGCCTCCCCGGCGGCCTCCCGGGCCGTGCCCTGTCCCTCGGCGGGCACAAGGAGCGCTCCTGGGTGGTCCGTACCCCGCTCACCAGGCGCGGCCACTTCCGCATCGACCCGCTCCAGATACGGACCGGCGACCCGTTCGGGTTCTTCGAGGCATCGGCCGGCGTCGGCCACGGGATCACGCTGATCGTCTACCCGCGGGTGGAGGCGCTGCCCCTGTGGAGGCTCCCGCCGGCCAACATCGAGGGCGCCCACGCCTCGCCGGAGCGGACCATGCAGACGACACCGCTCGCCACGACCGTGCGACCCTATGCACCCGGTGACTCCATGAACCGGATCCACTGGCGGACGACCGCGCGCCTGGGCGAGATCCAGGTCAAGGAGTTCGAGCTGGAGCAGACCGCCGACGCGTGGGTGTTCCTGGACCTGGACGAGGCCTTCGCGGCGGGCCAGGACGACGACTCCACGACCGAGGTTGCCGTGCGCGCCGCGGCCTCGATCGCCGACAAGGCCCTGGGCGAGAACCGGGCCGTCGGCCTGACCGTCAACGGCCACAGGCTGACCGTGCTGCCGGCGGACAGGGGTGCCCGCCAGCGCCTCAAGATCCTGCAGCTGCTCGCGGCGGTGGAGGCGGACGGGCGGACGCCGCTCGCCGAGGCCCTGGTCACGGGCGTCGGGCGCCTGCGGCGGGGGATGACCGCCATCGTGATCACCGCCACGCAGGATCCGTCGTTCATCCGGCCGCTGGCAACGCTCCGCGGGCGGGGGATCGGGGCGGTGGTCGTGCTCCTCGACATCGCCGCGTTCGAGCCGGCGTCGGACGAGGAGGGCGCGGAGGCGCAGCGCCAGCGTGCCCGGGCGATGCGGCACGCCCTGGCCGAGTACGAGCTGACCACGTACGTCCTGGGGCCGGACCGGTCCCTTGCCGAGGCCCTCGCGCGATGACGCCGTCGGACGGGCGACGCCTGCGACGTCCCGAGGAGGGCTGGCTGACGCTGGGCCTCGTGCTCCTCATCGTCCTGATCCTGGCCTGGGCCGTGGACGACCCGGGCTGGGTCAACGGGAAGCCGGGCCTGACCGATGGCCTCGCCTGGTGTGCCGTGCTGGGCATGACCGTTGGCCTGCTCGGCCCGAAGGTCGGCTGGGGCCGGTGGACGACGCATCTCATCGGCGCGCTGTTCGCGGGCCTGCTGATTCCGATCCTGGCGGGCTGGGCCTTCGCGCCCGGCGCTCCTGTCGCGGAGGCGTTCCACCGGACGGCAGAGGGGACGGTGAACGCGTATCTCGACATCGCCTGGCTGGGCCGCCAGTTCACGCAGCAGGAGATCCACTACGTCCTCGTGCTCGGGGCGCTGGTGTGGGGAACGGCCCAGTTCGCCGCGTACGCGGTCTTCGGCCACCGGCGCCCGCTGAACGCGGTCGTGATGGTGGGCATCGTCCTCCTGGTCAACATGGGGCTCACGAGCCGGGACCAGCTGCCATACCTCGTCGCGTTCACCGGCGCCTCGCTGTTCCTGCTCATCGAGATGCACGCCTTCGACGAGCGCGCGACCTGGGTCCGGCGCCGGATCGGGGATCCCGGCGCGATCTCGGCGGTCTATCTCCGCGGCGGAGCGGTGTTCATCGTCGCGGCGCTGTTCGGCTCGATGCTGCTGACCCAGCGAGCGACCTCGGCCCCCCTGGCCGGCGCCTGGGAGGGCGTGAACGACCAGCTCATCGGGGTCGGCGTGACGATCGGCCGGCTGTTCCCGGTGGGCGGCGACATCCGGCAGGGCGGAGGAGTCAGCTTCGGCTCACAGGCGCGCATCGCCGGTCGCTGGTTCAGCGATCCGGGGATCGCGTTCGAGGCTTCCGTTCCCGCGGGATCGGAGCCTCAGCTCTGGCGGGCGGCGACGTACGACACGTTCGTCCTGGGCGGCTGGGAGCAGACGGACGTGAGCTCCGTCCCCGTCGAGCCCGGAATGCCGCTCCTGGCGGGCAGCCCGGAGGACCCGGTCCCGGAGCTCACCCGCGAGGTCAAGGTGTCCGTCCGTCCCGATGGGTACCACGAGGACCTGGTGCTGAGCCCGGGGACGCCGACGTTTCTGGACCAGCAGGCGAACGTGCTCCAGACCGGCACCGACGGCTGGTTTGCCGGCGTGAGGACGCCGGGAGCCAGGGACGGGTACACGGTGACAGCCAGCGTCCTGCGGCTCGACGACCAGGCCGCGATCAGCGGGAATCGCCTGCGGGCGGCATCCGTGGACTACCCGGCCGACATCATGGCCCGCTACACGGACGTTCCCGTCGGTGCCATGGGTCCCTACGCGAACGAGCTCCTGTCCACCATCCTCCAGTCCGCGAAGCCGACGAACGCCTACGACACGGCCGTCGCGATCGAGTCCTACCTCAAGGACGACACCCACTTCTCGTACTCCACCGACGTCCGCGACCTGGACTGCGACCCCGCCACCGTCAGCGCCGTCGAGTGCTTCGCCCACTACAGGAAGGGCTACTGCCTCCACTACGCCTCGACGATGGCGATCCTGTTGCGCGAGGCGAACCCGAGCAACCCGATCCCGACGCGCCTCGTCCAGGGGTTCCTCCCCGGCACGCGCACAGGGACCGTGGACACCGTCCGCAACCTCGACGCGCACGCCTGGGTGGAGGTCTACTTCCCCGGCTACGGCTGGATCCCCTTCGACCCGACCGGCGGCAACGTGGGCACCCCCAACGTCATCAAGGCCGGCCCGCGCGTAAGCGCCGTGCCGGCGCCGTTCCGTACCCTCGCCCCGGACCAGCCGGATCCGACGCGCCGCATCGGCGGCAACCTGCCTCAGGCCGGCGCCGGGGGCACCACGCCCGGGACCGGCAGCGACGGTCGGGGTCTGATGATCGTGCTGGCCGTCGTGCTGGGCGTTCTCGTGCTAGCTGCGGCGTTTGCCGCCTGGGTGCGTGGCCCGCGCGGCGAGCTCAGCCCGGACGCGGCATGGCGGGCGATGGCCGCTTCCGCGTCCCGTTTCGGGTTCTCGCCACGACCCACGCAGACCGTGTACGAGTACGCTGCAACGCTGGGCGAGCTGGTGCCGGGTGCACGTGGGGATCTCGACGTCGTCGCGACGGCGAAGGTCGAGACCACGTACGCGGGCGTCCGCCTGGGTGGGGCTCGCCTGGACGTCCTGCGCGCGGCGACGCGGCGGCTCCGGGTGTCGCTGCTGGCGCTGCTGTTCCGCCGTCGCGGCCGCAGCCGTCCCGCTGGCACCACGAGGGGGCGCCTCGGCCGCCGCTAGACCTAGAGCGCGCCCGAGCGCGTTCGCCGCTCGGCCGCCTCGCGGGCCGCCTCGTCCTCGAGCGATGCGAGGTGCGCCGTCAGGTTGTGCGCCCGCAGGACGGGACGGCCGCCCCGGAACTCGATCACGCTCATCCCGGTGAGCCCGAGGCTGAACATCCAGAACCGAGTCAGCGGCAGGCCGAACAGCGTCAGCATGACGACCTTGAACACGCCGTCGTGGCCGACGAGGATGGACCACGGCTGGTCGTACCCTGCGCCAGCGCCCGCGTACCCGCCGACCTGCGGGCGGTCGAAGGTGCCGCGCGGGTAGTCGCGCCCGAGGCGGTCGAGAACGCGACCGAGCGCGGGCCGGACACGGGCCTGGACCTCGGCGAGGGTCTCGCCGCCCGGCGCCACCGACTGCCAGGGCGTGTGCCGCCACGCCGAGATCTCCGCTGGCCAGCGACGGGCGATCTCGTCCTGGGTCACGCCCTCCCAGTCTCCCTGCCGGAGCTCGAGGATGCCGGGCTCGGGGCGCACCGGGATGCCGGTGACGTCGGGCCCGTCGACCCGCGCGACCGCATCCGCGATTGCCTGGGCCGTGGCCGCTGTGCGGGCCAGCGGCGAGTGGACGATCTCCACCGGACGTCCCCCTGGAACCGGCATGGCCGGAGAGGCATGGGGACGGGCGAGCCGCTCCCCGGCGAGGGCCGCCTGGTGGCGGCCCAGCTCCGACAGCGGTGTCTCCGCCTGCCCCTGGAAGCGGCCCTCCCGGATCCACTCGGACTCGCCGTGGCGGACCAGGACCAGCGTCGCGTCCAGGCCCTCGGGGATCGGCGACCCGTCGGCGGAGGAGGGGCTCCCGGCCGGCGAGCCGTCCCTCACCGGTCGCCGCCCAGTCGGATGGCCCACACGTCGATGACCGCGGGATTCCCGCGAATGGTGTCCAGCACCGCCTCGGGGACGTCGTCATCGAGCGCCAGCACCATGAACGCGTCCGCGCGGGGCGCCGATCGGGCGAGGTTCATGGCGCTGATGTTGACGTCCGCCTCGCCCAGCATCAGGCCGATGCTGCCCATCGTCCCCGGGCGGTCGTAGTGGCGCGTGATCAGCATGGAGTCCGCCGGCGCGATGTCCATCGTGTGCTCGTCGAGCTGCGTGATCCGCGGCTCTCCATGGGCGACGGTTCCGGCCACGGTGACCGTGCCACCCTCGACCTCCGCGATGAGGGTCAGCAGCGACGCGAAGGCGCCTGCGCTCGGCGTCTTCTGTTCCACGATGGTCAAACCGCGCGCCTTTGCCACCGTCGCCGCGTTGACCAGGTTCACGCGCTCCGTCGTCGTCGTCTCCAGGAGTCCCCGGAGGACGGCAGCGACCAGGGACGACGCGTCGTAGGCCGCGGGCTCGCCGGCGATCTCGAGCGTGAGGGTCCGGGGCGCAGACCGGGCGAACTGCGAGAGGAACCGGCCGAGGGTCTCCGCCAGCGGCAGGTACGGGGCGATGGCCTGCGCGGTCTCGGGCGTCAGGAGCGGCGCGTTGACCGCGTAGCGCGCAGGGCGCCCGTCCAGGACCTCGAGGATCTGCTCCGCAACCTCCTCCGCCACGGCGATCTGCGCCTCGGCGGTGGAGGCGCCGAGGTGCGGGGTGAGCAGGGTGTTGGGCGCATCGAGGAGCGGCGAGCCGGTCGGTGGTTCGGTGTTGAAGACGTCGAATCCGGCCCCGGCGATCCGTCCGGTCCGCAGCGCGTCCGCGACGTCCTGCTCGTCCATCACGCCGCCACGGGCCACGTTGAGCAACAGGACGCCGGGCTTCATCCTCTCGATGACCGCGGCGTTGATCAGCCCGGTTGTGCCGCGCGTCTTGGGCACGTGGACGGTGATCACGTCGGAGCGCGCGACCAGCTCCTCGAACGTGACGAGCTCCACCCCCAGGTTGCCGGCCTGCTCGTGGTTGACGAACGGGTCCGAGCCGATGACCGTCATCTCCATGGCCCGGGCCCGCTTGGCGATGGCCTGGCCGATCTTGCCCAGGCCGATGATGCCGAGCGTCTTGCCGCGCAGCTCCACGCCGGTGAACTGCGAGCGCTTCCACTCGCCGCGCCGCATCGACGCGTCCGCGGCGGCGGTCCGTCGTGCGAGGCCGTACATCAGCGCGAGTGTGTGCTCGGCCGCGGCGATCGTGTTGCCGGTCGGGGCGTTGACGACGGTGATCCCGGCCCGCGTGGCGGCCTCCAGGTCCACGTTGTCCACGCCCACGCCTGCGCGGCCGATGACGACGAGGCGGGTGCCGGCGGCGATCATTGCGGCGTCCGCCTTGACCTGGCTCCGGACGACCAGGGCGTCGTACTCGGGCAGGATCGCCTCGATCTCCTCCTTGGGCAGGCCCAGCTTCTCGTCCACGTCGTGGTGACGCCGCAGGAGGTCGAGGCCCTCGGCGGCCAGCGGCTCGACGACCAGGATCCTCATGCCACGGTCTCCGCGGTGGGCTCTGCCAGGAGGGCCCGCTGGGCGGCGGCGACGGCCGCACCCGGGGCGACGCCCATGCCCTGCTCGATGGCGGACGCCTCAAGGACGCCGATCGCCGCCAGGATGTCGTCCGTGGTCACGGAGCCCAGGTGCCCGAGTCGGAAGATCCTCCCCTTCAGCTTGCCCTGGCCCCCCGCGAGCACGAGGCCGCGGCGCTTGAGGCCGGCGTTGAACGACTTCCAGTCGAGCGTCTCCGGGATCCAGGCGGCCGTGACGGTCTTCGAGGCCACCTCGTCCTCCGCGAGCAGCTCGAAGCCGATGGCCCGGAGGCCGGCGCGGGTCATCGCGGCGCAGGCTGCGTGGCGGGCGAACACGCCGTCGCCCTCCGCGTTCATCAGCCGGATTCCCTCGTCGACCTGGTACATGACCGCGACGGCGGGTGTCCATGGCGTCTCGCCGGCCACCTGCGTGTCACGATGCCGCTTGAGGTCCAGGTAGAAGCGCGGCATCTTCGCCGTCTCGCCGGCCTTCCAGGCGCGTGGCCCGACCGCTGCCATCGCCATGCCCGGGGCCGACATCCACGCCTTCTGGGAGCCCGTGACCACCAGGTCAAGGCCCCACTCGTCCATCCGGAACGGCACGGCGCCGAGCGCGGAGATCCCGTCCACGAGGATCAGCGCATCCGGCGCGACCTGGCGGATCGCCGCTGCCAGCGCCGCGATGTCGCTGGTGACGCCCGTGGACGTCTCGTTGTGCGTGAGGAGCACGGCCCGCAGGCCGGGGATCGCCGCCGCGGCCTCCCGGACGGCGGCGGGATCGGCCGCCATGCCCCATTCGACCTCGAGCCTGGTGACAGCGGCGCCATAGACCTCGGCCACCTTGGCGAACCGGTCGCCGAAGGCGCCCATCGTCACGGCGAGGACCGGGTCGCCGGGGGAGAGCACGTTGACGACGGCCGCCTCGAGGGCACCCGTGCCGGCACAGGTGAGGAGGATCACGTCGTGCTCCGTGCCGAAGTAGGGCTTCATGCCCGCCTCGACACGCTTGAACAGGGCCTTGAACTCCTCGCCTCGGTGGTTGACCATCTGGCGCCCGCCGGCCTCGCGCACGGTCGGGGGGAGGGCCGTTGGCCCTGGGATGCGCAGGTTGGGCTCGAAACGGGTCATCGGTCGGGTCTCCTGGGGTCGCGGAGCGGGTCTGCGGATGGTGCATGAGATGACAGGCATCCGTCCACCGTGGTAGATATGACGTCATATGAAGACCGTCCGGACCACCATCCTGCTCGATGCCGACCTGCTCGACCGGCTGGACCGGCACGTGCGCCGCCAGCGCAGCACGAAGACCTCGGTGATCGCGGCGGCATTGGAGGCGTGGCTCGACTCCCACGAGGCGACGCCCGCGTTCCCGTTCCTCGGCATCGGGCGCAGCTCTCACGGGCGCCTGTCGCTGGACGGGCGGTCGATCGCAAGGCGCGAGGCGGGCCGCCGCCCCGGGGATCGCTAGGTGGCCGTCCTGCTCGACCCGTCCGTGGTGCTGGCGGCCGCGGACAGCGCGGATCTCAACCACCAGGGCGCCGTCGGCTGGTTCGGGCGCGTGGATGAGCCGCTGCTGCTGGGCGCGCTGGGCCTCGGGGAGCTGGACGTGCTGCTTCAGCGGGAGCTGGGCGTCGCGGCATCCCTGGCCCTGGTCGAGGCGCTGGTGTCGGGCTCGATCCGCCTCGTCACGCCGACACCCGAGGACCTGGCCCGAGCCGTGGTGCTGATGGGGGAGGCGGCCGAGCACCGGCCGAGGCTCGCCGATGCGCTGCTCGTCGCCAGCGCGGAGCGCTTGGGGGTCAGGCGAGTCGCCGCGTTCGACCGGCGGCCGCTGGCCGTCTTCCGGCCCCGGCACGTGCGGAACCTCGACTTCGAGCCCTAGGAATCCGGAACAGGCCCGTCCGGGTAGCGAAAACGGGGCCGGCGGACCGGCCCCGTTCGATGCGGCTGGGCAACGCCCGGCGCGCTAGGCGACGCGCTTGACGACCACCGTGGCGGCCTGGACGTCGTGATAGCCCTGGCGCTTGGGGCTCTGGGACGTGGTGTACAGGAGGTACAACGCGTACAGGAATGCGAGCAGGTTGATGAAGATACCCACGATCGGGATGATCGCGGCGAGCGCGAAGGGGCCCCACAGGAACGCCCAGCGGCGGATCGCCTGGTTCTGGGTGAGGGTGGCACCGTCGGCGGCGTTGACCGTCTCGAGGTTCAGGAACTTCTGGCCGAACGACGCGCGCATCCTCGTCCATCCGTACACGAAGTAGATGGCACTCACGAACGCGTAGATGAGGCCGAAGAAGAGCGTCATGATCAACCCGAGGCCACCCAACGCCACGGCGAAGACCCCGCCGATGATGATGAGCACGACGTTGATGACCCACAGGATCACGCCGTCGATGATGAGCGCGATGATCCTGTTGACGAGGTCCGCGTATACGATCCCCGGCGCGGGTCCCGGCTCGGCGGCCACGGCCTGCGTCTGGAAGCCACCTGGCGCGGCGGTCGGCGGCGGCGCGTTCCAGCTCCCGCCCTGCGGGGGCGGGACTGCGCCCTGCGGCGGCGGGACTGCGCCCGGCGGCGGCGGGACTGAGCCCTGGGGGGGCGGAGAGCCCCCGGCCGGATCCGTCATCGAATACCTCCCTCATCGGCGTCACCTGCGCCGCACCGCGTCAGGATAGTCGGTTGAGCGACGATGGGGAACCCCCATCCCGATGGACCGCGGGGAAGCCGATCGTCCGGGCTGTTCCACGAGATCCGGCGGGGCACGACGTCGGCGGTGCGCATCGACCGTGTGCATCGCGTCGCCGAAACCATGAATCCACCGCATGCATCAGGGGGCCGCCATATGAAACGAGGCGGGCTCGATCGCGTCGCTCGCGACGTTGGCGAGACGGTCGATTCGTGCCATGATCTGGTCGCCACGGCACGCTCACTCCTTGCAGCAGGATCCCCCAAAATGCGAATTCGACCGGCCAAGATCGAGGAACTCGCACCCAAGCAGCGCGAGAGGGCGCTCTCCCCCCGCCAGCTCGCCGCCCTGCAGCGGGAGGAGGAGATCCGCAAGGCGCTCGGTCGGCTGAAGTCCGACGATGACATCCTGGCAATCGAGCTCGACCCGGCGGAGAAGATCCCCACGATGCGCGCCGCGGTGAAGCGTGCCGTCGCCGCCTACAAGCCTGGCACCAACATGGCGATCCGGGGCCGGACGATCTATCTCTCCACCGGACCGCTCCCCGGCGGACGCGGCCGCAAGCCAAAGGCCCGCTGATCACGGGACGCCCGCGTCGCCCGGTCGCCGGAGCCCATCGCGTCCGGTCGCCGGCCGCCCGCGGCGTCGCACCCAGGTGCGCCCGAGCGTCTCTCCGGCTGCCTGACCCGTCCCGGAGCCTCCCTTGACCTCCGCCAGCCGTCGCTCCCCGTGGCGCCTCGTCCTCGCGATGATGGTCGTGCTCGTCCTCCTCGGGGGCGCAGCCGTCTGGACGAACGTGCTCGGCGTGGGCGACGAGGTGCGGGGGGTCGCCCGGCGGATCGAGCTGATCGTGGACCCACCCCCTGACCGACCGATCGCCGCGGAGGTTCACGTGACCCCCCGCCCCTCACGGGCTCCCATGCCGAGCCCCGCCCCGACCCCGGTGGCGTCGCTTGCGCACGGTGCCCCCACGCCGGCGCCGACCCCCACCGCGACGCCCGCCCCGCAGCGGGCGAAGGTGGACGTGAACCTGTACCAGGACCCCGCGGCCCACTTCATCACGGAGATCGATCACGAGTGGTGCGCCGTCGCCGGGACGCAGATGGTGCTCGCGGCCCACGGGAAGGCGGACCTGACCGAATCGTTCCAGAGGAAGCTCAACTCGCGGATCGGGGAGTGGGAGAGCCGGCGCGACAGCCTCAACGGGGGCTGGGGGCCGTCGGCGGTCGTGGCGGCCCTCGACGCGTACGGCGTCCCCGGCTACGAGGTCCGGACCTATGAGACCCGCGCGGATGCGCTCCAGGACGCGGCCCGGGCCATCTCCGAGTTCCGCGCGCCCGTCCTCCTGTTCGCGTGGCGCGGGGCTCACACCTGGGTGATGACCGGCTTTCGGGCGGACGCGGACCCGCTCCTGTTCGACGACGCCAAGGTGGCAGGCGCCTACGTCCTGGACCCGTGGTACCCGCGGATCTCGTCGATCTGGGGCCCCTCGGACCCGCCCGGGACGTACCAGAACGCCGCGGAGATGCGCCGGAACTACCTGCCGTGGAAGCGGCCGGAGGGCAAGTACCCGAGCCGCGACGGGCTGTTCGTCGCAGTCGTCCCCACCGTGGCCCTGAACCGCTGAGCGTCAGCCGGGGGCGGGAACCGCCCGGCCTGCTGGTGCCTGGGCATCGTCCCGCATGCGTCGCACGAGCAGCAGGCCCTGCAGCCCCGTCCGCACCGCGGTGCCGGCCGCGAACCCCAGCGGAATGGAGAGCACGCCGACCGGCCCCACCAGCGCGAGGGTGACAACCACCGTCACCGCGAACCCCGCGAGTGACGCCAGGACCGGCTGCACCGTGTTGTGGGTGGCGTAGAGGCCACGGGCCGTCAGGTGCCCGAGGGCGTCGAACGGCACGGCGAGCGCGAATGCCGCCAGCACCGACGCCGTGACGCGCACGTCCTCTGCATCGAAGGCCCCCCCACCGAGCAGGACCTCGATCATCAGCGGCGCGATCACCGCGAGGCCGACGGCGGCCGCGACCGCGAAGACCGTGATCGACGCCGCGCTCGTGCGCACCTGGCGCCGGAAGCTCCGCCGGTCGTCCGCGGCCCAGGCGGCGGACAGG
>Ga0302291_10000272_pt1 | contig 14769 bp, 11 predicted proteins | sample III_Fen_N1_4_FD_194548 | JGI IMG/M metagenome (GOLD analysis project Ga0302291, IMG submission 194548) | Peat permafrost microbial communities from Stordalen Mire near Abisko, Sweden - III_Fen_N1_4 | ecosystem: Environmental > Terrestrial > Soil > Wetlands > Permafrost | place: Sweden: Abisko... | reverse complement strand
ACAGGAGCGAATGGCCCCGTGAGCCTCCGGACCAAACCGCGAGCTTCCAGGGCTCGCCAGTAGGCTCCGGCGCAGAGCGCCAGCGATAAAGGGCAGCACCGATCGGCAGGAGTCGCGTCCGGCAACACGCGAGAGCCCGTCCCGTCGGCCAAGAGTGCGGCTTCGCCGAATGTGGGTGGCACCGCGGAAGGATCGGCCTTTCGTCCCTGACGAGAGGTCGTTTTGATTCCCCGCCGGTCCGGGCGATGGGACGGCAGGCGCGGCGCACTACAAGATCGAAAGGCGATACCGATGGCACTCACCGATCCACTCAGTCTTCGCGAGGTCCGGCGGTTGTCCGGCTCGGCCGACACGATTCTGTTGACGGCCACCCGGAACGCGGACCTCGAAACCCCGATCGGCGCCTTCATGCGCTTCGACGACGGAGGTCCGGCCTTCCTGCTCGAGTCCGTCGAGGGCGGCGAGCGGCTGGGCCGGTACTCATTCATGGGCGTGGGCCCGCGGCGGCTACTGATGGTGCGTGACGGCAAGGCCACGATTCAATCCCGGCCGGTCGGCGTGACGGAGTTCTACCCGGACCTTCCGACCGAGACGATCCCGGCGCCCGACCCGCTGACGGCGCTCCGCCACTTCATGCCGAAGAGGCGGATCCTACCCGGCGAGGAGATCCCGCGGTTCCCGGGCGGGGCCGTCGGCGCGCTCGCGTACGACGCCGTCTCCACGTTCGAGCCCACGGTGCCGCTGCCGGCTCGCGACCCGATCGGCGTCCCCATGGCCGCCTTCCAGGAGACCGACCTCGTCCTGGTCTTCGACCACCTGACCCACACCCTCTCCGCCGTCGCCGCGCTCCACACCGACGCCCCGGACCTCGAGGGCCGCTACGCAATCGCCGAGCGAGCCATCTTCGACGCCCTGGAGCGGACCGGTCGCCCAACCGAGCTCGAGCTGGCAAACCTGACACGGCGAACGACTGAAGTCGAAAGGACGGCTTCTGCCGAGCCCGGCGATGGCGCCGGCTCCGACCAGGGCGACGCAGCCCCCGGCGGCGCGTCGGGGAGTGGCGCCTTCGGCGTGCGCCAGATCGAAGTCAGCATGGGGCGAGGCGAGTACGAGGCGGCCGTTCGATCGGCCAAGGAAGCGATCGCCGCCGGAGAGGCGATCCAGATCGTGGTCGCTCGACGCCAGACCTTCGAGCGGCCGGTCATCGCCGGTGAGCCGCTCGACGCCGTGGCCCTCTATCGGTCTCTGCGCCGCATCAACCCCAGCCCGTACCTCTTCTTCGTGCGGATGCCGGAGTTCTCCGTCGTCGGGGCGAGCCCGGAACTTCTGGTCCGCGTCGAGGGCGACCGCATGACCACGCACCCGATCGCGGGCACGCGGCCTCGTGGCGCGACCCCGGCCGAGGACGCGCAGCTCGCCTACAACCTGGAGCGCGATCCCAAGGAGCGCGCAGAACACGTGATGCTCGTCGACCTGGGCCGCAACGACCTGGGCCGCGTCGCCGCACCCGGCAGCGTGGCCGTGACCAAGTACATGGAAGTCGAGCGCTACAGCCACGTTCTCCACCTCGTGAGCCACGTGGAGGCCAAGCTTCGGCCGGGCTGCGACGCTCTCGACGCGCTGCGCAGCATCTTCCCGGCCGGCACGTTGTCGGGCGCGCCGAAGGTCCGGGCGATGCAGCTCATCGCCGAAGCGGAGAAGGAGCGGCGCGGGCTGTACGGCGGCGCCGTCGGCTATCTCGGGTACGACGGCAATCTCGACACCGCCATCACGATCCGCTCCGCGATCCTCAAGGACGACCTGATCCACCTCCACGTCGGTGCGGGGATCGTCGCCAAATCGGTGCCGGAGACCGAGTTCGAAGAGACGGAGCACAAGGCCGGGGCGATCAGACGAGCCCTGGAAATGGCCGTCGCCGAGGCAACGCAGGTGGCGCCGAGCGCGGCCGGAAGCGCGGCAGGAAGCGCGGCCGGAGGCGCCGCAGGGAGTGGCACGACAACGCCCCGTGGCGCAGATGCGGCGGCTTTGGCCGCGGCGGCGGCTCCGTCGGGCGCAGTTCGGGCAGCAGCTCCGGCGGGCCCAAGTTCCGCGGCGGCGCGGCAGGAGACTTCTCGATGATCCTCATGATCGATAACTACGACTCGTTCACATACAACCTCGTCCAGGCTCTCGAGGCTGCCGGCGCCATCGTCCGCGTGCTGCGCAATGACGCCATCGACCGCGCCGGTCTGGAGGCCCTCGCCGACGATCCGGCGGCCGAGTTGCGCGGCATCGTCGTCTCGCCCGGTCCGGGCGACCCCGACTCGGCAGGCGTTTCGATGGACGCCATTCGAGTGGCCGTCGAGCGCAAGATCCCGCTTCTGGGTGTGTGCCTCGGAATGCAAGCGATGGGCGCCGCCCTCGGGGCGACGATCCGCCGTGCCCCGACCCTCGTCCACGGCGAGGCGTCGAGCGTCCGCCACGACGGCAAGGGGCTGCTCGCCGGGATGCCCACCCCGTTCATGGCCGCGCGCTATCACTCGCTGAGCGTGGCTCCGGAGACTCTCCCGTCCGACGTGATCGTCACGGCCCGGACCGAAGACGACTACGTGGTCATGGGCATTCGCCACCTCAGCGCCCCGATCGAGGGCGTGCAGTTCCACCCCGAGTCGGTTCTGACGCCTGAGGGACCGCACCTCCTGGCCAACTTCCTGCGGTTGGCGGGCGAGGGCGAGGCCTCACTCCTGGATCGGGCCAGCGGTTCCTTCGCCCTGGCCGGGTTCGCCAGCGAACCGGGGGCAGCGGCGCCGAGCCTGCCCGATCGCCCGATCGAGCCCGATCGCACGATTGAGCCGAGAACGGCGGCTGCGGCCCGCACGGGCCGCGTGGAGATCGTGCGATGAGCGACGTTGTGAGGGCGGCCCTGGCCGCCGTGGTCGAGGGCGGACGCCTCTCGATGGACGAAGCTCGGGCGGCCATGGGATCGGTCATGGACGGCGAGGCGACGCCGGCCCAACTGGCGGCGCTGCTCGTCGCGCTGCGGATGCGCGGCGAGACGGTGGAGGAGCTGGCCGGTTTCGCGGCCGCGATGCGCGAGCGCGTGCTACGTGTGGCGGCACCGGACGGCGCGATCGACACGTGCGGAACGGGCGGCGACGGCAGCAACACCTTCAACATCTCGACGGCCGCGGCGCTCGTGGTGGCCTCGGCCGGGGTTCCGGTCGCCAAGCACGGCAACCGGGCGATCACCTCGAAGTCGGGTTCGGCCGACGTGCTCGAAGCGCTCGCGGTTCGGACGGATCTTGGAGCCGAGGAAGCCGCCGAGGCTTTGCGCGTGGACGGCTTCGCGTTCCTATTCGCCCCGGGCTTCCATCCCGCGATGAAGCACGCCGGGCCCACGCGTCGCGAGATCGGCGTGCGAACGGCGTTCAACCTGCTCGGACCCCTGACGAACCCCGCCGGAGCGCGGCGTCAGGTGGTGGGGGTCGGCGATCCTGCCGCCGCGCCGCGCATCGCCGAGGTGCTGCGGCTGCTCGGCACCGAGCGTGCGCTCGTCGTCCACGGCGCAGGCCTGGACGAGCTTCCGCTCGACGGAACGGGCGTCCTCTACGACGTAACCCCCGCCGGCGTCACGCGCCACGAGGTCGTGGCCGCGGAGTTGGGACTCACTGCGGCCCCGATTTCGGCGCTCGTGGGTGGGTTGCCCGCGGAGAACGCCGCGGCCATCGTCTCCATCTTCGGCGGAGCGAGCGGACCCGGCCGCGACGTGGTCCTGCTCAACGCGTCTGCCGCCTTCATGGCGGCGGGCCGGGCCGCGAGCCTGCGAGAAGGGATCGCGATGGCCGCCGAGGCGATAGACGGCGGTGCGGCCGCTCGGCTGCTGGCTTGGTTGCGCGCCGCAAAGTCTGCCAACGACGTGGCCAGGGCTGCCACTGAGGCCGCCGCGGCCGCTCAGGGTCTGGAAGCGACGCGGGCATGACAATCGCCGCCAGACCGCCCCACGGCGGCAAACCGGCCGCCGCCACCTCGGCCGGCGCCACTTCCGCCGGCCACGCCGCGCGCTCCGCACGGTCCGGCCGCGCCGGAGTCGTGGCCGATATCGCCGCCCGGCGCCTCTCCGACGTCCGTGCCGAGCTCGTCGGGCGATCCTACCGCTCACTCGCCGACGAGGCCGCCGCGTACGCCGCCCTTCCCGGAGGCGCCGTGCGACCAGTCGCGGAGCGTCTGGCCGCGCCCGGCCTGCATCTCATCGCCGAGGTCAAACGCCGCTCGCCCTCGGCCGGCGCGATCGCCGCGGACGCGGATCCGATCGCACTCGCCCGTGCCTACGAGGCCGGCGGCGCGAGCGCGATCTCCGTTCTGTGCGAGCCGCACTGGTTCGGCGGTTCGGTAGCCGACCTGACGGCGGTTCGCCGGGCCGTGACGCTCCCGATCCTCGCCAAAGAGTTCGTCGTCGACGAGCGCCAGCTGCCGGTCCTTCGGGCCGCCGGCGCCGACCTCGTGCTGCTGCTGGCGTGCATCCTCCCGGCCGCCAAGCTGGCCAGGTTCGCCCGTCTGGCGCGGGAGCTCGGCCTGGAGCCACTCGTCGAGGCTCACGACGAGCGCGAACTGGACTCGGCCCTCGCCACGGAGGCCCGCCTCATCGGCCTGAACAACCGCAACCTCCGCACCCTCGCCGTCGACCCGGAGCAGTGCCTGAGACTGCGAACGCTCGTGCCGAACGACCGACTGGTGGTCGGCGAATCGGGCGTCACCGAGCCTCGGATGCTGGTGGGCTGGCGGGCGGTCGGGCTTGACGCTGCCCTCATCGGGGAGGCGCTGATGCGTTCGACCGATCCTGCCGCGGCGGCCCGTGCCTATGTGGCCGCGGGTTCCGTGCCACACGACGTGGCAGCGAAGGCGCGGCTGCCGCTGGTCAAGATCTGCGGCGTCACGGACTCCGAGGCCGTGCTCTCGGCCGTCCGTTCGGGCGCCGATGCCGTCGGCCTCAACATCGTGCCCGGCACGCCCCGCTGCCTGACCCTGACCGAAGCCTCGTGGCTGGCCACCCTGGTGCGCGGCGCTTCTCCGGCCGGTGAGAGGCCTCGGATCGTGGTCGTGACGGCCGATGCCTCCCTGGCGGAGATCAGGGCCGCAGTGGCGGCCATCGACCCGGATGCGGTCCAGCTCTCGGGCAACGAACCCGTCGCGGCGATCGCCGCCGTCGGCCGGGCGGTGTGGAAGGTATTGCACCTGCCGGACCGCGCCCCAGACGCCGCTTCGGCTGCCGCGGAAGCGATTGCGGCAGGCCGGGCGTACCTGGGAGCCGGCGTCGAGCGGCTCATCCTCGACACCGCCGGAGGCGAATTCGCCGGCGGCACCGGCCGCCTGATCGATCGCGGTTTGGCTGCGGCCGTGGCTCGCGAACTGCCGGTCATCCTGGCCGGCGGCCTCGAGCCGTCGAACGTGGCGGCAGCCGTCATCGAGGTTCCCGCGATCGGGGTCGACGTCAGCTCCGGAGTCGAGGAGAACAGCTCGACGGGTCGTTCGCGAGCGCCACGCGCTCCGGGTTCGCGGCCGCGCAAGGATCCGCTACGGGTCGCTCTCTTCGCCAAGCGGGCCCGAGCCGCCCGGTTCGACCGCCCGCACGTCCCGGTTCGACCGACGCCGGTTCCGGACGCGCTCCTCGAGCCCGACGCTCAGGGTCGCTGGGGGCTCAACCGCGACTTCGGCGGGAGATACGTCCCCGAGACCCTGGTCGCCGCACTGGACCAGCTGGAGGCGGCGTGGGGGCAGACCCGCCACGACCCGCGCTTCTGGGCCGAGCTGCGCGAGCTGCAGTTCCACTACGGCGGCCGGCCGACGCCGGTCTACCGCGCCGACCGCCTCGGGGCGGAAGTGCTCGAGGCTGCGCGTGAGCTGGCGGGCGAGCGGCGGGATCGGTTGCCGGATCGGGTTCGGCTCTACCTCAAGCGGGAGGATCTCAACCACACCGGCGCCCACAAGCTCAACAACGCCCTGGGCCAGGTTCTCCTGACCCGGCGGCTGGGCAAGAGCCGCGTCATCGCCGAGACGGGTGCGGGGATGCACGGCGTAGCGACGGCGACGGCCTGCGCCCTGCTCGAAATCCCGTGTGTCGTCCACATGGGCGTCGAGGACATCAAGCGCCAGGCGCCCAACGTGCTGCGGATGGAGGCGCTCGGCGCCGAGGTCAGGCCGGTCCACGGTGGATCTGGCACGCTCAAGGACGCCGTCAGCGAGGCGCTGCGCGACTGGGTCACTAATGTCGAAACGTCGCACTATTGCCTCGGCTCGACGATGGGCCCGCACCCGTATCCGATGATCGTGCGCGACTTCCAGCGCGTGATCGGCGACGAGGCGGCCGCTCAACTCATGGCGATCGAAGGGCGACTGCCGGACATGGCGATCGCCTGCGTCGGCGGCGGCTCCAACGCCCTCGGCCTGCTCAACCGGTTCATCGGCGAGCCGTCGGTTCGGTTGGCCGTGGCCGAGGCGGCGGGGGAGGGGATCGGCACCGGCCGGCACGCGGCGGCGCTTCTCGGTGGAACGCCCGGGATCCTCCACGGCTCTCGCTCCTACATACTCCAGGATCCCGACGGCCAGGTAATCGAAGCGGTCTCGATCTCGGCCGGGCTGGACTACCCCGGCATCGGCCCGCAGCTCGCGGCGCTGATGGAGGCAGGCCGGTTGGTCGTTTCTTCCGCGACCGACGTCGAAGCTATCGAGGCGATGCGTCAGGTCGCACGAACCGAAGGCATCCTGGCTGCGGTCGAATCCGCGCACGCGGTCGCCGCTCTCCCTGGAGTTCTTGCTCGAACGGCGGCCGAAGGCGGAGACACGCTGCCGCGCGAGACGGTGGTGGTGCTGGGTCTTTCGGGCCGCGGGGACAAGGACCTGGCGGCGCTGGGACTGTGGGAGCCCGAGCGATGACGGCGGCACCGCGCGCGACGGCGCCGGTCGCCGCCCCCGCCGGCACGAACGAAACGGTCGGCGCTCGCCGAATTGCCGTGGCGTTCGCACGTGCCGCCTCGGAGAATCGCGCCGCGCTGATCCCATACGTGGTGGCCGGCTACCCCGACCACGAGACCTCGCTTGCGGCGGCATTGGCGGCGGCCGATGCGGGCGCGGATCTGCTCGAGGTTGGATTGCCGTATTCCGATCCGCTCGCGGACGGCGCCACTCTCCAGCGGGCGACGTCGGCTGCGCTGCGGGCCGGCGCCACGCTGGACCGATCCGTGGCGCTGCTGCGCTCTATCTCCGCCGCCCGTCCGGATCTGCCGCTCGTGCCGATGTGCTACGCGAACCAGATTCTCGGCGGCGGCGACGGTCGTGCCGTGGCCGGTCGGCTGGCGGAGGCCGGCGCGGCCGGCGTCATCGTCGCCGACATGACCCCCGACGAAGGGGCGCGGTTCGAGGCCGTGGCCCGCGAGTTGGGGCTCGCCGTCGTCTATCTGATCGCCCCCACAACCACGCCGGAGCGGAGAGTCGCCGTGGCCCGGCGGTCGGGCGGGTTCCTGTACTGCGTTTCGCTCGTGGGCGTCACCGGCGCTCGCACCTCTCTCCCGCCGTCGGTCCGCGGTCTGGTCGCCGCGGCCAGGGCAGACTCTCCCGTCCCGGTCGCGGTCGGGTTCGGCGTCAGCACCCCCGCCCACGTTCGAATGCTCGTCCGAGCCGGCGCAGACGGCGTCATCGTGGCCTCGGCCCTCGTCGACGCTCTCGGCCCCGACGGCCACGACGTCCCGGCCCTTGCCCGTCTCGTCGGCGAGCTGCGCGCGGCAACTGGCCGGTCGTAGACGCGGGAACCGGCCTGACGCCCGCTACGCCGCGGCTCGCCCGCGGCGCTTACCCGAGGCGGGCGCGCTTTCGACCGTCTGCGCCGGATTGACGCCGTCGGCCGGGCCGGCGTTCGCCTCGCCTTCGGCCCCGATGATGGCTTCGGAGTGGAGCAGCCCGGCCCAGGCGCTCGGCTCGAGCGGCCTGGCGAAGAAGTAGCCCTGGCCGTATTCGCAGCCGAGCGACCGGAGCGTCTCCGCCTGCTCGTCCGCTTCGATCCCCTCGGCAACCGTTTCGATCTGCATCGCCCGCCCGAGATTAATGATGCTCCGCGCGATCGCGGATTCGACCCCGTCTCCGGCGACGTCGTCGACGAACGACTTGTCGATCTTGACGATGTCGATCGGGAAGCGGCGCAGGTGGCTGAGCGAGGAATAGCCGGACCCGAAGTCGTCGAGCGCCACGCGCACCCCGAGATCGCGGATGTGGCCGAGGGCCGCGGCGGCGACCACCGGATCGGCCATCAGCACCGTCTCAGTCACTTCCAGAACGAGCCAGCTCGCCCGAATCCCGGACTCGTCCACCGCGGCCGCGACCTCGTCGGCGATGGCCTCGCGGACAAGCTGCCGCGAGGAGAGGTTGACGTTCATCACGAACGGCTCGCCGCCGCCGCGCAGGCGCTGCCATTCCGCCAGCTGCCGGCAGGCCTGGCGCAAGATCCAGGCTCCGAGCGGGACGATGAGACCCGTTTCCTCGGCCAGAGGGATGAACTCGAGCGGCGGCACCAGGCCGCGGGTCGGATGCTGCCAGCGGACGAGAGCTTCGGCCCCGATCACCTCGCCGGTTTCGAGCTTGACGATGGGCTGGTAGTAGACGACGAATTCCTGGTGCTCGATGGCGCGTCGGAGTTCCGCCTCGAGACCCAGGCGGGCCACGACCGCATCGTGCATCCGGGCCTCGAAGACCTCGAAGCGGGCCTTGCCCTTCGTCTTGGCGGTGTACATAGCCACGTCGGCGTTGCGCAGCAACTCGGTGGCGGTGTCGCCCGGCTCGCGGGTTGCGATGCCGATGCTGGCGGTGATGTAGACCTCCTGGCCCATGAGCCAGAACGGGACTCCGAGGGCGATGCGGATCCGTTCCGCGACGCGCGCCGAAGCGGTCACGTCGGCGTCCTCAATCAGGACCCCGAACTCGTCGCCGCCGAGCCGCGCCGCGGTGTCCTCAGCACGAAGGGCCGACCGCAGCCGATGCGCCGTCTCGACTAGAACGTGGTCCCCGGCGGCATGCCCCAGGCTGTCGTTGATCGTCTTGAAGTTGTCCAGATCGATGAACAGGACTGCGGTGTCGCCGGACTGGCGCCGCTCCAGGGCGTGCTCGACGCGCTCGCGGAACAAGCTGCGGTTGGCCAGCCTGGTCAGCGGGTCGTGGAAGGCCTGGAAGGTGAGTTTCTGCTCGAGAGCTTTGCGTTCTCGCAGATCGCGCGTGTTCAGGACGACACCCGGCGCGTCGCCGTCGAGCAGACCGCTCGTGGCCACGGTTTCAACGGGCAGCCAGCTCCCGTCGGCCTGGCGGAGACGCCATTCGACGCTGGTGCGCTCGCCGGGCGAGCGCATGGCCCGATCGAGGAGCCCGTCGACGGCCGCGCAGTCTTCAGGATGGGCGATGTCGGTCAAGCGAGCCCCGAGGAGCTGCAGTTCGCCGGCTCGAAGCACGCGCTCCACCGACGGGCTCACGTAGTCGATCTTGCGGGCCGAGTCGACCGAGATGATCAGGTCGGATGAGTTCATGACGAGCCAGCCGAAACGCGCCTCTGACTTGCGGCGCGCCATGTCGATCTCCAGGACCTCCCTGACCGACACGAACTGGCGAGCCAGTACCAGGCCGGCGAGCACCAAAGAGACTGCGGCGACCGCGAAGTTGTGTGCGCCGACGCTCAAAGCCAGCATCAGCAAAGTCGCCGCGAGCACCAGGAGATCCAGGCGCGGCGCGATCCGGCGGCACAGCCCGCGAATCTGGTGCACGCGGAACCGAAGTCGCGGCCATATCGAATTGGAGGCGGGCTTGGGGATCCGGGTAGTTTCCATCCTACAAGGTGTCGGAAGAAAGGCGCCGATTCCGTATCGGCTCGGCCCGGAAGTTTTCGCGACGTCCTGCATCCGCGACCGCCAGTGGCCGAGTCGCTCAGGTTCGACCGATCGCGACCTAGGAGCGGTCGCCCGCGTCTGGCTTCTTGCCGAGCCGCGCGAGTCGCCCCGGCACGAACTTGGCGGCGACCGCAAGAACGACCGCGCCGACGAAGATACCGAGCAGCGCCGCGACAGTGACGCCGCGCGCCTTGCCCGTCGGGAACCTGGTCTTAGCCATTCGGATCGCCTTCCGATTCGATGCCTTGAAGCTCCTCGAGTCGCTTGATAGTCTCGATCAACTGGCGATAAAGCGCCAGAAGAGCGTCCTGGGGCATCGGACCGTCGTTGGCCATGGCGACTCTGACGAGGACTTCCCGCTCCCGGTCGGCATCTGCGACGGGCCGGCCGCTGCGGACCTTCGTGTGACCCGCCTGCAGGCCGAGTTGCGCCCGACGATTCAGAAGCTTGACGATCTGGATATCCAGCGCGTCTATCTGAGATCGCAGCGAGTCGAGTTCAGCCGTTTCGGCGGAAGTCTTCGACCCTCCCGATTCGTCACTCATTTCCGCGCGTCTCCGCCGTGTCGCCGGTATTGGCGACCGAATCCGCGCGATCGGCAATGAACTCGAGCGCCGCCGTGTAGCCGGCCGCGCCCCGGCCCACGATCCGCTCCACGGCGATGTCGTGGAGATAGTTGACGTGCCGGAACGGCTCCCGCTGGGCGGGGTCGGAGAGGTGGACCTCGACGAACGGCCGGCCGATGCCAAGCAGCGCGTCGCGCAGGGCCACGCTGGTGTGGGTGAGCCCACCGGCGTTCACGATGGCCCAATCGAAGTCGCGCTGGTGGAGGCGGTCGATGAGGACACCCTCGTGATTCGATTGGAAGGTGTCGACCGTCAGTCCGAGTTCTGCGCCCCGGCGGACGAGTCGCTCGTCGATCTCGGCGAGCGTCGTGCTGCCGTAGATCTCGGGTTCCCGGGTGCCGAGCAGGTTCAGGTTCGGGCCGTTGAGCACGAGAACGCGGGTCATGGTCGAAACGAGGCCTCCGCGGTCTTGTGGATGGGCGCGAGGCGAAGGGCCGCCGCAAGGCCTTCCGCCACCGCTTCGGCGGGCACATCCGATCGGACTACAACGCCCGTCTCCGTCGGCAGGATCCAGCTCAACCGGCCGAGGGCATGTTTCTTGTCCCTGGCCATGTGCTCCATAACGGATTCGGGCGAAACGTCCGGCGCCTTCACGCCGAGTCCCAACCGATCCAGGAGGGCGTTGACCCGCTCGGCGCGCTCCGGGGAGGTGATGTCGAGGGCTCGGGCAATAGCGAAAGCGCCGCGCAGGCCGTACGCCACCGCTTCACCGTGGAGGATTGCGCTGTAGCCCGCGGCGGCTTCGATGCCGTGGCCGATGGTGTGGCCCAGATTCAGCGTCATGCGCAGACCCGAATCGCGTTCGTCGGCCGTGACCACCTCCACCTTGGCCCAGGCGCAGCGTTCGACCAATTCGGCCATGCCGCCCGACTCGAAAGGCCGGCTGTCGCCCCGCGCCATTGCTTCGCCGTCCTCTTCGATGAGCTCGAGCAGCCGCTCGTCGCCCAGGACCGCCATCTTCACCGCCTCGCCGAGCGCCGCCCTCAACTGACGCGATGGGAGAGTGGCCAGGAACGACACGTCCGCGACAAACGCGACCGGCTGATGGAAGGCACCGACGAGGTTCTTGCCCTCGGGCAGGTCCACGGCGGTCTTGCCGCCCAGAGCCGCGTCGATCTGGCCGACGAGCGTCGTCGGAACCTGGACGATCGGCACGCCGCGAAGATACGTGGCCGCGATGAAACCGGCGGCGTCGGTGAGCGCCCCGCCGCCGACGGCGACCAGCGTCTCCCTGCGATCGACGTGGAGACGGGCCAGCTCGCGGCAGGCCTGCTCCACGACTTTCAGGCGTTTGGCACTCTCGCCGCGCGGCAGCAGGATGCGCTCCACCGGCCAGCCGTCCGCGGCCAGGCTATCGGCGAGGGCGGCGCCCGCCACCTGCCACGTCCTGGGTTCGGCCAGCAGGATGGCGCGGCGGGCGTGCTGGCGGCGCAGTGCCCCTGAGACAGCGGCTCCGGCAATGCCGTGGCCGATATCCACCCGCCCAATGGATGTGTCGGCGCGAAGAAGCGTCGCTGAATCGGCCGGGCTCTCTGCGATCAGCTCCTCCAGCGCGCCCACGATCGCTCCCACCGGGACTGTGGCGCTGATCTGGAGGGCCGGCGCGTAGAAGCGTTCGCGGGCGGCCGCGAGCTCACGCATGGCTGAGACCGGGTCGGAGCCGGCGACGGTCGGGCGGACCTTGGAGCTGCGCCCCACTCGATGACCGAGAATCTCGACCGAGCCGTGGAGCCAGACGGGGACGCGACCCCGGTACAGCAGCCAGCGATTGCGCGGGTCGATGACGGTGCCGCCGCCGGTGGCGATGACGCGGCGCAGCTGAGCGTCGGCGTCGGCCGGACCGAGGGAGATCACGGCCTCCCGTTCGTACCGTCGGAAAGCTGCCTCGCCCTCATCGGCGAAGATGGCGGGCACGGGCCGGCCGACGCGGCGTTCGATCAAGTCGTCGAGGTCGACGAATGCGGCGGCGTGCCGTTGGGCCAGCCGCCTGCCGACGGCGCTCTTGCCGCTGCCGGGCAGGCCGACGAGGACCAGGTCCACGGCCTACTCGCTCTCGGCAGGGGCGGCGCCGCCCGAAACGCCATTGCTCTTGCCGCCCGGCGAGCGGCGCCCGACATGCTGAGAGCCTGGTCCGGCAATCCCGGCTCGGTAAAGCGCGACGTTGTCGAGCAGCTCGGCGACGGAGTCGCCGCCGAACTTGTCAAGGACAAAGTCGGCCAGCGTCAGGCAGACCATCGCCTCGGCCACGACGCCGGCTGCGGGCACGACGCTGATGTCGCTGCGCTCGTAGTGAGCCTTGTCGACCGGTTCTCCGGTGACCAGATCCGCCGACGGGAGTGGCCGCGGCAGCGTGGAGATCGGCTTGACCGCGCCCCGGACGACGATCGGTTGGCCGTTGGAGATGCCGCCCTCGAGACCCCCCGCGTTGTTCGTGCTGCGGAGCCAGCTGCCGTCGGCGTCGCGCCGCTCGATGACGTCCTGGACCGCCGACCCGAATAACCGTGTCTGAGCGAAGCCCATCCCGAACTCCACGCCCTTGACTATCGGGATGCTCGCGACGGCGCCGGCTAGGGCTCCGTCCAGCCGCCGATCCCAGTGAACGTGGCTTCCGAGGCCCATCGGGACGCCTCGGGCGACGACCTCGAAGATGCCGCCCACGGTGTCGCCGGCCTCGCGGGCCTCGTCGATGCGTGCCGCCATCCGCATCTCCGCCTCGGGATCGAGGCAGCGAAGTGGGCTCTCCTCCGCTTCCTCGCGATTGCGAGTGGCGAGTGCGGGGTCCGTCGCCACCCCGCCGACCTCGACCGTGTGCGACCAGACGTCGATCGCGAGAGTGGCCAGCAACGCTCGCGCGACCGCGCCGGCGGCGACTCGGGCCGCCGTCTCGCGCGCCGAAGCCCGCTCCAGGACGTTTCGAACGTCGTCGAAACCGTACTTCGTAGCCCCGGCCAGGTCGGCGTGGCCGGCGCGCAGCCGTGTGATCGGAGTGGCCCGCTTGTCGCCCGCCTCGACGAGCCGCGCCAGTTCGGCGGCCTGCTCGTCCGTCAGCGGCTCGACCTGCATCACGCGCGTCCAGTTCTCCCAATCGCGGTTGCGGATGAGCAGCAGGATCGGCGACCCGATCGTGAGCCCGTGCCTGACGCCTGCCAGAATCTCCGCCCGGTCGTGCTCGATCGAAGTGCTGCGAGCGCCGCGGCCGTAGCCGCGCTGGCGCCGGACCAGGTCCAGCGCGATGTGGTCCGCAGTCAAGGGCAGTCCGGCGGGCACGCCCTCTACCGTGGCGGCGAGGGCAGGGCCGTGCGACTCCCCGGCGGTCAGGAATCGGAGACGGCCCATTCGATCGACCTCCTAGCCGCGAGGCGCCGGCGGGTCGGCGGCAAGCTCAACAGGAGACACGGCCATCGAGCCCGTGTCGACCGGCAGCTGGCGGAGACCCTGTTCGCGGGCGCGATCGAGCTCGGCTTGCATCACGTCGAGCGGAGCGGGCTTGCCGGTCCACAACTCGAACGATCGCGCGCCTTGCTGGAGGAGCATGTGCTCACCGTTCATCACGATGCAGCGCGCGGCGGCGGCATCCTTGAGCAACTGCGACTGAGATGGGTTGTAGACGAGATCCATCACCAGCAGATCGGGCGGCAGGAGTTCGGCCGGGATCGGCGTCTCGTTCGTGACCAGACCGATGGAGCTGGCGTTGACCAGGAGCTTGGTCTTGGCAAGCTCCGCCTCGAGAACCGAATCGTGCCAGGGCATCGCCCTCAGATCCATGTGTGCGGCGCTCTTGCCGAAGTGGCGAACCATGCCCTCGGCGCGGTGGAGGTGGCGATTGAAGACCACGACGCGCTGGAATCCGTCGGTGATGAGGGCATAGACGACCGCTCGGGCTGCGCCGCCGGCGCCGAGCACCACGGCGTACCGCGGCATCTTCTGTCGCCCGACCAGCTTGTCGAGGGCCGACTTGAACCCGGCCACGTCCGTGTTGTGCCCGATGAGCTTCTTTCCGTCTCGCGCGATCACGTTGACGGCGCCGATCGCCTGTGCCTCCTCGGTGAGTTTGTCGACGAGCGGGACCACGTGTTCCTTATGGGGGATCGTGATGTTCGCCCCGAGGAAGTCATCGCCACGCAGCTCGGCAACAGCGTCGGCAAGTTCCAGCGGCCGGCGGTCCCACAGCTCGTAGCGGGCATCGATGCCGAGGGCATCGAAGGCGGCCTGCTGCATCCCACCCGAGAAAGAGTGGGCGACCGGAT
>Ga0302291_10000271_pt1 | contig 14797 bp, 11 predicted proteins | sample III_Fen_N1_4_FD_194548 | JGI IMG/M metagenome (GOLD analysis project Ga0302291, IMG submission 194548) | Peat permafrost microbial communities from Stordalen Mire near Abisko, Sweden - III_Fen_N1_4 | ecosystem: Environmental > Terrestrial > Soil > Wetlands > Permafrost | place: Sweden: Abisko... | reverse complement strand
CCGTCCGACCCGAAGCTGCCGGCCCTCGTGGCGGGCGTCTGGATGGGCAACTCGGATAACTCGCCCAACGACGGCAAGCTCTCGCTGGACACCTCGGCACCCCTCTGGAGCGCCATCCTGTCCGACGTGTCCAAGGGCATGCCGGTCGAGGGCTTCGCCCGGGTGAAGCCCAAGGGCCTCGTCACCAAGAAGGTCGATGCCTTCACCGGCATGCTGCCCGGGTCCGGCACGACTCGCACCGTGGATGAGATCTTCCTCGCCGGCACCGCGCCCACCCGGTCGGCCAGCGTCGGCGTCACCGTGGACGTCGACCAGGCCAGCGGCCTGCTCTGGCAGGTTGGCTGCGTGGGGCCGATGGTGACGAAGAGCTTCGTCGACTTCAGCGCGGCCGAAGCCGCCTACCCGGGGTGGCAGAAGGCCGACAACGGGTGGCAGGCCCGCGCCGCGCGTGGAGTCGGTGTCTCCGGCGGCCCGAAGCGGACACGCACCGCCTACTTCTACGGCGGCGGGTTCTTCCCGTTCGGGCGCTCCTGGGGTGGCGGGTTCGCCCCGACCAAGACCTGCCCGCTCGCTCCGCCGCCGCCCACCACCTGCGTCTCGACGGATCCGCTCTCGCCGTGTCCGTCGATCGAGCCGACGCCGTCGCCCGCGAACCCGACGCCCAAGCCGACCCACAAGCCCAAGCCGACGACGAAGCCCTGAGCGGCCCGCGTTGGCGCCCGGCCACATGGATCAGAGCCTCACGATCGTGGCCCCGTCGCCGCCCTCTCCCCGCTCTCCCGCCCTGAAGCTCTTGACCAGTGGGTGGCGGGCGGCCTGGGCCCTGACGGCATCCCGCAGCGCGCCCGTCCCCAGCCCGTGGATGATGAGGACCTGTTCGAGACCCGCCAGCGAGGCATCGTCGAGGTAGCGGCCGAGCGCCTCCAGCGCCTCGTCCACCCGCGCCCCGCGGAGGTCGAGGGACGACGCGACCGTGCGGGCCCGCGCCAGCTGCAGGCTTGAGATCCCCGAACCGGGATCGGGACGCCCGGGAGACCCCCGGCCGATCATCGCCGTCCTGCCCGGACCCCCCGACAGTCCACCTCCCGCGTCTGCGCTCGCGTTTCCGAGGGCCGGCTCCAGGTCCTCGACGCCGACCGAGACGCGCATGCCGCCGGCATCGAGAGTGGCCCGCGTGCCACCCTTCTCGATGGCGGCGATCCGCCCCTCCCAGCCACCGTTCCGGCTTCGGGCCCGCTCCCCCAGCTGCCACGTGTGCGGAACGATCGGCTCAGGTCGCGCGGGCGGCTCCACGCCTGGCTCCGGGATGCGCGCAAGCGTCTGTTCCGCGCGGGCCAGCGCCGCATCGATCGCCGGTGCCGTCACGGTCTCGCGCTCCAGCCTGCGACGCACGCCGGCCACGTCATCCCGGAGCCCCTCCACGAGCCGCTCGGCCTCGTCGCGGGCCGCCTTGACCGACTCGTCGCGCTCGCGTCGTGCGCGCCTGCGGTCCTCGTCGGCGATCCGCAGGGCCTCCGCCGCCCTGCCCTCTGCGACCCGGGCCCGCTCGACGGCTTCTGCGATCTCGCCCTCCTGGCGCCGGATCGAGGCAAGGGTCGCCTCGAATGCGCGCTGGTTCTCAGAGAGGCGTCCCCTCGCGTCCGCGACGATCGCCTCCGGCAGCCCGAGCCGCTCGGCGATCGCGAAGGCCTGGCTGCCACCCGGCAGGCCGATCGTCAGCCGGTACGTGGGTGACAGCGTCTCGAGGTCGAACTCGACCGAGGCGTTGCGTGCCGTGGGGGTCTCGTGGGCATAGACCTTGATCTCCGCGTAGTGAGTCGTCGCCGCGATCAGCGCGCCTGAACGGATGAAGTGATCGAGGAGCGCCTGGGCCAGCGCGGATCCCTCGGTGGGATCGGTCCCGGCGCCCAGCTCGTCGAGGAGGACCAGGGTCCCCGGACCGGTGTGCTGCACGATGCGGATGATCGACCGGAGGTGGCCCGAGAACGTCGAGAGGGACTGGGCGATCGATTGCTCATCGCCGATGTCGGCGAAGACATCGCGGAAGATCGGGAGCATGGAGCCCGATTCCGCCGGGATGTGCAGCCCCGCCTGGTGCATCAGCGAGAGGAGGCCGAGGGTGCGCAGGGCGACGGTCTTGCCGCCCGTGTTGGGACCCGTGATCACCAGGGCCGTGTAGCCATCACCGAGGCGCAGGTCGATGGGGACCACGCGTCCCGTGAGCCCCGGGTGGCGCGCCGACAGGAGCACGACCTCGGTGCGGGCCGCGAGCGCCGGGCGGACGCCGTCCAGCTCCGCCGCGAGGTGGGCCTTCGCCGCCCAGAAGTCGAACTGTGTGAGTGCCTCGAGGGTCTCGCGCAGGAGCGTGCCGTTCGCGGCCACGTACGAGGAGAGCTCGTCGAGGATCCGCCCCTCCTCCTCGCTCACGGCCGCCTGCGCCTCGCGCCAGGCATTGCCCAGCTCCACGACCACGAGCGGCTCCACGAACAGCGTCTGCCCGCTGCCGGAGGCGTCGTGAACGATGCCCTTGACGCGGTTGCGCGCCTCGGCGCGGATCGGGACCACGTAGCGCCCGTTGCGGAGCGTGACGATTGGCTCCTGCAGCGCGCTGCCCAGCTCCGAGCCCACGAGGCTGTCGAGGCGGCGGCGGAGCCGGTCGTAGGTGATCCGTACGGCGCCGCGCAACGGGCCGAGGCGCGGCGAGGCGGTGTCCAGCAGCTCGCCGACCGGGTCGAAGCTGCGGGCGAGCGTGCTGCGCAGGGCCGGCAGAGGATGGAGGCGTCGCCCGAGGTCCCGCAACAGCGGCCGTCGTTCGTCCGCGAGCGACGTGGCGAGGCGTGAGGCAGCATCGAGGGTCTCGGCGATCCCGAGGAACTGCTCCGGATCCAGGCGACCGCCCCGCATCGCCCGGCCGACCCATGGCTCGATGTCGTGGGCAGCACCGATCCCGATCCCCGGACGGTCCTGCAGGAGCGAACGTGCCTGGTCCGTCTCGTCCAGGCCGCGCGCGACGATCACGGGGTCCGCCGACGGGACCAGCATCTCGGCCATCCGCCGGGATGGATCGAACGACGTCTTCTCCGCGAGCCGGGCGCGGACGGCCGGGAACTCCAACAGCGCGATCGAGCGGGCGTCCATGGTCAGGCCTTCCGGCTGAGCGATGGGCTGCCGGGCACCAGGAACCGCCAGGGGAGGCCCGCCCACGGATCGCCGGCGTAGGCAACCCCGACCCGGGGAGCGGTGGCCACCTCCGGACCCTGCTCACCGGCGCCGGCAGTCTCGAGGCGGATCGGCGAGGCGGGATCGCACAGGTCCAGCCCCGTGATCGACCGGTCGATGCCGAAGGCGAGGCAGACCAGGGCCGGTCCTGCGGTCAGCCTGGCGTCCGCGACGGGGCGGCCGATGCCACGGGCGGCTTCACGGGCAGCACGCATCGCGCCGAGCCCATCGACGGGCTCGACGGCGCGGATGAGCAGCGCGGCCGCGATGGTCTCCGGCTCGGTGACGACGTTCAGGCAGTTGTGCATGCCATAGACAAGGTACACGTAGGCGACGCCGGGAGGCCCGAACATGACCTGGTTGCGCGGCGTCGGTCCCATGCGGGCGTGCGACGCGCGATCCTCCGTGCCGATGTACGCCTCGACCTCGACGATCCGGCCGGTTCGTCGCCCTCCACGGGCGCCGGCGTCCCTGACGAGGAGCGCTCCCAGGAGCGCGCGCGCCGCCGTCAGCGTGTCACCAGCCAGGATGGCGCGCGGGAACGTGCGTCCGGCGCCGGCCGGGGCCGAGGCGGGATCCCTGCTGGGCCCCTCGCTCACCCGATCCCGTAGATCCCCAGGATCCCCTGCGGGATCAGGAACTGCACCAGGAACAGGAAGTTGGGGATCGCGGTCTGGTGGAGCAGGTTGCCGAAGGCGGAGCCGTTGATCGCCGTCCAGAGGTTCCCCAGCAGCGGCAGCTCGTCCGTGTCGGGAGCGAAGTGCGGGGACAGGAAGAACTGGTCCAGGATGATCGTCAGGAACATGAGGAACAGGAGGCCCTCGACGACCCCCAGGATGCCGCCCAGCACCTCGTCCACGATCGGGTGCTTCGAGAAGATGTGCATCTTTGTGTACGTCCCCTGGACGACCAGGGCGAACGCGACGACCCCCGCGACGAACAGGATCAGGAACCCGAGCATCGCCGCGTACTCGGGAGGGAACTGCGTCCAGTGGGAAGCGAGGAACGACCCGACGGGGACCTGCAGCTGCGCCGCCAGGAAGAACGAGAACGTCATCGTCGCGATCCCGACGAGCCGCCGGATCGTCCCCTGGGCGTAGCCCAGGATGAAGCACCCGAACAGCCCCAGGAAGATCAGCACGTCCACGATGTTGAGCGTGCCCAGGAACTCGCTGATGTTCACGACCCACCCTCATGACGCCGCCGACCCGGAACCGGGTGAAGGCCCCTCGCAGGGTAGCAGCGCGCGGGTGCGCGCCGCAATCACTCCTCAGGCTCGCAGTCGCGCCCCAATCGTCCGGAGCGACGCGACAACGGCCGAGACGGCCGAATCCACCTCGGCCTCGGTGAGCGTCCGGGACGCCGCTCCGAACCGGAGCCGGAACGCGAGGCTCTTCTCCTCACCGATCAGGGGCACGCCACGGTAGATGTCGAACAGGCGCACGTCCCGGAGCAGGTCCCCGCCGCTGTCACGCAGGGCCGCCTCGACCGCGGCGGCGTGCACGGCCTCTGGCACGACGATCGCGAGGTCCCGGTCAACCTCGGGGAAGCGGCCCACCACGGGTGCCCGTTCCGGCCCGAGGCGTCCGCCGGCCAGGCCCTCGATCGCGGCCTCGGCGACGATCACCCTGTCCGTGGTCCGCAGCTCCCAGGCGTCGGCCACGTTCGGGTGCAGCTCTCCGACGATCGCGTGGAGGCGGCCGGGGATCTCGGCGCGGGCGGTCCTGCCCGGGTGGAAGATGCCCTCCGCGGCCTCGGCCGCATACACGGGGCGTCCGAGGCCCAGCCGGTGGGCCACGAGCTCCAGGATGCCCTTGGCGTCGTCGAGGTCATACGGGCGCGCGGAACGGTTCCACGCGGCGGGCGCCCCTGCGCCGACGAGCGCGAAGCCGAGGCGCCACCACTCGCGCGGGGTATCGCCGGTCCGGGCGTAGCCCTTCCCGATCTCGAACACGGCGACGTCCTCGGTCCCGTGGCGCAGGTTGACACCCACGACGTCGAGGAGGCTCCCGACCAGGTTCCGGCGAAGCAGGGAGTGATCCCGCGAGAGCGGGTTGCCGACGCCGATCGGATCGCCCCCAGGCTGGTCCTCGTCCCCGACGGACGGGACCTCGCGTGCGAGGGCGAACGTCTCGACGTGGCGCGGGGAGACCAGGGCCGTCGTGATCACCTCGGTGAGGCCGGCGCCCGCAAGGGTCTCGCGGACGAGCTCTCTCACCTCGAGGGGCGACGAGCGGTACGCGGGCATCAACGTGTCCGGGGTGACGGACGGGACCAGTTCGTAGCCGCGGACGCGCGCGATCTCCTCGGCGACGTCCGCCTCCACGGCGATGTCGCCCCGCCAGGTGGGGACGACGGCCGCCAGTGCGGTCCCGGCGTCCGCCGGGACGGCCAGCGTGTCCGGCCGGAGGGCGACCGTCACGATCTCGTCAGCCGCGGTGGCCAGGGCCATGACGCCCACGCGTGCCAGGAGGTCGCGCTGCTCGTCCGCCGTGAGCCGCGTGCCCAGCAGCCGGTTGACGCGCGCCGGACGGAAGAGGACGCGCGCGGGCTCCGGCTCCACGGGGGCGGTATCGATGACGCCCGGAACGATCTCGCCCCCGGACCATGCCTGCACCAGCTGGGCCGCGCGGTCGGCGCCGAGGCGGGCGAGACGGAACTCAGTGCCCTTCTCGAACCTGGAGGATGCCTCCGAGCGCAGTGCGAGGCGCCGTGCAGTCCGGCGGATGCTGACCGGGTCGAAGATCGCGGACTCGACGATGACCTCGGTGGTGGTGTCCGATACCTCAGACGTCGCGCCGCCCATGACCCCGGCGACGGCGAGCGGCCCCTCCGCATCCGCGATGAGGAGCGTGTCGGCCGTGAGCTCGCGCTGAACGTGGTCGAGGGTCTCGAGTCGCTCGCCGGCGGCCGCGCGCCGCACGACGATCCCGGCCCGGCCGTCGGGACCGGCGTGGACCGCGCCCGCCTCGAAGGTGTGGATCGGCTTGCCCAGCTCCAGCATCACGTAGTTCGAGGCGTCCACGACGTTCGAGATCGGTCGCTGGCCGGCCGCGAGCAGGCGCATCTGGACATGGTCCGGTGACGGCCGCACCGACACGCCGGTCACCCAGCGTCCGACGAACCGCGGGCACAGGTCGGTGTCCCGGACCTCGACTGTCAGCCGGTCCGAGATGTCGGGGCCGCTCCCCTCCTCCACCGTGATATCCGGCATGCGCACCTGCTGGCTCGTGGCGGCGGCGACCTCGCGGGCGAGGCCCAGGATCGACAGGGCGTCGCCCCGGTTCGGCTTGACGTCCACGTCGAGAACCACGTCGCCGAACAGGTCCGCCAACGGGACGCCCAGCGGCGTATCGGCCGGCAGGATCAGGATCCCGTCGCCGTCGCCCGTGAGCCGCAGCTCCTCGCCCGAGCACAGCATCCCGTTGGACACGACGCCCATCTTCTCGGCTCGCTCGATCCGGCGGTTGCCGGGCAGGACGGCTCCGGGCAGTGCGACGGGGATGCGCTGGCCGGGGGCGATGTTGGTGGCGCCGCAGACGATTGACAGGGGTTCGCCGCCATCTCCAAGCGTCACGGTCGTGAGGTGGAGCCGGTCCGCGCGCGGGTGCTTGTCGACGGTCAGCAGCTCGCCTGTCACCACGCCGTCCCAGTCGGCGCCCCAGCGCTCGATGCCCTTGACCTCCATGCCCAGGAGGGTGAGGCGCTCGGCCAGCTGCTCGGGGGTGAGCTGGACGTCGACGAACTCGCGCAGCCATGCGAGCGGGACCCTCACCGGAACGCTCCCAGGAACCTGAGGTCGTCTTCCATGTAGAGGCGGAGGTCGGCCACGGCATGGCGAAGGTTGGCGATCCGCTCCACGCCCATGCCGAATGCGAAGCCCTGGTAGCGCTCCGGGTCGATCCCGCCGTAGCGCAGCACCACCGGGTGGACCATGCCGGCCCCGAGGATCGTCATCCAGCCCGTCCGCGAGCAGGCCGGGCACTTCTCCCCGTTGCAGACGACGCACAGCACGTCGAAGGCGACGGACGGCTCCGTGAACGGGTAATAGCCGGGGCGGAAACGGGTCGCCCGATCCGCGCCGAACATGGCGTGGGCGAACTGGTCGAGGAGGCCCTTGAGGTCCGCCATCGAGGTTCCCTCGTCGATCATCAGGCCCTCGACCTGGAAGAACTCCGAGTTGTGGCTGGCGTCCACGGCCTCGTAGCGGAAGCACCGGCCGGGGAGGAGGGCGCGGATCGGTGGCTTCTCCTGGTGCATGACCCGGATCTGCCCCGGGCTGGTGTGGGTGCGCAGCAGCCGGCCGTCGATGTCCAGGTAGAGCGTGTCCCACAGGTCCCGCGCGGGATGGTCCGGAGGGATGTTGAGCATCTGGAAGTTGGTGATGTCGTCCTCGACCTCGGGGCCCTCGTAGACGACGAACCCGAACTGCGCGAAGACCTCCGCGATCTTGCGCGACGTCTCCACGATCGGGTGCAGGTTGCCGCGCCGGATCGGGCGGCCCGGCGTCGTCACGTCGACCGCCTCGACCGCGAGACGGGCCGCCATCTCCGCGCCCCCCAGCTCGGAACGCGCCCGCGCCAGCGCCTCCTCCACCGCGACCCGGACCTGGTTGGCCACGGAGCCGACCTTCGGACGGTCCTCTGCCGGGAGGGCTCCGATGCCGCGCAGGATCGCCGTCAGGTCGCCCTTCTTCCCCAGCACCTCCACCTCGAGCGCCTCGAGGGAGGCAGTGTCGGGTGCAGAGCCGGCGGCGGCGACCGCGCGGTCGCGCAGCCGGTCGAGATCCGAGGTCAGCTGGGCGAGGTCCATGATCGGGAAAGCGGTCCGGTGCGGGTTCTGGCAGGGCCGTCCAGGCCCTCGAATCACGAACCCCCGATCGTCGGGGACGTCGAGGGTCCGGGCTGGTCGACCTTGGCGGTCAGGCGGTGCGGGCGATCTCGGCGATCCGGCCGAAGGTCGCGGCGTCGCGGACGGCGAGATCGGCGAGGATCTTGCGATCGATCACCACGTCGGCCTTCTTGAGGCCGGCGATGAGCTTGCCGTAGGTGATGCCGTTGATTCGCGCGGCCGCGTTGATCCGGATGATCCACAGCTCGCGCATGTCGCGCTTCCGCTGCTTGCGGTCCCGGGTCGCGTAGGCCAACGCATGCAGCTGGGCCTCGTGCGCCCGCTTGACGAGCTTGCGGTTGGTGCCGCTCCGACCCTCGGAGGCGTTGAGCAGCCGCTTGTGGCGCTTGTGGGACGTGACGCCCCGCTTGACGCGTGCCATCGATCGCTCCTAGATGCCCGGAAGCAGGCGGTGGAGCTGGTCCTGGTGCTGGGGACCGACGACCGCCTTGCCCGCGTACCGGCGAGTTCGGCGTGACGACTTCAGCTCCAGGTGATGTCCACTCCAGGACTTCACGCGAATGAACTTCCCACTCCCGGTGACCCCGACGCGCTTCTGGGTCCCCTTGTGGGTCTTCATCTTCGGCACGCTGGCCTCACTCTCCTGCTGGCGCCGCCTCGGCCGCCGGCAGGGCGGAGGGCGTCGGATCTGACGGAAGAACGCCGGACGGGACGTCGGACGGAGCCTCGGGCTCCGTGGCGGCTTCCTCGGGCTTCGTCCCCGGGTTTCGGTGCTCGTGGACCCTCGGCTTGTGAACCGAGGCGAGCGTCATGAACATCGACTTGCCTTCGAGCGCCGGGGTCCGGTCCACGACCCCGTGGTCCTTCACCGCCTCGCCGAACTTGGCGAGGAGCGCCCGGCCGATCTCCGGATGCGTGAGCTCCCGGCCGCGGAAACGGACGGTCACCTTGATCCGGTCGCCATCCTCGAGGAACTCGATCGCGCGATGGACCTTGGTGTCGAAGTCCCCGATGCCGATCTTGGGCGTGAGGCGGACTTCCTTGAACTCCACCGCTCGCTGCTTGCGCTTCGCCTCCTTCTCGCGCTTGGTCAGCTCGTACTTGTACTGACCAAAATCGAGAAAGCGGACGACGGGGGGGGCTGCCGTGGGCGCAACCTCGACGAGGTCGAGCCCCCGTTCCTGCGCCATCGCCATGGCCTGGTGCGTCGGCATGACGCCGAGCTGTGAGCCATCTTCGTCGACAACCCGGACCTGGGGGACACGGATCATCTGGTTGATGCGCAGGTCTCGGCTGATGGCGTGGTCCCTCTGCTCGAATAGGTTTGGGCTCGCGGCGCGCACGGAAACCGTGCCCGGTCGCCGCGGCAGGATAGCACAAGGGTTCGATCGGTCGCAACGAACAGGGTGGCCGCGGGAGGGCCGGACGGAGCCTCCGTGTCGCCGTCCGTCGGACCCACCAGCGACCCCCGGTGGGAGCGCGCCCGCCGATCCCATGTCGCCTGGCAGGCGACATGCCGCATGCGTGGAGAACCGATCCTCCCCTACCCCAGGCGGCGCTCGCGAACCTCCGCGCCGAGGCGCCCGGCAACCTCCGACCAGGGCAGGACCTCCTGCGGCTCGTCCTTCGTCGCGCCCCGCCGCCGGACCGCCGCGGTCCGCCCCTCAACCTCACGGTCGCCCAGGATGAGCATGTACGGGATCTTCTGGCCCTGTGCCAGCCGGATCTTGTTCTGCATCCGGTTGTCGGAGGCATCGACCTCCACGTACCGCAGGCCACCGGCCCTGAGCTCCGCGGCAAGCTCGTTCGCGGGCTCCACGTGCCGGTCCGCGATCGGGATCACCACCGCCTGCACGGGGGCGCACCACAGGGGGAAGGCTCCGGCAAAGTGCTCCGTCAGGACGCCGATGAAGCGCTCGAGAGAGCCGTAGATCGCGCGGTGGATCACCACGGGGCGCTGCTGGGTGCCGGACTCGTCGATGTACCACAGGTCGAACCTCTCGGGCAGCATCAGGCGGTCCACCTGGATCGTCGCCGTCTGCCACTCGCGGCCCAGCGCGTCCGTGATCTGGATGTCGATCTTGGGTGCGTAGAACGCCCCGTCCTTGGGCTTGACGCGATACTCGAGACCGGACCGCTCCAGCTCGGCCCGCATGATCGCCTCGGTCTCGTCCCAGACGGCCGGGTCCCCGAGGGCCTTGTCGGGACGTGTGCCGAACGTCAGCGTCGGCGTGAGGCCGAACCACGAGTAGGACTCGCGGATCTCGCCCATCAGGCCCTCGATCTCCGCCGCGATCTGGTCCGGCCGGATGAAGATATGGGCGTCGTCCGTGACGAAGTGCCGGACTCGCGTGAGGCCGGACAGCACGCCGGACAGCTCGTTGCGGTGGAGCACGCCGTACTCCGACAGGCGGAGCGGCAGGTCGCGGTACGAGCGCAGCCTCGAACGGTAGATGAACGACGACTCGGGGCAGTTCATCGGCTTGAGGCTGAACAGCTGGCCCTCGACGTCGACCATGTACATGCCATCGCGGTAGTGGTCCCAGTGCCCGGACTGCTCCCACAGCTTCTGATGGACGAGGGGGGGCGTGTAGATCTCCTGGTAGCCGCGCCGGTCCTGGATCTCGCGCATCGCGTCGCGCAGCGTCTGGTACAGCCGCCAGCCCTTCGGGTGCCAGAACGCGGCGCCCGGGCTCACGTCGTGGAAGCTGAACAGGTCGAGCTGCACGCCGAGCTTGCGATGGTCCCGCTTCTTGGCCTCCTCGCGCCGCCACAGGTAGAGGTCCAGGTCCGCCTGCGTCTCCCAGACCGTCCCGTAGATCCGCTGAAGCATCGGGCGCTTGTCGTCGCCCCGCCAGTAGGCCCCGGCGACTGCCAGGAGCCTGAACGGCCCGATCTGCCCGGTGGCCTCCACGTGGGGACCCTTGCACAGGTCCCGGAACGGCCCGTGCTCGTAGAAGGTCACCGGCGGCATCGGCGTGCCCGTCTCGACGGCCTTCCGCGCAAGATCGTCGAGAATCTCGACCTTGAAGGCCTGGCCGTCGGCCTCCTCGATCGCGCGGCCCTCGTCGAACCCGACCTCGCGGCGGACGAAGGCATGGTTGGCCGCCACGCTCTCGCGCATCCTGGTCTCGACCGCGACGAGGTCGTCCGGCGTGAGCGGTCGTGGCAGCTCGAAGTCGTAGTAGAAGCCGTTCTCGATGGCGGGCCCGATGCCCAGACGCGCGCCCGGGAAGAGGCCCAGGACGGCCTCCGCCATGACATGCGCCGTGCTGTGGCGCATGGCGTCGATCGGCGCGTGGGCGCCGGCGTCGAGCAGCTCGTCCGCCGAGCCGCGCTCGGGTGCCACGAACTCCGGTTCGTCCTGATCGTCCGCCGCTGCGGCCACCTGGTCGTCTGTCATATCGTCAACTCCCGAGAAACACAAAACCTCTCGTCCCGACAGGACGAGAGGTTCGACCTCCCGCGGTTCCACCCGCCTTCACGACACGCGTGCAACGGTGTCGTGCGCTCGTGCCGCGCTAACGGGCGGATCCCGGGCCGGTTCGCCGGCCGCTCGCGGGTGGTACCGCCACCGGTCGGGTCTGCGGAGCTTCCAGCCGCTGGCTCCCGCTCTCTGGCGACGTCCCGGTGTGGCGCGTCCCGTTCGACGCTTCGGTCTTCGCTGGCCCCGAGGGCCGGAGGTGGTGGGCGATACTGGACTCGAACCAGTGACCTCATGCATGTCAAGCATGCGCGCTAACCAACTGCGCCAATCGCCCTCGGCGGGCAAGATACCACGACTCCGCGGTGCATCTGCCCGTGCGCGCGCGACGGCGGGTCCGGGCGTCGACGTCGCCCCCCGCGTCGATGCGTGCGACGATTGACCCATGGCGGATCTCGAGCTCCTCGACTGTGGTGGCGGACGGCGCCTCGAGCGATTCGGAGCGGCCATCGTGGACAGGCCGACGCCGACGGCGGACTGGATCCCCCGCCTGCCGCCCGAGGAGTGGAAGCGTGCCAGCTTCCGCTGGAACGGTGGCGCCTGGGTTCGCGGCGCCGCGCTGGACCCGTGGCCGGTTCGCGTGGGCAGCCTCGTCCTCGAATGCCGGCCCTCCGCGAGCGGCCAGGTCGGCGTCTTTCCCGAGCACGCCGGCACGTGGACCTGGCTCGAGCGCGTCGTCCGTGCCGCCGAAGCCGGCCTAGGTCGCCCACCGGAGGTGCTCTCGCTCTTCGGCTACACGGGTGGCTCAACTCTCGCGTGCGCGAGTGCCGGTGCGCGCGTCGCACACGTGGACTCGTCCCGGCCGGCCGTCGCCTGGGCACGCCACAACGCGGAGCTCTCGGGGCTGACCGAGAAGCCTGTCCGCTGGCTCGTGGAGGATGCCCGGACCTTCGTTCGCCGGGAGCGGCGCCGGGGCCGGCGGTACGACGGGGTGGTGCTGGATCCGCCGACGTACGGCCACGGGGCCGGCGCCTGGCAGATCGACGAACACCTCGCGCCGCTGCTCGACGACCTCTCGGCGCTGGTCGGGCCGCGCCCGTCGTTCGTCCTGCTCAGCGCCCACACGCCGGGCTACGACGGGGACCGGCTGGGCGCCCTGCTCCGGGAGCACTTCAGCGTCCCAGCCACCGGTGAGCCGCTCACGCTCGACAGCCGCGCCGGATCCCGCCTGCCCCTCGGGGCATGGGCGCACAGCCCCGTCCGGTGACGTCGCGCCGCGAGGATCAGTGGCCTTGACCGAGCCTGCCCTGACCAGCACGAAGAACCCCCGCGTCCGGGCGGCGGCGGGCCTGCGGGACCGCAGGGAGCGGGACGAGGCCGGCCTGACGCTCGTGGATGGCGCCCGGGAGCTGGCCCTGGCCCTCGCGGGCGGCGCGGTCGTCGTCGAGGTGTTCGTGGACGAATCCCGGATCGCTCCCGAGGGAGAGGCGGCAGTCGCGCTGGCCCGCCGGCGTGGCGCCACGGTCGTGCCCGTCACCGGACCCGTGCTGGACCGGCTGGCATACGGTGACCGCTCCGAGGGACTGGTCGCCACGGTGCGGATCCCGAGCCTGGCGCTGGAACTCCTGCGCCTCCCGGACGATCCCCTCGTCGTCGTGCTGGAGGGCGTGGAGAAGCCCGGCAACCTGGGCGCGGTGCTCCGGACGGCGGACGCGGCGGGCGCCGATGCGGTCATCGCCGCCGATCCGCGAACCGACATGTTCAACCCGAACGCCATCCGGGCGTCGCTCGGGACGATCTTCGCCGTTCCGCTCGCGGCGGGCTCCAGCGCCGCCGTCCGGGAGGACCTCGTGGGTCGCGGCCTGACGCTCCTGGCGGCGCGCGTGGACGCGGATACGCCCTACACCGAGGTGGACCTGCGCGGCCCGGTCGCCCTCGTCCTGGGCGGCGAGGCCGACGGTCTCACCGGCGCATGGTCCGGCCCCTCCATCCTGCCCGTCCGCCTGCCGATGGCGGGCGTCGCCGACAGCCTGAACGTGTCGATCACGGCTGCCATCCTGCTCTACGAAGCCCGCAGGCAGCGGGATGTGCCTCCAGCCGCACGCTGACCGGGGTCAGGCGGCCCCAGCCACGAGCCTGCCGTCGAGGACCACCAGGCGCGGCCTGGTGTTCCACAGTGCCCCGTCGGTCTCAACGGGTTCGGCGACTGCGGCCGCCGGGATCACCAGCAGGTCCGCCCGGTGCCCCGGCACCAGCCGCCCGCGATCCGTCTCGCCGGCGCTGATGGCCGGATCCACGCACGCGGCGCGGATGGCCTGCCAGAGATCCAGCGCATTCCCCGGCCCGAAGGGCCGCATGCCGGCCGCCCACGACGGTGCGGCCCGGGTCACCGCGCATGCGAGCCCCGGCCACGGGTCAACGGGCTCCACGGGAGCGTCCGTCCCGGTGGGCATGACCGCCCCGGACGCGGCCAGGGCACCCAGTGCGTAGCCACGCTCCTCCGCTCGCGCTCCCCAGAGCCGGCGAGCCTTCTCGGCGTCGGACCGGACGTGGATCGGCTGCATCGAAGCGGCGATCCCCAGCGCTGCGAAGCGCGGGATGTCGGCCGCCGAGACAAGCTGGACGTGCTCGATGCGGGGCATGAGCGGCGTGCGGCCCACCGTCGGAGCCAGCGCGTCCAGCGCGGCGCGGACCGCCGCGTCGCCGATCCCGTGCACCTGCGTGGCGATCCCCAGCGAAGCGGCACGCATCGCCTGGGCCCGCAGCTCCTCGGGCGGGACCAGCCAGACACCGTAGCCTCCGTTGGGTGGCTCCGGCTCGCCCGGGACCCGGCCCAGGGGCTCGAGCAGCGCCGCCGTCCTTGAGCCCAGCGACCCGTCCGCGAAGGTCTTGAGCCAACCCAGCCGCAGGCGATCGAGCGGGTCGGGCCCGAGTGGCCGCCCGCTCCGCAGGCCCTGCAACTCTGCAGCGTCCAGCTGCTCCGGGCGAAGGCAGGCATGCACGCGCATGCCGAGGGTGCCGTTGGCGGCAAGCCGGCGATAGGCCTCGACCGGCCCACCGAGATCACTTCGTCCGGACAGCCCGCCGGGATCGTGTGCGGCCACCACCCCCAGCGACAGCAGCTCAGAGATCATCGGCCGCAGGGCGGCGGACACCCGGTCCCCGTCCGGCGACGGAACCCGCCTCGCGATCAGCCCGGCGGCGGTCTCGTGCAGGACTCCCGTGATGTGGCCGCTCTCGTCCCGGCGGATCACGCCGCCGTCCGGATCACCCCGGTCGTCATCGATCCCGGCCTCAGCGAGG
>Ga0302291_10000267_pt1 | contig 14919 bp, 8 predicted proteins | sample III_Fen_N1_4_FD_194548 | JGI IMG/M metagenome (GOLD analysis project Ga0302291, IMG submission 194548) | Peat permafrost microbial communities from Stordalen Mire near Abisko, Sweden - III_Fen_N1_4 | ecosystem: Environmental > Terrestrial > Soil > Wetlands > Permafrost | place: Sweden: Abisko... | reverse complement strand
ATCAGCGACGGCACGGCGCGTGGCTCCTTCTGGATGAAGGGCAGCCTGGATCTGGCCAGCACCCAGCTCTATCCGACGACGCTGAGCGACTTCAGCTTCGTGGTGGCGGGTACCTCCGCCGAGGACTCGGGGCGGCTGAGCTTCTCGTCCACCGGTCTTGCCACGGACCCGGTCTACTCGGCCGGCGGCACCATCACGGCTTATGCGCCGCATATCGTGCAGGCGGGCCATGTGTACGCTCCCTTCGGCCAGATCGCGCTGGGCAATACCGACCCGGCGGTGAATTCCATCATCACCAGCGACCTGACCTACACCGCTGGAAGCCTCACCTCGGTGGCCGGCTCTGGCCCGGTGCCGTTTGGCTTTGTCGCTGATGGCAGCGTGCCGACCGCCAGCCGCTGGAACGCCCAGCTTCCCGATGGCACCCAGGTTGTCATCACCCAGAACCCCAACAAGGATGCGCTCACGCATGAGCGCGCGCTGCCGCGCAAGGCCATTATTTCGAGTGCCGGCAGCATCAGCACTGACGCGTCGGCGGTGATGGATCTGTCGGGCGGCGGCACGATGTTCGCCTACGAGTTCACGCCGGGCCGCGGTGGCTCGGTGGATGTGCTCGCACCACCGACGGGCAAGGCCGCGACGGTGTTCGCCATCATTCCCGGCTTCAGCGGCAAGGTCGCTCCGGTGGATGGCGCTTATGGCAGTAGCGGCCTGGCGGTGGGCGATGCGGTCTGGCTGTCGGGTCAGGGTGATCTGCCTGCGGGCTTCTACACCCTGCTGCCGGCGCACTATGCGCTGATGCCCGGTGCCTATGCCATCACGGCCACCAGCGGCACGCGCGATATGGCGGCGACGGCGAACACGGTGCTGGCCGACGGCAGCTTGCTGGTCTCGGGCCGCCTGGCTCAGGCGGGGACCAGTGTGCTGGCCTCGCGCACTCAGGGCTTCACGGTCTCGCCTGCTTCGGTGGTGCGCCGCAAGTCCGAGTTTGAAATCTTTGACGCCAGCAGCTATTTCACCGCCAAGGCGGTGGCCGCCGGTGTGGCCGCCCCTGAGCTGCCGAAGGACGGCGGGCATGTGGTGTTCGCGGCCACGGCAGCCACTTCCACCGCGCTCGTGCTGGATGGCAAGGTTTCCGTGGCGGCGGCCCAGGGCGGTGTGGCGGGTCTGGCCGATATCGTGGCGCCCAAGATCGAGATCACGTCGGACAAGGGTGTGGGCGCTTTGAATGCGGTGCGGCTGTCGGTGGATCAGCTGACGAATATGCAGGCGCGCAGCCTCAGCATTGGCGCCGTGCGCCAAGACCTGGGCAGTAGCACCCAACTGAATGTGAAGACGGCGGAGTTGACCGTGGCCAACGATGGCGCGCATCCGCTGACGGCCCGCGAACTTCTGCTGAGTGCCAAAAGCTCGCTGACGCTGGCCGCAGGTGCCAGCGTGCGCGCCGAGGGCACGGCGCCGGCTGCGGCGGATGATCTGATGATTGTTGGCACAGGTGCGCTGCTGCGGGCCTCGGCCGGCGCGGAGGTCGAAGTGCAGCGCACGCTTGGCAAAGAGACCTCGGGCGTCCTTGACATCGCACGCGGCGCGGTCGTGGCGGCCAGCGGTTCGGCCTATTTGGATGCAGGTGGCCGCATAGGCCTGGACGGTGAGCTCAAGCTGGCCCAGGGCGCAGCGCTCACCTTCGCCACGCCCAATATCAGCCTGGGGAGCTATTTCCCGCAGACGTTGATCGATGCGGGCGGCCTGCGACTGGATGGCAGCGCGCTGGCCGGTTTCGGCAATTTGGCCAGCCTGAGCTTCGACAGCTATGGCAACAGCATCGGCCTGTATGGCACGGTGCAGCTGGGCAGTGCCGCGTTGAAGCAGCTCGTGTTCAAGGGCGCAGGGCTGCTAAGCCATGGCGGCGCGGCCAGCCTGGTGGCCGATACCGTGCAACTGGATGGCGTCACCCCGAGCAGCGCCAAGGCGCCGCCCAGCAATACCGGCAGCCTCACCGTGCAGGCCCGCAGCCTTGAAATCGGCAGCGGCAGTTTCAGCCTGAGTGGCTTTGCCGACGCCGCGCTGAGCGCCAGCAGCCAGATCATCGGCGTGGGCAAGGCCGGCGTCCTGGCGGCTGATCAAAATCTGAATCTGTCGGCCGGCCGCTTCACGTCGGCGGCGGGCAGTGATGCGAGCTTCACGGCGGGCGGCGACTTGCGTCTGGCACAGGTCGTGGGCGCCAGTGCGCCGAGCGCAGCGGACGCGCAGGCGGGCCTGGGGGGCCAGCTCAATTTTGTCGGCTCGAATGTGATCAGCAGCGCGTTGATCACGGTGCCTTCCGGCAAGATTCAGATGGCTGCGGCCAAGTTGCTGGACCTGCGCGCCGGCACGGTCTCCAGCGCCGGGGCCGCAATGAACTTCGCTGGTACCACGGTCTATGCGCCGGGCGGCAGCGTGTACCTGCAAGGCATCGATGTGCTGCTGGAGTCGGCCGCGACGCTGGACGTTTCCGCCGTGGGTGCGGCGGCCGGCAATCTTCAGATCAACTCGGCGCGCTTGGCTGCGCTGGACGGCACGCTCAAAGGTGGCGCGACGGCCGGTGCCGACAAGCTGCTGCCAACCCAGGGCGGATTCGCGCTCAGCAGCGGCAATACCGGCGACCCAGGCACATTTGGCGCGTTGAACGACAAGCTGAATAAGGCCGGCTTCACGGAGTCGCGCCAGTTCAATTTCGCCCAGGGCAATGTGTTGCTGACGGGCAATGAAACGATTCTTGCCCATCAGGTCTCGATTGCCACCGACAACGGCAATATCCGCATCGATGGCAACAGCACCATCAACGCGTCGGGTGCCAAGGGCGGCAGCATCGAACTGTATGCGGCCCAGACGCAGGCGGCAGGCAGCGACGGCACCATCACGATTGCCGGCAATGCCAAGCTGCAGGCGCGCGCCACGGTGGCGACGACCAGCACCGCCGGCACCGAGGGCAATGGCGGCCGCGTGTTGATCGCGACCAGCAATCGCGACGGCAAGGCCGCCACGAGCGTGAGTGGCGGCGCCAGCATCCATCTGGACGGTGGCAGCATCGATGTGGCCGGCAGCGACGTGGACCGCAACGGCAGCATCACGCTGCGTGCACCGCGCCTGGCGGACGGGCTTGATCTGGCGGTGGCCAGCATGGGCACGAAGCGGCTCAACAGCGCGTCGACCGTGATCGAGGGCTTCAAGGTCTATGAGGCCGGCACCATCACCGCCGAGGCCGACTCGGCGACCAATCTGGATGCAACGTCCAAGGGCCAGATGTTCAAGGACGCGAACAAGCTCGGCGCGCGCCAGAGCCGCATCATCAAGCGGCTGCAGGCCAACGATCTGCAGCTGCGGGCCGGCATCGAGGTGCGCTCGCTGGCCACAGACATCCAGGGCGATCTGACCGTGTCGGTCAATGAGTTCGCCAGCAATGCGGCTGACCGCGGCTGGAATCTCGATGCCTGGCGTTTCGCGAGCCAGCCTGTCAACCTGACGCTGCGCGCCAAGGGTAATCTGAACATCGTCGGCTCCATCAGCGACGGCTTCGTCAAGCCCGGCGATGCCAGGCAGTCGATGCCTGTCTGGGCCCTGGCTGACGGCGCCTCGGCCGATCTGCGTCTGGTGGCGGGTGCTGATTACACAGCCGCACGGACCTCGGCCGTGCTGGACGGGCAGGGCGATGTGCGCATCGACTTTGCAGCGCGCACGCCCTATCTGCTTGAGCAGGCCGATCCACTCTCCCCGTTTACGCTCGTCCCGATCAAGGTCGCGGGGACCAACCAGGTCGTAGCAGCCAATCCGAATGCGCCGGTGACCAATACCGATGCGCCGGTCGCTCTGGTACGGACCGGCACCGGGCGCATCGACGTCGCCGCAGGTCGCGATGTGTCGCTGGGCATGGCCAAGTTCTATGTCCGTGCGGTCCAGGATGAGACCTATGAGACCCCGGCTATCTACGACAAATTCGATAGCGACAACTACAGCTACAACGTCACGCTTTACAGCGCCTCGATCTACACCGCAGGCAAGGCCTCTGCGGCGAATCAGCCCAGCACCTTCACGGTACCCAAGAATCAGCTGAACACGCATTACGGCGCCACGGCCAAGACGCTGACGGCGGCCACCTTTGCCAGCGCTGGCGGCGCGATCACGGTGACGGCCGGGCGCGACGTTCTCGGGGCCGAGAATCGCGGTGCCGCCGTGTACTACCGCAATGGCGACGGCACGGCGGCCCACGAGGGCGAGCCGACCGATCCCAAGGGCGATCCGTCCACGCCGGCCGTGCCGGGCACGCAGGTCGCCCTGGCGCGCGCGGGCTCGCAACTGGTCAACAACTGGTTGTTCCGTCAGGGGCGCAGCAGCCTGGATGCGGACGGCAATGTGGTCTTTGAGACCCTGGCCGACAAGACCACCACACTGAACACGGCCTGGTGGACGCGCAGCGACTACTTTGACCAGGGCATTGCCGCGCTGGGCGGCGGCGATGTGAGCGTGAGCGCTGGCCGCAATGTCAGCGATCTCTCGGTCAGCGTGGCCAGCAATGCCTATGTGCCTAAAGCCGGCGCGGCCCTCAGCGAGCGCGGCGGTGGTGATCTGAGCGTGCGTGCCGGCGGCGATATCCAGGGTGGTGCCTTCTATGCGCAAAAAGGCGCGGCCCTGCTGCGCGCCGATGGCTCGGTGAGCGGCAGCGCCTTTGAGTCGACCGCATCGAGCGGACCGCTCATTGCCCTGGGCGACGCACAGCTCAGCGTGATGGCCGGGCGTGGCATTGAGCTGGAGTCGGTCTACAACCCGACGATGACCGAGCAAAGCGTCTTCAACCAGAGCTATGCCGGGGCCATCCCGCTTTATGGCTCTGGCTTCGATCCGAGCAATATGGGCGAGGCCGCCGTCAAATTGCGCAGCAACGCTGCGCAGCTCAGCAACTTTCTGACCTATGGCGCGGACAGTGCAGTGAGGTTCACGGCCCTGGGGGGCGACGTGCACCTGTCGGCCAATGCAGAGAATATTGCCTACTCCGGCGGCTGGGAGATTCCCAACAATTACCAGAAGGTGGACTCGGGAGCAGGCTTGCAGCTTTTCTATGGGCTGCTGCCGCCGACGCTTGTTGCTGCCTCGCTGGGTGGCAATGTCGTCACCGACAACGGCGTGGCGCTGAGCCCGGCTGCCTCAGGTCAGCTTGAGCTGCTGGCCCGGGATTCAATCCGACTGAGCGGCGCGGCGGACTTCCCCATGCGTATGCTGGACAACGATCCACTGCTCATGTCCACCGCACTGGCGCCGCGCGTGATGACTCAGACAGAGGTCGATGTCATCAAGGGCATTTCAACGGCGCTGGAGGCGCATTCGAGCTCCGGGCTGCATGCCCATGATGCGCAGCCGGCCCTGCTGGTGGCCTTGAATGGCGACGTGCTGGGCAACCCGGATGCCAAGATCTCGCTGTCCGTGCCCAAGCAGACGCAGGTGATCGCGGGCCGCGATATTGTGGATCTGGGCCTGCGTCTGCAGCACAACTCCGCCAATGACGTCAGCCTGCTGCAGGCGGGCCGCGACGTGGTCTATACAACCCAGGCCATCGGATCTGCAGGATCGCCGAGCACCGTCGCCGTGCTGCTGGGCGGTGCGGGACGGCTGGAGGTGATGGCCGGGCGCAATGTGGACCTGGGCAATAGCTTCGGCATTGTTACGCGCGGCAACCTCGATAACGTCTATCTTCCCGAGGGCGGGGCGTCGGTGCGCGTGGTGGCGGGCGGCGCCAAGGCGCCGGACTACAGCGCCTATGTGGCCTTCGCCAGCAGCTATGGCTCCGCCAAGCTGGCCACCGATGCCGAGTTGTTGGCCCTGGCGATTGCGCTTGGCAAGGCCATCAGCCTGGACGTGGATCAGCAGACCGCGCAAAAGCTGGACTATGCCTTCTTCAAGAGCCTGCCCAAGGCGGAGCAGAATCGCTTTTATGGCCTGGTGGCCCGAACCGAGAAGCTCTTCAATACGGGCACCGAGCCGCCAGCGTTTGAGCGCTGGCCGGCAGCGGTGCTGACGCAGCTCTCAGCCTTTATCGATAGCCTGGGCGCACGCCTGAACCCTGAGCAGGCCTGGGCCGAGCTGCGTGCCTTGGATGCTAAAAAGCAAAGCGAATTCTTGGCCACACAGCCGGAGCTGGTTCAGCGCCTGGCACAGAGAAGCGCAGCGCTGCAGCAGACGCTGGCAGCGGGGAATACCGAGGCCCTGGATGCGAGCTTCTTTGCCGGTCTGGTCGAGACCGGCAAGGCCGGCGAGAAGACGGCGGATGGCAAGGTCATTGAAGGCAGCCTGAAGTCCTTCGATGCATTGATTGCCAGCATGTTCCCAGACGCCGCCGCGTCGGCCGGCGGCGACATCTCCAACTTCGGCAGCCAGATCAAGACCGAGCAGGGTGGCGCGGTGACGCTCTATGCGCCTGCGGGCTCGACCTACGCTGGCCTGACCTTGGGGTATCCGGTCAAGTTGCCTTCCAACCAGGGCATCTTCACGGTGCGCGGCGGGGCGGTGAATGCGCTGGTGGAGAAGGACTTCCTCGTCAACCAGGGCCGCGTCTTCACGCTGGGCGGTGGTGACATCACGTTGGTGTCCCAGCGCGCCGATATCGACGCGGGCAAGGGCTCCAAGACCGCGGCGTCGGCGCCGCCGCCGCTGATCACGGTGGATCCGAACGGCAGTATCGCTGTGGACGTGTCGGGCTCAATCAGCGGCTCCGGCATCGCCACGCTGAAAACGCGAGCGGACACCGCTGCAGGTGATGTCTATGCGATTGCGCCGCGCGGCGTGTTCGATGCGGGCGATGCGGGCGTGCGCTCCAGCGGCTCGGTGCTGGTGGTTGCCCCCATCGTGCTGAACGGCGACAACATCTCGGCCGGCGGCACGGTGGTGGGCTCTGGCGTGACGGTGGCCGCGCCCTCGGTCGGCACGGTCGCTGCCCCCACCAACGCCACCCCCAAGGACGACGAGCTCAGCAAGGCTGCGGCCAATCCAGGCTCGGCCGAGCGCAGCCTGCCGCTGACGGTTGATGCCCTGGGCTATGGGCCGAACGGCGAAGCGGGCGCTGACAGCGCACCCGACGCCAAGCCGGACGCCAGCGACCCCGAGAGCGAAGACGAAAAGAAAAAGAAGAAAAAGAAATGAACAACCCGCCTGCATCCTCAACTCTTTGCCGTTTCACGCCGACCGATATGACCTCCAGCCAGCGAACCGAATTGACGAAGCTCCCGGCACGGTGCCGCGCGCTGCTGGCCTCCATGCTTGCGATGCTGATGCTGGCGCAGCCCCTGTGTGCCTCGGCCGCCGACTGGGCGCACAAGAAGAAGTTCACCATCGACACCACGACCAGTGGCGCCGAGATCAAGGAAGAGCTGAGCCAGCTGCCGGTGCTGCTGCGCCTGCACAGCGGCAACTTCAGCTTCGCGCAGGCCAAGCCCGATGGCGCCGATCTGCGCTTCTTCGCCGCCGACGGCAAGACGCCGCTGAAGTACCAGATCGAGAACTACGACGCCGCCAACGAGCTGGCCAATGTCTGGGTCACGCTGCCCAAGCTGGCGGCCAACTCCAAGGCCGATTCGCTGGTGATGGCCTGGGGCAATGAGAGCGCCACCGCTGCCGCAGAGGCCAAGGGCGCTTACGACGCGGCGCAGATCTTTGTCTATCACTTTGGTGGCGTGGGCGTGGTCAAGGATGCGACCGACAATGGCAACCATGCCAGCGCCTCGGGCGCGCAACTGCAGGCCGCTGGCCCGATTGGCGCGGCGCTGACCTTCCGGGGCAGCGACCGTGTGGACGTGCCGGCCTCGGCCTCGCTGAAGCTGCAGCCTTCATCGGGATTCACCTTCACGGCCTGGGTCAAACCCACAGGCAATGGCGCCGGCAGCCTGCTGGCCATGGGCGACAGGGCCAAGGGCCTGCGCATCGGCCTGGCCGGCGTGACGCTCAATGTCGGCACGCCGGCGGCCGCCGCCTCGACGGCCACCACAGCACTCCAGGCCGGCATCTGGCAGCATGTGGCGGTGGTCGTTGCGGGAGGCAAGGCGAGCTTCTATGTCGACGGCAATCCGGCCGGCAGCGCTGCGCTGAACGTCGGAGAGCTCAGCGGCGAGGCCGTCATCGGCGAAGGCTTCCAGGGTGAGCTTGACGAGGTGACGCTGGCCGGCACGGCGCGCTCGGCCGACTATGTGAGGGCGCTCGCGCTCAGCCAGGTGGCCGACTCGCCGATGCTCAGCTTTGCCGACGAAGAGGGCGGCGGCGAGAGCGTGTCCTACTTCGCCATCCTGATCTCCTCGGTGACCATCGACGGCTGGATCGTGATCGGCCTGCTGGCCGTGATGGCGGTCATTAGCTTCTACGTGATGATCAGCAAGGCGCTGATGCTGCGCGTGGCCAATCGCGCCAACGATGCGTTTCTCGACGTCTTCAAGAACAAGTCGACCGAGCTGCTCTCGCCCGGCCATGCCGATATCGACACGGTGAAGCGCGACCCGCGCAGCCCGCAGTCGTCCATCTATCGGCTCTACGAGATCGGCCTGTTCGAGGTCAGCAAGCGCTTTGAGCAGCAGAGCAAGGCGGGCAAGGAGCACAAGCTGACGGCCTCCGGGCTCGAAGCCATCCGCGCCTCGCTCGATGCGGCGATGCTGCGCGAGAACCAGAAGTTCAACAGCGGCATGGTGCTGCTGACCATCGCCATCTCGGGCGGCCCTTTCCTGGGCCTGCTGGGCACCGTGGTCGGCGTGATGATCACCTTTGCGGCGATTGCCGCCGCCGGCGAGGTCAACGTCAACTCCATCGCGCCGGGTATCGCCGCCGCGCTGGTGGCGACCGTGGCCGGTCTGGGCGTAGCGATCCCCGCGCTGTTTGGCTACAACTGGCTGGCTTCGCAGATCAAGAACGTCTCCAGCGACACGCAGGTGTTTCTGGACGAGTTCGTGACCAAGTTGGCCGAGATGCACGCGGACTGATTGCCGCCACCAGTCGCCGGAGCCCAGCGTGCACATCCAAGAAGAAAACCAGCCCTTCGACGACATCAATGTCACGCCGATGCTGGACCTTGCCTATGTGCTGCTGGTGATCTTCATCATCATGACGACGGCCTCGGTGCAGGGCGCCAAGGTGACGGTGCCCAAGACCAAGGCGAGCGCGAGCCTGGCCAAGTCGCATCTGAAGGCGATCACCGTGTCCGAGTCGGGCGACATCTTTCTGGATGCCTATCCGGTCACGCTGGAGCAACTGGAGGACCGGCTCATCCAGCTCAAGAACGTCTACCCCTCGCAGCCCATGGTCATCAAGGGCGATGCGCGCGCGCAGTACCTGAAGGTCATGCAGGTGCTGGAGGTCTTGAAGCGGGTAGACATCACCGACATCGGCCTGGTGACCGGCCGCGCGGCGGCGCAATGAAACGGCGGCGATCATGAAAGTTCAAGACGAAGCCAAGCCCTACGACACGATCAACGTCACGCCGATGTTGGATCTGGCCTATGTGCTGCTGGTCATCTTCATCCTGATGACCACGGCCTCGGTCTCGGGCCTGAAGATCGATCTGCCCAAGCCCAGCAACAAGCCCAGCACCGAAGAGAAGAAAGAGATCCGCATCATCCAGATCCAGCCCGACGGCAGCCTGCTGCTGAACGGTGCGGCGATTTCGGCCGGCGAGCTGGAGGGGCGACTGGCCACGGCGATGGCGCGCGACCCCAAGACCTCCATCGTCATCAAGGGCGATCCGCAGGCCTATTACGCGATGGTGGTCGACATCATCGATATGGCTGCGCGCCTGAACATCAGCAACGTCGGCCTGGTGACGGCCCGGATCGGAACCTGAATGAGCAGCGCCGTCCTCAGCTCAGAGCAGCGGCCCTCCAGGCGCTGGGTGCTGCCCATCATTGCGGTGGTCGTGCTGAGCCTGGCGGGACTGTTGAGTTATTACATCCGCGATCTGATGGGGCACAGCCAGACGGCCAAGAAGCCGCCCAAGATCAGCCTGATGACGCCTCCCGCGCCACCGCCGCCGCCGCCCCCGCCAAAGTTCGAGAAGAAGCCCGAGCCACCCAAGGAGCAGAAGGAAATCAAGATGGCGCAGCCGGTTCAGAAGGTGGACAGTCCGCCGCCCGCGCCCTCCAACGATCTGAAGATGGACGGCCCGGCCGGCAACGGCCCGAGCGCCTTCGGCAGCGGCACCATCACGAGCGAGGACCTGAGCAAGTTCAGCGCATCTGGCAAGCCCGGCGGCACCGGCACTGGCGCTGCCGCCGGCATGTTCAACCCCTACACCAACTACACCAATCTGGCCAAGGGCGAGCTGCAGCGCTATCTGAGCAAGCGCGAGGCGCTGCGTCGCAAGCGCTATGCGCTGGAGGTCCACCTCTGGGTGGCGCCAACCGGTGCGGTCAACCGCTTCGAGCTGGTGGGCCGCAGCGGCGACAGCGAGATTGACGAAGTGATTTCACAGGCCATGGCGGCGATGCCTAGCCTCTCCCAGGCCCTGCCGGCCCATATGCCGATGCCGATCCGACTGCGCATCACCACCGGCGCCTGAACCGCAAGACATCTGAATCATCAAGAGCACCATCATGAGCAAGACCTACTTCCCCGGCAAACGAAAAGCCATCGCGGTGTGGACGACAGCGGCTTTGCTGAGCCTGCCGCTGGCAGCACACGCCGATGAGCGCGAAGACCTTGAGAAGCTGCGCGCCACCGTGCTGAGCCTGATCGACACCCTGGTCAAGACCGGCATCCTGCCGCGCGACAAGGCCGACGCGATGATGCGCGATGCCCAGCGCCGGGCCACCGAGGTGCTGGCCCAGGCACCACCACCCGAGGTGGGCGCCGACGGCAAGAAGATCGTTCGCGTGCCCTATGTGCCCGAAGCCGTGCGCGTGCAGATGCGCGAGCAGATCAAGGCCGAGGTGCTGGCGCAAACCCGTGGCGAAGCGCCGAACTGGGGGGCGCCAGCCGCTCCTGGCGTCAAGAGCGCTGAAGCCACCGAGGCGCGCAGCCGTCTGCAGATCGAGGCCGATATGCGCTTGCGCGCCGAGTCGATCCGCCCGACCTCCGACAACACGGCGGCCAAGCTGGTCAGCATCGGCAATCCTGATGTGACACGTGCGCCGGATATCTGGTCCAACACCGCCTTCAACACCCAGCAGCACCAGGACCGCACGCGGGTGCGCGCCCGGATGGGCTTCAACTACGAAGTGGCTGACGGTGTCGACGCCGGCATGTCGATCACGACGGGCAGCACTACCGGCCCGACCTCGACCAACCAGACCATGGCCACCGGCGCCAGCCAGAGCCCGGGCTTCTTCAACAAGTACGGCGCGGTCATCGACAAGGCCTTCATCAAGTACGAGCCGTTCAAGGGTATTTCCTTGAGCGGCGGCCGCATCCGCAATCCCTTCATCGCCACCGATCTGGTCTGGGCCGACGACCTCAGCTTCGAGGGCTTTGCGCTGGCCTGGAAGGCGCCGTCCGGCACGCTGCTGGACAGCTTCGCCACGGCGGGCTGGTTCCCGCTGGCCTTCACCGCGCCGGGCCAGTCGCGCCACCGCGATCTGCTGGCGCTGCAGACCGGCTTCAACTGGCAGTTGGGCGTGAAGGAGAACCGCCTCAAGGTGGCGGCTGCGCTCTATGCCTATAGCGGCATCGAGGGCGTGAAGGAGACGACGACCGACAAGAGCCTGGTGCCCGACTATGTGCTGCGCTCCGAGTACGGCGCGGGCTTCCGTCAACGCGGCAACACGCTGTTCCGCATCAACACGAACTCCTTCTACGACAGCGCCACCAACTGGGGCCTGGCCTCGGGCTTCCGCGAGCTGGACCTGACGGCCTCGCTCGATGTGGCGCAGTTCGATCCGCTGCATGTGATCGTCAGCGGCGACATCGTGCGCAATCTCGCCTTCGACCGTGGCGCGATGCAGCGCCGCACTGGCATGAACATCCAGGATGGCAGCGCGATCGGCTATATGGCCAAGGTGCAGATCGGTGCGCCGGTGGTCAAGGTGGCGGGCGACTGGAATGTCTCGCTGGCCTATCGCCGCCTGGGCAGCGATGCGGTGCTGGACGCCTTCACGAATTCGGATTTCGGTCTGGGCGGCACCAACAACAAGGGCTTCACGCTGGGCGCGAACCTCGGTCTGGCGCGCAACACCTGGCTGGGTGCGCGCTGGATGTCGTCGGAGGCGCTGGACTCGCTGGTGCCGGTGGTGCGCAGCAATTCCAGCAAGACCAAGTTCTCGATCGACACCTTCCAGTTCGATCTGAACACGCGTTTCTGAGCGAGGCCATCGTGAACAAGCGCGCTTCATCATTGGCAGGGTTCGCACTGCTGGTTGGCCTGTTGCTGGCCCAGCCGGCCCTGGCTGAGAAGGACAGCAAGGAGCAGGTCCGCAGCCTGCAGCAGCGCGTGCGCGCGTCCGAGCAGGCCAAGGCTCAGCTGGCGCAGCAAAAGGCCGAGCTGGATCAGCAGCTCAAGGCCGGCAGCGACAAGCTTGAAGCCACGCGGCGCAGTGCGGAGGCTGCTGAGCGCAAGCGATCAGTCTTGGCCAAGGAATTGGAGACGGCGGCTGCGGAGAAGGCTGAGCTGGCGGAGCGGCTGGTCGCATTGGAAGCCAAGCTCGCCGCTACCGAGGTGACGCTGGCCGACAGCAGCGCCAAGCTCGACAAGACCGCCGGCCTGCTCGGCCGCAGCGAGCTGAACAACCGCCAGCTCGTTGACACCCTGGGCCAGCGCACCCAGTCGCTGGCGGAATGCAGCAGCAAGAACGAGAACCTCTACCAGGTGGGCGCCTCGCTGATGGGTGAACTGGCGGCCAAGGGCGCGGGCGGCCTGCTGGGCAAGGAGCCCGTCACCGGCCTGGCCCGCGTGGCGCTGGAGAACAAGGTCGAGGAATACCGCGACCAGCTGGAGCAGCAGCGCCTGGCCCAGGCCAAGGCGCAGGAGGACGCCCAGCGCAGGGCCACGATGCAGTGGCTGGACGAGCAGCGCGCCTTGCGTGAGCAGGCCGAGCAGCGCCAGGCGGAGCTGGACCGCGCCAAGCAGGCCAAGCTCAAGCAGCAGTCCGATCTGGACAAGTGGACCCGCAAGATCAAGTCCATGTTCGACAACCTCGAATGGTGATCCGGCTGCGATGCCGTCCATCCCACAGGAGTTCCTCTTGAATCCCCACACCGCTTTGCCCCGGCCCATGCGTGGCTTCACCTTGCTGGAGCTGCTGGTGGTGATCGTCATCATCGGCATGCTGGCGGCCTATGTCGGCCCCAAGTATTTTTCGCAACTGGGCAAGTCCGAGGTGACGATCACCAAGGCGCAGATCGAGGGCTTCGAGAAGGCGCTCGACACCTACCGCCTGGACATGGGCCACTATCCCAGCACCGAGCAGGGCCTGGCGGCCCTGTTCGCCAAGCCCGCCGAGGGCGGCGAGCGCTGGAACGGCCCTTACTTGAGCAAGACGGTGCCGCGTGACCCCTGGGGCCATGCCTATGTCTATCGCAATCCGGGCAGCCATGGTGCGTTTGACATCGTGTCCTATGGCTCCGACGGCCAGCCGGGCGGCAGCGGCGAAGCCGCCGACATCAGCAACTGAAGCCAGCAAAGCCAGCGGCCACTGATGCGCGAGATCAACCCAACACAAGCCCATGCGCTTTGATGTCCACACCATCTCGCCAGACAACCTGGTGTCGCGCCTGACGATAGACGCGGCAGACGAGGCGCAGGCGCGCGAGCTGGTCGCCAGCCGGGGCCTGATCGCTGCCACGGTGCGGCCGGCTGCGGTGTCATGGCTGGGTGACTGGTCGGGCAAGCTCTCTGGCGGCACGCGCTTCTCGGTCGAGCTGTTCAGCCAGGAGCTGCTGGCCCTGCTCAAGGCCGGCCTGAGCCTGGTCGAGGCGCTGGAGGCCTTGCTGGAGAGGGAGGCGCAGCCGGGCACGCGCGCCGTGCTGACGCGGTTGCTGAACGGCCTGCGCGAAGGCAAGCGCTTCTCGAACGTGCTGGCCGAGCAGTCCGAGATCTTCAGCCTGCTCTATGTGGGCATGGTGCGCACGGCCGAGGGCACCAGCGATTTGCCGCGCTCGCTGGAACGCTTCATCGACTACCAGCAGCGCCTCTCGACGCTGCGCAACAAGATCGTCAGCGCGGCCATCTACCCGGCCATCCTGCTGCTGGTGGGGGGCTCGGTCAGCACCTTCCTGATCTGCTTTGTGGTGCCGCGTTTTGCCGAGGTCTATCAGGGCACGGGCCGCAGCCTGCCGTGGATGTCGCAGCTGCTGCTGGACTGGGGCCAGTTCGCGGGCGAGCATGCGGCCGCCGTGGCGCTGGTGGCGCTGAGCGCTGTTGCCGCGCTGGTCATCGTCATTCGCCATGTGCTGAAGACCCGGGGCGTGGCGGCGCTGCTGTCGCTGATCCCTGGTGTGGGCGAGCGCATCTGGATCTACGAGCTGTCGCGCCTGTACCTGGGCCTGGGCATGCTGGTGGAGGGTGGCATTCCCATCGTGGCGGCCATGCACACCATCGACGGCATCGTCTCGCCACGGGTCCAGCTCGGCCTGCGCGCGGCGCGTGCCCTGGTGGAGGCCGGCACGCCGTTCTCGGAGGCTTTTGAAGCGAAGCAGCTGACCACGGCGGTCTCGCTGCGCATGCTGCGCGTCGGCGAGCGCACCGGCGAGATGGGCTCGCTGCTGATGCAGTCGGCCGCGTTCTATGACGGCGAGATCAGCCGCTGGATCGACCGCTTCACCCGCACCTTTGAGCCGCTGCTGATGGCGGCCATTGGCCTCGTGGTCGGCGTGATCGTCGTGATGCTCTATATGCCGATCTTCGATCTGGCCGGGAATATGTGATGAACGCGCTGAGTGAATCGAGCGAGCTGTTGAGCGCGTCCAAGCCGGTGGCTGCGCTGGATG
>Ga0302291_10000266_pt1 | contig 14937 bp, 15 predicted proteins | sample III_Fen_N1_4_FD_194548 | JGI IMG/M metagenome (GOLD analysis project Ga0302291, IMG submission 194548) | Peat permafrost microbial communities from Stordalen Mire near Abisko, Sweden - III_Fen_N1_4 | ecosystem: Environmental > Terrestrial > Soil > Wetlands > Permafrost | place: Sweden: Abisko... | reverse complement strand
GCAGAGGTCGGCGCCCGATCGCAGTGGTTGGTACGTCAACCAACCTACCCATAAAGTGGACCTGTGCCGACGACAACGTGCCGCGCGTGGTGGCCCGCCTGACGGCGGACCCCCGATCGAGCACACCCTCATCCACGGCCGCCCACGGGCGGCCGTTCCTCGTTGTCCCGCCGGTCGAGCGGAGGCGAGACCCAGGCCGTTCCGGGGCCACACCCAGGAGCAACCCATGGACCGCAGCCTCTCCCTGATCACCCCGACCGGACACCTCACCCTCGGCAACCTGCTCGGCGCTCTGCGCGGCATGGTCGCCGGGCAGGAGACCGGCGACTCCTGCTACGGCGTCAGCGACCTGCATGCGATGACGACGCCACACGACCCCGCCGTGCTGCGGGAGGCGATCGCCGAGGTGTCGACCCTCCTCCTCGCTGCGGGCCTCGACCCGGCTCGCGCCACGCTGTTCCGGCAGAGCCAGGTGCCGGCGCACCGTGAGCTCGCCTACCTGCTCGAGTGCACGGCGTACACCGGCGAGCTGAACCGGATGATCCAGTTCAAGGAGAAGGGCCGCGGCGTCGTGTCCACCCGGGTCTCGCTCTACACCTACCCGGTGTTGATGGCGGCGGACATCCTGCTGTACCGGCCGTCGTCGGTGCCGGTCGGGGACGACCAGCGGCAGCACGTCGAGCTCACCCGCGACCTGGCGATCCGCTTCAACCACACCTACGGGCGCGTCTTCACCGTGCCCGAGGTGACGCTGCCGAGGGTCGGCGCGCGGGTGATGGACCTGCAGTCGCCGACGTCCAAGATGTCGAAGTCGGACCCCGTCGGCACCGGCGTGATCCGACTGCTCGACCCGCCCGACGTCGTGCGCCGCAAGGTCGCGCGGGCGGTGACGGACTCCGACACCGGCCCGGACGCCGTACGGGCGGACCCGGCGAAGCCGGGCGTCACGAACCTGCTCGACATCCTGGCCGCGTGCGGGGGATCGGCGTCCGGGATCACCACCTACGGCGCACTCAAGGCGGCGGTCACCGACGCGGTGGTGGCCGTGCTCGAGCCTGTGCAGAAGAAGTACGACGAGCTGGCCGCGGACCCGGCGTACGTCGCCTCCGTCTTCGCCGACGGCTCCGCCCGCTGCCGCGACGTCACCGCCTCGGTCCTCGCCGACGCCGGCGCCGCGATGGGGCTGTGAGGGCGTCTGCGTCGGGATACCCGGCTCGCCGGGGATCCCTGCACTTCTCGGCCATTGCAACCCCTGAGAAGTGCAGGGAGTGACCATGTGGTGTGACGCGTGTGACGGTCCGGAACCCTCGGCCAGCTCGGATCCACCGGCGACCGGCTCCGGAGCTGCCCACGACAGTCAGGCTGCGGTGAGGTGGGCCGAGACACACTCGAGGCGTGGCGACCACCGTCCTCGCCGTCCGACACCAGGTACGCCGACACGCCACCGCCGTCGACGCAGCCCTGGTCTACGTCGGGCTGCGCGTGGTCAGCACCGCGGTCATCCTGCTCGGGCAACGGGACCAGCCCGCGGTCACGGGCCTGAGCCGCGCGCCGTACCTCGGGATGGTGAGCCACTGGGACGGCCAATGGTTCCGCTCCATCGCGTTGTCGGGCTACCCGCGACACCTACCGCACGACCTCGCGGGCGCGATCACGATGAACCAGTGGGCGTTCTACCCCGGGTTCCCGTTCATGACCCGCGCGGTGATGCAAGGGACCGACACCGGCTTCGCGGCCGCCGCCTCGCTCCTCGACCTGGTCTGCGGGCTGGTCGCCGCGATAGCTATGGCGCGGCTGCTGGAAACCCGGATCCCGCGCACGGCCGCTCTCTCCATGGTCGGGGTGTGGGCCGCACTACCGATGGCGCCGAGTCTTCAGCTGGGCTACTCGGAGGCGCTGGCGCTGGCACTGCTCTCCCTCACCCTGCTCTGGCTGCAGCGTGAGCGATGGGGACGCGCGGCCGTGGCGGCCCTACTGCTCGGGCTCACCCGCCCGATGCTCCCGCCTCTGGCCGTGGTGTTCGGCGTCGCGGTATGGCTGCGGTGGCGACGCCGCGTCGACGACCCGCTGGCACCGGCGGAGCGACGACGGATGGTCGCGGGCCTGCTCGCGACCCTCGCCGGATCCGCCCTCTGGCCCGCGACCGCATGGTGGGTCACCGGCGTTCCCGATGCGTACTCCCGGACCGAGGCCGTCTGGCACCACGGGAGCATGGCTCCGTTCGCGGGCCTCGCCGCCCTACACCCCGTGGTCTGGCACGGGCACGTCCTCTGGCTCCGCGTCGCCGTCCTCGCGGCGCTCGGTGTGTGCGCGGCACTCACCGTCGTCGCCGTACGGTCGCCGCGGATCGACCCGCTGCTGTCCACCTGGTGCCTGGCGTACCTCGTCTTCGACGCGGCTGTGGGGAACATGCACGCCGACGAGTTCCGGTTGCTGCTGCCGCTGTTCCCCTTGGTCGCGGTCGCCTGCGGAGTCGCCTCCACGACGCTGGCGACCCGGTGGCGCGAGCGCGCGGGGCTCGGTATCGCGCTCGGGATCGTCGGCCAGTACGCCTGGGTGATGCTGTGCGTCCGCTTCCTCCCGGGTGTCCCGCGGGCACCGTGACCGGCTCGGCCGCGATGGGGGTGTGAGGGCCCTTCGTCGGGATACCCGGCTCACCGGGGATTCCTGCACTTCTCGGCCAATGCAACCCCTGAGAAGTGCAGGGAGTGCCTCCGGGATGGGGCACGAGTGACCGGTGTTGTCAGGGGCCCCCGTCAGCGTGGACGGGCGTAGAGCGGGTTCGTCCTCCGGTCAGGAACCCTCGGCGAGCTGCGACGAGCGGTCCCGCGCGGCCTCCATGGCGGCCAGGAAGGCGGCCCGCACCTTGTGGATCTCCAGCTCGCGCAGGGCCGCCGCGGTGGTGCCGCCGGGCGAGGTGACCTGCTCGCGCAGCACGACCGGATGGGCCCCGGTCTCGCGCAGCATCTTGGCCGACCCGACCACGGTCTGTACGACGAGCTCGGTCGAAGTCGAGCGCGGCAGGCCGAGGTGGACGCCGGCCTCGATCATCGCCTCGACCACGAAGAAGAGGTACGCCGGGCCGGAGCCGGAGATGGCCGTCACGGCGTCCATCTGCTTCTCGGGGACCCGCAGCACGCGTCCGGTCGAGCCGAGCAGCTCCTCGGCGATCGCGAGGTGCTCCTCGTCGCAGTGGGAGCCGGCCGCGATCGCGGCCATGCCCTCGTCCACGAGCGCCGGGGTGTTGGGCATGACGCGGACCACCGCCGTGCCGGCCGGCAGCCGCGACTCGAGGAAGTCGGTGGTGATGCCGGCCGCGAGCGAGACCACGAGCTGGCCCGGCCGCACCTCGCCACCGATCTCCTCCAGCAGGGCCGCCATGTCCTGCGGCTTCACGACCAGGGCCAGGGTGTCGGCCCGCTCGGTGGCCTCGAGGTTGGAGACGACGGAGACGGCGTACTTCTCCTCGAGCTCGCGGGCGCGCTCGGGGCGCTTCTCCCCCACGAGCAGCGCGGCGACCGGCCTCCCGGCGCGGACCAGGCCCGACAAGAGGGTCTCGCCCATGACACCGGCGCCGAGGATGGCCGTGACCTGCGACGACGAGGACATGGGATACGCCTACTTCTTGGAGACCAGGGACCGGACGAAGAATGTCAGGTTCTGCGGGCGCTCGGCGAGACGTCTCATGAGGTAGCCGTACCACTCGGTGCCGTAGGGGATGTAGACGCGCACCGTCTCGCCGGCGTAGGCCAGCCGGCGCTGCTCCTCGGGGCGGGCGCCGTAGAGCAGCTGGAACTCGTAGCTGCCGGCACCGCGGCCGTAGCGGCTCGCGAGCGACGAGGCGATCGTGATGATCCGCGGGTCGTGGGTCGCGATCATCGGGTAGCCCTGGCCCGCCATCAGCACCTTCAGGCAGCGGATGTAGGACCGGTCGACGTCGGTACGGCCCTGGAAGGCGACCGACTCGGGCTCGTCGTACGCCCCCTTGCAGAGGCGGACGCGCGAGCCCTCGTAGGCGAGGGCCCGGCAGTCGGCCTCGGTGCGGTGGAGGTAGGCCTGCACGACCGCCCCCGTCTCGGGGAAGTCCTTGCGGAGCTCGCGCAACGTCGCCAGCGTCGCGTCGGTGGTGGTGTGGTCCTCCATGTCGAGCGTGACCGTGGTGCCGGCGTTGCGGGCCGCCCGGCAGATGGTGCGGGCGTTCTCGAGCGCGATCTTGTGGCCCTGCTGGGGCAGCGCCTGCCCGATCGCGGAGAGCTTGACCGAGACCTCGGCGTGACGGGTGAGCCCCCGCGCGGACAGCGCGGTGAGGAGGTCGAGGTAGGCGTGGACCGTGGCGTCGGCCTGGTCCACGTCGAGGGTGTCCTCACCGAGGTAGTCGAGGGTGACGCGGAGGTCGTCGCCGACCAGCCGCGCGGTGGCGTCCACGGCGTTCGCGGCGGCCTCGCCGGGCACATAGCTGCGGACGATCCCCGCCGACACCGGCATCCTCGTCACGAGGTTCTTCACCTTCTCGCTCCGGGCGAGCAGGAGCAGCGGTTGGCGGAGCAACGACATGCCCACCAGGCTACTTCCTGGGGTCGGCCGGCGAGGGCGCGGCGTCCTACGGCGTACGGCGGCGCAGGGTCGCTGCCCCGAGGGCCAGCGCTGCCAGCGCGAACGCCGCCACGATGCCCACGTCTCGCCAGACCTCGGCGGTCGCGGTGCTGTCGATGAGCCCCTGCATCGCGTCGGTCGCGTAGGAGAGCGGGAGCACGTCGCTGATCGCACTGAGCACCGTGGGCATCTGGTCGCGCGGCACGAACAGCCCGCACAGCAGGATCTGCGGGATCACGAACAGCGGCATGAACTGCACGGCCTGGAACTCGGTCTGCGCGAAGGCGCTGACGAAGAGGCCGAGCGCCGTACCGAGCACGGCGTCGGCGACCGCGACGAGCCCGAGCAGCCAGACCGGGCCTGCGACGTCGAGTCCGAGCGGGCCGACGCTCAGCGCGACCACCAGCGCAGCCTGCGCGGTGGCCACGACGCCGAAGGCCAGCGCATAGCCGCCGAGGAAGTCGAGCTTGCCCATCGGCATCGCTAGCAGCCGCTCGAGCGTGCCGGAGCTCCGCTCGCGCAGGGTGGTGACGCTGGTGACCAGGAACATCACGATGAACGGGAAGATCGCCAGCAGCCCGGGCCCGAACCGGTTGAACAGATCTCCCGGCTGGTCCTTGAACATCCACCACAGCAGCGTGATCAGGATGCACGGGAGGACCAGCAGCATGGCGACCGTACGCCGGTCGCGTCGCAGCTGGGTGAGCACCCGCGCAGTGACGGCGAGCAGGATCCGGGGGGTCATCGTGGGCTCTCCTCTCCGGCAGCCGCGTCGACCAGGACCAGGAAGGCGCCCTCGATGTCGGCGGTACCGGTCTGCTCGCGGATGTGGTCGGGCGTGTCGTCGGCGATGATCCGGCCCTCGCGCATGAGGAGCAGCCGGTCACAGCGGTCGGCCTCGTCCATCACGTGGCTGGAGACGAAGACCGCGGCGCCCGCGTCGGCCAGCCGGTGGAACAGCCCCCACAGGTCGCGGCGGAGCACGGGGTCGAGGCCGACGGTCGGCTCGTCGAGCACCAGCAGGTCGGGGCTCCCGAGCAGCGCGACGGCCAGGCTCACGCGGGAGAGCTGGCCTCCGCTGAGGCGTCCCACCACCTGGTCGGCGTGCCCGGCGAGGTCCACCCGCTCGATGGCCGCTGCGACCGAGGCGGCGTCGCCACCGAGCACGCGCGAGAAGAACGTGAGGTTCTCGCGGACCGTGAGGTCGGTGTACACACTGGGGTCCTGGGTGACGTAGCCGAGCCGGTCACGCAGCTCCTTGCTGCCCGCCTCGATGCCGTCGATCCGCACACTGCCGCTGGTGAGCATCTGGACGCCGACCAGCGAGCGCATGAGGGTGCTCTTGCCGCAGCCGCTCGGCCCCAGGAGCCCGGTGACGCTGCCCTGCTCGATGGTGAGGTCGAGACCGTCCAGGACGCGTCGCTGCCCGCGGTCCACGGTCAGCCCCCGGATCTCCACCAGGTTATTCATCATGTGTTGAATTATTCGCCACGCACCCGCCCGGGTCAACCTCTGCGGCACGACTCGGGTCTTCCGGCCCGGTCCGAGGTGCCCTCCGTCCATCGGTGGAGCCGGGCGCGTGGCGCCACGGCTGGATGACCAGGGTGTGAACCGGGGCCGCCCGACCGGTGCACAGTCATTCCGGCAACCCGCGGACGAGTCGCACGGGTCGCGGACGGGCCGCGGACGTGGCACCCCGCGGACGGGGCCGGGGTCGGTCCGGACCAGATCCGCCTCGGGCCTGGTCGGTCAGCGCGTCAGGGGAGATCGCCGGTGAGGTAGCGCTGGATCGTCGGGGCGTACGCCGCGACGACGGCGTCGGTGGGAAGCGAGGCGAGGGGTTCGAGCGCGAGGACGTAGCGACCGAGGACGATCCCGAACATCTGGCTGGCGACCAACGACATCCGCAGGTCGGGACGGTCCAGCCCCAGTGCGCGCCCGACGGGGTTGAGCACCACCGGCAGGAAGCCCTCGCGGAGCAGGTGGCTGGCCGAGGGGTCGAGCAGGGTACGGGCGAGCGCGACGAAGACGGGCGTGTTCACCGGGTCGTCCCAGACCCCCACGAAAACCCGGAGCACCCGCTCACCCGCACCCTCCGGCCCACCGACCAAGGCCGGAGCGATCGCCTCGCGAGGGTCGACCGGCAGCTCGAGGGCGGCGACGAAGAGGTCGTCCTTGGTACCGAAGTAGTGATGGACCAGCGCCGCGTCGACACCGGCAGCGGAGGCGATGCCTCGGATCGTCGTACCGGCGTAGCCCTTGCCGGCGAACGACGTACGCGCCGCAGCCAGGATCGCGGCCCGGGTGTCCGGCGCACCGGGGCGCCGGCCCCGAGGCGTGCTCACGGGGTCGCGTCCTCCTCGGCCACGACGAAGTGCTCACGGGCGAACTCCAGGGACTCGCGCAGGTCGGACTCGCGCTCGCCACGCGTGCTCGCCTTGCGGGTGTTGATCTCGAGGACGATGTGGCCGTCGTACCCCTCCGCCGCCAGGTGCCCCAGGAAGCCGGCGGCATCCATGGCCCCGCGACCGGGCACCAGGTGCTCGTCCTTGGCCGAGCCCGAGCCGTCGGTCAGGTGCACGTGGCGCAGCCTCTCACCGAGCCGCTGAGCCATCCCCACCGGCGAGGACTGGGCGATCGCCGCATGCGAGAGGTCGATGGTGGCGTTGCGGTAGTTCTCGTCCGAGGGGTCCCACCCGGGGAGGTACATCTCGACACCACGGCGCGCCGAGGCCCGCCACGGGTACATGTTCTCGACGGCGAAGGCCAGGCCGGTCGACTCCTCCAGCGCCGCGATGCCGTCGACGAAGCCCGCGGCGTACTCCTTCTGCCAGCGGAAGGGCGGATGTACGACGACCACGTCGGCGCCGACTGCGTGCGCCATCTCGGCCGAGCGCTCGAGCTTGCCCCACGGGTCGGTCCCCCACACCCGCTGGGTGAACAGCAGACACGGCGAGTGGATCGCGCACACCGGGAGCTCGTGGTGGTCGGAGAGCTGCTTGACCGCCGCGGTCTGCTGGCTGAGGGCGTCGATGCCGACCATCACCTCGACGGCGTCGTAGCCCATGGATGCGGCATAGGCGAAGGCGTGCGCGCTCGACTCGGGGTAGACCGAGGCCGTCGACAGGGCGATCGTGGTCATGCGGGGTCCCCGCGGAAGCGCGAGCGCAGCGAGCGGTTTCGTGGGGAGCTCATCGCTGGTCCTTGTCGGAGAGCTGGTCGAGACGCTCGAGGATCACGCCCTCGCGCAGCGCCCACGGACAGATCTGCAGCTCGTCGAGACCGAAGATGTCCATCACCGCCTCGGCGACGAGTGCGCCGGGCACGATCTGGTGGGTCCGGCTCGGCGAGACGCCGGGCAGGTCGGCCAGGGCGGCGGCATCGGTGTCGATCAGCTTCGGGATCCACTTCTGCAGGTCGGCCAGCCCGAGCACCCGCTCGACGAGCGGGCCGTTCTCCGACGGGGCCGCGCCGCAGATGCGCGCCAGCGACCGGAAGGTCTTGGACGTCGCGGCCGCCATGTCGGGAGGGCCGCCGCGCAGGAGATGCCCTGCGTCCTGGGCGATGTCGGCCCGGATCTTCTTGCGCAGGGCACGGATCTCCTTCTCTCCCGGCATCCCGTCGCGGAAGTGCTCGCGGGCCAGCCGAGCGGCCCCGATCGGGATCGACCAGGCGACGTCGGGCTCCTCGTCGGAGCCGCCGGCGATCTCGAGCGAGCCGCCGCCGATGTCGAAGACCGCCAGCCGGCCGGCGGACCAGCCGAACCAACGACGTACGGCGAGGAACGTCAGTCGTGCCTCGTCGTCGCCCGGCAGGACGGCGATACGGACGCCGGTCTCGTCGGCGACGTGGTCGAGGACGGCGTCGCAGTTGCGGGCGTCGCGGACCGCGGACGTGGCGAACCCGAGCATGTCCAGCGCACCCTTGTCCTCGGCGACGACCACCGCGTCGGCGACGAACCTGGTCAGCGCCTTGATGCCGGACCGGGTGATCTCACCGTCCTCGAGGTGCTCGGCGAGGCGCAGCGGCTCCTTGTGGGAGTACGCCGGCAACGGGGCCGCGCCGCGGTGGGCGTCGACCACCAGGAGATGACCGGTGTTGGAGCCGATGTCGAGGACGCCGAGGCGCATGCGCCCGAATCTACCGGCCGCAGTGCGCCGGCAGGGCGGCCGCACCTCCCCCCGTAGGCTGGCGAGGTGCCCGAAGTCGACCTGGTCTTCCCCCGCGCCTTCGTCGAGTTCGCCGACCCGGGCGACTCCGATCAGGTCTTCCGCTGTGATCTCACGTGGCTCACGTCCCGCTACCACTGCATCTTCGGGCAGGGCTGCAAGGGGATCTACGCCGACGCCCCCGACACCGGCTGCTGCACGCTGGGTGCGCACTTCGCCGACAAGGGCGACGAGCGCCGGGTCGCCGGCTACGTCGGGCAGCTAGGGCCCGACCTGTGGCAGTTCCGGCCGACCGGCAAGGTCCGCAAGTCCGACTGGGTCGACACCGACGACGAGGGCGCGCGCAAGACGCGGGTCCTCGAGCACGCCGGGCAGTCGGCGTGCATCTTCCACAACCGCGAGGACTTCGCGACCGGCGCGGGCTGCGCCCTGCACTCGCTGGCGCTGCAGCAGGGACGCAACCCGCTCGAGACCAAGCCGGACGTGTGCTGGCAGCTGCCGATCCGGCGCACGTTCCGCACCGTCGAGCAGCAGGACGACACGTCGTACACCGAGGTCACGATCGGCGAGTACGACCGCCGCGGTTGGGGCCCGGGCGGGCACGACCTGGACTGGTACTGCTCCGGGAACACCGAGGCACACACCGCTCCGGAGCCGGTCTACGTGAGCAACGAGGCCGAGCTGGTCGAGCTCATGGGCCGACCGGCGTACGACGAGCTCGTCACGCACTGCGAGCGGCATCTGGCCGCGCGCGACCGCCTCGCGCTCCACCCCGCCGATCCGTCCTGAGTGGCAGGCCGGGAATTCTCGACATCAAGAAACCCGACCCCCCTGTCCGGGACCGCTGACGACGTGGCGCAGAATGCCCGCATGCGCCTGGACCATCTCAGTTTCGCCGCCGGCCCTGACGGCCTCGCCGGCACCGCCCAGCGCATCGGGGGGTTGCTCGGCCGTGACTTCGTCGACGGGGGCGTGCACCCGCGGTTCGGGACCCGCAACATGGTCCTGCCGCTCGCGGACCACACCTACCTGGAGGTGGTGGGGGTCCTCGACCACCCCGCCTCCGACAAGGCCCCGTTCGGCCAGGCCGTGCGGGCCCGCTCCGCCCTCGGCGGTGGCTGGCTCGGCTGGGTCGTCGCGGTGGACGACATCGCGACGGTCGAGAAGCGCCTCGGGCGCGAGGCCGCCGCCGGCAACCGTCATCGCCCCGACGGCACCGAGCTGCTCTGGAAGCAGATCGGCGTCAACGGCCTGATCTCCGACGCGCAGCTGCCGTTCTTCGTGCAGTGGCTCAGCCCCGACGAGCTGCACCCGTCGACCGGTGGCAGCTCCGAGTGGTCGCTCGCCTGCCTCGAGATCGCCGGCGACCCGCAGCGGGTCAGCGAGTGGCTGGGCGAGACCGTCGAGGCGCCGCTCGAGGACGTCAAGGTCGAGTGGGTCGCCCCGAACGGCACGCCGGGCATCATCGCCGCCCAGTTCCAGACCCCGAACGGGCTGGTCCGGGTCTGACCGGTCCCGGAGGCGTGCCTCGTGACGCCGTCCCGAGCCCGAACATCTGGCAGCACCCCGCGACGTACGAGCTGGAGAACCAGGCGGTCGACCGCGACGGTCTCCTCGAGGACGCCATGCGGGTCCGGGCCGACTGGGCCGGTCGCGTCGTCCTCGACCTCGGCTGCGGCACCGGCTTCCACCTCCCGCGCTTCGCGGAGACCGCGTCGCGCGTGTACGGCGTCGAGCCGCACCCCGGGCTGCTCCGCCTGGCTGCGCGGCGCACCCGGGCCCTGACGAGTGTCACGGTGCTGGCCGGCACCGCCCAGTCGGTCCCGCTGCCCGAGGCGTCCGTCGACGTGGTGCATGCCCGGTGGGCCTACTTCTTCGGGCCCGGCTGCGAGCCCGGGCTCGCCGAGCTCGATCGCGTCGTACGGCGCGGGGGCACGGCGTTCGTGATCGACAACGACGCCACCCGGTCGACCTTCGGCAGGTGGTTCCGGCGGGGCTACCCGGGCGTGGACCCGCTGGCCGTGGAGCGCTTCTGGGCCGGGCGCGGCTGGACGCGTACGCCGCTCGAGCTCGACTGGCGCTTCGACAGCCGGGCCGACCTGGAGTCCGTCGTCCGCATCGAGTTCACCCCCGAGGTCGCCGACGCCGTCCTCGCCGAGCACGAGGGCACGCGCGTCGACTACGCCGTCAACCTGTGGTCGAAGGACTACTGACTCACCCAGAGCTGAGGCGGACGGCGAGCGTCGGCGAGAGCAGCACGCCGGCACTGGCGACGGGGGGCGTGGAGAGCAGACCCTCGAGCGCCTTGACCAGCTCCACGGCCACCTGCTCGAGCGGCTGGCGCACGGAGGTCAGCCCACCCGGCACCACCTGTGAGACCTGGGAGTCGTCGAAGCCGACCACCGCGATGTCCTTGCCCCAGTGGATGCCACGGTCGCCCAGGGTGTGGAGCACCCCGAGCGCAAGCGTGTCGGAAGCGCACACGAACGCCGTCGGTCGAGCCTCGTGGAGCAGCACGGCCGCGGCCTCGCGCCCACTGGCGATGGTGTCCTCGACGCGGGACGCGAGCCCGGTCGTCGGTAGGTCGCGGGCATGCATGGCGCGGGTCCAGCCCGAACGCCGGTCCTCGCCGATGAAGGAGTCCTTGCGCCAGCCGATCCAGGCGATCCGGGTGTGGCCCTTGTCGAGGAGGTGCTGGGTGGCCAGCTCGGTGCCGGCCGCGCCGTCGACGTCGACCCAGGGGTACGTCGCGTCGGGGTCGTCCCACGGCCGCCCGAACGCCACGAACGGCGCGCGCTTGCTGGTCAGCCACGCAGCTTGGGGGTTGCCGAGATAGGTGTCGGTCACGATGAAGGCGTCGACGGCGGTGGAGCGCAGCAGGTCGTCGTAGCCGGCGAGCGGGTCCTCCGTCGTACCGGAGAACAGCAGCACGTGGTAGCCGCTCTCACCGGAGGTCTCCACGAGGGTGTGGACGAACCGGTCCATCGCGGCGTTCGCGGTGCCCTCCTGGGCCGGGTTGAACTTCAGCCCGATCAGATGGCTGGCACGGGTCCGCAGGTTGCGCGCCGCGCGGTTGGGCGAGTAGCCCAGCTCGGAGATCGCGTCCTGGACCCGAGCCAGGGTGTCGGGACGCAGGAGCTCGGGGTTGTTGACGGCGTTGGAGACGGTCTGTCGCGACACGCCCGCCCGCTCGGCCACGTCGGCCAGCGTCGGCGGCGAGAGCGACACACGCCCGGTCCACGCCATGGACCCTCCCTCTTGATCGATCCAATGCGTGAGGATACCTTCCGCGCTCCTCGGGGCGGGCGCCACACCCGCACGGGCGTACGGCGGGTCGACGGTGACTGTCGGCGCGGGCGCCTAGCGTCCTGTCCATGTCGAAGACCCCGCACCCGTCCTACCTGTGCTCCGAGTGCGGCTGGACCTCCGCGAAGTGGGTGGGTCGCTGCGGCGAGTGCCAGGCCTGGGGATCCGTGGCCGAGGCCGCTGCCCCGCGCACGACCCGCGCCGACCCCGGCCCGGTCACCAGTGCCGCCGTGCCGATCGCTCAGGTCTCGGTCGACTCGGCCGCGTTCCGCAGCAGCGGCGTGCCCGAGCTCGACCGCGTCCTGGGCGGGGGCCTCGTGCCGGGAGCCGCGATCCTGCTCGCCGGCGAGCCCGGGGTCGGCAAGAGCACGCTGCTCCTGGAGGTCGCGGCCCAGACCGCCCGCTACCAACGCCGCACCCTCTACGTCACCGGCGAGGAGTCGGCCTCCCAGGTGCGGTTGCGCGCCGACCGCACCGGCGGAGTCCACGACGAGCTCTACCTCGCCGCCGAGACCGACCTCGGCGCCATCCTCACCCACGTCGAGCAGGTCCGCCCCGAGGTGCTGGTGGTCGACTCCGTGCAGACGATCGGAGCCGCTAACGTCGACGGCGTGCCCGGTGGCGTGACCCAGGTCAAGGAGGTCGCGGCCGCCCTGATCCGGGTGGCCAAGACCCGCGACATCACCACGATCATGGTCGGCCACGTCACCAAGGACGGCTCCATCGCCGGCCCCCGCGTCCTCGAGCACGTCGTCGACGTGGTGCTCCACTTCGAGGGCGACCGCAACTCGCGGTTCCGGATGGTCCGGGCCCTGAAGAACCGCTTCGGTCCGGTCGACGAGGTGGGCTGTTTCGACCTGGGCGCCGACGGCATCACGGCCGTGACCGACCCCACCGGTCTCTTCGTGGAGAACCACGAGAGCCGGGTCCCCGGCACCTGCGTCGCGGTGACGATGGAGGGCCGGCGTCCGATGCTGGCCGAGGTCCAGGCCCTGGTGACGCGCAGCGCCCTGGAACGCCCACGGCGGACGACATCGGGGCTGGACTCCGCGCGGGTCGCGATGGTCCTCGCCGTCCTCCAGCAACACTGCGGCATCGCCTTGCACAACCACGACGTCTTCGCCTCCACCGTCGGCGGGGCCCGGCTCACCGAGCCCGCCACCGACCTGGCGATCGCGGTCGCGCTCGCGTCGGCCGGCACCGGCGGTGCCCCGCCCAGAGGTGTCGTGGCCCTCGGCGAGATCAGCCTGGCGGGGGAGGTGCGCAAGGTGCGCGACCTGCCGCAGCGCATCGCGGAGGCGGCACGGCTCGGCTTCCGGGTTGCTGTGGTGCCGTCCACCCGCGGTGGTGGCGGCGGCGAGCGCCGTACCGTCGACGGGATGAGCGTGCTCGAGGCCGGCGACCTGTCCTCGGCCCTGCGGGTCCTCGGACTCGCGAAGGCGGGCCGGCAGGAGTCTCACCCCCTAGACTGACGCGCGCGCGGCCAGGGCCGCGCGGACCCGAGCGAAGGGGAGACCGTGGCCGGCAGCTCCGTGAGCGACGACACGATGCGCCTGCGCGCGACGTTGGCGTCCATCGCGCCCGGCACCCCCCTGCGCGACGGCCTGGAGCGGATCCTGCGCGGCCGCACCGGGGCACTGATCGTGCTCGGTCACGACCGCGTGGTCGAGTCGATCTGTACCGGCGGCTTCACCCTCGACGTGCCGTTCACCGCGACCGGCCTGCGCGAGCTCGCCAAGATGGACGGCGGCATCATCATCGACCGCGACATCACGCGGATCACCAGAGCCGCGGTCCACCTGATGCCCGACCCGTCCATCCCGTCGGAGGAGACCGGTACCCGCCACCGCACCGCCGACCGGGTGGCGAAGCAGACCGGGTTCCCGGTGATCTCGGTGTCGCAGTCGATGCAGATCATCGCGGCGTACGTCGGCGACATCCGCCACGTGATCGAGGGCTCGGCCCAGATCCTGTCGCGCGCCAACCAGGCCCTGGCGACTCTCGAGCGCTACAAGCTCCGCCTCGACGAGGTGTCGGCGACCCTGTCCGCCCTCGAGATCGAGGACCTCGTCACCGTCCGCGACGTCGCCGTCGTCGCCCAGCGCCTCGAGATGGTCATCCGGATCGCCCGTGAGATCGAGGACTACGTGCTCGAGCTCGGTACCGACGGCCGGCTGCTGTCGCTCCAGCTCGAGGAGCTGGTGACCGGCGTCGACCAGGAGCGCGAGCTGGTGGTCCGCGACTACCTCCCGTCCGGCCGGCGCTCGAAGGGACCCGAGGCCACCCTGGCGCGGCTCGAGTCACTGTCGTCGATCGACCTCGTCGACCCGGCCTCCGCCTCGCGCGTGCTCGGGCTGGGCGAGCACCTCGACGGTGCCGTCGCCCCGCGGGGCTACCGCCTGCTCGCCAAGGTGCCGCGTCTGCCACCCACGGTGGTCGAGCGGCTGGTCGAGCACTTCGACACCCTGCAGAAGCTGCTGTCCGCCGGCGTCGACGACCACCAGGCCGTCGACGGTGTGGGCGAGCTCCGGGCACGCAGCGTCCGAGAGGGTCTGTCCCGCCTCGCGGAGTCGTCGATCCTCGAGCGCTACGTCTGACCTGGCGGAGACGGCGAAGCCGAGGCCGTCTGGTGGTCGTCGGCAAGCAGCGCGCGGCAACGAGCACGCGTGACCGTCTGCGCGGTCAGGGGTTCCGGACCGCGCGGATGGTCGGGCTGCTGTCGGCCTTGCAGCCGGTGACGTGCCGCACGACCGCGTAGAACCGGCCGGGTGTCCCGGTGTTCCCGGTCGACCACCGGTAGACGCCTCCGGACAGCGAGGCGATGTCACTGGCGAACTTCTGGTCGTCGCCACCACCTCGCGTGCCCTTC
>Ga0302291_10000264_pt1 | contig 14998 bp, 16 predicted proteins | sample III_Fen_N1_4_FD_194548 | JGI IMG/M metagenome (GOLD analysis project Ga0302291, IMG submission 194548) | Peat permafrost microbial communities from Stordalen Mire near Abisko, Sweden - III_Fen_N1_4 | ecosystem: Environmental > Terrestrial > Soil > Wetlands > Permafrost | place: Sweden: Abisko... | reverse complement strand
TGCCGCTCAGCCGATGTCCCGTCGCGCCTCCGCGAGCTGCCCCCGGGCGCCGCGGGCGACGAGCCCGTAGTCCGAGCCGACGCCCAGGAACCGGTAGCCCCGCGCCAGGTACGCCGACACCTCGCCGGCGTCCTGCAGGAGGATGCCCGCGGCCTTGCCGTGGGCCCGCGCCGCCGCAGCGACCCGGTCCAGCGCGTCGGTGAAGCGCGGGTTCGTGAACTCACCCGGGATCCCCAGGTCGTGGGAGAGGTCGGCCGGGCCGATGAACAGCACGTCCACCCCGTCGATGGCCGCGAGCTCGGGGGCCGCCGCCACGGCGACGGCGGACTCGACCTGGAACACGCCGAGGATCCGCTCGTTGATGGTGTGGAGCTGCGCGTGGGGCACGGTGCCGTAGCCCGGGCCGCGCGTCCCGGCCGCCACGCCGCGGATCCCCGCCGGCGGGAACCGCATCCAGGACAGGGCCTCCCCCATCTCCCCGACGGTCTCGAGGCGCGGGATCACGACGCCGTCTGCGCCGAGGTCGAGCACCCGCGCGATCCGCATCCGCTCGGACGAGACGACGCGCACGAGCGCGGCCGTCGGGGTGCCCTGGACCGCCACGAGCTGCCCCAGGAGCTCCGTCTCGCCCGCCATGCCGTGCTCGAGGTCCGCCACGACCCAGTCGTAGCCGGCGCGGGCAACGATCTCGCTCGCGATGATGGACCCGAGGCCCAGCCACAGGCCGATGGTGGCCTCGCCGGCCAGCACGCGGCGCCGGAGGTCGGGGCGGGGCGGGAGGAACGGGGCGGTGGGGGCTGCTTCGTTCGGCATGGGCGCATCATGCACGAGGGTCCCCGCTCGCGGTGGCGACTGCGTGCGCGCCGCCGTTCCGGCATCGGGGCGACGGCCGGCCGGCCGGCCTGCGGAACCCCCCGGCCAACCCCGCTCATACCGCCGGTGCGTGTGGACAACTCGCCCCACCGTCAGGGGGGTACCAGTACCTATGGGTCATGCCCGGGGGCGGCTGGGACCGGCTACGGTCGTAGCCCATTGAGGGGAAGTGCCCATTCCACCCCCGGATCACACAAGGGACACACAGGACATGACCACGATGAAGGCCGTCGCGCACCGCGCGATCATGTTCCTCGGCACACTCGCCGCGTTTGCGTTCGTGATCGACGGCGCCAAGCGCTGGTAGCAGCCGCCGCACCCTGATGCCCACCACCGGGGCCTGAGCCGCCGGAACCCCAACCGGCGGCTCTTGGATTCCCGGCGGGCCGCCGCGACGCGGTCCGGGCGGGCCGGTCAGTCCCGGCCGCGCTCCCGCCACAGGTTGCGCAGGATGAACGACACGTTCGCCGGGCGCTCGGCGAGGCGGCGCATGAAGTACGGGTACCACTGGCTCCCGAAGGGCACATAGGTCCGCACCCGCCAGCCCGCGCCGACCAGCTGCTCCTGGACGTCCCGCCGGATCCCGAACAGCATCTGGAACTCGAAGGCGTCCCTGGCGATCCCCTCGGCCTTCGCCACCTCGATCGCCCGCTTGATCAGCCGCACGTCGTGCGTCGCCAGCGCCGGGTAGCGGCCGGCGCGCACCAGGCGCAGCATCTGCCGCTCGTAGGCGGCGTCCACGTCCGCCTTGTCCCCGTAGGCGACGCTCGACGGCTCCTTGTACGCCCCCTTGCACAGCCGGACCCGGCCGCCCTCAGCGATGATCGCCTCGATGTCATCGTCGCTGCGCCGGAGCGCCGCCTGGATGACCAGGCCCACGTCCGCGGCGCCGTCCCGCCACGTGTCCGGGCGCACGTCGCGCCACAGGGCCAGCGTGCTGTCCGTGGTCGTGTGGTCCTCCATGTCGATGCGGATGAACGCGCCGAGCTCCGTCGCCCTGGCCACGATGGACCCGATCGTCTCGCGGGCGAGCCCGGGATCGATGGCGAGGCCCATCTGGGTGGGCTTGAGCGACACGTTGCGGTCGAGGCCGCTCGCCGCGAGGGCATCGAGCACCGCCAGGTAGCGGGCCGCGGCCGCGCGGGCGTCCGCCTCCTCGCTCACGGACTCGCCCAGGACGTCCACCGTCGTGCGCATGCCCTCGTCGCGGAGGCGGCAGATCGCCGGCAGCGCCTCGTCCAGCGTCTCCGCGCAGATGAACCGGCGGACCATCGGCCGCGTGATCGGGACACGGGTGGCGAGGCGGCCCAGCGACTTGCGATGCGAGAGCGTGAGCAGGGTCGAACGCATGGCGCGCTCGGCGATGTCGCTGGCCGTGGACTTGACGGGCATGGGTGCCTCGGGTGGTGGGGTCAGTGGGCTGCGGTGTCGCCCGGGCGGGCGGGGGCGCCGTAGGAGCGGTCGAGCTCGGCGACGAGCTTCTTCTCGTCGCGCCGGGCGAGGAACGCGTAGACGAGGTGGCCGGCGATGGCGAGGGTCCAGAGCAGCTGCAGCGGGAGCACGAGACCGGAGGTCTCGATGCCGAGCCAGACAGGACCCCCGTTCGAGATCGCCTGCGAGGTGCCGATGATGCCGGCGAGCCAGAGCAGGAACGCGCCGGCCGCGTACCCGATGGTCGCCGCTGACATCATGCCAAGCGGGTTGCCGAGCGAGATCCCGGCGATCTTGGGCGCGTCGGGCGGGTAGAAGTAGGCGGCCTCGAGGCGATGGGCGACGAGCACGTCCCTGCCCAGCCGCTCGTTGATCGCCCGCTCCAGGTACTCGGCGTGGCGGCGGGCGAAGACCGTGTAGAAGAACAGGTAGCCCGTCTCGAGGAAGGCGAACGGCACGAGGAACGGGACCGCGATGACGGCGCCCGGGAAGAGCCCGGAGCCGCTGATCACGAGCAGGGCCAGCGCGATCACGAGGTACGTGCGGATCCGCTCGAAGAACCGCTCGGAGTAGCCGAACAGCATCCCGCGCATGCGCGCGAGCTGGTCGGTGAGGAGGCGGAGCTCCTCGGGGTCGGGCGCCGCGGGACGGCCGGCGCCGGCCGGATTCGTGTCCATCGCGGCGAGGATAGCGTTCACCACCCGTGCCGATAGGGAGGCACGGCCGTATGTTGTGGGCCATGCGGTCCCGCCGTCCGCGGGACCCGGCACGCAGCGGAGATGCCATGGCCGTCCGATTCGAAGCCGTCCGCCACCCGCATATCGAGGCCCGCAGGAAGTCCGGCCCGCCGAAGACCACGGACGCGCCGACCAACCTCAACGGCCGCATCGCCGTGACGCTCACCCGGATCGTGGGCACGATGTGGTGCGCCTACGCCTTCGCGCTGCTGGCGTTCGTGGCGCTCCCCTCGGCGCTCGCGTCGGGCGACATGCTGCCGCTCATCCAGTGGATCAGCCAGACGTTCATCCAGCTCGTGATGCTGTCGGTGATCATGGTCGGCCAGAACATCCTGGCCAAGGCGTCGGATCGCCGGGCGGACATGACCTACAAGGACGCCGACGCGACCTTCCACGAGGCCGAGCAGATCCAGGCCCACCTCAAGGTTCAGGACGAGGCGCTCACGACGCTGCTCGACAAGCTCGCGAAGCTCGAGGCGGCGCAGGCGGGGCAGGTCCAGCGGCCGACGCCCGACGGCGGGCCCGGCGTGAGCTGACGGGTCCGGGCAGCCCTACCCGGGGGTCCTGCCGCCGGCCCTGGCGTCGGCGGTCAGCTGGGCCTCCATCTGGTCGCCCAGCTCCACCGTGCGGCGGAAGGCGGCCCAGACGGCCTCTGAGAGCACGGTGCGCAGGCGCCCGGACTCCAGCTCGTGGATCGCGGCCGCGCTGGTGCCGGCCGGCGAGGTGACCATGTTGCGCAGGACGGCGGGGTGGTCGCCCGACTGCTTGGCGAAGCGCGTGCTACCTTCGAGCGTCTCGATGACGAGGTCGTGCGCGATGTGACGCGGGAAGCCCAGGTGGACGGCCGCGTCGATCAGCGCCTCCATGACGAGGAACACGTAGGCGGGGCCGGTGCCCGAGATGGCGGTCGCCATGGCCACCCACTTCTCGTCCTCGACCTCCAGCTCCGCACCCAGCGAGCTCAGCAGCGCCCTCGCCTGGGCGCGCTGGTCGGCGGTGGTTGCGGGCGTGGCGTACCAGACGGTCATCCCGGCGCCGATGCGCGCCGGCGTGTTGGGCATCGCACGGACGACCTGGTCGTGGCCCAGGGTCGCGACGAGCGCGCTGGTCGTGGGGCCGGCCAGGACCGACAGCACCAGCTGGCCCTGTCGCAGGTGCGGCCCGATCTCCCGGCCGACCTTCGCGAGCATCTGCGGCTTCACCGCGAGGATGATGACGTCCGCCTGCTCGACGGCCTCGACGTTCGAGGCACAGACGCGGATCCCGTGGGTCCCCTCGAGAGCCGCCCGGCGCTCGGCGCGCGGGTGGCTGGCCACGACCTGGCCCGGGGCCACGAGGGCGCCGCGGAGCAGGCCCGCGATCATGGCCTCGGCCATGACCCCGGATCCGACGGTGGCGATGGTGCGGTCGGCGAGGGGCGACATCGCGGCGGAGGATACCACCGCGGATGGGCCATCCCGGCTCAGCGGGCGACGGCGGACGCCTCGAGAAAGAAGCGGCCGGTGGACGTGAGCTCGATCGTGGCGAACCCGGCGCGGCCCAGGGCGGCCTCCACGAGCGCGGGGTCGTGCCAGGTCCAGGCGACACCCGGCGGCGGCCCGCCTGCCGGGTCCGGGCGCAGCTCGATGAGCGCGAGGCGGCCGCCCGGCGCGAGCCGGGCACGGAGCGAGTCGACCGCGAGGTCCAGGCCCGCGCCGCGCACGCGGCCCAGGAGGAACGCGGCGACGACCGCGTCGGCGCCGGGGTCGGAGTGCGGGTCCGCGCCGAGGTCGGAGTCGGGGTCCGCGCCGGAGTCGGGGTCGACGCCGGCGCCGCGGTCGGGGTTCGGGCCTGGCGCGCCGACAAGCGGGCGCGCGAACGGGTCCGCGACGTGGATGTGGGCCCGCAGGCGATGCGCGACAAGCCGTTCCCGCGCCCGGTCCAGCGCGGCGCCGTCGGCGTCGTAGGCGGACAGCTCGCCCTTCTCGGCGAGGAGCGGGGAGAAGAAGCCCACGCCCGCGGCCGGCTCCACGATCCGGCCCCGGAGCGGGAGGCCGTCGAGCCAGCGTGTGACCATGTCGAGCTCGGCCGCCCAGGCGGCGTCGTGGAGGGCGCCGCGCTCGAAGGCGCCGCGGCGGAGGAACCAGTCGTCGGGGAACGCCGGATAGGCCGGGACCGACGCCCGCGTGGACGCCGTTGCGGTGGCACGTGCGGCCGAGGCGCCGCCGCCCGCGCCGCGCTCCGCGATCCCGGCCCGCAGGCGCCCGCGCAGGAACGGGTTGGAGCCGGCCCTGCCCAGGCACTCGGGGCAGAGCAGCGCCCAGCCCTCCAGGTCGTCGGGGCCGCGCGTCGTCCAGGCCGTGCCGCACCACAGGCAGTCGAAGACAGGACGGTAGCTCATCGGCAGGCGCGCCCGGTCAGGAGGTCGGCGTCCACGTGCCGGGCGGCGACATCCCGTCGAACGCGGCCGGGTCGATGAGCTCCGCCAGGACCTCGATCCCGTCGATCACGCCCGGCCCCGCCAGCACGAAGCACCCGCCGTCCACGATGAAGGCGCGGCCCTCACGAACGGCGCGCAGGTCGGCCCAGGCCTCGGGTCGCGGCGCCGACTCCCACACCCGTACCCCTTCGCGCAGCGGCAGGCCGCCGGGAAGCAGCACCAGCACCTCGGGGTCCATGTCCCGGACGGCGTCCCAGCTCGTCGCCACGGGCCGCTCGCCGGGCTGCCCCAGCAGCTCCCAGCCACCCGCGAGGCGGACCATGTCCGGGATCCAGCGGCCCACGGTGCGCGGCGGGTCCACGGCCCCCAGCAGCACGACCCGGGGCGGCGCGAAGCCATGATCGCGGCGGCCCATGACGATCTCCTCGAGCCCCTTGAGGCGCTCCCGCAGCCCCTCCACCACGCCGAGCGCCTCGTCCTCGGCCTCGGTCATCGCGCCGACGGCAACGATCCCGTTGAGCACACCCTCGACGGTGGACGGCGCGAGGGCCAGGAAGCTGGGCTTGGTGTCGGCCCCCGCGTACCGGGCCTCGATCACCCGGGCGCCCACGAGGCCGTCCTCGCCGTCGCCGGCGATGACCAGCTCGGGGTCGGCCTCGTCGAGCGCAGCCTCGTCCAGCTCGTCCGGCGTGCCGGGCAGGCCCCGGCGGGTCACGACGAGCGGGTCGCCCGCCCCGGGCGGGACCTCGCAATGGTGGGTGACGCCGGCCAGCTCCTCGCCCAGCCCCAGGGCCAGGACGATCTCGGAGGCGGCGGGCAGGAGGGAGACGATTCGCACGTTGCCAGTCTACGTGGCGCGCCGCCCCGACCCCGCCGGGCCCGGGCACGCGAACGGCCCCGTCGCAGCGACGGGGCCGTGGGGTGCGGGTCGTCGGCCGGACCGTCCCGGCCGGATGGGCGGCCGCGCAGGCGACCGCCGGGGTGCGGGGCCTCAGGCCGGCTTGAGGGCGTCCAGGGCGGCGCGGGCGGCTGCCTTGTCCGAGAACCACTGCGCCTCGATCGGGGCGTAGGCGGCCCACTCGGGGGGAAGGCTCTCCTCGGGGAAGATCGCGTTCACCGGGCACTCGGGCTCGCAGGCACCGCAGTCGATGCACTCGTTCGGGTCGATGAAGAGCTTGCGATCGACGCCCTCCTCGAGGTGGATGCAATCCACCGGGCAGACGGACACACACGCGGTGTCCATCACGTCGACGCAAGGCTCGGCGATGACGTACGCCATGTTCGGAAGCTCTCCTGGTTGTTGAAGTCCGCGGCCTGGGGCGCGCGGGGGTCCACGCACCGCTGGGTAGCCTACCACCGCGCGACCCGCGCCCGACGCACACGGGGGTCACATCCGAGGGGGTCGGATGGCCCGGCCCAACGTCCTACGGGACGGCGGACGGCCCGGGTGAGGTGGACGCCAGCGGGACGCCGCCGCTGTCCACGAAGCGCACCGGGACGACCATCCCCTTCGCCCAGTGACCGGGGATGTGGCAGCCCACGAACCAGCCGCTCGCGGCCCTCGTCGCGTCGTCCGGCACGGTCCACGTCACGTCCAGGCGCTGCCCGGACTCGGCGACGATCCGGAGGCCGTCGAAGCCCGCCGGGTCGGGCACCGTGGGGGTGGGACCGGGCGGATGGTCCGCGACGGCGGCCTCGGCCGCCTCCCAGGCCATCTGCTGGTCGACGTCGCCGAAGACCGCCTCGTGGACGACGAGGCCGCCGTTGATCACGTGGAGCAGCACCGTCTCGCCCGGATGGAGGTCCACGATGGACGGCACGTAGGCGTAGTCGCGCATCACGATGTTGACCTCGCGCGGGGCGGCGGACGTGCCCGGGGTGATCGGGGGCGTGCTGGCGGGGGCCCCGGCGTCGCAGCCGGCGACGGCGACAGCGACCGCCGCGAGGAGTCCCGCCAGCGCGAGGGCGCGGGCGCGGTGGGCAAGGCGTGACGAACCGGCGGAGCGTGACAGGCGCTGCATACACCCATGATGCGGGAGGTGCGCCCGACGGGCGACGGGCGCGCGGGCGCGCTCCCTGGCTACGGGCCGTGATTCGACGAGAGCAGCGTCATCAGCGGCACCGCGCGGCCGCAGCTACCAGCGGCGCCCGTGGTCGCAGGCACCAGCGTCCTCGGGGCTCAACGCTGCCATCGCTTGGCCCCCTCGACGAGCACCACGACCATCGGGAGCGCGGCCGCGGCCGCGGTGATGACGAGCGAGACGGCCCGTCGGGCATGCGTGAGCACCTGGTCCTCCTTCGCCCGCCCATCGCGGGCATCTGGTCCGCCGCGCCGGTCCTGACGGGTGCCCTCGACCGGCGGCTGGGGGAGGCAGTGTCACAGGCCCCGCTTATCTGGCACTTACACGGGCGCGGGCACCGCCGAGCAGAACCGTGGTGCAGATGGTCAGGTTCCGGAGGCGGCGAGTCGAGACCGACGTTAGGCCCTGTCGCCGGCCAGCGACTTTGTCCATGAAGCGGCCAGCGATTCTGTCATCAGCTCCGGTCCCGACGGCCGCGCCAAGGATGATCCGGACCTGGCCGGCGGACGACCCCGCCGGGTGGCTGCGGGGCTGATGGCCGGCCGGGGTCGAGCCGTTCCGCGAGGTCAACTGCCGGATCCCGGTCCGAAGGTGACCTGAACCGGCGTGCCCGGAGCTGCCCGGTGTCAGCCGGTGCGGGCCGGACGGGGACGCAGATGTCCTCCTCGCTGATCCACAGGCTGCCATCAAGACGCTCCTGGAGGATGACCGAGCGGCCAGCCCAGCTGCGCCCGTCGCTCCGCCGCGGCAGGGCAAGATCCCCGTCCGGCCAGCTGATCGTGCTGTCGTTGGCGACCCGCCGGGGGTAGTGGAAGCAGAAGACCGCGGGCGTGCTCAACCCCTCGGGCCACGGCCGCCAGGCGAGAGCCGGGTCGGCGGCGGGGACCGCGAACCGCGCGTTGTGGCGGAGGAGGAAGCCCGGCAGGAAGCCGTTCGCGTCCTCGATCGCGGTGATCCCCTCGAGGCGCAGCTCGGTCACGAGCCGGTCCTGGAGCGTGTTCCAGAGTCGCTCGATCCGACCCTTCGCCTCCGCCGAGTGGGCCCCGATCCAGCCGATCCCTGCCGCCTCGAGCGCCCGGCCCACCTGGGTGAAGCTGCGCTTCCCGGTGAGCTGCTCGGCGAGGGTCGCCGGGCGGTTGCGCTCGACGACGAAGATCCCGTGGCGATCGGAGTAGGTGGCGCCCGGGAGGCCGTACCGGTCCGCCGTCTGGGCGAACGTCGTGAAGTAGCCGGCCGCATCCTCCGCGGCGCGGAACGTGCCGCCCGATACCCGGCTCGTCGCGTCGTCGATCCCGGCCACGAGCGTCGTGAACGGATAGTCCCGCCCGAACCAGCGGTGGCGGCTGCCGTCGACCTGGAGCAGCATCCCCTCGCGCGCCATCCGCTCCCGGCGGCTCCGGTGCCGTGGCGAGCGGCGGGTCCGGACCGGCTGGACCGCCGCCTCGGCGAGGATCCGCCGGAGCGTCCGCGGGGCGATCTCGAGTCCCTCGCGCTCGGCGAGCAGCTCGGCGAGGTGGGCCCGGTTCACCCCGTCATACGTTGTCGTCGCGAGCTCGACCAGGCGCGCCCGCAGCGCGTCGTCGAGCCGGTTGGCCGGTGTCCGCCCACGGTTGCCGTGTTCGAGGCTGGCTGGACCATCGGTCGATCGGGTGAGGAGACGGCCGACCTGGCGGGTCGAGAGGCTGAGGATGGCGGCGGCCTGCTCGATCGTCAGGCCCCCGTTCATGACATGCTCGAGCACGAACGCTCGATGCCGGGCCCGGGCGTCGGGCGGGGTCGCTCTGTCCTTGGGTTCCATGTCCGCGACGGTGACAAAGTCGCTGGCCGCTTAGCCCGGACAGAATCGCTGGCCGTTGACAGGAATCCCGCCGCCCTCTTGACCCGACGGCGCCCGGAGGCGCACCATCCGTCGATCTCCGCGCGACGCGGAGGCGCGCTCCCCAGGCAAAGGCCCCCACATGGCGATGCGTCCCGCGTTCCAGCACCAGGGCCCGGACACCAACTGCGTCATCGAGGGAATTGCGCTCGGCTGGTGCTCCTGCACCGCCTACGCGATGGCGATGCTGATCGATGCCGCGACCGAGGGCAGACACCGCCCGAAAGGATGTGCGGTCCGCCGGCTGGTCAAGCCGCGGGACCTCGACAAAGGCCTCAACCTCTCGCAGGTCTCGGCCGTGGCCCAGGGGGCGTTCGGCGTCCCGATCGCCGTCCGGACAGGTCCCAACGCGATCAGCGTGGACAGTGCCGTCAAGCAGGCCCGCCGAGGCCGCGGCTTCGTGCTCCAGGGCAACAATGTGGCCTGGAACAAGGGCACGGGCGACCACGCGGTGTACATCCACGAGGTCCGGGGCGGCACGGACCTCGCGCCCGCGGAGGCGCTGCTGTACGACCCGCAGCGAAGTCACGAGCGCTGGATACCCTGGCCGAGGGCCCTCGCCTTCGCCGCCGCGCTGCGGCTCAACCCCTCGGGAACGCGCGTCCTGGGCCCGGGGCGGCTCTACGCGGGCTTCGCGCCGGCCCCGATGACCCCGGCCGAGCACGCGGCGCGCGGGGCGACGGTGATCGATGACGGGGTCGAGCTGGCGTTCGGCGCCTCCCGGCTGCCGCACCCGGACCGCACGCGGGGCAACCCCCCGCGCGGGCGCCTCGTCATTGTCCGCAGCACGCCGCTGAGCCTGGCGGGGTCGAACATCGTGGAACACCTCTCCGACGGCGAGCTCTTCGTGGCCTATCAGCGGACCCAGGGCGTGAAGCCACCGGGTGCGGCATCGGCGACGTGGTTCGGCAACAAGGACGCGACGTGGTGGGTCCACGTGAGCGGCCTGCGCAGGATCGGAGGCGCCGGGTGAACGGGCCGCTGGACCAGGAGCCGGCCGCCCCCGACGATGGGCTGGTGGACCCCGGAGGCGACCCGGCGGGGGTTCTCGATGCGCATGGCGCGCCCGATCCCGCCGACCCGGGCGACGACCTCGATGGCGCCGATGCCGACGCCGCCGACACCGCGGAGGCGCCGCCCGGCAGCGAGGACCTGGAGCCTGACATCCTGAACGACGACCTGGCCCCCGACCGCGCGGACCCGGGCGAGGTCGCCCCCACGAGCGACCCGGACCCCGCGGACGAGGCCGCGGACTTCCCCGGGCGCCCGCTCACGGACGCCGAGATCGACGCGCTCCCGCCCGATGAGGACGACGACCCCGGTTGATGGGCGCGTGGGGCGCGACGCTGGCGTGACCCGGGCTGCGACGACGCGCTCCCGCGGTCGCGCATCTGCCCCCTGTGCAGATGCGGCGCGCCCGGTTAGCATCCGCCGATCCGGCGAGACGAGACTGACCGGCGGCGTCCAACGCTCGAGCTGATCTCGCGCCCCGGGACTGGAGTGTCCGATGCAGCAGCGACCCCCCGTCCAGCAGGTTGCCTGGGGCCTCCTGGGGGCCGCGGCCGCGGCCTGGTTCGCGGTCTGGATGCTGTTCTTCCCCCAGTTCGTCCCCGACTACTTCGCGTGGCCCGTCCATCCGCGCGCGGCGCAGGTGTTCATCGGCGCCGCCTACATCTTCAGGACGGCCTTCTTCCTCAACGCCGCCACCGAGGGCAACTGGATCCGCCTGCGCTGGATCGTCTACGGCAACCTCGTGTTCACGGGGACGCTCCTGTTCGGCACGTACTGGCACCTCTCGGAGTTCCACTGGAACCCCTTCCAGACGCCCCTGGCGCACATCTGGATCGTCCTCTACATCTTCGAGCCGATCACCATGCTCTACCTGGTCCCGCGCGGCGCGCTGCACGCCGAGGCGCCCGTGTCGGGCGGCGCGATCAACCCGTGGCTCAAGCGGTTCCTGGTGTTCACGACGGGCATCCTGCTCATGAACGGGCTGCTGATCGTGGGCAACCCGGACTTCGCCGTGAAGCGCTGGCCGTGGGAGCTGAACCCGCTGGACGCCCGGATCGTGGGCGCGTGGTTCCTGGGCTGGGCCGTCTGGTCCGGCACCATGGCGTTCGCGGTCGACTGGGACGAGATCAAGCGCGCCTGCCAGCTGTTCATCCTCAACGGCGCGGTGCTGTTCGTGGCCGCGGTCATCTTTCGGGACGAGTTCCTGCCCGGGCGCGGGACGGCGATCGGCTACACGGGCGGCCTGGCGCTCCTGACGCTCGTCATGACGGGCCTGTACCTGCTCCAGGAGCGGGCGCGCCCGACCGGCGCGGCCACCAGCCCGTGATGGCGGCGGCCACGTCCTCGGGGGCGTCCTCGTCGATGTACTGGCCGGCGCGGCGGAGGGTGACCACCTCGGCTGCCGGATAGAGCGACCGCCACCGGGCGAGCTCGGCGCCGCCGAACCCGGGGTCCGAGTCCGGCCAGACGATCAGCGCCGGGAGCCCGGCGAGACGTGGCAGGTTCGCCTCGACCTCCTCGAGGTAGGCGCGCCCGGCGGTGATCTCGCGAGGGAGGACGCGCTCGATGTGGCGCCGCTGTCGCGGGAATGGACCTGCGTAGGCGCGCCGCTCGCTGGACGTGAGGCGGCCGCGCTTGAGGTTGAGCGGCAGGTACAGCCGCTGCATCAGGTCCAGCCGCTCGACGGTGAGCGCGCCCAGCGGCCCGCCCATCAGCGCCGAGAACAGGCGGACTCGGAGCCGGTCGTCGGGCCACGCCCACGTGTTGCCGATCACCAGGGCGTCCACGAGCTCCGGCCGCCGTCCCGCCAGGCCGAGGCCGATAGGCCCGCCCCAGGCATACCCGAACACCACGAGGCCGGTCAGGCCGAGGCGGTCGACCAGCTGCTCCACCACGGTCGAGTGCGACCGCGGCCGGAAGTCGTAGCCGGGCGCCTCGCGGGAGAGCCCGAAGCCCGGGTAGTCGGGCGCGATGCAGCGGAACGAGTCGCGCAAGGCGAGGATCACGTCCCGCCAGCCGAACGACCAGCTGGGATTGCCGTTGAGCAGCAGGAGCGGCGGGCCCGAGCCCTCGTCGAGGTAATGGACGAGGTGCCCGTCGATCTCCGCCCAGTGGTCCTCGAAGGGGTACTTCGCCGCCGGGACCCAGGCCGGCCTCACACGGGCATCGCCGGTCGACCCGGGCAGCTCGCCGGTCACCCTGCCTGCCCTGCGGCGATCGCCGCGGCCGCGGCCGGCGCCGTGGCCGCGAGGTCCGCCAGCACCGCCTGGATCTGGCTCCCGAAGTTGACGTACGCCTCGGTCCGCCCCTGGTAGCTCGTGTTGGCCGTGTGCCGGCTCCCCCGGTGCAGCGCGACCACGCGCCACTGGTCGTCGCACACCGGCGACCCCGACGACCCGTAGTCCGTGTCCGTGAAGTACCGGATCATGTCGGCGGTCGTGCCGCTGACCAGGTTGTTGCGCAGCGCGACCTGCTTTGCCCGTCCACCGGGGTGCTGGACGATGTTCACGGCAAGGCGCGTGGTCGGGGTGAGCGTGACCAGCTGCGGGTTGATGCGCGGGACGGGCGCGGCGGGCGTCCCGGTGACTGCCAGGAGGGCGTAGTCCAGGTCCGGGGACGACGCGACGAGGTCGGTGACGGTGGCCACGACCGGGGTCGCGTCCTCGGTGTCGACCCCGAACTCCACGGCCGCGCCCAGGGCCTGCAGGTGCAGGTCTCCGGCTGTCGCCGGCGCCTCGTCCGAGCGCCGCGCATTGACGACGTGGTGGTTGGTCATGACGAGGCCGGGGCCGATGATCCACGCGGTCCCGAGATGGACGGCGGGGGCGCCGGTCGGCAGATGCTCGGCCACGCCGTTGACGAACCGGGCCACGGCGATGCGCGCGACGGCCTGTGCAAAGGCGGCGCCTCGCGAGAGGAAGGCGATGTCGAGCGAGTCGTCGTCGGCGACCACCTGCTCGTTCTCGACGATCTCCGGGAGGTCCGCGGCCTCCGGCAGGGCGGGCGCGCCGGCCGCAGCGTTGCGGACCCGCGAGGCCGCATCGGCGAAGCGCGGCGCCCCGGGCGAGCTGCGCAGCTTCAGCTCGCCGGCGGCGTTGGCGAGGTACGCCTCGAGCGGGACCCGCCCGTCGGCGAAGCGCTCCGTCGCGTTGAGCTTGCCGATGTCGGCCCGGGCCTGGTCCAGCGGGCTGGCGAACAAGGGCATCGAGGCCACGTAGCCGGCCGGCAGCCCGGCCATGAGCACGCTCCGCGGGACGGACAGCAGGTCCGCGTCCAGCGCCGCCTGGAGCAGGTCCCGGATCTCGTCGGTGGTCAGGTAGCCCGTGAAGGCCATGGCCGCTCCTTCTGCCTCAGCTGGCGCTCTCGTTGAGCTCCATGCCCTGCTTCCCGTAGGGAGGCTGCACGGAGAGGATCCGGAACGGCCACACCTCGAGCAGCGCCGCGAGGGCCTGCCCGAAGGCGATGCGGTCGCTCCGCTGGGCGAGGACGGCGTCCAGGTGCCGCTGCGTGTTGGGCTCCGCGATGGACACGAACCCGAACGGCCCGGCCGGGCTCAGGACCTGCGCCTGGAGCGCCCCGAGGGCCGTGGGCTGACGCCCCTCCACGGCCGCCTCGACCACGTCCCGGAGCGCCGGCGCGAGCGCCCACACGTCGTCCGGCGACGCCTGACCGATGACCCCGGCGAGCCCGTCGAGCTCGGCCGCGACGGCTGGGTCGCGGCGGTCGAAGGCGAGCAGGCGGGAGAGCAGCCGCGTCCGCGGGTCCTCGTGGAGCATCGAGGCCCGGGCGAGCGCCGCCACCGTGTCGGGCTTCCGCATGCCCTCGTCGAGGTGCTCCAGCCAGGCGCGTTCGACGAGGAGCCCGAGGGCCTGGCCCGTGTCGTTGGCGAGGCCGGCCTGCTCGAGCCCGCGGGTGATCCAGTCGGCGGCGCCCTGGTGGTCCCCGGTCTGGACGAGGACCCGGGCCCAGGCGCGGAACAGCGGGCTGGGATGGTCCAGCTTGCCGGCCTGGCCGTGCAGCAGCCCGAGGGCCGCCGACCAGGCCGTGGGCCCGTTGGGGAGGAAGGCCTCCACCCGGGCCGCGATCGCCTGCTCCTGCTCCTCGAGGCTGGCCTGCGCGAGCACGTCCGATGCGACGCGGAAGCCGAACGTGGCGAGGCGCCGCTGGACCGCCGGCTCGAACTCCATGATCGACGCCTGGATGCTCGAGCGGACCTCCGGGTCCTTGAAGGCCGCCTCCTCCACGTCCTCGCCCATGTGCAACCGGTGGTAGGCGACCTCCGCGTCACCCCGGCGGCCGCCCATGGCGCCGTAGTAGCTGACGGCGGCCTGGCGGATGCGCAGGACGCGCCCCGGCTCGCTCGCCATCAGGAGGTGGAGCATCACGCGCCGCAGGTCCGACCGGTGGACGAGGGCGCCGTCGGCGTCGTCCACGGACATGAGCGAGGTCTCGCGCCCGAGCGCCTCGAACAGGTCGGTGGCCTGGTCGATGTCGGCGACGCCCAGCTCGCACGGCCCGTCGAGCACCTGGAGGATGACGTCGGGCGTGATCCTGCGAAGCACGAGGCCCG